>Ga0187852_1002244_pt1 | contig 16125 bp, 13 predicted proteins | sample June2016WEW_6_40_FD_134511 | JGI IMG/M metagenome (GOLD analysis project Ga0187852, IMG submission 134511) | Peatland microbial communities from SPRUCE experiment site at the Marcell Experimental Forest, Minnesota, USA - June2016WEW_6_40 | ecosystem: Environmental > Terrestrial > Soil > Wetlands...
GAACTGTTCCGGCACGGCGCGGGACAACGCCGCCCTGCTGCGGATGTTGAGCCAGTTGCGCGCGGCGGACGGCGTGACCGACTTGAAGGTGGACCAGATCCGCGGCAAATCGCCGATGCAATTCACGTTCGACTTTCATTGGAACAAAGGAGGCGGCAATGAAAATTGAAAACCGCCAGCAACTGCTGATTGCGCTGACCATCACGGTGGTCGTGCTTTACGCGGCCGACGTGGTGGTCATTGAACCGATGATCGGATGGTGGAAGACGCGGGCGAAAACGGTCGCTGAACTGCGCGTGCAGGTGAAAAACGGACGGCGATTGATCCAGCGCGAGGCCGGCCTTCGTGGCCGTTGGGACCAGATGCGCACGAACACCCTGCCGGACAATCCTTCGCTGGCGGAACAGCAGACGCTCAAGGCCTTTGACAGTTGGGCACGGGAGAGCGGGGCCGACGTCACCGGCATCACGCCCCAGTGGAACAACGATTCGCCGGACTACCTCATGCTCAACTGCCGCCTCGAGGCTGCCGGCGACCTCGGCACACTCAGCCGGTTTGTTTACGACCTCGAAAGAGATCCGATGGCGCTCAGACTTGAATCGGTGGAACTCAGCGCTCGCGACACCACCGGCCAGCAACTCACCCTCGATCTGCAAATCAGCGGGCTGGTGCTCGTTTCGCAAACCCAATCCAAACCATGAACCTGGCACGATACAACCAAGCAAGCCGCCGGCTCCGGACGATGGCCGCGCTCGCCGCGCTCGGGGCGCTTCTGGCCAATGGCCGGCCGGCCGCCGCGCAGACGACCAACGCCCCCGCCGCCACGAATTATTCGTCGTTCCAGATCATTGTGGAACGGAACATTTTTGACCCCAACCGTTATGCGCATACGTCGCACAGCCGCGGACGCACAATCTCCCGGTCGGCGCCCAGCTTTTCGCTGGTCGGCACGTTGAGCAGCCGGAATGGCATGCTCGCCTTCTTTGACGGGAACGACTCCGACTATCGCAAGGTCCTTTCCCCGGACGGAGTCATTGCCGGTTACAAGGTGGTGAAAATCACGTTGCGTGGCGCCAAGCTGGAAGCCGCTGGCAAGCCGGTGGAAATGAAGGTGGGCGCGCAGATGCGGCAGGAAGGCAAGGGTGAATGGCAACTGGCCGAACCGGGCGAATTGCCGGCCGCCACGACCGGGAATGAAACCCCGGCGACGAACGAGACGCCCGCGGCCGGCCCGGCTTCAGGCTCCGGCAGTGAACCCAATGATGTCCTCAAGAAACTTATGCAACAAAGAGAACAGGAATTAAAATGAAAACCTTGATGCTACGAACCCTCGTGACGCTGTGCGTTTCGGGACTGCTCACGTCGGCGGTCGCGCAGACGGCCCCGGGCGGAACGCCGGACGACAACAATGCCGCAGCCGCCCCCGGCCAGCCGGGCGCCGCTCCGCCGCCACCGGAGACAATCGTCCCGCCGCCGGATGAAGGCGCGATGAACGAACAGTCGGCCACCAACCAGTCGGCCGCGCCAACGACGGGCGTTCAACCCACCACATCGGAAAAACCGGCAACAGCGGCGGTCATTCCAACCGTGGTGCAGGATTCCACCCTCGCGCCGACCATCGGCACGAATTTTGACGAATTGAGTTTGAACTTTCGCAATGCGCCGCTGGAGATGGTCCTGAATTATCTCAGCGATGCCGCGGGGTTTATCATCGTGTTGGACACGCAGGTTCGGGGCAATGTGAGCGTCATCAGCAGCCATCCCATGACCCGGAATGAAGCGGTGGACCTGCTCAATGCCGTGCTGAACAAAAATGGTTACGCCGCGATCCGCGACGGACGGACACTGACGATTTTGGACAAGAACGACGCGAAGACGTGCAACATCCCGGTCAAGACCAGCAACGACCCGGACAGCATTCCGAATAACGCCGAGATCGTCACGCAGATCATTCCCATCCGCTTCGTGGAAGCCCGGCAATTGGCGACGGATTTGTCTTCGTTCGTTTCACCCCAGGCAACGATTGTCGCCAATGAGGCCGGCAATTCGATTGTGGTCACCGACACGCAGTCGAACATCCGGCATCTCACCGAAATCATCCGGGCGATTGACAACAGTGCCGAGGGGGAAACGGAGATCCGGGTGTTCCATTTGACCCACGCCAGCCCGACCGACGTGGCCAGTGAGTTGAGCCAGATTTTCCCGACCGGCGGCACCTCGGGCAGCCAGGTCCAGACGCCGTTCCGGTTCGGTGGAGGAGTTGGCGGTCCAGGCGGTGGCGGCGGCGGTCCCGGCGGGTTCTTTCAGCGAATGATGGCCGCGAACGCCACAGGCAACACGGGTGGCAGTCAAAACTCACGGATCCAAAAGCAGTCGCAGGTCGTCGCCGTGGCGGACCAGCGCACTTCGTCCGTCGTTGTGACTGCCTCCAAGGATTTGATGCAGGAAATCGCCGGGATGATGGAACAACTGGATGTGCCTTCGGACCGCGACCAGGGCGTTTATGTTTTCCAGATGAAGAATGGCGATCCGCAGCAGGCGTTGACGGTGCTGCAAAACATGTTCCAGAGCAGCAGCACTTCGCGCAGTGGCACGAGTTCGAGTTCGTCGCAAAACAGCGCGCTCCAGCAACGTGCTGTGAACGGCACCACCACGATGGGCACGACCACCACCACCACCACCGGAATCGGCGGCACCAGTACCGGCGGCGGGGTTGGCGGCGGCGGGCGGGCGTACTAAAACGTGAACCATTTTTTGATGAAAAGGCAAATTATGAAAACAAACTGTTTCAAAAAATATCTCGGCGGCGTTCTGGCCCTGCTTTTCTGCGCCGCGATGGAAATCCATGCCCAGCAGCGCCCTGCCGGCGGCGGCGGCGGATTCGGCGGCTTTGGCGGCTTTGGCGGCTTTGGCGGCGGAAACCGCAACAACGCCAGCAGTTCCAGCAGCGGCCAATACAACAACAACGGCACGGTGGGCAGCGCGGTCATTTCCGTGGATCCGGTGACGCACAACATCATGGTCATCGCCGACAAGGAGACCAGCGAGCAAATCCGGCAGGTGGTCGCCAGCCTCGACGCGCCCGAACCGCAGGTGCTCATCAAGGTCGTCTTCCTCGAAGTGCAGGACAACACGGCGTCCGCCATCGGTGTTCAGGGCACCTACACCGGTCTCAACAAGAACTATTCGCAAATCCTCGGCTATGTGACTAATTTCACAGTTTTCCCCGTTGGTGCTACGACGACTACTACTGGAAGTGGTGCTACTGCAACAACAACGACAACTCCTGGGACTCCAACCATCGTCCCCAGCAGCATTAACCCGATCAACCAGACCTTGAGCGTGAACAACAACTTCGGTTTGCCCCAGGCCCTGGCGGGAGCGACCGGGAATGGCGGTCTCTATCAATTCATGGGCAGCGATTTCAATGCGACGCTCCAGGCCATCGCCACCGCCGGCAAGTTGCAGGTGCTGTCGCGCCCGTCCATTCTCGCGCGCGATGGCCAGATGGCGGAGATTGTCATCGGCCAAAGTCTCTATCTGCCCAGCGGCGTCAGTTTCACCGCGGTCGGCGGCACCAGCACCACCATTCCGACCATCAACGGAAGCTATCAAAACGTCGGCATCCAACTGGACGTCACGCCGTTCATCGGGGCGAACAATCTGGTGCAAATGATTCTCCAGCCGCAAATCACGTCCGTTGACAACTCGACACCGGGACAACAGATTGTGGGCAGCAGCCTGTTTTCGGGCGCCGTGTATGCGCCCAACATCAACAAACGTTCCGCCAACACCGTGGTCGTGACTCCTGACGGCCAACCCGTCGTCATCGGCGGCCTCATTTCCCACGACAAGTCCTCCAGTGACAGCAAGATTCCGTTTCTGGGCGACATTCCGCTGCTCGGCCAGCTTTTCAAATTCAGCGCCAAGGCGAACCAAAAAAACGAGTTGCTGATATTTCTCACGCCGCACATCGTCCGGATGCCGTCGCAGCTTGCCGCGTTGTCCGCGAATGAAACCGGCCAGTCGCAGCTCATTACCAATTCGATTCCGGAGCAGGAACTGGATCGTTTCCTGGAACGGGTGCCGGTGAAGAAAAAATAACGGGCTGAAGTTGAATTTTCTTCCGCCCGATGTCTAATTGAACACAGATGCAACCTGGACGAAACAGCCCTTTGATTTACGGCCTGCTGCTGGGAGTCTGGGCGCTGGTCGTGGCTTGGCAGGCGACCGAGCATGTTCGGTTCCGGGAGGAGTCCCGCGCCGCGCTCGTGGACCGGGCCAAGGACATTTCCACGACCCTCGGCATTGTGCTCCGGTCCCAACGGCGTTTCGGCGGCGTGGTTTCCAAGGAACGGCTGGAAGCCTCGCTGACGGAACTGATCCGGCAGGAGAAGACCGAATTAAACGGCATCGCGCTGTTGAACGCGGCGGGCGATCTGATGGCTTCCGCGGGGACGGGCGATTTCCAAACCAGAGGGGTGGCGGGCACGACGGAACACTGGGATGCGCAGACCGCCACCCTCGTGAATCCGGTGGACTTGGGCACTAATCTCACCTCCGACTTCGAGGGCACCAACCCGCCGATCATTTTGTCCCGGCAGGACATCACCAACCGCCTGGCTACGAATCGAATGAGCCTGCCGCCTCCCCGACCACCCCCGGATGCTGCTCCCGGATCTCAACCGGCGGAGCATCCTACCAATCTCATTTCCGGCCCCGAAAGCCCCGGCGGGGAGCGACCGACGCCTCCGGTCGCTGCGGCCGTTGCCAATCCGGGGCGGCCCCGTGATGGCGGCTTCCGCCCCCGTTTCGGACGACCCCGCTGGATGAGCGAGGAAGATTACCAAACCCTGCTTCAGAAACAGGGCGCGCATAGTTTTGTCATTGTCATGTCCACCCAACCCCTCCGCGCCGCCTGCGACCAGGACCTCTGGCTCCGGTCTATCATCGCCGTGCTGGCCACGATCTCGGTCATCGGCTCGGGGCTGGCCTGGCGCAGCGTGACCCGGTCCGCCGAACTCCAAATCCGCCTCGTGCGCGCCAGCGAGTTGAATTCGCATCTCCGCGAGATGAACCTCGCCGCCGCCGGTCTGGCGCACGAGACGCGCAACCCGCTCAACATCATCCGCGGCATGGCCCAGATGCTTTCCAAACAATCCGAAGCCCCGGCGGAAATCCGGGAAAAAGCCCGTGCCATCGTGGACGAAACCGACAAGGTCACGTCGCAATTGAATGAATTCATCAACTACTCGCGTCCGCGCGAAATCCGCCGCGCGAAAATCGCGCTCAACTCCGCTGTGAACGAGGTCGTGCGCACGCTGAATCACGACATCGAGGAAAAGAAGCTGCGGGTCGAAACCGGCGGCGAATCCGTTTCCATCGAGGCCGACGAACAACTACTCCGCCAGGTTTTGTTCAACCTTTTCATTAATGCCATTCAGGCGGTGGACGCGGGTGGACAAATTCAGATTTTAATGCACAAGATCAGTGCTTCGGAGGCGGCCTTGGAAGTCCGTGACGACGGCCCCGGCGTTCCGCCCGAACGCCGCCAGGAAATTTTCAAACCCTACTTCACGACCAATCAAAAAGGCACCGGGCTGGGATTGGCGGTGGTCCAGCAGATTGTCCTCGCGCACGGCTGGGAAATCGAATGCCTGCCCAACGAGCCAAAAGGCGCCGTCTTTCGCATCAGCCACTTGAAAGTCATGGCGTGATTCGGGCGGCTTTCCGTTTCATGGCTGGAATGGGGAAATGGAACGGTTTTTACGTCCGCCCTCAACCTGACCTTCTCCCCCGGGGAGAAGGAACAGCCGCAGCCCGGTTCTGGTTTTGCGAATGATGGTCCGGCCAATCCCGTCGCAGGTTTTTTAGAGTGACGGCGAATGATTCTCCCTCTCCTGGAGGAGAGGGCCGGGGTGAGGACGGATGTTAAATCTAATTGCGATGGACAAGCCGGAAAGCCGGGAATAGAGTCCAAATCGTGAACCGGGTTATACAACACTTTTGTTGCATACTTGTCAATTAGACCACATCACCCTATGAAAACATTGATTACATCTGCTGTCTCTCTGCTGCTTGGATCGGTGATAGGCTGGTATATCGGGTACGGTCATGCAAAGCACGAAACGACTGAGGCCGTTGAGCAGATGATGCAGACGATGGAGAGTTCTGACGGCGCTGAAGCAGCCAGGGACATTCTGGCCATTGGCTTGATTGGGTCTGGCGATACTCAAAAGACGGTCCAATTGCTTTCCAAACCGATAGCGAGCTATTATTATATGTATGCGATTCATGCTGGCACAAATGACGAGCGGGCAGAAAAATTGCGTGCTCAGATTGAGCAGCTTGCCAGCACGAATTAGGTTGTTGCCACCGAGATAACAAATCAGATGGCAAATTTTGAGATTCACGGGAAGATTCAGTGAGGGAGATATGTGGCCTCCTATGAGGGTTGAACGGTCAAGCGTTAGGTAAACGGTTTCATATTTTCTTTTCTTCAAAGCGTTTTTTGTTTTTCCCGCAGCGTCTCCGTCCGTGTGTGCGTTCCCCGGTTGGGGGAAGCGGGCGGGTGCGCCGGGTGGCATCAAAAACAGCCGGAAAATTTCTTTTGGCCGCCGCCCGGTTTGTCTAGCCTTGCCCCGTGGCAACCGAACTGCGCAAAAAAAATCACGACTCACCGCGCATCCTCATCGTGGATGACGATCCGGGGCAGCGCAGCCTGTTGAACACCTTCCTGCGCAGCCAGGGATTTGAAACCGTCACGGCGGATTCCGGCCAGCAGGCTTTGGAAACGTTGCGCACCGGGAAATTCGACATGATGATTTCCGATGTGCGGATGCCGGGACTTTCCGGGCTGGAGACGTTGCGGCTGGCGCGCAAGGAACACGCCACCTTGCCTGTCCTGCTCGTCACCGCGTTTACCGACGTCCGCGATGCCGTCGCCGCCATGCGGGACGGCGCGGTCAATTATCTGGCCAAGCCGATTGATCTGGACGAACTGCTGGCTTCCATCCGTCAGGCCACCGGTATTTCCGAATCCGCTCCGCTGCGATTCAACCAGGAAAAGCCGTTGCCGGACTTTGTGGTCGCCCGCAGCCCGCTCATGCAGGCCGTCTTCCGCGACGCTTCGCTGATTGCCCCCTCCGAGACCCGCGTGCTGATCACCGGCGAGAGCGGTGTGGGCAAGGAAATCGTCGCCGACGTCATCCATGCTTGGAGCCCGCGCGCGGCGGGTCCCTTGGTCAAGGTCAACTGTGCCGCCATTCCCGAAACACTTTTGGAAAGCGAATTGTTCGGGCACGAAAAAGGTTCGTTCACCGGCGCGCATGCCCAGCGCATCGGCCGTTTTGAACAAGCGAACGAAGGCACCATTCTCCTGGATGAAATTGCCGAGATGTCGTCGCCGCTCCAGGCCAAGCTGCTGCGCGTGACGCAGGATGGGTGCTTTCAGCGCGTCGGCTCCAACCGTGAAGTCCACACCAACGCGCGCATTCTGGCCGCGAGCAATCGCGTTCTCGACGATGAAGTCAAGGCCGGCCGGTTTCGCGAGGATTTGTTTTACCGTTTGAACGTGGTGGAACTGAACGTCCCGCCGTTGCGCGAGCGGCGCGAGGACATTTTGCCGCTGGCCGGCCGGTTCATTGAGGAATTCACCAGTGGCCGCGCGCGTTTTTCGGACACGGTTTCCGCCTGTCTGGAACGGTATCCGTGGCCGGGCAATGTGCGTGAGTTGCGCAACGCGATGGAACGGGCCGTGTTGCTTTCCCGCAGCGAACTGATCCTGCCGGAACATCTGCCCGCCCGCGTGCGCGAGGCCGCGAGATTGCCGGCCGCCGCGCCCGCCGGCGACGCCCAGCAACTGGAGGAAATCGAGCGGCAGGCCATCCTGCAGGCGTTGCGCCAGCACAAATCCAACCGCACGGAAACCGCCAAGGCGCTCGGCATCAGCCGCCGGGCGTTGATTTACAAGCTCCAGCGATTTCGGGAACTGGGATATAGTGTGGAATAAAAAATGTCTGCGGCCGGCGATTTGAAAGCGGACGCCGGCCCGAAGGCTACCCGATCCTCAACCATACCGTTTTCAAATACGCCGGTTCGGCGCGGCTGATGGGAAAATCCGGCGGTTGCGGGACATGATGCCGCTGCAAAATTTTCCGCCGGGATGAATGAATTGCCTTTTCCACGTCCGCGAGAAATTTCTCCGGCGGCCAGTCCGTCGCGTTCGTCGAGGCGAACAAAACTCCGCCTGGCTTGACCAGCGGCAGCGCGGCCGCCACCAGTTTTCCAAACTCTTTTTCCGCGCGGAACACGCCGTGTTCCTTCGATTGCGAAAACGTCGGCGGGTCGAGCGCCACCGCGTCGAACGCGCGTCCTTTCTTCGCCAGCCGCCGCAGCCAGTCGAACGCGTCGCCGTAAATGAAATCGTGCGCCGCTGGGTCGAGGCCGTTCAACGCGAAATTGCGCCGTCCCCAGGCGAGATATTTTTTCGAGAGATCGAGGCTCGTCGTTTTCGCGCCCGCCCGCGCCGCGCACACGGAAAAGCCGCAGGTGTAGGCGAAAGTGTTCAGCACCGTAGGACAGGCGTCGCGCCTGTCTCGATCTTTTTCCGAAAAGATTTTCAAAGAATTTGGAGACAGGCGCGACGCCTGTCCTGCATGGAGCGGAAAATTGGCGGCGATGTGGCCGGTTAAAAAACGCCGCCGATTGTCGCGTTGGTCCAAAAACAACCCCGTGGAATAGCCTTCGTTGAAACCCAGCTCGAAACGGACGCCGTTCTCGCGAATCTCAAACCGCTCCGGCGCGGCTTCGCCCAATACCGGCTGCGGCGACGCCTCGGCCGCGGTCGTGCGCCGCACCTGCCGCGAAAGGATTTTGTGATACGCCCCGCTCGTGGAAAATATTTTTGCGAGCCGCGCCAGTTCTTCACGTTGTTCGGCGCGCAGCGGTTGTTCGGACTGCGAAAGCAGGAATTTCCCCAGCCGCTCGACATACCAGCCCGGCCAGCCATCGCTCGCACCGTGAATCACGCGGAAAGCGTTTGTAGAGCAGACATTCTTGTCTGCTGGTTCTCGGAACTTTCCAGTTCCGAGTTTGGCGACTGGAAAGTCTCCCAATCCCGCCATGCGGGACTGGAAAGCCTGCCCTACGTTTGACTGCGCTTGGAAATTCTGGTTTTCAAAGCTGAACAGCGCGGCGCGCAGCGCAAGGCGCGGATCGGCATCGAAATTTGCGGGCGCGTGAAACGTCACCGGCTCGCCCGTCGCCGGATGGGTGAAGGAAATTTCCGCTGCGTGCAAAAACACCCGCGCCGCCGGTGTGCCGCCGTACAACGTGTCGCCGAGAATCGGAAATCCGCTCTCCGCCGCGTGGACGCGAATCTGGTGCGTCCGACCCGTAAGCGGCGTGGCTTCGACACATTGGTAGGGCGCGGTGTCCCCACCGCGCCGCGGCGGGCTGGGGACAGCCCGCCCTACCTGAAGCTTTTCGTTAAGCAGCTTAAACTTTGTTTCCGCGATTTCCGCGCCCGCGTGCGGCGGACGGCTTGCGTATTTTTCGCCGACACGCACCAGCGCGGTTTTGATGGCAAACTCGCGTTGCGTCACTGGACGGTCGGTAAGCAGAAGATATTTTTTACGGACGCGGCGTTCCGTGAATTGCCCCGTGAGCGAGCGGTTGGTGGCCGGCGTTTTGCCGAAGACCATCACGCCGCTGGTTTCCTTGTCGAGCCGGTGCAGGATGGCGAGCGTGGCCCAACGCGGCTCGCGATGCCGCAGCCAGTCATAAATGCCCTCGCCCGTGTGCGGCCCGGGCGCGTGCGTGTTCCAGCCGGCGGGCTTGTGAACCACCAGCAGATGCTCATCCTCAAAAATCACGCACGGCACCATGGGCAGATGAAAACATTTTTCAACGCCCAAATGAAAGCGTGGAATCAGCGGCGTGCCTGGCAATGGAATTGCCGTGCGCAGTTCTTTTTCACTTTGCCGAATTTGTTTCGGAGGGGTTCGAAGTGTTATGGCGGTAGTTGATGCCCAGTTGATCGAAGCGTTCGTATTGGACCTGGAGGCGGCGCGTGAAATCATTCCAGTCGCGTGACTGACGGGGTGACCAGGTGACTTCGGCGAGGGCACACGCACGCGGGAACACCATGTATTCAGCGTGCGAAAGCGAAGGAATGTATTCCGTCCACAGGTTGCCCTGCGCGCCGAGAATGTGCCGCTGGTATTGCGGAGCCAGATTGGCGGGTATCGGCTCGAATGAATAAACCTGGTCCAGCGGCAGAAAACCGCCGTTGGCGCGCGGCTCGGTGGAATGATCCTTCGATTGATAATGGTCGAGATAGCAGTCTGCCATCGGCGTCATCACCACGTCGTGACCGGCGCTCGCGGCTTCCACCGCCCCGCCAATCCAATCCATGACGACGGCGTTTTGCGCAAGGCCGCCCTGGCGGATTTCACTCCAGCCGATCAGTGTGCGTCCCCGGGCGTTGATGAATTTTTCCATGCGCCGGATAAAATAGCCTTCCAGTTCGCTTTCGTTCTTCAGTCCTTCCCGCTGGATGACCGCCTGGTCCTTCGGGCAATGCCGCCATTCATCCGTCGGCACCTCGTCGCCGCCAATGTGGATGTATTTGCCTGGAAAAAGCTGGAAAACTTCCGCGAGCACGTTTTGCAGGAACACGTAGGTTTCCTCATTGCCCGTGCAATAAATGCCGTGAAAAACTCCGCCCTTCAGTTCGGGAGTGAACGGCCCGCCGGTGCAACTGAATTGCGGATACGCCGCCAGCGCCGCCGAGGAATGGCCGGGCATCTCAATCTCCGGCACGATGGTGATGTGCCGTGCGGCGGCATAAGCCACGACCTCGCGGATGTCGTTCTGCGTGTAAAATCCGCCGTAGCGGCCATCCGGGCCGTAAGCGGTTGTGGATTTCGGGTCGAGATCGAAACCAACGCCCGGGCGCCACGCGCCGATTTGGGTAAGTTTGGGATATTTTTTGATTTCGATGCGCCAGCCCTGGTCGTCCACGAGATGCCAGTGAAACGTGTTCAATTTGAGCAACGCCATTGCGTCGAGTAGTTGCTCGACCTCCGGTCGGGTGAAAAAATGACGGCTGACATCGAGCATCAAACCACGCCATTGGAACCGGGGCCGGTCTTTGATCTGAACACACGGCATTTGCCAGCTTGTGTTTGCGACAAGTTGCGTTGAAAAAATATCCGGCGGCAGCAATTGCAACAATGTCTGCATGCCGTAAAACAAACCGGCCTGCGTTGGCGCGCGGATGACGATGGCATCCGGGGCGACGGTGAGTTCGTAGCCTTCCGCGCCCAGATTCGTGTCGGCGGACCGGGTCGTCAACAGGATGCCGCCCTTGTCCGCCGTGCCGGAGAAAAACTTCATGCTGACCTTCAGCGGATAACCCGTGGACCGGCGAAGTTGGGTGGCCAGCTGGTTGGCTGTTTCAATGGAACCCGGGCCGGCAAAAATTTTCGTGTCCGGCGCGAGTTTGAACACGCCGGCTCGAAGCTCGAGCTTTTGTGGTTGCGGAATGATGGCGGTAGCATTGGTGTCGTTCGCAAAAATTGTCGCAGCCAGTAACAGAAAAATGGATCCGGCAATTTTGGATTTCATGGTATTCAGGATTTCTGCCGGCCTTCGAAATGTTCTTCGATTTCCTCCAGCGTTTTTCCCTTCGTCTCCGGCAGGAAGAACGCGGCGGTGACAAAGTAGATCACCGTGCAACCGGCGAACGCAAAAAACATCGTCGAGTAACCGTATTTGCCAACAGTCGGCAGGAAAACGGCGGCGATGGTCGTGGAAATGGCCTGGTTGATGAGTAGGGCGATGCTCATGCCGTTGGAACGGATGCGGGTCGGCATCAATTCAGACAGCGCCAGCCACACGCACACGCCGGGACCGACGGCGAAGAACGACATGAAAACAAAAAGGCAGACCGCTGTGAGCCAGCCGTTTTGTTCGCCCGGCACGGGCGTGATGAGCGCGTTTTCGATTTTCAACGGAGCCGCGCGCGCCGCGTCGAGATCGGCAAACGGATTCGAGAAAAACGCCACGACCTTGTTGGGTGGAACGCAATTTTCGCGGGAAATTTCAACGGGTTTTGCCGTCTGGTCGTCGGAGCGAATGGCTGTGGTTGCTCCGTGAAAACCGCCGTAGGAATAAATGACCACCAATGAACTTGGCGAATCCCTGCCAGTAAATTTTGCCAACACTGTTTCATTGAACGCGAGGGCAAGCGTTTGATTCGTCGTGATCATCGCTTGCATGGCGTCTTTCACATCCACGCGCAGCCTTTCGGTATTGTGAAATAAGATTCCCGCGCAGAAGAGTGAGACGATGATTCCGGCGCTGCCCAGCGATAGTAAAAATTTTCTTCCCTTGCGGTCCACGAGCATGACGCCACCAATGGTCACAAGGAAATTGATCAGCATGGAAAGAGCACTGGCAAAATGAGCGTGCAGATCGGAAAGGCCGGCCTGGATCAAAATCGTTGCATTGTAACCGATGATGGAATTGATGCCGGTGAGCTGGTTGCACGCGAGGATGATACAGGCCAGAAGAAACGGGATGACGTATTTGCGATGCAGCAGCGATTCCTTGATTTTTTCGCCGGTTGAAGTTTCCGCTTTTTCAGCGGCCACCGTTTCTTCCATTTCTCTCAATTCGACTTCCGTCTGCTCATCCGTGCGCGAACACAAAAGCGCGGCGCGCGCCGCGTCAATTTTTCCGCGTCGAAACAGCCAGCGCGGCGATTCGGCAACCATGAAACTGCCGATGACAAATAAAATTCCCGGTGGAAATGAAACCCAGAAAATGCCGCGCCAGGCAGTGTCCTTGAACGCAAAAAGTTTGTCTGCGTCGCCGAGTTTTGCGACTTCATCAACGCGATGGCTGAAATACAGGCCGATGATCGTCGCTGCGAATATGCCGAACGTCAGCAGCCACTGAAAAATCCCCGTGCCTTTGCCGCGGCTGGATGCGTCCAAACATTCGGCGAGATACAGCGGAATGACGACGCCAATCAATCCAGCGCTGACGCCTTGCAGCAAGCGGCCCAGAACCAGCGGACCGTAGCCGTGCGCCAGCGCAATGGTCGGAATGCTGATGACAAACAGAATGCCGCTCAACGTCATCAGCGGTTTGCGCCCCATCCAATCCGCCAGCATGCCGGCGAACAAGGTTGAAATCACGCTGCCGAGCAGCACGGCGGCGACGATGAACGAAAGCTGCCCCGCGTTCAAACCGGACGTGGCCTCCAGGTAAGGCAGCGCGCCGGCAATGATGCCGACGTCCACCCCATAGAGCAAACCTCCCAGCCCCGCGACGAGCAGGAGAAAGCGGTTGTAACCGGACTTCGTCGCGCCAAGGGGCCCGTTCATATCAGTTTATTGTGCCGGTTGATTGGTGCGGAAGGGTTCCCATTCCAGTTCGTTCTCATAAATCCACCGGTAATAATCCGTTGCCTTCAGACGGCTGGCCGCCGCCTCGTCCAGAACCACCACACAACGCGGGTGCCATTGCAACGCGGTTGCGGAAATCATGCCGGTCATAGGCCCTTCGACGGCTTGCGCAACAATTTCCGCCTTGTCCGCACCCGTGGCCAGCAGCAGACAGCGGCGACAATCGAGAATGGTGCCCACGCCCATCGTGATGGCGCGGCGCGGCATTTCATCAGGTTTTGGAAAAAGCGGCGCGTTTTGTGCGAGTGTTAATGGCGAAAGCGCCTTGACCCGTGTGCGCGAGCGGAACGCGGACAGCGGCTCATTGAACCCCAGGTGCCCGGCCCGGCCAAGCCCAAGCAATTGCAAATCAATGCCGCCGTATTCAGCGATGAGCCGTTCGTTTCTTTCGCATTCGGCGTCCAGATCGGCGGCCACGCCGTCCGGCAAATGCGTGTTGCGCAAATCAATGTTCACTTTTGAAAACAAGTGATGGTCCATGTAATGCCGGTAGGAATTAGGATCGCCGCCGGACAACCCCACGTATTCATCGAGATTGAACGTGCGGCACTGGGAAAAATCCAGCGCTTCCTCACGGTGCATCCGCGCCAAACGGGCATAAACCGGTTCCACCGTGCAACCGGTCGCCAGGCCGAGAACCAGTTTCGGCCGGGCGCGCAATTCTGCGGCGACGACACGAGCCACCCAATCAACGGCGGCTTCCGGGCTGGGTTGGATGATGACTTCCATAAATTAATTCGTTCTGGGAAAAAACAAACGTTCGCAAAATTGATCCTGACCCGCAACGGTGATTTCATCGCGCTCGGCGGGAAATTTCCGCGCCTGATGAAAAAAGGCGCCAAGGCGCGGTTTGAACGGAATCAAGAAACTGCTGCTGGCGATCTAGCGCCGGAGGCGCGACAGACAATAGCCCACAGTGCTAACTGTGGGAAAAATGCGGGATGGATTCAAGCCCCGGATGGGGCGAAAGGAAAATTGATTAACCGGTTCCACCTGCTGCTTGGCAACAACGCGCAGGGCAGGACGAACATCCTTGAAACCACTTCCAATCGTTATTTGCCTTTGCCAGCCCAGTTATGTTACATTTGACGCACGATGAGCACGGTCAAGGAAATCGAAGCGGCGATACGCGCCTTGCCGCCGCAGGAAAGGGAAAAGTTGGTGGAAGATTTGCCCGCCATTCTGCCGGAGATGAACAGCGATGCCGCGTGGGAGCGCATCATCACCGACCCGCGCCCGCGTCCCGCGCTCATGACGCTGGGTGATGAAATCGAAGCGCAGTTGAAAACGAATCCCCAGCGTTTTTCCGAGATTCAAGACAGCGACTTTGATCAACGCCCGTGAAGTTGCTGGGAACACCAGATTTCTGGAAGGTTTATCGCACACTTCCCGACGGAGTCAAAGAGGCCGCGCGCGCCGCTTACAAAAAGTTTCTGCAAAATCCGGCCCACCCTTCGTTGCAACTGGAGCGGCTGCGTTCTGACCCGCGCTTTTGGTCGGTGCGCGTAACACGGGATTATCGCGCCGTTGCCCAAAGATTGGACCGCGACCTGTGGGTCTGGATTTGGATTGGCCATCACAAGGATTTCGACCGGCAATTTCCTGCGTGAATCACGTTGTGAAATTTGCCATTGCGGAAAAACCTCGCCGGTGCGCGGTGCGCGGATAGCCTGTCCGCGCTCCTGTTTTTCCGCGTGGATCTGGCTCATCTGCGATTCCGGAACTTCCGCAATTACACGCGGCATTTGCATTTGAGGAGCGCGCCCGCCTCGGGCGCAGCCAACGACGCCCTCGTCGTTGGCATCGGCCGTTGGCAAGCGCACGGAGCATCGCTCATACTCGTCCAAAGGCCGGCGCGAGGGCGCACCGACCAGCACGCGGGGCGCGTGCGCTCCCCAAATTTTCACTGTTTCATGCTGGCTTGGGAAATTTCTCGCCGTTGTTCCTGTTGCAACGCATTATTTTCCACGTGCATCTGGCCCATTTGCGACTCCGGGACTTCCGCAATTACACGCGGTTGGACGCGGACTTTGCACCGGGCTTCCACCTGCTGCTCGGCGACAACGCGCAGGGCAAGACGAACATCCTCGAAGCGCTTTATCTCATGGCCACGCTGCGGTCGTTCCGCGGCGTCGGCGGCGCGCAGATGATCCGGCACGGCCAGAAGGGTTATTTCATCGGCGGCAGCGTCGTCGGCCAGGGTGAACATGAAGTCAAAATCTACTGGTCGGCGCGCGAACGCAAACTGGCGCTGGATGGCCAGCCGGTCAAACGCCTTGGCGATTATCTCGGCACGCTGCGCGCGGTGGTTTTCTGCACCGAGGATTTGCATCTGGTCAAAGGCACCGCGCGCGCCCGCCGGCGGTTTCTCGATTTGCTGCTCGCACAAACCCAGCCGGCCTACTTGTCGCTGCTCCAGCGTTACATGCGCGCCGTCCGTGCCCGCAATGCGCTGCTCAAGCATTCCCGCCCAGGTGGGACCGACGAAGCCACGCTGGACAGCTTTTCGCGCGAACTCGTTGAGCTGGGCAATCAACTCATCCGCATGCGAACCGAACTGGCGCCGAAATTCTCCCCGCTCGCGCGGCTGGCGTATCGCCGCATTTCCAACAACGCGGAGGAATTGCGCATCGAATATCAGCCCAGC
>Ga0187852_1002246_pt1 | contig 16097 bp, 11 predicted proteins | sample June2016WEW_6_40_FD_134511 | JGI IMG/M metagenome (GOLD analysis project Ga0187852, IMG submission 134511) | Peatland microbial communities from SPRUCE experiment site at the Marcell Experimental Forest, Minnesota, USA - June2016WEW_6_40 | ecosystem: Environmental > Terrestrial > Soil > Wetlands...
ACCTCGGACCCATCAATGGCGTGCGCTTCTGCCGCCGCCTGGTGGCCAAAGCCGCGGAGTTCGCGCCCGACATCGTCTTTCTTCCCGGCGATCTTTTCGACGGTACACACGGCGACCTCGATCGTCTCGTTGCGCTGCTCGCCCGGCTCACCCCGCCGCTCGGCGTCTATTTCTCCACGGGCAATCACGAGGAGTTCACCGATCCGGCGCATTACGTCGCGGCCATCGCGCGCGCCGGAATCCGCGTCCTCGGCGACGAACTCGTCACCATCGATGGCGTGCAAGTGGCGGGCGTCTTCTATCACAGCTCGTCCTCGCCCCTGCGCATGAAGGCCGCGCTCGACGCCATGAAGCTTGACCCCGCGCGCCCCTCCATCCTGCTGAACCACGCGCCCACGCGGCTGCCCACCGTGGAGCAGGCGGGCTTCAGCTTGCAGCTCTCCGGCCACACCCACGGCGGCCAGTTTCTGCCGTACACATGGATCACGAGAAGCATCTACGGCCCCTTCACCAGCGGATTGCATCGCTTCGGCGCGCTCCAGGTCTACACGTCCACTGGCGTCGGAACCTGGGGCCCTCCCATGCGCGCCGGCACGCGCCCGGAGTTGGTGCTTCTGACGTTTGAATGATCGGACCGTGCGCACCGGCGTTTCCCTCTTTGATCCATGGCGATCCTGGAGCGGTTCCGGAATTTACGCGCCAGCATTCGCGCTTTCGCTATCATGGAGATGAAATCCAGGCAAGCTCTCTTCGAGGAGAAACCGCGTTGAGTTCCGAATCCCCCGCCTCGGGCCGTTCCGGCGCCCCCGTCGTTCGCACCAGCCTCTCCGGTCGCGATCTGCTTATGAATCCGCGCCTCAACAAGGGCACGGCATTTACCGCAGCAGAGCGCGATGCCTTCGCTCTTCACGGCCTGCTGCCGCCGCACATCGGAACGCTCGAAGATCAGCGCGAGCGTCGCAAGCGCGTCCTCGACTCGCGGCCCACCGCATTCGGCAAATACTCGAACATGCGCGACCTTCAGGACAACGATGAAACGCTCTTCTATTCGCTCATCGCGCACAATATCGAGGAGCTGTTGCCGATCGTCTACACGCCGGCCGTCGGCGAAGGCTGCCAGCGCTTTTCCGAAATCTGGCGCAAGCCGCGCGGCCTCTTTTTGAGCTACCCGAACAAGGACCGCATCGCGCAGATCCTTTCCAATCCCCGCTACGATCAAGTGCGCTGCATTGTCGTCAGCGACGGCGAACGCATCCTCGGCCTCGGCGATCAGGGCGCGGGCGGCATGGGCATTCCCATCGGCAAGATGGCGCTTTACACCGCGCTCGGCGGCATTCCGCCCGAGCAATGCCTGCCCGTGCTGCTCGACGTGGGCACCGACAACGCGGCCCTGCTCCACGATCCCATTTACATCGGCTGGCAGCACCAGCGCATTCGCGGCCAGGAGTACGACGATTTCGTCGAGGCCTTCGTCACCGCGGTCGAGCGCCGCTGGCCCCACATTCTTTTACAGTGGGAGGATTTTGCCGGCGCCAACGCGGCGCGCCTGCTCGCGCGCTATCGCGACCGCCTGTGCACCTTCAACGACGACATTCAAGGCACCGCCGCCGTCACCACGGCGACTCTGCTCGCCGCCGTCAACGCCACCGCAATCCCGCTCCGCGAACAGACCATTGCCATGTTCGGCTCGGGATCGGCGGGCATCGGCATCGCCGATCTGCTCATCGCCGCTATGAAAGAAGAAGGCCTGAGCGAAGCGCAGGCCCGCGGCCTCATCTACGCTTTCAACCGTTACGGCCTGCTCGTCGAAGGCGGCAAGGGGATTCGCCCCGAACAGCAGCCGCTGGCGCGCAAGCGCGCGGACGTTGCCGGCTGGAAGCTATCGCCGCCGAGCGCGGAAACCGGAGCCATATCCCTCCTCGACGTAGCACGCAATGCCGGCATCACGGTCCTGGCCGGCGTCAGCGCCCAGCCCGGCGCATTCACTGAGGAGATCGTCCGTGAGATGGCTCGCCACACTCCGCATCCGGTCATCTTCCCCTTGTCGAATCCCACCTCGCAATCCGAAGCCGCGCCCGCCGATCTGCTCCGTTGGACCGATGGCCGCGCGCTGGTCGGCACCGGCAGCCCATTCCCTCCGGTCGAGATCGACGGCAAACTCATCCGCATCGCCCAGGTCAACAACTCCTATATCTTTCCCGGCCTCGCCCTCGGCATTCTCGTCTCCCGCGCCAGGCGCGTTACCGGCGGCATGATCATGGCCGCCGCCAAAGCGCTGGCCGCATTGTCGCCGGCGCGCACGGACAAAAGCGCGCCGCTCCTGCCGCCCATCGCCGATGCGCGCAAAACCAGCCTGGCAGTTGCCGCAGCCGTAGGTCGGCAAGCCATCGCCGACGGAGTAGCCGACCCCGCCATCGCAGCCGATCTAGCCGACCGGCTCCGCGCCTACGTGTGGGAGCCGGAATACCAGCCCTACGAGCGCATCGACTGACCAAGAACTCGCGACAGGGCGCGAAAGCAGTGCCGGTCTTCGTTATTGGAGAGAAAACACATTGCGAGAATCTAGGTTCGTGCTTTCCTGCATCTTCCGCCTCGGCGGACGAGACTTGAGGCACCCGGCGCCCGGCGAGCGGAGCGGCACGAGACTGAGGGCTTCTGGTCGTATTCTCGTGGAAGCCCTCTTCGCCTTCGCTGGTTTAGAGGATCATGCTATTCGTTGCCACCACTACCGCCAAACAGGTCGGACATGACAGCGACGTCTCTGTCGCAAGCGTGGTTGAGGCAAGGCAGCCGAAAGCCTGACTCCAGAGACTTCAAAAGCGAAAAGCTGTTGTAGTAATTGCCGCTCTCGACGCCGTGGCCGCCTCTGAAGTTCGTCTGGACCGTGAGCACGACTCGATTCTGATTCTGTGGCGGAAACAGCCCTGTAAGTTGCGTGGCGCTGCCGCTATAGTCGTTTTCGTCCCACACAATCACAATGGCGTTGCGACCCTCTTTCCAGACCGGAGACGCCTGAATTCCCGCAACAAGGCGCTCAATGGTGACGTCGCCCTGCTGAATCAATCCGGGGTTCAAACCAACCTGTGTGCCGTAGGTGTAGCCGCTGTTGTTTAACCCGTAATCGAAGGCGCAGAACGCGTCGGCATTGCTTCTTCCGTGCTGGTCGTCGCACTGATTCGGCGCGATGAAAGCCAAAGCCGGGAGATGGCCGCTTGCCAGGTCGGCGTAGAGCCCGCCTGGTCCGTCAAATCCAACGATATTCGCAAGGCTGTTGTTTTGGTCGCTGCCATCCTGAACGCTCTTGAAATAGGCGAACGGGTTGTGCTTGACCGCATAATCCTGCACTACGCTGGACGAGGTGAGGGGGGCCAGCTTGGTAAAGTCAGTCAGGTTTGTCACTGTGCCGTTGCTGTAATTCACGCCGAAGATCGGCCCGACCGGCAAACTCTCCTGATAGGACTTCCAGTCCAGGCCGGCCGAGGCAAGTTGATCGCCGATGGTTTGTCCCACCGTTGGAGCGGCCGGAATTCCTTTCACTCCATCGATGTCGGCCAAGGCTACAAATGGTCCTGCAACTTCATTCCAGGTATCCACGGGCGGCGTTTCGGCGTCTGTGCCGGAGCCTGAGATCGGGCAGATATTCCCGGTGTCAACTGGAACCGGCGCGTTACCGCCGCCGTTGTCGGCGTTCACTTCCTGGGTGACAATGTTCGGCGAGCAGGTTGTACTGCCCCAATTCGGCGCATTGTCGCTGCGGACGCCGAAGTTCGAGCCGCCTACAATCTCCAGATAGTTGGTAAGGCTGGGATGTCCGACGGCGAAATAGTTGGTCGCGAGGTTAACCCGGCCATGCGCGATCAGACTATTAAGATAGGGTTCGTTGGGATTGTTTATTACTTGCTGATACCCATGATTCTCCATCATGATCACAAACACATGATCGAGGCGCGGAATGCCGGTGGGGACTGGGTGTTCCTGGGCGAATCCAGCGGTTGCGAGCGCACCAGCGACAAGACCTAATGCTGCTGATTTTTTGAGCATGGGGGGAAGCCTCTCAGATTTTGGATTTTGGTTTTTGCGGGGAATCGACCAGACCGGTCGAGCAGGTCACGATAGGCGTACTTTGGTCCAATTGTGTTAACGAATCATCAACGCTTCGCAAAAAAACGTAGAATCGCTGGTTCCGTTGGCGAATGCTCGGTGGTGATTTCGGATATCCGCCAAGCGAGGGCGTGATTCACTCGTAAAAGGCCGATTCAAACTGCAAAGTGATTGATCTCGATGTGCCGGCAAGGGTCCGGTGGTTGGCTTACAGGCCGCCGAGTCCCTAAGTTCCTGCATTATTCGGTCGGCACCTACTCCAGCAGCCGCTTCCAGGTCTTCTGGTTTTTCCTGAAAGCTCGTTTCAGGTCTTCGAGAATGCGCTCGAAGTCGGCGTTGGTGCGCAGGTTGTTCCACGCGGGATTCTTCTGGAACCAGGGATAGTTCTCGTTGCCGAGATAGATGGCGCGGCGCAGCCAGTGCAGCGCTTCGCTGGAGTCGCCCTCGACGGCGAAGTAGGTTGCCAGGCGGTAAGCCATCTCGCTGTCGGCCTCGGCGGCGGCCAGGGTCTCGTCCTTGAGCAGCGCCGCGGCGCGGTCGCGCGCCCCAGCCTGCACATAGCAGATGGCCAGCGTGGGCACGGCAATGCGCATGGAGGGATCGTCGGCGATCACGCTTTCCAGCATCTCGATGGCCGCGTTCAGATTGCCGAGCCGCATCTGCTGGTAGCCGGCGGAAGTGCGCAAGAGCGGATGACGCGGCTCGAGCGCCAGGCCTTTCTCGAGTTCGTCGCCGGCAAGCTCAATTTGATTTTGATAGTGATAGACGCGGGCGCGATGGTTGTAGAGAATCGCCGCATTCGCGGGGTTCAGCTTGAGCGCGCGGCTGAACTCGTCGAGCGCCTCGTCGTACATGCCGTCGCCGCGGAGCGCAAGCCCGGCCACCATGCGCACGTTCCAATCATTGCCCGCGGTAGCCAGCAGGTTGGCGATGCCGTGCCGCGCCGATTCCTTTTCGCCGCGCGAGAGCAGCATGTAAATGCGATAGAGATTGGCCTCGGTCGATGCAGGATCGAGTTTCAGCGCCTCGTCGAAGGCGCGCCGCGCGCGCATCACGTGAATCTGCCCGCCGAATCCGTGCCGCGCGTATTGCAATTCGGCAATGCCCAGCCCGGTCCACCCGGCAGCAAATGCCGCGTCGGCTGCCGTCACGCTCGAGAACAGCGCATGCGCGCGGTCGAGATCGGCGCGCGCGCCGGTGCGCACCATGAACGAGCTCAGCAGGGCCCGCGCCTGCAGATACTTTTCGCTCACCGGGCCGGGCAGCGATCCGTCGCGCGCCGCGGCTCGCGACGTTGCGGCAGCCGCGCCCGTCTGCCCCGCTTCAATGCCTTCGGCCGCGCCCATCCCCTGCAGCGTGGCGAAGACCTCGTTGGAAATCTCGGTCTGCACCGCGATCAGATCGAGCGAAGGAACGCGAATCGATCCTCCCGAGCGCACGCTCTGCGAGGCTACGTCGAGCAGTTGCCAGTTCAGATCGAATCCGCTCTCCGAGCGCACAAAGTTTCCGGCGAGCACAAACTTGACCAGCAGCTTTTGCCCCACGGCCAGGGGATCGAGCTGCGCGATGGGCAGTTGCATGAGCGCGCTCGAAGGCCGCACCACCAGCGAAGGAATCCGCGCCAGCCGCGCCGCGATGGCGTCTGCCAGCGCGTAGCCGTAGAGAGGAGCCGCTTCCGCAGCGCCCATGTTGGCAAACGGCAACACTACCAGCGAGTTCTCTTCCGCGCGATCGCCGGCCGATTCGCGAAACCGTTCCGCCAGCATGGAGAGCAATCCTGTGGCGCGCTTCTCCGCCGCAGGGCCGGTGGCGGGAAGGTTGGCCGCGGCATCGCCGGGAATGCTGCCGGTCTCGATGCTCAGCGCCTTCATGATGGTCTTCAGCCCTTCGCGCACATCGGCCGCCGAAGCCGTGCGCGTGCCGGGATTCTTGTCGAGACACGCCATGATCACGCTCTTCAGCTCCGGCGAAATTCCCGGCACAACCTCGCTCAAATCCGGCGGGTCCATGAACTGGATGGCGCGAATCACCTGGAAATCCTCGGCATCGGGCTGCGTGAACGGATACTTGCCGCTGGCCAGCTCGTAGAGAATCACGCCCAGCGCCCACACATCCGACTGCACGCTGGAGTGCCCGGTGACAAACTGCTCCGGCGCCATGTAGCGGATGGTCCCGCCGCGCGCCGTGTAGGTGGCCGCAACCGACGCATCCTTGGCCACGGCCGGCTTGGAGGGGTCGAAGCGCGCGTCTTCCGGGTGCAGCCGGCGCGCCAGCCCGAAGTCGAGAATCTTCACCAGGCCGCCGTCGGTCAGCATCACGTTCTGCGGTTTCAGGTCGCGGTGAAAGATGCCCAGCGCATGCGCCGCCTGCAAGCCGTCGGCAATCTGGATGCCGACCGAAAGCAGCAGTTGCAAGCTGGCCGGCCCGCGTTCGATCAGCTTGTCCAGCGGCTGGCCGGGCACAAACTGCATGGCGATGTAGGCCTCGTCGCCGCTTTCGCCCACCTCGTAAATCGCGCAGACGTTGGGATGCTCGATGGCCGACGCGAGGCGCGCCTCGCGCAGCACCGTTGTCCGCATCTGCTCGGCGGTGAGTATGCCGGAGTGCAGCATCTTTAGCACCACCGGCCGCTGCAACAGAGTGTCGTTGGCCGCGTAGACCACGCCGCTGCCGCCCGAGCCCAGCCGCCGCAGAATCTCGTAATGTGCAATCGTTTTGCGCTTCATCGTCTATTTCAAGTCTAATGGCCGTTCCGTAAAGACGGTCTCAAAGGAGTGCGAATGTCATTCCTACTCTTGTTGACGCAGATCCCCGGTTCCAGCGCTCGCGACGATGGGTACGGCGTTCCCGGCGTCGACAATTTCGGGTGTTCTCAAGGGTTCGATTCGATTGCCACACAATGCGCTTCATGGCGCGGGGAGAGTAAGTCGGGAGTAGGGAATTGAGGGGACTAAGCGCAACAACTTGTTCAGTAGCCCTTGCACAGCACAAGATTCGTCGCGGCACCATTTTTCAAAACCACCATCCACCGGCTGCCGCGCAAGAATATCGCCTTGTTTCCGGCGGGTGGGCCGTCTCTGTAACCCGAATACTCGGTGTAGCAACGCTGGTAATACTGCGACTCGTCGCTAATCTGCTTCACATATCCGAAACGGCCCGTCAGTTGAGCTTCAGATAGTCCCACCACTAGTCTTTCGGGCCAGTGGTCGTGTTCCATCGTTCCGACCGCATCGTCAAGATTCATTCTCTTGTTGAGCCCATGCGTCCAGAAAACATACTTAATGTTTTTCGGGTCGCCGGTATCCGGATAAGCCGCAACCCAAAGCCCGGCCGAAAGAAGCACTCCCAGAATCACAAGACACAACGTAAATGCCGTCCGTTGAATCCATTTCCTACGCATAGTCGAGCACGCTTTCAGTTTCCAATTGGCTATTTCCTACTCCCTGCCTTTTCCATCTTCATCTGTCCGCGGCGGCCGAAGGCCAGCATCACGATTCCGAAGACGAGCAGCGCCAGCCCCCACCACAGGTTGGCATCGATGCCCAGAGTTTTTTGGTAGAAATCGGCGCGGCCGCGCGTGGAGAGGCCGAACGCGGAGAGAATCGTTCCAGTCAGAGTGAAGAACATGCCCACGGCGATGCGCGCGTCGACGTGAACGCTTGCGTTGCCGGTTGGTTTGCTGCTCGGGCCGGCTGCCGATTTTGTCGCCAGACTAGTCGTTGCTTTCTTTGCCATGGCTAGCACCCCTCACAGAAAGATCAGATTCAGTGCAATCGCCGCCAGCAGAATGATCGCGGCTGCAATGACCTCCGGCTGCTTCCACCACGCGGCCTTTGCCGGCTGCGACAACCGTACCAGTCCGGCCAGTTCTGCTTCCGGCCGCGCCTTGGTGCACAGGCTCACGACGACCGTTACCAGCAGGCTCACGACGAACGCGAAAGCCGCCGTTCCCATTCCCAGTGCAAGATCGCTCGGGGGATGATGCAGCACAGCGATCCATCCGCCATGAAGGCCGGGCTGCTCACCCCGCGGCAGCGCGGTTCCGTGGTGCAGGAGCGCCGCCACGACGCCCGCCAGCAACCCCGCAAACGCGCCGTGGCCCGTGGCGCGCTTCCATAAGGCGCCCAGCAGCAGCGTGGCGAAGAGCGGCGCATTGACCACAGCAAAGACCAGCACCACCGCGTCGAGCAGGTCGTGTACGCGCATAGCCGCGCACGCAGCGCCCAAGGCCAGCAGCGTGCCGCCCACCGCCGCCCACCGGCCCGCCCGCAAAATCTGTTTGTCGCTGGCGTCTTTTTTCAGGAACGCCTGGTAGATGTCGCAGGCGAAGACCGTATTCGATGCTGCGAGGCTTGCCGCCACGCCGCTCATCAGGCAGGCGAGGAGCGCGGCTAGGCCCAGCCCCAGCAGGCCCGAGGGCAGAAACGCGAGCAGCACGTTGGGCATGGCCAGTGCGTAGTCCAGCACCACCTGGCCGTCCGCGCCCTTGACCGGTTTGCCGGTGGCATCGGCCCGGGCCGGAACCAGTCCCTGGCCCGCTTCTACCGCTGGAGGAACGACCGTGATCTCGTGATAAATCGCGCCGTTATCGTTGTGGATCACGATGGTAGTGCGCGGCGTTGGCAGGCTCAGGGCGAACAATCCCGGCAGAATAAACAGCAGCGGCGCAAAGATCCGCAGGGCCGCGGCAACGAGTGGGGCCCTCCGTGCTGAGGCCACATTTTTCGCCGCCATGGCCGTCTGCAACAGCCGGAAATCCGCGCACCACGTGCCGCCTCCCAACACAATGCCCGCGCCCAGCACCAGGCCTGCCACGCCCATGCCCATGGAATGGCCGCCGGCGCCCACATGCGAAAGCCCTGCAGGTACTGCGGCTTTCAACCCGCTCCATCCGCCGGCCCGCTTCAATCCCACCAGCACCACGGGCAACAGTCCGGCCACAAGCACGCAGAATTGGAGCAACTGGTTGTACATGGCCGCCGCCAGCCCGCCCAGCAGCAGATAGCCGAGCACCAGCACAGCGGGCAACGCCATCCAAAGCTGCAGAGCGCCTGCGGGCGGCAGATTCAATGCCTCGGCGACGCTATCGAAAACGTGCAGCGCGGCCACGATGCGCGCCATGGCGTAGAGCGCAATACCGGCGCTGAACAACGCCATGGCCAAAAACAACCCGGCGTTGAGCGCCCGCGTCTTCTGGTCGAAGCGCAGGCCGAGATACTCGGGAATCGAGCGCACGGGTGTGCCCGTGGCCGATGTGGCGCCGTAGAAGACCGGCATCAGGACCAGTCCCGCGAAGAGCATGGCGGGAATCGAGCCCAATGTGAAGAAGCAGATGCTGGCCACGCCGTATCGCGCTCCCGCGGCGCCCACGCCGAGTACTTCCAGCGAGCCCATGCTTGCGCCCGCGAGCGCCAGCCCACAGAGCCAGCCCGGCAGCTTGCGCCCCGCCTGCAAGTAATCCTGGCTGCCAGTGATGGCCGGCGCCAGCGAGAATCCCGCCGACAGCACAAAGAAGCCGTAGATCAAGAGGATCAGCCAGTCAGCGGAGGCAAGAATGGGCACGCAATGCTCCTTCCTTCCTGATGTTACAGAAGCGGATCGGCGCTGAGCCGGGGCAATCCGGCCCACGAACGGTTGCGTTGCCTCCCGCCCTTTCCGCAAAACACGCGGAGGATGGATCACGGACGCGGGGTCGAGTGCTGCGATGGGATCGCAAAAAGAAACGGCGGCAGGAGAAACCCCCTGCCGCCAACTGTCTTTCCAATTTGCTTCTATTCTGCCGAACGCTTTGCTATCCGCAACCTGCGTTCGAGCCAAAGCCACGCAACTTCGCCGAGCCGCTGCCGTCCCGCGGAGCGCAGTGCGCGACTACTGCGCGTTTCCCGAACCCGAACCCGGAGCCGGTGGTGGCGGCGGTGCTGTCATCGGCGCATCGGCTGGCGGCACATTGGCCGGCGGCTGTCCTCCCTGGCCATGAAATTGCCCGCCCGGTCCGCGGAACTGCCCGCCGCCGTCCGGACGCTGCCCGTCGTGTCCCCATCCGCCGCGGCCTTGCTCGCCCATCCGCTCGTGCTGCATCCGGTTCATGCGCAGGGCCTGCAACTGCTTCCACTGCTCCGGCTTCAACTGCATCCGGATGTCCAGCAGAAAGCGCGCGTTCGCCTTTTCCAGCTCTGCCCGCGCCGCCACGACTCTATCGATCTGCGCCTCGATCGCCTTCTCGTCGGGCGTATCGGCCTTCATCAGCGGACCCATCTCGACCTCGGCCTTTTCCAGATTGGCGCGAAGATCGATCAGGTTCATGCGGTGGTCCTGCAGAATCCCGTCCATCGCTTTGCGCTGATCGTCGCTCAGGTTTAATTGCTTCACCAGGTTCGGGTTGTTCCAGAACTGTCCGTTCGCAAACCCGAACGCACGCTCCATGGGAGGCCGATGCTCCCCGAACCCGGGCCCCATCCCTTGCCCGCCTGGCCCTTGCGCGCGTGCCAGGCTCCCAGCCATCAGAACTCCCACTACTGCCAAAGCCAGTCCTGCATTCTTCATCCAGTTCATCCTCGACTCCTCTCCCTTGTCCCCAAGGGGTCTACCTTTCTCGCCTTCTTCTTTACATGCTGCTCTTTTTACTCTGTTCCGTTGCCGTCCATCAACTGCGCCAGCGGCTCCATGGCCGCCGGAACCTCCCGCGAAACATCTTTGTCCACCGAGGCTAGCAGATTCTCGTCCTGCGCGCCCGCTTCTTCCTTCACGGCCGCTGCCACCGATGCTGGCTTCTCCGCCGGTGCGCCGAGATGCGACGCGGCCTCTCGCGCGGCTGCCGCCCGCTTTTGAGCGTCCCTTTGCGCCGCCTGTTTCGCCATCTCGTGGCGGTGAACGATCTGGTGCACTGCGCCGGCTGCGGAACCCGCGGCCAGCAGGCATCCCAGCGCCCAGCTTGTCGCCGGCCGCCAGTTGCGCCGCGCGGCCATTTCTGTCACGGTCCGGGGCCGGCGCAGGGCCGCATCACTCCAGGCATCCATGCTCGCTTTGAAGTGCTCGAGCGCCTGCCCAAGTTCCCGGCTTTCTCCCGCCAAATCTTCACGCCAGTTCATTGTGTTCCTCTCACCTCTGTGCGGACTCGTCCCAGCGCGCGCGAAAGATGCGCTTTCACCGTGCCCTCGCTGAGTCCGGTCGCCTCTGCAATTTCGCCCAACTCCCGCTCTTCCACGTAGCGCAGCAAAAACACTGTTCGCTGCCGCTCGCTCAAGCTCTTGACCGCCCGCCAAACCTGCGCCACCTGTTCCCGCGCCAGGATCTGTTGCTCCGCATTGCGTTCCCCGTTGGGCAGCCATTCGCTGGCCTCGTCCAGATCTACGGCATTGGTCTGGGTCTTCCGCCAGAATTGAATCCGGCGGTTACGCCAGTAGTCCTTCTGCAAGTTGATGGCGATCCGCATCAGCCAGGTCAGCGCGCTCGACTCGCCGCGGAAGTGCTTCCAGTTGCGGTGCGCCTTCAGGAAGCACTCCTGTGTCAGCGTCTCTGCCAGATCCACGTCGCGCAAGGACGCAAGCAAAAACCGTAAGATCTGCGGCCGGTGACTCGCGACGATCCGGGCAAACTCCGCGGCAGCAATTTCCTCCGCCGTTTCCACGGTCATCGGCTTCACTGCTATGCCGGCTGCCATCACCTTGGTAGACGCCTCTCTGCGGCGCAAGTTTACAGCCCTCCCCATTCATTTTCGCGCCATCACCGCGATGGTGCAGGCTCCCGAACGCGGATAATCCCCGCTCAAAATGGAGTTTTTTTGCGAAGAATCGCCCGAGGGCGCTTGTCCGCCGGCGGCAGGTAGTGAAAGCGAACCAGAAAGATCTTCTCGCCGCGGCCGTGCTTCGCCACCTTCAGCAGATCGAGGACCCCGAGAAACCCCGATGCTCGCGCCAGCTCCGGCGTGATGTCGGGGAATCCGATCGGCTCAATCGAGTCCACTTCGATCTCGCCTTCCTCCATCCGGTAGCGTCCGCCAACTTTCACATGCGGCCGCGTCCAGATGCGCACGCTGCACGTAATCTCCCCGCGCCGGACGCCCTCCCGCAACCGCTTGGCAAAGATCATGCAGTGAGTTTACCTGGGTCGCGCTGTTAAACTGTCCCGTTCAACTGTTCTTATCTCTCCAGAAGGAGACCCATGCTCCTCGAAGCCCTTCGCGAAGAAGTCCTCCACGCCAATCGGGAGATCGCCCGCCGCGGTCTTGCGCCCCACACCTTCGGCAACGCCAGCGGCATCGACCGCTCGGGCGCGAAACCCCTCGTCGTCATCAAGCCGAGCGGCGTCGACTACGCCACCATGACCCCCGCCGACCTCGTGGTTACCGATCTCGACGGCAATATCGTCGAGGGCTCGTTGCGCCCGTCGAGCGACCTCGACACGCACACGCTGCTCTATCGCGAATTCCCCGGGATCGGCGGTATCGTCCACACCCACTCCGAGTTCGCGACCTCATGGGCGCAGGCCGGCCGCGCCATCCCTTGCCTCGGCACCACCCACGCCGACTACTTCTACGGCCCCGTTCCCGTCACCGCGCCACTTTCGGCCGAAGAGGTCGCGGAGGCTTACGTGCGAAACACCGGGGCCGTCATTGTTCGGCTCTTTCGCGCACAGAATCTCGATCCCGTCGCCGTTCCGGGCGTGCTGGTGGCCGGCCACGCTCCTTTTGCCTGGGGCAAGACTCCCGCCGAAGCCGTCGCGCACGCCGACGTTCTCGAATACATCGCCCGGCTGGCCTTCCGCAGTGTGCTGCTCGGTGCGCCCGAGGCCGGTATTCCGTCCTACGTGAAGGAACACCACTACCTGCGCAAGCACGGTCCCAATGCGGACTACGGCCAGCGCTGAGCCGGCATTGTTCCCCCAACCCGGCTCGGAATCCCGTTGCGTCCGCCCTGAGCGCGCCTTGCTCGGCCGACAGAGCAGCACGAAATCAGCTCGGAGGCAGAGGAAATCCCCTTTCAAAGCGATCGTTTTCAACGAAAAAGCACAAAAAACTCCTGCAAACCGCCGCAGATGAGCAAACTACCATTTATCATAGGTTCATCTCTTTCTTGGGAGGCTACTTCCCGATTTCTCAATCTTGCCAGGTGATTTGACGCACATTCTGTTGACTTTTCCCGGAACTTGAAGTCCATATCATGCGTAATTTCAGACAATTGGCGACCAGCCGCCGGGGCGTCGGCGCTCCTCCACCACTGGCAACTCACGTGCAAGCATACACAGCGTAGGAAACCTCCCTCTTATGGACAAGAGCCTCCTCAGCCGCGTGCAGGTTACAGTGATGGCGCTGGCGACGGCGGCTGTGTTCTTGTTAGCCGTATTCAATCTCCTTCAAGAGCGCGCCTCCCAGCAGCCCACGGACGGCGTGTGGTGGCACGAGGCGCACGGAGGTCTGGTGGCCGACCGTGTGCTGCCCGATTCGCCCGGCCAGCAAGCATTCATCCAGGTCCACGATCTTCTGACTGCAGTCAATGACGTTCCTGTCACCACGGTCGCGGATCTCGAGCGCGCCCTGTACCGCGCCGGCCCCTACGTCCAGCTCCGCTACAGCGTCACCCGCGACGGCATTCCTCTCGATACGCCTGTGCAGGTGATTCCCGTGCCCGCCGACCGCAGTTTGCAACTCGGTCTGCGCATCATCGGCCTTATCTATCTCGTCATCGGCTTCTACGTTCTCTTCCGCCGCTGGGGCGCGCCCCGCGCCACGCATTTTTATCTCTTCTGCCTGGTCTCGTTCGCGTTCTACGCTCTCCATTACACCGCGGCCTTCGACCTGCTGGACTGGACCGTCTTCTGGACCAACGTCGTTGCCGAGGCCTTGCAGCCGGCGCTCTTTCTCCACTTCGCGCTCAGCTTCCCTGAGGAGCGCTTCAAGAGCCTGCGCCGCCGCTGGCTTTTGCCGCTGGTTTACGCGCCCGGCGCCGGACTGCTGGGGTTGTGGCTCTGGTCCATCGGCACGCGCGCGGCCACCAAGCTTCTGCTCGACCGCCTGAACCAGATCGCCACCGGCTACGATGCGGTGTTTTACATCCTGGCCGCGTTGCTTTTCCTGCGCAGCTACAGCCGCGCCACCACGCCGCTCCTGCGCCAGCAGTTGAAGTGGGTCACCCGCGGAACCCTGCTCGCGGTGTTGCCCTTTACGTTCTTTTACGCGGTTCCGTATCTGCTGCAGCTCAACCCGCCGCACTTGTTGACGAATCTCGCCGGCCTCTCGCTGGTGTTTTTGCCGCTCACCTTCGCTTGGGCCATCGTGCGCTACCGGCTGATGGATACCGACCTGATCTTCAAGCGCGGCGTGGCCTATACGCTGGCCACGGCGCTCATCCTGGGCGGCTACTTCGGCATCATTGCGTTGATCTCGATCGTGGTCCACACCCGGCTGCCGGAAGCGGTGCGCGAGTGGGGACTCGGGATCGCAATCCTGGTCACGGCGGCGGTCTTCGATCCTCTCAAGCGCCGCATTCAGGGATGGGTCGACCGCGCCTTCGACCGTCATCGCTACGACTACCGCAAAGCCCTGGTCGAGTTCGGCCGCGGCCTCAGTTCGGAGACCGATCTGCAGGCGCTGCTCCACGCCATCGTGGAGCAATTGCCCCGCACGCTCCTCGTAGCCCGCGTCGCCGTCTTCCTGGCCGGCGAATCGGGCGGCCTGCGCCTCGCCGCCTCTCACGGACTTTCCGAGGAACCCGGTCCAAAGGGTGAAAGCGCGGAGCGCCTCGATCTGGGATTTCTCCACTTCGATCGTGCCTCCGATCACACGCACATTTTCTTTGAGAACGCCCAGCAGGTTCTGCATCTGTCCCCCGCGCAGCAGCGCACCGCGTCCCTCCTCGATCTCAACTACTATCTGCCCTGCCGCGTGGCCGAGTCGCCCTCAAGCGTTGGCAACGGCAAGTCGCTCCGCGCTTCCAGCTCCGGCATCTTCGCGCCGCCGCAGAACGGCGCCGGCCGAACCATCGCCGTCATCGGCCTCGGACGCACCCTGGGCGGCGACTTCCTCTCCAGCGAGGACGTCGAGCTGCTCGAATCCCTCGCCAGCTACATCGGCATCGCTCTGCAGAACGCCAGCCTCTACGCGCGCCTCGAAGAAAAGATCGTCGAATTCGAGCGCCTCAAGGAGTTCAACGAGAACATTGTCGAGTCCATCAACGTGGGCATCTTCGCCATCGATCTCGACGACCGCATCGAGAGCTGGAACGCGCAGATGGAAGCCATGTACGCGCTCAGCCGCGGCGAAGCCATCGGCCAGGCACTTCGTGCCGTATTTCCCCTGGAGTTCATTGAGGCGCTCGAAGAGTTCCGCGGCGATCCCGGCGTGCATCACCTCTATAAGTTCCGCCTCACCACGCGCGCCGGCGAGCAGCGCCAGGCCAACATCGCTGTCGCGCCGCTCGTCTCGCGCGACTTTGTTCCCGTGGGCCGCATCGTGCTCGTCGACGACATTACCGAGCGCGTCGCTCTTGAGAATCAGCTGGCGCAGTCCGACAAGCTCAGCTCCATCGGTCTGCTGGCCGCCGGCGTCGCCCACGAAATCAACACCCCGCTCGCCGTCATCTCCTCTTACGCGCAGATGCTCTCCAAGCAGTTGCGCGGCGATGCGCGCCTGGGGCCTGTCCTCGACAAGATCACGCAGCAGAGCTTCCGCGCCGCCGAAATCGCCAATGGGTTGCTGAACTTCTCGCGCACATCCACCACGGAGTTCCGCTCCACCGACCTGAATCAAGTCATTCGCGACACCCTCTCGCTGCTCGAACATCAGTTCAAGACCGCGCAGATTATCGTCGATCTCGATCTTGCCGGAGAGCTGCCGCCCATCAACGGCAATCCCGGCAAACTGCAGCAGGTCTTTCTCAACCTGCTGCTCAACGCCAAAGAAGCCATGCCCGGCGGCGGCCGCGTGCGCGTGGCCACGCTGGCCAACGGCCACGTGGAGGCCATCGTTGCCGACTCCGGCTCCGGCATTGCCCCGGAGCACC
>Ga0187852_1002247_pt1 | contig 16089 bp, 22 predicted proteins | sample June2016WEW_6_40_FD_134511 | JGI IMG/M metagenome (GOLD analysis project Ga0187852, IMG submission 134511) | Peatland microbial communities from SPRUCE experiment site at the Marcell Experimental Forest, Minnesota, USA - June2016WEW_6_40 | ecosystem: Environmental > Terrestrial > Soil > Wetlands...
ACAAAAGGGCCCGGCCGCCCCTCTGGATGAGCCGGGCGCTATTGCCCCGAGGGCGAGGCTCGCGGCCGCGCTCAAGCGCCGGTCGCCTTCACCAGTTTGTAGTCGATCGCGTCCACCAGCGCCTGAAACGAGGCGTCGATGATGTTTCCGGAAACCCCGACGGTCGACCATCGTGCGCCGCTGGAATCGCCGAATTCGATCAGCACGCGCGTCACCGCGTCGGTGCCGCCCTGAAAGACGCGCACGCGATAATCCAGCAGTTCGAGATCCTGGATATGCTTTTGATAGACGCCGAGATCCTTGCGCAGCGCGAGATCGAGGGCGTTGACGGGGCCGTTGCCTTCGGCCGCCGAAATCAGCGTCTCTTCGCCGATGCGGATTTTGACGACCGCCTGCGAGGCCGAATAGAGCGCGCCGGCGGAATTGAATTTGCGCTCGACGCTGACGTTGAAGCTCTCGACGTCGAAAAACTCGGGCACGCCGCCCAAAATTCGGCGCGCCAGCAGTTCGAAGGACGCGTCGGCCGCCTCATAGGCGTAGCCTTGCGCCTCGCGCTCCTTGACCTCGTCGAGCAGCCGCGTGAGCCGGGAATCGTCGCTGCGCGCCTCGATTCCCATTCGCGTGAGCTGCGCGATCAGATTCGACCGCCCCGCCTGATCGGAGATCAGGATAGCGCGCGCGTTGCCGACGCTTTCCGGCGGCACGTGCTCGTAGGTGCGGGGGTCCTTGGCCAGCGCGGAGGCGTGAATGCCGGCCTTGGTCGCGAAGGCCGAGGCGCCGACATAGGGAGCGTGCCGATCGGGGGCCCGATTCAGCAATTCGTCGAACGCGTGCGAGATCTTGGAGATCTCGCGCAACGACTCCTCGGAGACGCCGATCTCGAACCGCTGGGCGAGATCGGACTTGAGCGCCAGGGTCGGGATCAGCGAGACGAGATTGGCGTTGCCGCAGCGTTCGCCAAGTCCGTTCAACGTTCCCTGGATCTGCCGGACGCCGGCCCGCGCCGCCGCCAGGGAATTGGCGACCGCGTTGCCGGTGTCATTGTGCGCGTGAATGCCGAGATGGTCGCCAGGGATGACGCGCGCGACTTCGGCGACGATGCGTTCGACCTCGTCGGGAAGCGAGCCGCCATTGGTGTCGCAAAGCACGACCCATCGGGCGCCCGAACGATAGGCGGCGCGCGCGCAGTCGAGCGCGTAGGCGGGATTGGCCTTGTAGCCGTCAAAGAAATGCTCGCAGTCGACCATCGCCTCGCGCCCCGCGGCGACGGCCGCCTTCACGCTGTCCTCGATGCAGGCGATGTTTTCCTCCAGCGTGCAGCCGAGCGCGACATGAACGTGATAGTCCCAGGTCTTGGCGACGAACACGATCGCGTCCGCGTCAGCGGCGAGCAGGGCGGCGAGGCCGGGATCGTTTGCGGCCGAGCGGCCGGCGCGCTTGGTCATGCCGAAGGCGCAGAACCGCGCGCGCTTCGTCGGCTTGCGTTCGAAAAATCGCGTATCGATCGGATTGGCGCCGGGATAGCCGCCCTCGACATAATCGACGCCGAGCCGATCGAGCAACGTCGCGATCTGGCGCTTGTCTTCGAGCGAGAAGTCGACGCCGGTGGTGAGCGCGCCGTCGCGCAGCGTCGTGTCGAAGAGGTAAAGGCGTTCGCGGGTCATGTGTTCGTCCCTTTAGTGGCGCGTCGGCGGCGGCGCATCGGCGCTGGGCGGCGCGAGGCGCTTGGTCATGGTCGTATTCGCCAGCCACTGGTCGTCGAGCTGAACGAGATTGCGCCGCTGGGCCTCGAATCCATGGCGCTCGAAGAGGGCGCGCGCGGTGTCGCTGACTTCGCTCGCCAGGCGCTTGGCGCCACGCGCCTCGGCGAGCCGCGCCAGCGCGTCGATCAGCGCCGCGCCGACGCCGCGTCGGGCGTAGCGCGGATCGACATGAAGCAAGTCGATAACGTCGGCGCCGAGCAGGCTGGCGAAACCCGCGACTTCGCCATCGATCAGGGCGATAAGCGTCAAAGCTTTGCCCAGGCGCGCGGCGAAGGCCGCCCGGTCGTTGGCCTTGGCGGCCCAGGCGTCGCACTGATCGGCGCTATAGTCCTCGCTCGCCGTCTCCTCGATGCTGGCGCGAAAGATTTCGGCGCAGCGGTCGGCGTCGGCGGGCAGGTAGGGGCGAAGCGAAATCGCGCTCATCGCTTGAACTCCCATGTCGTGCCGTCCTTGGAGTCCTTGAGGACGACGCCGAGAGCGGCGAGCTCATCGCGCAGCCTGTCCGATTCTTTCCAGTTCTTGCCGGCTCGCGCGGCCGCGCGGTCGGCGATGATTTTCTCCACCCATTCGGGATTGACCGCGGCCTCGTTCAGGGCCGACGCCAGGCGCTGCGATCGGGTCAGTCGCAGCAGACCCAGCAGGTTGGCGCTCGCCTTCAACAGCGCTGGGGCGGGTTGTTGGCCCGCCCGGGTGAGGCCAGCCGCCATGAGTCCGGCCACGGCCGGGTGCGCGAGCCGGTGAAGTTCGGCGAGCGCGGCCGGCGTATTGAGATCGTCGCACAGGGCCTCTTCCACGCCCGGCGCAATTTCGCTGCCGGGCTCGACGTCGCCGACCGCGTCGTACCAGCGGTCGAGCGTGCTTTCGGCTTCCTCGAGCGCCTTGACCGTCCAGTCGATCGGTTGCCGGTAATGGGTTCGCAGCATCGCCAGCCGTAAGACCTCGCCCGACCATTTACGCCCGCCGAATCGGGTTGTGCGCAGCAACTCGTGGATGGTGATGAAGTTGCCGAGGCTCTTCGACATTTTCTCGCCTTCGACTTGCAGAAAGCCGTTGTGCATCCAGACATTCGCCATGCGTGGGGCGCCGAAGGCGCAGCAGGATTGCGCGATTTCGTTCTCGTGATGGGGGAAAACGAGATCGACGCCCCCGCCGTGAATATCGAAAACGTTCTTGCGGGGATCGTCGCAGGCGAGGCCGCCGCCGAACGGCTGCAGCAGCTTGGCCATCGACATGGCCGAGCATTCGATATGCCAGCCCGGACGGCCGGGCGCCGCGATCCCGCAGGGGCTGGGCCAACCCGGTTCGCTCGCCTTGGAAGGTTTCCACAGGACGAAGTCCATCGGATCGCGCTTGTAAGGCGCGACGTCGACGCGGGCGCCGGCCAACATCTCGTCGAGCGAGCGCCGCGCCAGCGATCCGTAACGCGGCGCGCCGGGAAGAGCGTCCATCGCGCTGGGGGAGAACAGCACATGATCTTCGGCGACATAGGCGACGCCGCGCGCCGCCAGCCTCTCGATCAGGGCGATCATCTCCGCGATATGTGCGGTCGCGCGAGGCTCAAAGGTCGGCGTCAGGCAGCCCAGCGCGTCGACGTCGTTGTGAAATTGCCGCTCGGTCCCCTCCGTCACGCGCGCGATCGCCTGATTGAGCGGGAGGGAGGGGAAATCGCGCAAGGCGCGCGCATTGATCTTGTCGTCGACGTCGGTGACGTTGCGGGCGTAGACGACGCAGCGGTCGCCGAAACGGAGCCGCAGCAGGCGGAACAGCACGTCGAAGACGATGACCGGGCGGGCGTTGCCGATATGGGCGAAATCATAGACCGTCGGACCGCAGACATACATGCGCACCGCGGCCGGATCGAGCGGCTCGAAAACCTCCTTCGCTCGTGTCAGCGTATTGTACAATCGAATGGGAATCGTCATCGGCGTTCCAAAGCTGATCTTTTTAACGAGGGCGCGCGCAGGCGCCCGAACCGGCCGGTTGATCGCTTCTCGGGAATTGACAAATGGAGACACGAACCAGCCAGCCCAGAAGCTAGCGGCTAATGATAAGGATCCGGCAAATGCAGGACACACGCGTCATGGCGGCATCCATCTCGCAGGACCATGCCGATGTCAAGATCGCGATTGCGCGCTCGCGTTAACCCGGAATTTATCGATTTGCCACAGAAGTTGTTTACCGAACCGCTTCGTCGCCCTCGCGACCGCTGTTTCTCGAGCTGCTCAATGCGCCATTTCCCATCTAGGCTCGCCGTCCTCTCGATTCTCGTCGCAGTCGTCGTTTATGCGGCGCCGATCGACGGCGGTCGGGCGGGCGAAGCGCATTCCTTCATCATTGCGGCCAATGACGGCTATGGGATCGAGGATTGCCTCGGCGAGGGCGGCGAATGCGGCCGCGTGGTCGCCGACGCCTGGTGCGAGGCGCACGGCCATGGCGCGGCGCTCGCTTTCGGGCGCGCGGATGACGGCGCCGGCGCCATCAGCGTCGCCGCGACGCCCGCCACGGGCGCCGAGCCCTATGTCGTCAGCTGCGGCGATTAATCCCGCCAGACGCTTTCAATGCACGAAATCGGCGCATTTCGGCATCTCGCCGCTTGCCGTCCCCCATGGCTCGATCGGCACCGTCGAGGTCGAGTTCTTCGGCGAGCCGTCGATCAGCTTATCCGTATAGGTCATGTATATCAGAATGTTGCGCTTGACGTCGCAGCCGCGCACGATCTGCATCTTCTTGAAAAAGATCGACCGGCGCTCGGTGAACACGACCTCGCCCTGTTCGAACTTGGCCTTGAACTTGATCGGGCCGTACTGGCGGCAGGCCAGCGAAATGTCGGATGTCTGTTCGGCCAGACCGAAGGCGCCGGCAAGGCCGCCTCTCTCGGGCGTCGTATAATGGCAGGCGACACCCTCGACCAAGGGATCGTCGATGCCGTAGACAGCGAGCTTGTCGTTGGGCGTCAGCAACTTGAACGTCGTCGACTTGCGGAAGATGAGATCGGGGTCGGCCGATTCGGCGAGCGCCGGCGCGGCCGTGGCCAGGGCGAACACGACTCCTGCAACGCCCCAAAAAATATTCGCTTTCATGTCCTTGGCTCCAATCGGTCGGCGCGCTCGATGCAAACGCCGCCAGCGCGCGCGCCGGCCGAGGCCAACATAAGGGCGGCCCGCCGTCCGGCAAGAGCCGGGAATGCCGCAGAGCGAATGCGCTGGGGATGCCGAGGTTGTGGCGTCGTTGATCCCGCTCGGCGGCGACGGCCGCGATCCGGCCTCTGGCGATGATGTTCGAATTCGAATATTATGCGCAAAAAAAGGGGAGTTGTGAGGCCTTGTTGAGCGAGGGGATGACGATGGCCGAAACCGGCGCGCAAGCGGAAATCGACGACCTGCTGCGGCGAGCGGCGGCGACGCAGCGTCTGGCGATGGAGCGCGCGCTCGCCGGCGTCAAAGTCACGCCGGCCCAATACGCCGTCTTGAGCATCATCGTAGAGACTCCGGGTCTGAGCAACGCGGATATCGCGAGGATCGAGCGCCTGACGCCGCAGACGACGAGCGTCATCATCGCCAATCTCGAACGCAAGCGCGCCGTCGTGCGGCGCGCGCATGAAACGCACGGGCGCATTCGGCGGGCGCAGGCGACCGAGGCCGGGCTGCGGCTGCTACGCGATTGTCGCGAGCGCCTTCGCGGTCCTTATCGCCGGCTGGGCGCGGCGATGCCGCAAGGCGGCGAGACGTGGGTCGAGACCTGGCTGACCCGGCTCGCGGACGCCGAGGTTTGACCTTGGCGCGCGGAATTGCTCAAACCGCGCCGAGCTGACGTCTTTCACGCGTCGGGCGCTACTCGGTAAGGTCTCGAAATGAACGTCCTGATTCTCGGCGCCGGCGCTCGCGAACACGCTCTGGCGCTGGCCGTGGCGAAGTCGCCGTTGCTGGCGAAGCTCTACGTCGCGCCGGGAAACCCGGGTTGCGCCGCCGTCGCCGAAAACGTCGAACTGGACATACGGGATCGCCGCGCGGTCGTCGAATTCTGTCGATCGCGCGCGATCGGTCTTGTCGTCGTCGGCCCCGAGGGGCCGCTGGTCGCGGGCGTCGCCGACGATCTGGAAGTGGCGGGAATCCTCTGTTTCGGTCCGAGCAAGGCGGCGGCGCAGCTCGAAGGATCGAAAGGCTTCACCAAGGACTTTTGCCGGGAGTTCGGCGTGCCCACCGGCGATTATCGTCGATTCCGCGACGCGAGCGCCGCGCTTGCCCATGTTCGCGCCAAAGGCGCGCCGATCGTCGTCAAGGCGGATGGCCTGGCCGCGGGAAAGGGCGTCGTCGTCGCGATGTCGCTCGGCGAGGCGGAGAGCGCGATCGAATCGATGTTCGCCGGCGCTTTCGGCGCCGCCGGCGCGGAAGTCGTCGTCGAGGACTATTTGTCGGGCGAGGAGATTTCGTTTTTCGCGCTGTGCGACGGAACGCGCGCGACGCCCTTCGCCAGCGCGCAGGACCATAAGCGCGTCGGCGACGGCGACACCGGGCCGAATACCGGCGGCATGGGCGCCTATTCGCCGCCGCCGATCATGACGCCGGCGCTGAGCGAGCGCGTGATGCGGCAAATCGTGGCGCCCACCGTCGCCGGCATGGCCAAGCGCGGCGCGCCGTTTCGCGGCGTTCTTTTCGCAGGCTTGATGATCGGCGAGGACGGCCCCAAGCTCATCGAATTCAATGTGCGTTTCGGCGATCCCGAAGCGGAGGCGATTCTGGCCAGGCTGGAAGACGATTTGCTCGAATTCATGCTCGGCTGCGCCAAGGGCGCATTGCCGGATCGCGCGCCGAAATTCTCCGACCAGACCGCGCTGACCGTCGTCATGGCCGCGCGCGGTTATCCCGGAGCGGTCGTGAAGGGAACGCCGATCAAGGGTCTCGACGCGGCGGGACGCCTGCCGGGCGTGTCGATCCTGCATGCGGCGACGCGCCGCGAAGGCGAGACGATCGTTTCCGACGGCGGGCGCGTCCTGGCGGTCACCGCGCTAGGCCGCGACGTGATCGAAGCGCAGTCGCGGGCTTACGCCGCGGTGGATCGCCTGGACTGGCCGGGCGGCTTCTGCCGACGCGACATCGGCTGGCGAGCGATCGAACGACGACGCAGGAGTTGAACCAGCGTGAAAGCGGCGCGAAAGCACGGCAAGGCCCAATCGCAGCCCTCGGTCGCCATCGCGCTCGGCGGCGGCGGCGCGCGCGGCCTTGGGCATATTCTGGCGCTCGAAGCGCTCGATGAAATGGGGATCGCGCCGGTCGCGATTTCCGGCACCTCGATCGGCGCGATCATCGGGGCCGCCTACGCCGCCCGCATGGAGGCGAAGCAGATTCGCGCCTATGCGCAAGGCGTTCTGCGCAATCGCACGGAGGTCATGGGCAAGCTGCTGCGCGCGCGCGTCGGGCGCTTCGCCGATCTCGTGTTGCGGGGCCGCGGCAATCCCGTCCTTCTTGACGGCGAGATCTGTCTCGACCTTTTCTGGCCGGAAGCCGTGCCCGACTTCTTCGATGAATTATCGATCCCGCTCCATGTCGTCGCGACCGACTTCCATAACCGTCGCGAAGTCGTTCTCGCGAACGGCGCTCTGGGGCCGGCAGTTGCGGGATCGATGGCGATTCCAGGTTTGATGAAACCGGTGGAGTTCGACGGCTGCGTCCTCATCGATGGCGGCGCCGTCAATCCCTTGCCTTACGATGTCTTGTTCGATCACGCCGACATCGTCGTCGCGGTCGACGTGACGTTTGGCGGTCGCTCGCGCGAACGTCGGATTCCGACGCCATTCGAGTCGATGTTCGGCGCCGCGCAAATCATGCAGGGCGCGATCACCGCGCAGAAGCTCAAGATGCGCCCACCGGACATCCTGGTGCGGCCTCCCATCGAGCAATTCGCCGTGCTCGACTTTTTGCGCGTCGGCCAAATCCTGCGCGCGGCGGAAGGGGCCAAGGACGAGTTGAAGCGCAAGCTCAGCGCGCGGATGGAGACGTCGCTGAGGGATTGAACCGCGTTCCGATCGCGATTTTTCCGCCGCGCATGAGTTCCGCGCCGGACATCGCGGATTTGCCGGCGCGCTGGGCTTCGATGATCCGGATCGCGCCCACGCCGCAGGCGACGGTCATTTCGGCGTCGAGAACGGCGCCGGGCGGCCCGGAGAGTTTGACGACGGCGGCCCGCAGAATCTTGATGCGTTCCGTCCGTCCGCCGCAATCGATCTCGCCATAGGCGCCGGGCGAGGGAGAAAGGCCGTGGATATGGTTGCGCACGCGGATCGTGTCGGCTGTCCAATCGATCGGAGCTTCGCTCTTTTCGATCTTGCGCGCGTACGTCACGCCCTGCGAACTTTGTGGCCGAAAATTCAGTCGTCCGGCCGCGAGGTCCGGCAAGCCCTCCGCGATCAGCTTGGCGCCGAGCGCCGCGAGGATTTCCGTGAGGTCTCCGGCGGTGTCGCTCGCGCGGATCGGCGCGCGCGCCTCGCGGGCCACAGGGCCGGTGTCGAGGCCTTCCTCCATGCGCATGAGGTCGACGCCGGTCTCGGCGTCTCCGGCCATGATCGCGCGCTGCACCGGCGCCGCGCCGCGCCAGCGTGGCAGGAGCGAAGCGTGAATGTTGAGGCAGCCGAACTTCGGCGCGGCGAGCACGGGAGGCGGAAGGATGAGCCCATAGGCGGCGACGACCGCGACGTCCGCATCGAAGGCCCTGAACTCGGCTTGCGCTTCGACAGTGCGCAGCGTGGCGGTCGTCAAGACGGGCAGAGCGTGCGCTTCGGCGAGCTGATGAACGGGCGTCTTGGTGACTTCGAGCCCGCGCCGGCCCGCCGGCCTCGGCGCGCGCGTGTAAACGGCGACGACGTCGTGGCCCTGCTCGACGATGGCGCTTAAGGTCGGCGTCGCGAATTCGGGGGCGCCCATGAAGATGACACGCATGGCGCGGCGCATATCATCGCGCGCTTCGAGCGTCAAAGGACGCGCCGCCTCTTTGCGCGACGCCGCGCGCGGTCTATCTTCGCCCGATCCGTCGACGCGACGCTCCCGCCGACGCAGCGAAACCGCGAGCCCGATGACGACGACTGAAGCGCCAGGTCAAGACCTGGATCTGCGCGTGTATTACGAGGACACGGATTTTTCCGGGCGCGTCTATCACGCTTCCTATTTGCGTTTCATGGAGCGGGGGCGCACCGAATGGCTGCGCGCGCTGGGCTTCGAGCACGGCGCGCTCTCGGGCGAGCAAGGGTTGGTCTTCGCCGTGCGCGGTCTGCAAATCGAATATCTCGTTTCCGCGGTGATGGACGACCTTCTGCGCGTCGAAACGCGCCTCGCGGGAATTCGCGGCGCGGTGATCGAGTTCGCTCAGCTCATTCTTCGGCGTAGCGAGAGAATCGCGGAAGCGAAGGTTCGCGTCGTCGCGCTGAAGAACGGCCGCGCCACGCGCATCCCCCGGGAATTGCGCGCGCGATTGGATGCGGCGCGTTAGGGCGTCGGCGAGCGCCGTCAGGATTCGAGGACGCGGTCGAGCCTTGCCGCGAGCGCGTCGAGCCGTTCGCCGATATGCTCGTCGAGGTCGCGCAGGTCGGATCGGGTCGGCAAAGCGCCGATGGTTTCGCGCAGGCGATAATGGTCGTCGTGCAGTTGCGCGAGCCGGTCGGCGAGGCGAAGCAGCGCCGCCTCGCCGGACTGCCTCGTCGCATCGATGTCCTGGCGTTGACGCGCGAGCGAGACCTCGATTGTTTCGAGGCGCAACATCAATCGCCAGACGAAGGCGCCCACGCTCGCCAGGAGGGTCGAAAGGCCCGTGATGGCCCATTCGACGAAACCCCATGGCGCGTTGTCGGGTGGCGGCGATACCGGCATTGTCATGGCCTTGTTGCGAAGCGTCTAACGCATGGCGCGCCGTGCGACGACGCTGTCGCCGGCGGCCGGCTTGCTCAAGGCGGCGCCGACTTTGGCGGCGGCCGTTTTCATCGCGACGATCGCCGCGATGACGAGACGCGCTTGATTGGGCGGCGTGTTGGGTCGATTGGCCGCGGCGCAAACGGCGTCGGCGACGGAGACGACGCGCAGCAATTCGATCGAATTCGGATCGGCGTCGCCGAGCGCGTCGATCAGCGGATCGGTCGCCGAACAGATCGTCGGCAGATCGGCGTAGACGCCAGCGACGACCTGCTCGCCGTGAACCAGGGTCATCGCCCATGGCGCCGCCGCGGCGCCGCCGCCGGCTCCGGTCAGGAACGCCACGACGGCGGCGACGGCGGGGGCGGCCATCAGTTCGACGCCGCGGCCGACGTCGAAGTCGCGGTCGGCCCGAGGCCGGCCGCCGTGCAGATTTCGGAGGCAAGCGCGCCGCTCGTGCCGGCCTTCTTGAGCGCCGCCTGGACGTTCTTGGCGACGCTCTTGTCGGCGGCGATCGCCGCGCCGAGGCTGACGCTGGCGTTGACGATCGGGCAGTTGACGCTGGCGAGCGCGCTCGCGAGCTGTGTCGTGTTGTTGATGACGGTGGTGTCGAGCTGGATCAGGGCGGTGTTGACCGTGCCGATCGCCGCCGCGGTCGTGGTGGCGTTGGTCGCGAAGGACTGAACCTGCGCAGTCGAGCACGCGCCGAGGCCAAGCGCGAGCGCGCCCAAGAGAGCGAATTTCTTCATATCAAGGCTTCCTTATATGGGAGGATGTCCCTTTTTCCCTCATCATCTGAGGCGAAAAAAAGGGACATGGAGCGTCGGAGCCGCCGGCGCGCGCCGCCGCTTCGGTTGCAACCACCGGGAAGCGGAATGACATCGCTTAGAGGCTGAGGCTCGTGCCGAGCATCGACTCGATCGCCTGGACGATCTGGACCACCTGCGTCGGGGTCGTCGCGGCCGAAAGGGCCGGCAGGAGATTGAGCACCGAGGCGGGAGCGTTCGGAATCTCGGCGATCTTCTTCACTTCGTCCGCGATGACGGACGCATTGCCGCTGTTGGCGAGGATCACCGTGAGCGCGCTCTGAATGGCGGCGTTGGGCGAGGCGGACGCGAGCGCCGCCACCGCGGAGGTGAGCGTCGTGCCGGTGAGGCCGGCGGCGCTGAGCGTGCTGACGAGACTGCTGAGGCTGAAGGACATGAATGTTTCCTTTGTCTAGGGGGTTGTTTCGGGGAGCATCCGGCCGGCTTGAGCCGAGGCCGTCGCGCGCGCGACAGACCGAGACCGCAACCGGCCGAAACTGGGCGGACGAACGCGGGGCGTTCGCGCTGGGACGCGCCATCGCGCGGGCTAAAGCGGGATTGAGACCGGGCTATAAGCCCAGCGCGGCAAGGTCCGCCGCGTAGCGGGCGATCGAATGATTGGCGATCGGGTCGGGCAGCGCCGTTCCGATGACGCGCCGCTTCGTCGGGTGAAAGAACAGCCCCTTCGCGGGCACGTCGGGGACAGGGTCGCCCGCGCGCTGATATTCGACCGCGACGGCCGCCTGGCGCACGAGCCGGCCGAAGATCGGGTTGAGCATGAACGGCACGCGCGGCGCGCCGAAGGTGACGATGCGGCAAGGCGGGCGGCCATCGGCGGCGTGACAAGCCGCCAGGACTTGTGCGAGCGCGCCGCCGAGCGAATGGCCGGCGTAGACGATGCGCTTGTCGACCGGCAGCTCGCGCCTGACCTTGGCCCACAGCGCCGCGCCGCCCGAGCCGAAGCCGCCATGCAGGAGCCCGATCTTCGCGAACCAACGCGGGAAGGCGTCGAGGTCGCGAATCCAGTCGAGCGGATCGTCGGGATGCGTGCCGGGGCAGACGACGACGAGCTCGTGGCCGCGCGGCAGGAAATCCGCGCGCGCGTCGCCGTCGACGTCGAGGCTCTGCGGCCCGGAATAGGCGCGGCCGGCGAGGACCGCGAGGTCGGCGTGGCTGAGCATGGGCGCGTCCTATTGCGGGAGCGTGAAGCCGAAAGCCGCCGCCAGAGCGCCCGTGAGCAAAAGCGTGAGCGCGGCGACGATCAGAGCCTCGATGGCGGATGGCTTCACGACTTAGCCGACGCGAGCGCCTGGTTGACGCCTTCGGCGAGCATCTGCACGCCGAGCTGAATCAGGCCGGCATAGGGGCCGAAGCTCGACCAATCGACATGGCTGAGATAGCCGATGAGACCGGTCGCGGCGGCGCCGGCCGCTCCGATGGCGAGATGACGCCAGAAGTCCGCGGTGAGTTTCATGGTGACGTCCTCGATTTGCGCGGGAGCCGCCGCGCGGCGGATTCAGTTAAGCGGCGAGCGCCTTCTGGATCGCAGCGACGGTCTCAGTCCCGACGTCGCCGTCGACGCCGATCTTCGCCCTGGCCTGGAACGCCTCGATCGCAGCGCGCGTCTTGTCGCCCTCGATGCCGTCGACGGTGAGCGGATCGGTCGGGATGTCGAGCGCGTTGAGCGCGGCCTGGACCCATTCGAGCGAGCCGGCGGAAAAATCATGGCGGATCGCGCCGCTCGGCTTCCATCCCGCAGGCGCGGCCGGCGCGGCGATCGCCCCGCCGGCCACCCACGAGGCGGGCATGGGCTGCGCATAGGCGTCCTGCACGCGCTCGACGAACGCCGCCCAGACCTGCGCGTCCGTCGTCGGATCATCGTGGCCGCCGCCCGCCTGGCCGAGATCATGATGCGAGCAGAAGCCGGCGCCCTGGCCGCCCTTCGCCCAGACCGGCGGCAGGCTGTTGGCCTTGAGCCGGAAGGCGAGGATCGCCGCCGCCGCGGCCCATTCCGGCGCGTCGAAGCCTTTGGCGGCGTATCCCGCCATTTCGATTCCCTCTGCGACGGAGTTGAAGTCGCAGACGTGCCACGCCTTGTTCGCCCAAGCGACCATCTGCACCGCGCGCGCGCCATCGCTGCTCATGACGATGTGCGCCGAGACCTGCGACCTGGCCATTGCGAACCACGAGACCGAGCCGTCGAAGCTTCCCTCGCAATCGTGCGCGACGATGAGGCGCACGCGCGCGCCGCCGCGCGAGGAATAGTTGGGCGACTTGGTCCACGACAGGGTCGGAAGCTGAAGCGTCATCTCACATCCTCTTCATGACTTGAAAAATGAGCCAGCCGACGGCGAGCGCCAGCGCGACGTCGGGCCAGTGCGCGCTCACGCGAGGCCCCAGGCGGCGAGCCAGAGGGCCCAGACGGCGAAGGCGATGATCTGCGCCTCGATCGCGGCGTCGCGCAGCGCAAGCGGAGAAAGCTCGACGGGCCATTCGAAACGCCGGGTCACGGGCGGCGCCCGCGCAGGCGATCCCAGGCGCCGATCGCCGACGCGACGCCGATGTAGACGACAGCCGCGAGCGCGCCGACGCAGACGGCGATTCCCAATGCGAGCGACATGGCGAATCCCTCCGTCAACGATCTCGACAAACGACGCGCCGCGGCGATCATGGCGCCTCCACGAACGCCACGATCGTCCACCGCGGCGCCAGCGAGCGCGCCACCCTGTGGCCCCAATTCCCGCTCAACAGGTCGATCGAACCATCCGGCTCGACGCCTTCGACCAGCCCGACGTGACCGTAAGGCCCGCGCCGCGTGCGCATCACCGCGAGCGCGCCGATGCGCGGGGCGGCGAGATGCGGGCCGTAGCCGAGCGCCGAGGCGGCGAGCCTGTTGGCGAGCGGCCGATGGCCGGTGCGGCGCAGCCAGAACGAAACCGCGTCGGCGCACCACGGCCCGATCGTGCCCGTCATGTTGCCCGAGCCGAGCCAGCGCGCCGCCTCGGCGAGCACGTCGGAGCCGCGAGAGGCCGGCGCGACGAATTCTCCCCTCGCCGGCTCTCGCCAGCCGCGCGCGCTCGCCTCGGTCGATGAGCCGAGGCAAAGCGCCGCAAAAGCCGCGACGCCGGCCAGCATAGCCCGTCGAAAGACGGGCGTTCTTCCGAACGCCCTGTGGCCGCGCAGGCCCGTCAAAGCCCGCGCCCCGCGTGGACGAGATCGCCGGCGCCGACCTGCATGACGATCCGGATCGCTTCTGGACCGAGCTTGATCGGCGCGCAGGCCCGGTCGCCGTCGACAAAGATGATCGAGGCCGAGCCGTCGGGACGCAGCGACATTTCGGCATGATCGCCGGGCGGCAGCGACGCGGGCGTGTCCGGGGCCATGACGAACAGGCCGCGCACGAACTGAAACTGATCGTTGGTCAGGGCGACGAAGTCGCCGCCGCCCATCGCATGGACCATCTCTTTGGCCCTCTCGATCGCGCCGCAGGGGAATTGCGACGCCTCGTCGGCGTGAGCACGGCACGGCGCGAACAGCGCGGGGCCGATCGCGACGACGAATCCGAGGCGCAGAAACGCGCCCCGCTTCAGGCGAGGGTCGGGCATGGCGGTCCTTTCGAGGATCAGGGAATGGAAACGGCGCTTGCCGCGGCGACCAGCGCGTTCACCTGATCGGCGCTCATGCCGAGCGTTGCGCCAAGCGAAAGCAGCGTCGTCGAGTTCGCCGGGATGATGTTCGTGCCGTGGGCGAAAAACGCGCTCACGGCGGGATTGTTCAACGCGGCGACGGCCGATGTCACCGAGGCCCATTGCGCCGTCGTCATGACGGCCTGGAGCTGCCAGAGCGCGCAAGACGGGATCGGCGCCGGCGGAGCTGGCGCGGGCGTCGGCGGGTTGCCGGCGGCGAGCCAGGCCTGATAGGCCTGCCAGTCGGTGTTGGCGGGATCGCTGGGGATGAACGCGCCGTCGGCGTCGCGGATGACGCCGGTCAGCGGCGGATTCTGCAAGGTGTAAGTCATGTCAAAGCTCCGCGCTCAATGTAACGCCGCCGTTGACTGGGTTCTCGAAATAGCCGCTCCCCGCCGCCGTCACCGCGAACCACAGCAGGAACAGGTTGATGGCGGTCGTGATGCCGCCGCCGCTTCCGTTGGTATACGTCCATGTTCCGACGAAGGCCCCTGTCGGCGTCGCGCGCATTGGGGCGATCGTGATATAGGCGTCGAGTCCGCCGCCGGCGGCTTGGTAGCCGCCGACGTCGAGCACGCCCGCGGTCGCATAGACGAAAGACTGGAAGTACCGATAGCATTGGATCGTCTCGATCACGATCGGCCTTCTCTCGAACGGCGTCGCGATTTGCCCCGGCTCGAGTTGAACCTCGCCGATCGTCCACGTCCCGCTGGTCTGCGCGCCGACGCTGAGAACGATCTCGATCCCCGTCGTCGCCGCCGAGGGAATCGCGATCTGCGCGTTGTAGCTGGCGGGGGTCGAATTGACCGTGAATGCTCCCGTCGCGATCTGCGTCTTGGTCGGGCTCGCCAGCGTGCCGAACGCATCCGCCGTCGTGGCGTAATAGGCGGTCCAGGTGACGGTGGTGAGCAGCGAATTAGCGAGCTTGACGCTCAGAGTCGCCGTCGTCCCCGCGAGGTCGAAGCTGTTCGCCGTCTCGATGCGCTGGGCGAAGCCGATCGCGGTGACCGAGGCCGCGCCGGTGAATCGATAGAGATATTGATCGGGGGCCGAGCCGCCGATTTTCTGCCCATAGATGTTGGCGCCGGTGCAATAGGCGTAGAACCGGTCGATCGTATAGGCGAGCGCGGCGGCGGCGACGATTTGCTGACCAGCGCCGGCGATCGCGCCCGGCGAGCCCGACGAGAACAGCGTCTGCGAATTGTTGACCGTGTAGGTTCCGGTCCCGCCCGTCCCCGTCCCGAGGGCGGTGATGTACGTCCCCGCCGTCATGCCGGTCGCGCTCAGCGCCTGGCCAGTGACAAGAACGCCCGACGTGACGGCGGTCACCGTCAGCGTGGTTCCCGAGATATAGCCGGTGACGCTCGCCGCGCTCGACGAAACGCCGCGCTGGTCGATCGCCATCGCGCCGTTGATGATGCGATTGCGGAAACCGGCCATTGGACCGACCCAGGAGCCGCCGGCGCCGAGCACTTCGTTATAGGCGGCCGAGCCGGACGGCGGCGCGGGAACGTAGCCCGCCGCGCCGCCCGAGCCGCTGTCGCCGATCATGGCGACCTGGTTCTGGTCGACGACGGTCCAGGCGTTCGAGCCGTTGCTCTCCAGGCAGAGATAGCCGTAGGCGCTGGCGATGACGGCGCTGGTCGCGCCGTTGATCGCGTCCGAGCCGGCGCGGCTGGCGGTGATCGTCTTGGTCGCGGAACACGCCCCCGATTCGTCGACGATCAGCACTTGCTGGCCGGCGGCGAAGGAGCTTGCCGCCGGAAGGGCGACGATGCGCGCCGCCGTGATCGACGTATAGGCGACGGTCGAAACCCCGGCGGCGACGGTATAGGCGGCGTCGGCGACGGCGTGTCGCGCGAGCGAGAGCGTCGTCGCGGTCACTGCGGCCGGCGTCGTCGCGCCAATCGTCGTTCCGTTGATTGCGCCGCCGCTGATC
>Ga0187852_1002249_pt1 | contig 16087 bp, 12 predicted proteins | sample June2016WEW_6_40_FD_134511 | JGI IMG/M metagenome (GOLD analysis project Ga0187852, IMG submission 134511) | Peatland microbial communities from SPRUCE experiment site at the Marcell Experimental Forest, Minnesota, USA - June2016WEW_6_40 | ecosystem: Environmental > Terrestrial > Soil > Wetlands...
GATCGCATCCATAGTGAGTGCTCTGGCCGCGCCGGTGGCTGTCTTTATATATGGCAAGACCCAGCAAAAGAAAAACCTGCAAGCCGGGCAGCAGGGAATTATCGAGGCGGCGAAGCAATCGCACCACTGACGTTCGCAGACAAGACAATCAATCTTTTTGCCTAATTGCCTGTCGGGTTAATTGGAGTAGCGCAGACTTCGTGTGTTTCGAAGTCTACGGCTTTTCTCGTGGCGCGCGAAGAACCGCGGAGTCTCAACGGCAGAGACTTCGGGCTACGTGCTTTCGGGCGTGTCCCTTCGGGACATCGCAGACCCCACAAATCGGGGGTTTGCGCCAGCCTGGCGTACGAGAAATCGACGGAACAAAGCGAGAATGTATATGAAAACAAAGGACCGCAGCTACTCACGGCCCCACGACGGGGTTGGTGAGCGTCCCGATTTTCTCGACCGTTATGCTGACCGAATCGCCAGGATGCAGGTGGACGGGCGGCTTGCGGTGATGGCCCACGCCGCCGGGCGTGCCCGTCGAGAGCAGGTCACCGGGTTCCCAGGTGAGCGACTGGGAGAGGTAGCTGACGAGAAAGGGAATCGTGAAGATGAGGTCAGAGGTGTTCGAATCCTGCATCGTCTTGCCGTTGAGGGTCAGGGAGATTCCGAGCGCGTGCGGGTCGGGAATCTCATCCTTGGTGACGATCCAGGGGCCAAGCGGCGCGAAGGTGTCGCAGCTTTTCCCTCGGAACCATTGCTTGTCGCCGATTTGCAGGTCGCGCGCGCTCACGTCATTGAGGATGGTGTAGCCGGCGATGTGCTCGAAGACCTTCTCTTCCGGTATTGCCTTTCCCCGCTTCCCGATGACGACCGCGAACTCCGCTTCGAAGTCCACCTGCTGCGAGTTGGGCGGAAGGACAATGGGGTCGCCGAGTCCGCAGATCGTGTTATTCGACTTGAGGAACAAGATGGGCCGCGCGGGTGTCTGGATTCCCTGCTCGGCGCGGTGGGATTCATAATTGAGCCCCACGCACACGATCTTGCCGGGCCGCAAGAGGGGAGCGCGCAGGCGCACCTTCCCGAGAGGTGTCGACAGGCCCCGAGGCAACCGCGCCGGGTCCGGAAACGCCGCCGCGGCTTCCAGGACTTTCGCCAATCCCTGGCGCCACGCGGCGCCGCGCTCGAGCAGTTCAGTCATGTCGCGCGGTGCGGCTCCCGGGGCCAAGACAGTGTCAGCCGACTCTTGTAGCTCAGGCCGCGTCTCGATGCCGAGCGTATCGGCGCGAAGCAAGCCCATGGCGAGCTCGAGATCGATCACGGAGTTGTCGCTCACGGCGCCGAGTCGAACCTCGTTGTCGGCCTCAAATGTGACGAGTCTCATGTCTGATCAAAGCCTCCCGTTGCCCTACCGCGAAAAAGCACTCACCACAGCGGACACAGAGATCGCGGAGAAGACGAACTCCACTCTGTGAACTCTGTGATCTCTGTGGTGAAGCCTTCGATGGGCGGCTTGCGAGCCGCCCCTACAACGTTCGTTCGCGGAGCACGCGCTCCGTTTCGCGGGCTACCACGATCTCCTCATTGGTGTACACCACCAACACCGCCACGCCGGACGCCGGACTCGAAATGACGCGGTCCCCGCGCACAGGCTGGCAGTTCAGCTCATCATCGAGGCGGATGCCGAGGAATTCCATGTCCCGGCAAACTGCCTGCCGCACCCGCCAGGAGTTCTCACCGATGCCGCCCGCAAAGGCCACGGCGTTGAGGCCGCCCATGGCGGCAGCAAAGGCCCCAATGTACTTCTTGATCTGGTAGACGAGCACCTCCACCGCGAGGGCGCTTCGCCGGTGGCCCCGCGCCGCCGCTTCTTCCAGATCCCGCAGATCGCTGCTTAGCCCCGAGATTCCGAGCAGGCCGCCTTTCTTCGAAAGGGCCTCACGAATCTCCGCAGGCGTCAGCTTCTCTCTCTCCATCACGTGCAGAATGATGAAGGGGTCAAGGTCGCCACAGCGCGTGGCGTGCTCGATTCCGGACTGGGCGGAGAAACCGAAACTCGAGTCCACGGACTTCCCTTCCTCGACCGCGCAAATCGACGAACTCCCTCCCAGATGGCAGGAGACAAGCCGCAGTTCAGATGCGGGCCGGCCCAATATCTCCGCCACGCGACGCGCCACGTAGCGGTGCGAGGAGCCGTGAAAGCCGTAGCGGCGCACGCCGTGCCTCTCCTGCCACTCGTAGGGAACGCCGTAAGTGAATGCTCTCTCCGGCAGGCTCGAATGGAAACCCGTCTCGAACACCGCCACCATCGGGACTCCGGGCAAAACCTCGCGGAAGATCTGCATGGCTTGGATGTAGATGGGGTTGTGAACGGGCGCAACAGGGACGAACTCCTGCATTGCCTCGAGCAGTTCGTCGTCGACCAGAAAACTCCCGCAGTAACGTGGGCCGCCGTGCACGGCTTTGAAACCAACTGCCGCAATCGCGCCGTCGCTCGCAGCAGACGAGTCGCGGTGAGCGAGCTTGTCAATCAGAAACGTGATCGCGGCCCGATGGTCGGGGATCGGCGCCGATTCTTTCACTTCGCTTCCGCCACTCTCGTCCCACCTGGTGATCGGAGACTCGGCGCTGCCGATGCGCTCGATCTTGCCGCGGGCCAAAACCCTTTCGCCCTCGGTTTCAATGAGCTGGTATTTCAGCGAAGTCGAACCGAGATTGGGAACCAGAATCCGCAAGACAGATCTCCCTATAGGCCGACCCTATGACGGCCACTTCGCAATGCGTGTCATTCCGAGCGAAGCGAGGAATCTCGCTCTGCTTCGTTCTTGGGACTTGCGTGAATCGGACTGGGCTCGGATCGGCCTGCTCAGAGCGAGATTCCTCGCTTCGAATGACACACTACCCCCCGCGCTGATGGTGCATCAGCAAGAGCGCCAACGAGATGGAATGGATCTTGGTTTCCGGCGGTTCCGCCCGCGAAAGCACCACCAGCGGCACGCGCGCCCCGACGATGATCCCGCCGGACTGTCCCCCCGCAAAATAGGTAATCGCCCGATAGAGGATATTCGCCGCTTCGATGTCCGGCGCGATGAACACATCAGTAGCCTCAACCACAGGGCTCGAAATCGACTTGCGGTCGGCGGCAAAGCGGCTGAGCGGAACGTCGAGGGCCAGCGGGCCTTCGAGGTAGGCGCCCGTGATCTGTCCCCGGCGATTCATCTGCACCAGCGCTGCGGCATCCACCGTTGCCGGCATGGCTGGGTTGACGAACTCGAGCGCCGCGAGCAAGACCACCTTCGGCTCAGCGATGCCCAGCGCGTGCGCCACCTCGATAGCGTTGCGGCAGATTTCCGCCTTGTTCTCGAGCGTCGGAGCGATGTTGATCGCCCCGTCGGTCATCACCATCACGCGGGAAATTCGGGGCGTCTCAAAAACGATGACCTGGCTCAACTGCCTTCCCGCGCGCAAGCCGCGTTCCTTGTCGAGAACCCCTCGGATCAGGTTGGCCGTGGTCACCTTGCCCTTCATTAGCAGGTCCGCCCGGCCTTCCCGTACCAAATCGATGCCTTGGCGAATCGAGGCGTCTTCCCCGGAGGTCGAAATCAGCGACTCGGGACGCAAGTTATAGCCTACTTTGCGAGCAGCCTCTTCAATCTTGGAGGGCCTGCCGATCAGCGTGGGGAGAGCCAGTCCCAGCGGTTCGGCTTGCGCCAGACTTTCCAGCACGTCAGGGTCGTGCGCTTCGATGACCGCGATTTTCGCCGGGCCAAGCTGCCGCGCGCGGGCAATCAACTCCTCTAAGCTGTGAATCATTCCCATTCCTCCGAGCAGGTGAAGGAATCACCCGCTGGTGTCATTCCGAGCGAAGCGAGGAATCTCGCTCTGAGTCAGGCCCAGAGAAGAAGACGCGCAGGGCGAGATTCCTCGCTTCGCTCGGAATGACACTGTGCCGGTTGTAAAGAACCGGGTGTAGCCGCGCCTTAGCTCGCTGCAGCGGCCCGGTTTTGCACCTGGCCCACGATGGTCTTGAACTCGTCCTCCGTGAGCAGGTCCTTTTTCTCGAACGACTTCTCCTTGACCAAACGCACCATTTCGAGCATGTCCTCTTCGTTGGCTTGCACTTTCAGTTTCTCGCACCATTCCTGAATGGAGGGTAGCCCGCTGTTCTTGCCGAGCACGATAGTCACTGGCGCCTGGCCCACCAACTCTGCAGAGAACGGGACAAATTCCAGCGGGGCCTTGTCCCGCGCCTTGCGTACGAACCCGGCCACAATTCCGGATTCCACCTGGTAGAGCATTTCACCAACAATGGGACGGTTGCCCGGAATCTTGACCTTCGCAAGGTCGAGAACAAACCGCGACACCTCGCACATCTTCTCGGTGCGTATCCCCAGTTTGACCCCGTACTGGCAGAGCAGCGAGAGGACCACATCTTCCATGGGAACGTTCCCCGCCCGCTCTCCCAGGCCGGTAATCGTGGTGTGCGCGACGGAGGCTCCCGCCGCAAGGCCGTAGATGGTGTTGGCCACACCCAACCCGAAGTCCTGATGACAGTGAATCTCCACCGGCTTCTTGAGTCGTTTGATCGCCTTCTTAACCACAGCAAAGATCGCTTCCGGGGTGCATCCGCCGAAACTGTCAGCGATCGTGAAGGAGTCCATATGGCCTTCCTCGGCCACACGCTGAACGAGGTCCAGCAACTTCTCCACTTCCGTGCGGGTCGAGTCGATGGTGAAGAAGACGGTGTAAAGGCCGGCCTCTTTCGCAGCCAATGTAGCCTCGATGGAGGATTTCACGGCGCGCTCCAGTGGCCATCCATAGGCATTCTTGATGATGTGTTCGCTCGAGGGAATCTCGACGATCACACCCTTGCAGCCACACGCCTTGGCGGCCGCCACGTCACTCACCATGCAGCGGGCAAAGGTGAAGATCTCTGCTTTTAGGCCCAGGTTGGCAATATCGCTCACCGCCCCCTGATCCTGCGGCGAGACGGCGGGCATTCCGGCCTCGATGCGGTGCACCCCCATCGCGTCCAGCCGCTTGGCGATTTCCACCTTCTCTTCGCGGCGAAAAACCACGCCCGTCTGCTGTTCGCCATCGCGCAACGTCACGTCATGGATCTTGATTTTGGGCGCAAACTTGAAGCCCTTCCGGACTTCGGGCAGATAACACCATGGGCTTACAAACCACTTCTTCGTCTTCCAGGGATGGGCCATAGCTCCTCCGTAGTTTGTCGGAAACTGTCTCCGGCTCGATCGCATAGGCTCACTTTGGCGGGTCACAAACTGGCGATTGAAACCCCGCAGAAAGCGATTCACGTTCTTCCGGAAACCTAATAGTCTACCGCAACTTGACTACGTAACGGTAGAGCTTGCCCTTCCCGGTAGTGATATATAGTTGCGTTGCTGAGAAAAATCGAAAAGTGATCAAAAGTGCACAGACAAAGTATCCAAGTAGTTATTAGATGTTTGTCACCTTCAGAAATTCTTGCCACGTAACCTGAACACGGGGCCTCGGATCACTATCCGGGGCCCCCCTCTCTAGCGCGAGAAGACGTTGGCTTTTGTTAACTCCTCGATCCTCTGAGCCTGAAGCACTGTTCCCCTGGCCATGCTCTTGTACTGCCTCGCTCCGCTGAGGTTCACAGACAGACGATCCGACTCCTGCATGAGCACTCGCAGTTCTTCAATTTCAGATTGACGGAGATTGATAGCTTCGTTGATCTGCTCTGCCGGTTAGTGTCCTAAATCTGGCGGTGTCCTGATTCGAAGCTAGCGCCGCGACCTTCAGGCCGGCAAATCCTGGCCGAAGGCCAGCGCTACATCCAGACCAAAGCTGTTCCCGCACAAACCTATTGCGCCGGTCTGGGATTAGGCGCACAATAGGAGGAGCCGTCATTGCCGGTATGGACGGCGCGTCTTGCTGGAGACGCTTTCAGCGAGGGGCTGGGAATTGTAGCCGGCGTGCCGAGAACCGGATAAGCGTGGGGGCCGGTTTGGCACTGAACGCATTGATTCAACTGAAGTTAACGGTCGCTTCAGCACCGCCATCCTTCCTGATCTGGAGGATTTTTTGCAGCTCGCGTCTTCTTTCTTCCCAGTTTTCTCTCTGCCCGACGACAAGTTTCACGACCATTGTGGGGTATTTGCAGTTTATGGACACCCTGAAGCCTCGAAACTGGCCTATCTAGGCCTCTACGCGCTCCAACACCGGGGACAGGAAAGCGCCGGCATCTGTGTTTCTGGCGGCGAGTCACTTACCTGCAAGAGAGGGATGGGCCACGTGGACGAGGTCTTTCCCTCCGAAGTCACTAAGGCCTTGCCTGGATATCTGGCGATTGGGCACACCCGCTACTCCACGGCGGGTGACACGGACCTTAAGAACGCCCAACCCCTGAAGGTGAGCTGCAATAAGGGCCAGGTGGCATTGGCTCACAATGGGAATCTGGTGAACGCCAGCTCAATCCGGCGCGACCTCGAAAGCCGGGGAGACATCTTTCAAACCAACAGCGACACGGAAGTAATCCTGCATTTCCTCGCCCGCTCCCGCCAGGCCGGCATTCCCGAGGCCGTGGCGGAGGCGCTCGACAAAGTGGTGGGGGCCTACTCGCTGGTGATGCTCTTCAAAGACGCCGTCTACGGCATCCGCGATCCGCGCGGTTTCCGCCCGCTCAGCCTGGGACAACTGGGCGACGCTTACGTCCTGGCTTCGGAGACTTGCGCCTTCGACCTGATCGACGCCAAGTTTATTCGCGACGTCGAGCCGGGCGAGATGGTCATCCTGGACCGCCGCGGAGTGACCTCGCTGCATTTTGCTCCTCCTGCTTCGTCCGCCCAGTGCATCTTCGAGCACGTCTATTTTGCCCGCCCGGACAGCATGGTATTCGGGCGTTCGGTGCAGGCCAGCCGCGAAATGCTGGGACGGTTTCTGGCCCGCGAGCACCCGGCGGACGCCGACCTGGTAGTTCCAGTGCCGGACTCAGGCGTTCCGGCGGCCACGGGCTTTGCCGAAGAGTCCGGAATCCCGCTCAAAATCGCTTTGATCCGCAACCACTATGTGGGCCGCACGTTTATCGAGCCCAGCCAGGCGATCCGGGACTTCGGCGTCAAGTTGAAGCTGAACCCCGTGCGAAGTCTGATCGAGGGCAAACGAGTGGTGCTGGTCGACGATTCGATCGTACGGGGCACTACCAGCCGGAAGATCGTTCAAATCGTAAGGGAGGCCGGGGCGAAGGAAATACATATGCGCATCAGTTGCCCCCCAACCACCTCCCCGTGTTTTTATGGCATCGACACGCCAACGAAAAAGGAACTGATCGCATCTACTCATAATGTCGAGGAAATACGACAATTCCTGGGAGCTGACTCCCTAGGTTATCAGTCGCTCGAGGGTCTGCGCCGTGCGGTAGGCGATACGCAGGGGCGATTTTGCCTGGCGTGCTATTCAGGGAATTATCCCACCACCGTTCAAGAGCCTCTGATTGCGATTCGAAACCGGGACTGAGAGATATGGAACCGCTCGAGAATCAAACTGCGGAAGGACCTGTTTCGGGGCAGCCCGTTTCGGAACCGGCTGCGTCCAACTTGCCCGACCCTGACGGCGAGAAACCGGAACCCACGTCCAGGCGACGCGAAAGCGCGTGGGAGACCGTCCGCTCCTTGTTGGTCGTTCTAGTGGGAGTGTTCTGCATTCGGACTTTCATCGCGGAAGCTACGGTGATTCCGACCGGGTCGATGGAATCAACGATCTTGATCGGCGACCACGTGTTCCTTAATAAGCTTCTCTACGGGCCGCGGCTTCCTTACACGTCGTTTCGCATTCCACCTCTGCGGAGCGTCCACCGCCAGGACATCGTTGCTTTTCGCTATCCGCGAAATCCCTCCGTAATGTTTGTGAAACGCGTTATCGGAGTGGGTGGCGACGTCATCCGAATCGAAGACCGTAGCGTATTCGTCAACGGCCGGCCGCTTAAGGAGCCTTATGCCCAGTTCCAGTACTCCTCCACTTTACCCTTAAGGGACAACTTCCCACCGCCCCTCAACGTGCTCGAGACCTTGCCTGCCGCCTGGGGACTGGACCCGTCATGGGCGCGCGAAATGCCCAATTTCATTCGCCAGGACGGATTGCACGTGCCCCAGGGATTCCTCTTCTGCATGGGCGACAACCGCGACAACTCTTTGGACAGCCGATTCTGGGGCTTCGTTCCACTCGAAAACGTGGTGGGTGAGCCGCTCTTTGTCTACTGGTCCTACGACGCCCCCACCCGCGAGTGGACCAGCGAGGAGTTGACATCCCGGCTCAAGTTCGACGCCTCCATCCTTTGGAATTTCTTCGGTAAAACTCGCTGGTCGAGGACGGGAAAAACCTTCTGAATTGGCGATTTGTGATTTGTGATTGGTGATTGCAACTGTCCTCCTGAGCGTATACTCCAAGGCCCATCTCCGTTATGAAAATGCCCTCTCCCCCTTAGGGGAGAGGGTGGCCCGCGACGGCGCATTCACCAGCCGGCGCGGGTCGGGTGAGGGGGTTCAATCACAAATCACCAATCACCAATCACAAATGTGCTATTCTCTAGCGCGGTGAGTGCGTGAATTGTGGCTAAAGTACGGCAATCACCAATCTCAAATCGCAAATCACAAATGACCTATGCTTTATCGTGATGCTGGTGTTGATATTGACGCGGCCACTAAAGCTAAAGCGTCCATCAAACTCCTGGCGCGCAAAACCTTCAACGCACGCGTGCTGAAAGAAGTCGGAGCCTTCGGCGGATTCTTCTCCATCAAGGGCCTTCCCCGCGACGCCGTTCTAATCTCGAGCATCGACGGCGTAGGAACCAAGCTCAAAATCGCCTTCGCTTTGAAGCGGCACTCGACCGTCGGCGCTGATTTGGTGAACCACTGCGTCAACGACATTTCCGTGCACGGGGCGGCGCCCTTGTTCCTGCTCGATTACCTGGCCACAGGAAAAATGCATCCCGCGGTGGTTACCGACGTTGTGCGAGGCGTGGCCTCCGCCTGTCGATCCGTTGGTTGTGCATTGATTGGCGGCGAGACGGCGGAGATGCCGGGTTTTTACCCGCCCAACGAATACGATTTGGCGGCCTGCATCATAGGCTGGGTGCGGCAGCGCGAGATCATCGACGGCAGCCGGATCTCCCCGGGTGACGCCATCGTGGGGCTTCCTTCCTGGGGATTACACACGAACGGATATTCCCTGGCGCGCAAGGTGCTCCTCGAAAAGGCAGGAATCAAGCTCACCCGGCAGGTGCCGGAATTGGGCCGAACCCTGGGCGACGAACTGCTCGCCCCGCACCGCTGCTACTGGAATGTCCTGCAGCCCCTGCTTGCCGAGCACCTGATTAAAGGGTTGGTTCATATCACCGGTGGCGGCATTACCGATAATACGCCGCGCATACTTCCTCCAGGCGCCCAAGCGGTGGTCCGTCTGGGGAGTTGGCCGGTGCTCCCGATCTTCAAGTTGATCGCGAGGCTGGGAGGCGTACCTGAGCCTGACATGCTCCGCACCTTTAACATGGGAATTGGGATGCTGCTGATTGTGGCCAGGCGAAAGCTGGCTCGCGTCACGACATTGCTCTCGAAAGCGCGGGAAAAGTTCTGGATCATTGGCGATATTCAGCAAGGCAAGCCAAGCGTGAAGTACGTTGGGGATTTGTGATTTGAGATTTGAGATTTGCGATTTGAGATTTGTGATTTTGACTGTCATCCTGAGCGCAGCGAAGGATCTCTGTAGTTGGCGTGGTTTCTAACGGCGCCGGATGAACTGCTGAGATTCTTCGCTTCGCTCAGAATGACATGCGATGCGGGTTGAATGACTACGAATCACGAGGAGAGCATCAATCACAAATCATCAATCACAAATCACCAATCGCAAATCACCAATCACAAATCATCAATGGACGTGCTCTCATGAAGAACCTGGGCATCCTGCTCTCCGGGCGCGGCTCGAATTTCGAGGCCATCGCTCGAAATGTGCAAGCCGGGAAAATCCCCGCTAAGATCGCTGTAGTTATCAGCAACAAGGAGGATGCTGCGGGCCTTGCCACAGCCAAGACGATGGGCCTCGAAACCCGCTTCATTCCCTCCCAAGGCAAAGAACGCGAAACCTTCGACCGCGAAGTTGTTTCAGTCCTCAAGGACTTTCAAGTGGATGTGGTGTGCCTGGCAGGATTCATGCACATCCTCAGCCCCTATTTCGTGCGCGCGTTTCCGGGGCGCATCCTGAATATTCACCCCGCACTGCTGCCGGCATTTCCTGGAACCGACGCGCAGAAGCAGGCCCTCGATTACGGCGTGAAATTCACTGGGTGCACGGTTCACATCGTCGATGAGGGCGTCGACTCCGGCCCCATCGTCTGCCAGGCCGTCGTCCCCGTCCTGGATGAGGACACTCCAGAATCCCTCTCTGCGCGAATCTTGAAGGAGGAGCACCGGATCTATTCGGAAGCTGTTTGCCTGCTTGTCGAGGACAAGGTTAGTCTGCAAGGTCGGCGGCTGTTAAGGAGCTAGTGCTTGGTTGGATTAATGAGCGCAATTTCAAGTGGCCCTCGGAAGGGCGGGGCTTTAGGGTCTGTGTAAGAACTCCCATTGCACGTCATTCCGAGGAGTCGCAGGCGACGAGGAATCTCGCACTGCCTTAGAAACACTCAGAGCGAGATTCCTCGCGGAGTTTACCCTGAGGCCCCAGAGCGAGATCCTTCGCTGCGCTCAGGATGACAGTGAAGGGCTCGGAATGACAGTCCAGACTACGTCTTCACGCAAACTCCGAAGCCCCGCCCTGCCGCTTTCGACGAACAAGTTCGCACGCTAATTCAGCTAAGCACCAGATAACTCCTTAAGGAGCCGTCGCTCTAGCGACAGCTTTCCAATCTTCGTTGCTCCAATCATCGGGTGGGTCTACTGCGACGCGGGCGAAGGTCCAGAGACGAATGCGCTCGTGGTCTACGCCCGCCAGATCACCCATGCGACGGACCAGCCCGACCGGATCTGACAGCAATCTCTCAGAACAATTGAGCAGGTGTTGAGTCACATCATAGGCCGGATCGCCGATGAACGGTTTCGGGTCAATGACGAGCCAAGGCGCTCGCGCTGCGCGAAGCACATTGCCGGCATGAAGATCGGTCGCCAGCAGCACTTCTTTGGGAGCGGTGCGCGGCAGTTCTTCAAAGAGTCGCAGACCTTCACGGACCAGCCCCGCGTCGCGCCAACTCTTGATGTTTGCTAGCGTCCCGTCGCTCCAAAACTTCATCAGAGCCGAGAGTGGTCGAAAGGGATGGGGGGGCGAAGGAGCGCGCCAGATACGCCGCAACAATCCCGCGATAATGACATCCTGTTCGGCCTCCGGCGCGGCGCGCAGCGCGGTTCCGGGCTGGCAGCTTTCCAGCAGCATGGCGCCAAGATCATCTTCCGCGGCAAGCAATCGGATGGTCGGCTCGCCGTCCCAGAATCGCAACCCCTCCGCCTCGTGCTGCGCCTCCATGTGAGGCATGCCAATCTTGAGCACCGCTTCCGTCCCGTCGGCGAGTGCGACCGGGGCCACCCACGCGCAACTCACCTCTTCGTTATCGAAAGGGCTTCCCACGCGCAGCGACCAACGTCGCTCGGCGCTGCGCAGAATCCGCGGCAATCGGTCGAGCCACGCCGCGCCCTCAGGCGTCTTGCGGCAATTCGCGGCGACCCGCGAGGGTATCTTCAATCTCATGCCCTGATTTTACCTGCATAATATGGAGAGGGTGCAACTTGACCTCGACGTTTCACGGTATCATACTCGGAGCGTGAGAACGACCATCGGACTGGACGACGATGTCTATGCAGCTGCCCAACATTTGTCGCACGTCTCGGGCGAGCGATTAGGTAAGGTCATTTCGAAACTCGCGCGCCAGGGTCTCGAGCGGAAGAGGCCCCGCGGCCGTCAGCAAGCTCAACGCTTTCCCACCTTCGATGTTCCTGCCGGAGCAGCGATCATTTCGGCTTCCCACATTGATCGAATTCTCCACGAGGAGGGTTCTTCGCAGGCTCCTGACTCCTGAATCCTGACTCCTGAATCCTGCGCTTCCGTGTTACTTTCGTGTGGCGACACTTCCCTTCCACGCCGCGGTCCTGCTGCGGGCGTCTTGCACGTGGCCCAGGAACCTTCGTGCCAGTTCACACACCCATCCCGCCCGGCGCTGCTTAATGGCATCTTTGGGGATCAACTCTCGTCCGATGCCCAGCGCGGCAGCACCCGCCAGAATCAGATTGCCCGCCGTTGATAAAGTTATGCCTCCCGCCGCGATCATCGGCACCTGAGGCAATGCCGCCTTCAGCGCACGGATGTAGATCTCGCCGCCCATTTCCGCGCAGGGAAAGACTTTGACGAAGTCCGAGGCGGCCTTCCAGGCCGTAATCACCTCCGTGGGAGTCAAGGCGCCGGGCAAAACCACCACCCCTTCCTTGCCCGCGAACTCGACCACCTCCTCATCGAATCCTTCACTCGTGAGGAATTTAGCCCCGGCTCCCACGCACACGCGCGCCATCTCCGCGTCCAATACGGAACCTGCCCCAACAATCATCTCCGGGGCGTTGCGAACCAATTGCGAGATCACGTCCGGAGCCCCCTCGATTGTCATAGCCATTTCCACGATGGGAATGCCACCGCAGGCGACCGCCTCGGCGGCGAAGAATGCTTCCTCGGCCGTCGAGACGCGAACTATTGGAATAATGCCTATTTCCTCGATGCGCGCGCGAACTTCTTCTCGGCTCATCATTCGCCTCCTTCCAGAGGGCCATGGCGATTCGGCTGAGAAGCATTTTGCCCTCGATCTGGGTTTTTGCCAAGACCGTCCTTAACATTCGGGCGGGGGCGATGCGACTCATCCCATGGGAAGCTCGTTGCTACACGGGAATTCGCACCCTCTTCAATTGTCTGCTTGCTTTTGCCGGCTCGCCTGTGGACTGTTCTACCGCGCTCGCATATCATACTGGAGCACGAGGCCCACGACCGACTTTGTGATTCCCGCAAGCATGTAAAATGGGGCCAGGCAGCATGTGGGGGATCGACCAGGCTTCGCCGGATGGCTGATCAAGTTGCGGACGCGACGCTGGAAGCGCTCGGATATAAGCCCGAGTTCAAGCGCGTCCTCTCACTGCGCAACGTAATTATCTACGGCCTGGTAATCCTCACGCCTCCTGCGCCCTACCCCGTTTACGGGATCGTTCAACAAGCTTCCCACGGTCACGCCGCGCTGGCCTACCGGGTGGCGATGCTGTTCACGGCTGCCAGCTATGGAGCAACCCAATGTTAACGAGTCCGTTGTCAGTGGTCCGTTGTCCGTTGCGGTTGTGGCTGCGGCGCAACCCTGCGAGGAACGAACGACGGACCACGATCAGCGGACGACCGACGCTGTTTTCACTTTTGGCGTTCACCTTTCTGCTATTTCTGCTTACGGGCACTGCACAGGGTCAGGGGCCCGTCAAGTTCACGCATGGCACGCGGGTTTGGCCAACCTATACCTACAGCTATTCTGAAACCGTGGCCCCGCTCTTCCCCTCGATCGAAAACGTCGGCTTCTATCCTTACACCGCGCTGGATTGGGAATCACGGACTGAGAAACCCGTTGCCGTCGAATATGACTCGCTGGTGCTTGAAAACGAGTATTTGCGATTGGAATTTCTTCCGGAACTGGGCGGCCGAATCTGGTCGGCGCACGATAAGGTGGCGGACCGGGAGCTTTTCTATCACCCGACGGTTATCAAGCCCGGCCGCTACAATGCGCGTAACGCTTGGCCGGTTGGCAATCTCGAGCTTTACGGGCCCTACGACACCCACATGATTACCTGGCCTGGCGAGCCCTGGCCTTGGGCGCTAGTGCGCCACGCCGATGGCAGCGCTACGGTCGTGCTTTCGCACGTTGATCACTTCTTTCGGGACAAGATGTTTCTTGAGGTGACGCTGCGGCCGGGCAAAGCTTACATCGAGCTCACCACCCGCCTGTGCAACAAGAACCTGCTGCCCAACCGCTACTTGATTTGGACAAATGCCGGCGTTGCCGCCTCGGAAGGAAGCAGGTTTATTTATCCTATGACCAAAACCATCGGCCACGTCAGCTCGGCGTTGAGCACATGGCCTGTCATTGATGGAACGGACCTGAGTTGGAACAAGAACAACATCAATATGCTGGGGGTGTTCGGCCTCGATATTTACGACAATTTCATGTCCATCTACGATTACAAGGCCGACTACGGAACGATCTGTTACACCAACCGGCTGCTGGCACGCGGCGAGAAGACTTGGACGTTTGGGTCCGGCCTGACAGCTTTTCGTCAGGCCGAGAACTACACTGATCACGATGGCATTTACATGGAGACCCAGAGCGGCCGCTTCATCTGGGATGGCAATTACGAGTTCATCGATCCCGGAAAGACGGATGGCTGGACCGAATACTGGTTTGGCGCAGGCAAGTTGGGCGGGTTGACCACCGCGACTCGCGATGTGGCCGTTCACTTCGATATCCCGTCCGAGCGCCCCAGCATGGCGAAACTCGCCGTCACACCGACCGGTGATTTTCCAGGAACCGTTCACGAACTTTACGGCGGAGATCAAAGGATATGGAGCGAAACTGAGGATCTTATGTTTGGGAAGTCTTTTCAAACTGAGGTTCCCCTGGGACGGGAGACCTCCGGTAAAATGCTCGAACTGAAGATTGTTTCCAAAGAAGGAGCGGTTCTTCTCGACCACAAATTCTATCCCGATGGGTCGCATCCCGATGCATCTTACGCGAGCGATTCGATTCCCAGGAAGTTCGGACCCTTGGAAACGCTGGCGGCGGAGGAAGCTTATCAACTCGGACTCGGACACGAGAAATTCGGGCAGATCGACGACGCGGAGAGGGCTTACAACGCGGCGCTCGCCAAGGACCCGCTTTTTTCTCCAGCGCAGCTCCGATTGGGCTTGCTAGCGCTGGATCGTTTCGAGTGGCAAGCTGGCGCTCAACATTTCGAGAAGGTTCTGGAGCGTGATCCCACGAGCGATGACGCGCATTATTTCCTGGGAATTGTTGAGGCCGAATTGGGCCGCCACCTGGATGCCCGACGGAACTACTATCGAATACTCCCTTCTTCAGACAAGTTCGAGCGGCGCGACCACGTTTTGGGCCTGCTCGACCTCGACGAAGGTGACTTAATCGGCGCCTTGCAGAAACTCGCGGCGGCCGCTGCACTCACTCCCGAGGACGTATCAGTTCGAGAGGCATACGCTTACCTGTTGCGCAAGATGAGACACATATCGGACGCGCAGAACGAAACGAACGCCATCCTGGTTCTTGATCCGACAAACGCCTTCGCACAGGCCGAGCGATGGCTTCAACGTAAAGTGTCCGAGTCGAAGCGCTCGGAAGATCTGGAATTGCTCGACCTGGCTTGCGCTCGACATCCGCAAGGGTACCTGGAGCTGGCAACCGAGTATTTCCGGCTATCGGCTTGGCAGGAGGCTTCACAAGTTCTAGCGCATGGCCTGGGAATTACCACGAAGGACGGAAAGCTTCCCTACCCTCTTCTCCTCTATTACAGCGCTTATGCCGCGGTGCAACTCGGTGACCAGCAGGATGCCCGGCAGTTTCTCGAGCGGGCGCGGCAGGAGGACCAGCAGCTCGAGATTTTTCCTTTCCGGGCGGAAGACGTCAAAATTCTGACGATGGCGACAAAGGTCGATCCGAAAGACCCCAATGCCCGAGTTCTTTTGGGCGACCTGCTCTATAGCCGGGACCGGCGTGGGGATGCCACCGAACTGTGGAGTGCCGCCGTGCAAGTCGATCCACGTAATTTTTCGGCTTTGCGGAATCTGGGCATGGCCACATTGGTAGAAGGAAAGCAAGAGGAAGGGCTTGGCCTCTTGACTCGCGCTTCCGAGGCCCGTCCAGACCATCTGGCTACGACGCTTCTGGTGGCCAACGTGAATGCACGCCTGGGCCATACGGAGCAGGCGAGGAGTGCTTTTGGAAAGGCCCTGCAACTTCAGCCCAACAGTGATCAAGTGGTGCAGAAACTGGCCTCGCTCGAGGCGCAGATGGGTAACTACTCACGAGCCTTGGAGATTATTGACGCGCACA
>Ga0187852_1002250_pt1 | contig 16084 bp, 12 predicted proteins | sample June2016WEW_6_40_FD_134511 | JGI IMG/M metagenome (GOLD analysis project Ga0187852, IMG submission 134511) | Peatland microbial communities from SPRUCE experiment site at the Marcell Experimental Forest, Minnesota, USA - June2016WEW_6_40 | ecosystem: Environmental > Terrestrial > Soil > Wetlands...
AAACCCCGCCACCGAGATTGAAAATGTAGTGCCGACCTTTAAGACCCCTTCGCTAAAAACAAAGCACTTACCCTTCGCCTAACCCCTCAACTGCGAAAGTTCGGCTAGGTTACTCTCGTTCCGCTCAGGGCCGGAACCGGCCGCGGCAAGCCCTTGCTTTTGCCCTTATTCCGCGGCAACTCAGATCTGAGCTTTTTCTGCTTCCGCTTGAACTGCGAGTAGAGCCGGCTTCAGACGGGCCACTTGGCACTCCAATGCCTGCAGCCCGTCATCGGCCTGCGCCCAGTCTCCAGCCTGAATCAGGCGCTCGAGCTTGAGGGCTGCCTCCTCAGCAATCTTCGCAGAAAGATTACCCAGCGACCCTTTCAGGGAGTGCGCCAACCGCTCTGCAGGCTTTGCATCTTTCTTGTTAACCGCGCCCCTGATATCGTTGAGGAGGCGAGGACTCTCCTCGAGCAAGAGGTCCACGAGGTCCTTTAGTAGCTGCGGGTCGTTGTCCACTCGAGCCATAAGTGAAGGTTCATCCAAGACGTCCTGACCGGTTTCTTTCGCAGGCACATTTAATGATATCTTCGGTCCGTTATTGACAAGATCTTGAATTCTTTCGAACAGGTCGTGGGGCCTGATGGGTTTGGAGACGTAGGCGTCCATCCCTGCCTCCAGGCAACGCTCACGGTCACTCGGCATGGCGTACGCCGTCAGCGCGATAATCGGGATATGCCTCCCCGTAAGTTTCTCCTTTTCACGAATAGTTGCTGTTGCCTGGAAGCCATCAACGTCCGGCATCTGCACGTCCATAAGGATGAGGTCTAAGCACGGGTCTTTCTCCCAGATCTCGAGGGCCACTCCACCCGTTGCTGCCGTCAAAACCGTGTGCCCTTGTTTCTGAAGAAGGCGCGCCGCCAATTCGCGGTTGATGGCGTTGTCCTCCGCCAGCAAAATACGGAGCTTCCGACGTGCTTCCCGTATGGTGTGGCGCGTGATCAGACCACGCTGAGCCATCGCCGGGGACGACTGTCCAAGCACGAGCAGGATGGCGTCCAGTAGCTCCGACCGCCGGATTGGTTTGACGAGATAAGCAGCGATACCCAGTTCGCGGCAGCGGGCGGCGTCCCCGCGTTGTCCGGCAGAAGTTAACATCATAATGGCGCTTCCCGCGAAATTTGGATCTTTTTTGAGGCTCTCTGCCACCCTGAAGCCGTCCATCTCCGGCATGTGCCCATCCAGCAGAACCAAACAGAAGGGCTTGCCTGTGTCTTTTGCGCCTTGCATCGCCGCCAGACCTTTTTGCCCGCTCTCCACCAGTGTTGGGCGCATCGACCAGCCCTTGAGCATGGCCTCCAGAATACGTCGATTGGTGGCATTATCGTCAATAACCAGGACCGGTTCATCTTGCAGGTTAATCTTTGCCAAAGGGGCGGATTGTGGCTTAGGACCTTGGGCAGTGCCAAACCTGGCGGTGAAGTGAAATCTGCTTCCCTTATTCGCTTCGCTCTCCAGCCAGATGGTGCCTTGCATCAGCTTAACCAGCCGGCTCGAGATCGGCAGGCCAAGACCGGTGCCCCCATACTTGCGAGAAATGGAACTATCCGCCTGCACAAAAGCCTCGAAGACCTGCCCCTGCTTTTCCGGCGAGATGCCAATGCCGGTATCACTTATGCAAAAGTGCAGCGCCACCCAATCCTCGCCCTGGGAGTCGGCTTCAACCCGCAAATTCACCTCTCCTCGCTCCGTGAACTTGATGGCATTGCCCAACAAATTCACCAGGATTTGCCGTAGCCGTCCGGCATCTCCGAATATGCAACCCGGAAGGTCAGGTTGGGTTTCCCAAGTCAATTCCAGCCCCTTCGCATCAGCCCGAGGGGCGAGCGCTCTCATAATGCTGTTCAAGGCGTTTTGCAAATCAAATTCGCTACCCTCGAGCGTGAGCTTCCCGGCTTCAATCTTGGAAAAATCCAGGATGTCGTTGATCAAGGTCAGGAGAGTATCCGCTGACTCCTTCACGGCAATCAGGTACTCGCGCTGCTCGAGCGAAAGGGGTGTGTCGAGGGCCAATTCCGTCATGCCAATGATGCCGTTCATGGGAGTTCCGATCTCATGGCTCATCATTGCCAGGAATTCGCTCTTGGCGCGGTTGGCGGATTCCGCTGTCTCCTTGGCGGCCTGCAGTTCCCGCTCGGCTCGCTTCCGCTCCGTAATGTCGCGCGCAATCGCCAGTATGAATGGCCGATTGCCCATCAGAAACTGTCGCGCGCTAAGCTCAACCGGAATATGCCGGCCATCCTTGGCGACCTGAACCATTTCAAACATTGCATGGCCTGCAGTGCGCAATTCTTCCAGCGCTCGCTCGCGAGCCTTCTCGCTCCCGCCCGCATCGATGTCCGCTGGAGTCATCGCACTGAACTCTTTCGCGCTGTACCCCAGACGTTCGATGGCCACGGCGTTAACGGCAGTGAATGCGTCCAGAGCGCCGTCAGGTTTAAAGCCGTGGAAGAACACTTCGTCGTTGGCCGAATCAAACAGTGCGCGGTAGCGTGCTTCACCGGCCAGCAAGGCCTCCTCCGCCGCCTTACGACCCGTGATATCCGTGAGAATGCCCATGAAGCCGGTGACTTCTCCTGAAGCATCCTGAAGCACTGCTGTCGAGGTAATCACGTCAATCAACAAACCGTCTTTCCTCACTCGCCGCGACTCGATTGGTTCTAACCTCTCCCCTTTCCGGGCCATTTCCAACATCTCGTGAAAGGCCCCACGGCCGTCTTCCGGAATAGTGGCGAGTGGCCTGCCCAAAACTTCGGCCTCGCTCCATCCGAGCAAGCGTTCCGCTGCGGGGTTCCACCTGAGAACGTTTAAGTCCCGGTCAACAACAATGATGGCGAGGGGGGAAGATTGCACCAGGGCTTTAAGCGCCTCCGTAGTCTCGCGCAGATGTTCTTCCGCCTGCCGCCGTTCGGCAAGCTGCGCTTGGGATTCCGCCAGCAACTGCCATCGTTCGCGCCCTGTCAGGTAAACGGCCGCAGTCTCGCCGAGGCCGAAAACAAGAACTGTTATCACATGAGATTGCCATAGGGTGAGGTTTGGGTACACGAATTGCTTGCCCGATTCGTAGACCGCCGCGGCCAGCGTCACCGCCAGGAAAGTCTTAATCAGTGGGTACGGGAAAGGTGAACCAGACTGAGGCGGCGCCGAATGCAGTGTATGTTGAACTCTCTCACTGCCATGCAGAGACTCAGGAACCCCAGGGCTCACGACGGGAACTGCTCCATCCTTCATAACGCCTTCCACCTCATGCTCATGAACTGCACAACGCCCCGGAATCTGCACGCCAGCGCGGCGGCAATTCACCATGGGCAACCCGGTGCTATTTAAAGATGGTCTAAGCTTTAGTCGCCATGGACCAAAGGTACTGTTTACAGTTCAAAAAAGGAGGGCAACGAGGACCGCAGTGGAGACCAACATTCGATAGTGCCATAAATGTGGGTTGCCCATTGCCTGTGATCTCTCAGCCCTGAAGGGGCGGCCTAGCAAAGGCCAGGCCAACGGCCTGGGTGGAAGCGGTACGACGCAATTTCATTTCCGACCTCAAGCCCTGGAGGGGCGCGATAGCTTCGAATTCCGTAGGTCGCCCCTTCAGGGCTCGACTCGGAAAACCGCCCCCTTCCCCAGGCCGATGGCCTGGGCTTTGCCAGGCCGCCCCTTCGGGGCTGCGAATTGCAGACGCGCGTGCATACGTCCCGGCGGGGGTTGTCGGGAGGTGTGCGCCACATTTGGGTCGGAGAAGCGCAGACATGCCCGGGAGTAGCACGCCACCCGCGACGGTCAAATGGCAGACGCACTCGACCGCAATCTTGACCTAACGTGTGTTTGGTATCAAACTGACGCGTGAAACGCCTTTGGGTATAAAGGGTGCGCCTCTAGCTGCCAATCATGGTGTGGTGGGGAAGCGTATGAGTTTCTCCGGCCTACGTTTGCAAAAAGGAGTCGGCTCCTCGCAGATGTTGCGGCTCGTAATTTGAGCGCATGAGGCAGTCCCAAGAAAGCCTGAGCCGTTTCGGGCAAACAAATCCGGCATAGCAAAGGACTTTTGTGGCAAAAGAAGACTTTCAAACAACGAAGGCAGGCGAACGGACAAATCCTACCGGGAAGCCGGTATACAACAGGGTCCTTCTGTCGGTTTCCGACAAAGAATACCGCGCAATCCGTCCTCACTTAGAATTCCTCAGCATGCCTCACCAACTTAGCCTTTACGAACCGAACGAGCCCCTGGAATTTGTGTATTTTCTGAATGCAGGTATGGTGTCTCTGGTCATTGAGACGGAAGACGGAAGGACGGTTGAAGTAGGCGAAGTAGGAAAGGAAGGGTTTGCAGGGATCCCGGCGGCGGTGGGCATGAGGAAGAGCCAAGTGCGTGAGGTCGTACAAATCGCCGGAGATGGTTTCAGAGTCAGAGTCGACGAATTGCAAAGAGCCTTGCGATCAAGTCCACAACTTCAACAGATGCTGATTCGGTATGCAGCAACTCACTGGTTGGAAACGGCTCAAACCGCCGCATGCAATCGACTTCACAATATCGAACAGCGCCTTGCACGCTGGCTACTGATGACTCAGGACAGGGTGGATTCCCCGACGTTTGCCATCACCCAAGATTTCCTTGCCACGATGCTCGGGACGGACCGACCCACGGTAAGCTTGGCAGCGGGAACGTTGCAGAAAAAGGGGACTATCAAGTGGACCCGTGGTGAAGTGCAGATTCTGAGCCGCGCCAAGCTGGAAAAGTGCGCCTGCGAGTGTTACGGAGCTATCCGGGAGGACAGGTATGGCGATGGACCCCTGGGTCAAGGAAACGCTTTCAAGCCGAACGCGTGAAGATTTCCGGAAAGGCAACAGTCGATAAGATCCTTGTGTCGATTCCCGCAAGCGATACCGCGCAACTCTGAACAGGTGTAGCGCATCGGACCTCCGGGATTGAGGTCTGTGGCTCTTCTGGCGGAAAAACCACAAATCTCAATGACGGCGGCCCGCCCTCGGATGCGGAAGCGTGATCCAAGGAAGAACCGCAGAATCAAAGACGGAGTCTGCACTGCGCCTGCTCGGCCTCAGATTATATTCCAAGCTGGTGTTCGATGGCCTACAGACAAGACCTTCCGCGAAGGCTACGCTCTTTGGGGGAGAACTAGAGTTCGGGATCAAGAGTTCGAGTTGATATGTTTTCGCGCGGATTCCATCTTGACCTATCCACCGACTCGCCTTCCGCAAGGAGAAAGGAAAGATTGTTATGACCCCACAAAAGAGCCAGGCCAAGGTTGTCAGACCCAACGACAAAGGCAAGCCTACCCTTGCTTCAGCAAACGGGAAGACTCCACCCGTCGATTGGGCAGCATTCCTCGCAGGAATCTCGCGAGGGAAAACCGTTCTAGAATACGGGACGAACCGCACGATCTTCGCGCAGGGAGACCCCGCGGATTCCGTGTGGTATCTTAAACATGGCAAGGTGAAACTGGCGGTGACCTCCCAACAAGGTAAGGAAGCGATCGTCAGCATTCTGGGCGACAATGAGTTTTTCGGTGAGGGATGCCTGGCCGGCCAGCTGTTGCGCATCTCCACAGCGAGCGCGGTGACGGAGTGCACTCTTTACCGAGTCGAGAAGGCGCTGATGGTGCGTCTGCTTCACGAGGAGCACGGAATCGCGGAATTGTTCATCACGCACCTGCTTTCACGCAACACTCGCTTTGAAGAGGACCTGGTCGACCAGCTTTTCAACTCCAGCGAGAAACGCTTGGCTCGGATTCTCCTATTGCTAGCGCATTTTGGCAAGGAAAGCAGGATCGAAACTGTCCACCCCGGAATCAATCAGGAGCACCTGGCCCAAATGGTCGGTACCACCCGGTCGCGGGTCAGTCATTTCATGAACAAGTTCCGGACGCTGGGCTTTATCGATTACGCGGGCAACGGCGCGTTGACCGTTAACAATGGCCTCTTGAGCGTGATCCTGAGCGAATAGCATCCTGCAGCGGGCGTCCGCATTAACGGAGCGCGTGGATTGCCAAGCTGAGCGATGCAGCGGGGGGAAAGCTGATACCGCAGAGTCTCTGGTTTCGAGACTCTGCGGTTCTTCCGGAATTCGGATTTCCGGCCGGGCCAGGTGTTCTGCCTACAAAAGCATACCTACAAATAAGCCGCAGAATTTGAACGGCACAAACTCTGCGCTTCCTGCTCCTGACCTGCGTTCGCGTGTCTACCCTGTGGCGCTGCGAGGCGGTGCGCTCGTGCCCGACGAGGAACCGGAAAGCGGGTAGTGAGAAACCGCGGGTGGCGCATACGTCCTGACGACGGTTGTGGAGATGTATGAGCCACGTTTGAATGGCAGAAGCGCAGGGTCGAAAAACCAGACATGCCAAAGAGCGGCACGTCTGCGCCCCGCGAGAATCTCACGGGGGCTGTTTAGCCTTGCAAGTCCAAGCTCACTGAGAGGAGTTTACCCTCAAATTCGAACGTCACTTCGTAATGCTCTCCACGGGCAAGGGAGAAAAGCGTGAAATCTCTGCCGAAGATCACGGTGGGCACGGAGAGCGCGCAACCGTCCGCCAAGCCGGAAATCCTGCCTTTAAAACTGCCGGCGATCATGTTGCACACTTCGCCGAACGCATCCTGCGCAGCCTCAGCCGCGCCGACTTCGTCGCCGCCGAGCATCTTGGCGGTTATGCTCCTGGCGCAGTCCGCCGTCGTACGGAGGCTCACCGAACCACACAGACTGCCCGCAATGCCGACCATGGCGGCGAAATCCGGGATAAAAGGCGGACGCGGCTCCGGGGGGGCGGTCAATGGGGCTCCGACCATGACGTCAAAGACCTCGCTGGCCGCCTTCGCCAGCTCCTCGCGCCAATCAATACGCGCCACTGGCTGCTGAGCGTCGGCGGCTTTCCCGACCGCCTGGGCCCCCGGCCCAGCGGCTCGGGCGGAAAGGTGGATCCGAACTCGTTCCGGTTCGGCAGTGATCGCCTGATCCATTGTTAACCTCGCAGCAGTGGGATAACGCGCTCTTTGATCTGTTCGGGAGTGAAAGGCTTCCGAATGTACCCGGAGGCGCCCAGAGAGAGGGCCTGTACCACGTGGCCTTCCCCCGCCTCCGTCGTAATCATGACCACCGGGGTGTGTTGGGCCGACTCGATACCGCGCAGCTGTCGCACGAATTCCAGCCCATCCATCAAAGGCATGTTGATGTCACTCAGGATAAGATCCAGGGGATTCTCTCTGGCGAGGGATAGCGCTTCCGACCCGTTCGAGGCTTCGAGCACCTGGACGAGATCAAGTCCTGCCTGGCGCAGAGAGCGCCCAACAATCTTCCGCATCACGGACGAATCATCCACAATCAATACATTCACGGGTTTCATCCCTGTATTACCCCCAAATCATGGCGATGGGCAGTTCCAAGAGGTGCATAATTTCTGGAAACTCAAGCTCCAGGATCTTCGCGAGTTCGCTTTTTTCGGCCTCAGTCAAGCTTTCGGTGGAATTATCAAGCAGGCTCTTGTAAACGTTGCGGTCTGCGAGGGCGATTCGAGAAGGCTCTCCCCCCACCCTCACGCCGTGCATCTGGCACACAAGATCCGCCGCGACAACGATCTCAACTAAAGTCCGGTCGTACTTTGCGTCCTGATGCCGATGGTGACACTCCAGGACTTCGATAATCTGCGGCGCAAAGTTCCAAGTGAGGCCGATACACTTGCCCACTATGCAATGGTCAACGCCACAATGCTGGCGCTCGAGTTCAACCGATTCACCCCACGCTATGGAGCCAGGAGCGAGCTTGGATTCTCGCGACCCCGCCGCGAGCAGAATCAGGGGAAGGACGCCAAGGTCGTGAAGGAGCCCGGCCAAATACGCTTGCTCGGTCTCCATATAGCGGAGACTAAAGGCGCAACGCTCACTCAAGGTCGCAGTCAATAAACTGTGCTGCCAGAAGGATTGCAAGTCCGCGGCAGATAAGAAGTTGCCGATATGTTGGACCAACGAACAGGTCAGCACCAGGGTCCTTAGGCGCTCCGTCCCCAACAGAATGACGGCGTGTTCGATGTGCGAGACTCTTCCCCGCAAACCCAACATCACCGAATTACACAATCGTATGACTTGCGCGGCGAGGCTGGGGTCAGTTCGAATCACCCGGCAGACTCGCCTGAGGTCCACGGGCACGCAACTTAATAAGGAGCTGAGCTCAAAAACGTAGGCGGGCAGAGTGGGGATTCCGTCCGCGAGCAGAGCCCGGACCCTGGCCTCTTGACTCTGTTCCTTCTCCAAACGCGCCGCTTCCGCTAGGTTGAGCTGTGCCGGCATGTCTGCCTCTCTTCAATGATTCCTTCGGCAACGAAAGGCAGGGCTTTAACCGGACGGTCCGATTACGAAGAGCGAGCCCCGAGGCCCGCACACGTTGGGCGGCAACCTGTTGTTTTATTGGATTAATGAAGAAACGAAGGAGGTAGGCCGGTTGAGATTATCCGGGCTTGGTTTTCTCGCTCTGCCAGAGGCGATAGGCTTGACTGCGGGAGATTCCTCGCGCTTTTGCAGCGGCCTTCAGAGCCGCACGCTCATCAAGTCCGCGCTCGGCCATCAGCGTTTGGATTTCGGATTGGATGGGCGATTCGGCAGGCGCAGTTTCTTCTGTCAGGGTGGCGCCTCCCACCAGAAGGGTTATTTCGCCTTTGATGGTTTTGCCTTTTGCCCGCTCCAGCAGCGAGGACACCGTACCACGCCAGAATTCTTCGTGGACTTTGGTTACTTCACGCGCCAGAACCACATCGCGCTCTCCCAGAATATCCCGAATATCGCGCAGCATCTCGAAAATGCGGTGCGGCGCCTCATAGAACACCAGCGTTTTGGTCGCGGATTTGTTTTCTTCGAGCGTCCGCCGGCGAGCAGCCTTCTTGCTGGGCAGGAAACCGAGAAAGCGGAACTTGTCCACAGGTAAGCCCGACGCTGCGAGAGCCGCCACAAAAGCCGACGCGCCGGGAACCGGAACTACTGGAATCGCGTGACGGACCGCCAGGTGAACCAGACGAAAGCCAGGATCGGACACCACCGGCATTCCCGCATCGCTAACCAAAGCGATATTGTTTCCCTCCGTTAACTTGATGACCAGTTCCGGGGCGCGAGTCATCTCGTTATGCTCGTGGTAACTTAATGTCGGTGTATGAATCTGATAGTGATTGAGCAGTTGTTGCGTGCGGCGCGTATCCTCGCAGGCAATCAAATCCGCTTCCTTGAGAACGCGGATGGCGCGCAGGGTAATATCCTCCAGATTCCCAATGGGTGTGCCAACCACGAAGAGTTTGCCCTTGGACCCATTGGTGGAATCCTCCAGAGGATCCATCAGGTCCGGCTTGGAGGGAGTAGGTGTTTTCGGCATAGGCATCAATTGTGCGTAGTCAATTCTAGTGTATCAACTCGCTAACACAATGACAACCGCGAGTTGGAAGTGCCTCAGATTGAGGTAGAGGCGGCTTTACGCCGCCATTTGGTGAGGTAAATTCGCCGCTACGAGAGCAAGCTGAACCACTTCCTGATAGTGTCCTAAATGTGGGTTGGTCATCGCCTGTGCCCTCTCAGCCCTGAAAGGGCGACCCAGCACAGCCCGGGCCAACGGCCTGGGTGGAAGCGGTAAGAGAAGAATTCATTTCCGGCCTCAAGCCCTGAAGGGGCGTGATAGATGCGCATTCCCTAGGTCGCCCCTTCAGGGCTCGACCTGGAAAACCGCCTCCCGTCCCAGGCCGTTGGCCTGGGCTTTGCTAGGCCGCCCCTACGGGGCTGTGAGTTGCAGGCAAAGCCCAGCTTCGAGTTTAAGACACAGGGTAACACACATTTAGGACACTACCTACTTCTCGGCTTTGACGCGACCGGGCTGTGCCGATATAATATTTGAGAAGGGTTTTTGTAAGGAGGTCAAATTGCCGCTTTACGAGTACGAGTGTACAAAGTGCGGACAGCGCATCGAGAAAATCCAGAAGTTTTCTGATTCTCCCCTCACCCAATGCGAGAAATGTGGAGGCAAGCTCGAAAAGTTGATATCGTCGTCCGCCATCCAATTCAAAGGGACCGGATGGTATGTGACCGACTATGCCCACAAGTCTTCCGTACCGCCTTCGACGAGCTCCGGCGAATCCGGGAATGGGGACAAAGGGAAGAGCACCGAAGGCGCAAAGAAGGAAGAGTCGAAGAAATCTGAGGACAAGCCCGTTACCGGCCAGAAATCCTAAAGCGAAGCCAGTCGGCCCGTTGTTACAGCGCTTAGGCCGCCCGCATTATTTCTCACAGTTTCAACGACCTGAGATATTTCCGGAACTCTTTCCCCAGGTCCGGGCGATTCAATGCCAGTTCCACGGTGGCTTGAAGGAAGCCCAACTTATCACCAGCATCGTACCTCTTACCCTCAAACAGGTATCCGTAAATCGGCTCTTTGGTAAGTAGTCGCCGCAGCCCGTCCGTAAGCTGGATTTCGCCCCCCGACCCCGGCGTGGTCGTTGAAAGCTCATGAAAAATTGTTGGCGTGAGGATGTATCGTCCGATCACCGCCAGGTTCGAAGGCGCTTCGTTCGGCGTGGGCTTCTCCACCATATCGTCGATGCGGAAGAGCCGCCCTTGCCACTCCGCGTCAGGCACAGCACGGCCGCGAATTACGCCGTAACTCCCCACAGCCTTGCGGGGTACCCTCTGAATAGCAACAACGCTTCGACCATAGCGCTCAAAGACCGCCACCATTTGCTTTAGACACGGCACAGGATTCACGACAACGTCGTCAGAGAGCAGAACTGCAAAGGGCTCATCGTCCACCACGTCGCGCGCCGTGAGGATTGCGTGGCCAAGGCCGCTGGGAGTCTGCTGGCGCACGTAGACGAATCGCATGAGCCCTGCGATCGAGCGGATTTGCTTCAAAAGTTCTTGTTTCCCTTTTCCTGCCAATTCCTGTTCCAACTCCGCCGAAACGTCAAAGTGGTTCTCGATGGCCGTCTTTCCCCTCCCGGTTACGAAGATCACCATCGGGATGCCGGAATCGGCAACTTCCTCAACGGCGTATTGCACCAAAGGCTTGTCCACAATCGGAAGCATCTCCTTGGGTTGCGCCTTGGTTGCGGGCAGGAATCGTGTGCCAAGACCAGCAACAGGTAGAACCGCTTTGCGAATCTTCATGGACACCTCAGCATCTCACAGGTTCAGCAAGCTTCCCCATGTAGCCAGTTTACTGCCACGATCCGATTGGAGTCAAAAGCGGAAAAAGTCGGAAGTCAGGAGTCAGGAGTCAGAAGTCAGAAGTGTGTCACCCGACGTTCGCTCCCATCTAGTGATTAGCTGTCATCCTGAGCGCAGCGAAGGATCTCAGCAGTTGCTCTTTAGACCTGGGCCGATGCCAAACTACAGGGATTCTTCGCCGCGCTCAGAATGACAACGCCGGTCGCGGGGTTCCTATTCTGACTCCTGGCTCCTGACTCCTGCTTTGCACCTGTGTTAGCATTTAGACATGTTGGTTCTGGGCATTGAATCGAGCTGCGACGAGACGGCGGCGGCCGTGGTCGCGAATGGTGAAGAGATACTTTCGAGTGTTGTTGCCTCGCAGGACGCAATTCACGCGAAGTATGGCGGGGTGGTGCCGGAATTGGCTTCACGCGAGCATTTGCGCAGGATCGAGCCGGTGGTTGACGAAGCCTGCACACGCGCGCAGGTTAATATTAGCGATGTGGATGGCGTCGCGGTCACCGAAGGACCGGGGCTGATCGGGTCGCTTCTGGTCGGCCTTGTCTATGGCAAAGCGCTGGCCCGCGCCCTCGCCAAACCGCTGGTGGGCGTGAACCACCTGGAAGGCCACATCCACGCAGTGTTGTTGGAAAACAAAATGGGGCGGCTGGCCGGGCGGGTTGCGGAAGCCGCGCCACTCCCTGCCGTGACGCTGGTTGTTTCCGGCGGCCACACGAGTTTGTTCCTGGTTGAGGAAGTGCCCCTTTCGGCCAATTCGCAATCTGTGGTCTTCAATTACAAACGGCTGGGGCAAACACGCGACGACGCAGCCGGCGAGGCCTTCGACAAAGTCGCAAAACTGCTCGCCTTGGGATACCCCGGCGGGCCGATGATCGATCGGCTGGCTCGATATGGGGATGCGCAGGCAGTGGATTTTGGCCGCATCAAGATGAAGGGCAACCCGCTGGATTTCAGCTTCTCGGGAGTCAAGACTGCGGTTCTTTACAGCGTCCGCGACACGCCTCTTGCCCTCGAGGCGGAAGAGCGGCGAGCCTGGCGCCAGACGCGCGAAAATGTCTCGATCGATGCATTGCGTGAGCAGTGCTCGCAGGCAACATTGGACCTCATCGCCAGTTTTCAGAACGCCGTCGTCGACGACCTCGTGGAGCGCACTTTGGCGGCGGCGGAAATTGCGCGCGTCGATTCGGTATTCATTTCCGGGGGAGTCGCCTGCAATTCACTTTTGCGCGCTCGCTTTTTGGAGACTTCTCGAACGCACGGAATTCGCGCCCTCTTCCCTTCCCCCGGATTGTGCACCGATAACGCGGCCATGATCGCATCCGCGGGGTATTACAAGCTAAGAGCCGGGCAACTTGCCGATTCCACCCTGGCGGCACATGCGGCGCTTCCGTTGGGGGAAAAGCAGGAGTCGGGATTCAGGATTCAGGATTCAGGGAAACCGGCGTAGGACTCGGAGATGGCGCTCCCTCCGACGTTTCTTGCCCGCGCGAGATGCGGCTTTACGTCGGCCACGTACGACGATCGACAACTACGGTCTGCCTGAATCCTGAATCCCGAATCCTGACTCCTGAATCCTGCACTTATGCGCGTTGGCGTTGATACGGGCGGAACTTTCACGGACTGCGTGATCATCGATCACGGCGAGGTCAAGATCCTCAAGGTGTTTTCGACACCTGAGGATGCTTCCCGGGGCATTCTCGAGGGCGTTCGCCGCCTGGCTCAGCCGGTTCGACCGGCCACGCCGCTTGAGATCATTCACGGAACTACGGTAGGTACCAACAGCTTGCTGGAGCGGCGAGGAGCGCGGGTGGCGCTGGTCACCACACAGGGGTTTGAGGACCTCGTCGAGATCGGCCGGCAGGCGCGCCCAAGGCTTTATGATTTCGAGGCACGGCTCGCTCCGCCGCTCGTTCCGCGCCAATTGCGCGTTGGCATTAAGGAGCGGACGACAGCGAGCGGAACGATTCTGGATCGGCCTTCATCAGCCGCCATCGCCCGAATGGTCAGAGAACTTAAGCGATTGAAGGCCGAGTCCATCGCTGTCTGCTTCCTTTTTTCTTATCTCAACCCTGCCAATGAACGGGTGGTCGCGAAAGCCCTGAAGGCCCTGCACCTTCCCGTTTCAGTCTCTCACCAGATTCTCCCCGAGTTCCGTGAATACGAACGGCTCGCCACGGTGGTCATCAACGCCTACCTGATCCCAACTATGGGCAAGTACCTCGAGCGGCTGGAACGCGGCGTGAGGGAGGACTCGACTCCCCTCCTCGATGGAGGAGGGGGTAGGGGGTGGTGGAACAGAAACCAAGCCCAGAATGCAACCACCCTCCAGCCCCCTCCTTACCAAGGAGGGGAGTCCGGTCGCGTCTATGTGATGCAATCTAGCGGGGGAATCACCACCGCACAGCGAGCGGCGCGCGAGCCTGTGCGAACGATTCTTTCGGGGCCTGCCGGAGGCGTCGTAGCGTCCACTTGGCTCGCCCGCCGACTCGGACTATCCCGCAGCATGAGCTTCGATATGGGAGGCACGTCGACGGATGTCTGCCTGATCGACGGTCTGCCTCGCACCACCAACGAAACCACTCTGGGCGGCTTGCCCGTGGCGGTTCCCGTTCTCGACGTTCACTCCGTGGGCGCAGGCGGAGGGTCGCTGGCTCGCCTCGACGCGGGAGGCGCATTGCGCGTGGGCCCGGAAAGCGCCGGCGCCAAACCCGGACCGATCTGTTACCACGGCGGCGGGGTGCAGCCAACGGTTACGGACGCCAACTTGTTGCTCGGGCGCCTCGACGCCGACCTCTTTCTGGCCGGGGACTTCTGGCTGGATCTTCAAGCAACAGAGCGGGGATTCGCAGATTTCCTACGCCTGCATCGAAGAGAGATTGGCTCGAAGACTGCCCCGCAACTGGCCGCTGATATCGTGGCAGTCTCGAACGCCACCATGGAAAAGGCCTTGAGAGTGATCTCCGTCGAGCGCGGCCATGACCCCAGAGATTTCGCTCTCATCTGCTTTGGCGGGGGCGGAGGACTGCACGCCGCAGACCTGGCGCGATCGATGCGGATTCCGAAAGTGGTTGTGCCACGGAACCCCGGCGCTTTCTCTGCAATCGGAATCTTGCTGTCGGACATCGTCAGAGACTCCGTCCGGTCGGTTTTCCTGCCAGTCCCCTGCGCTGGAGGGCAAGCTGGTTTCTGGGGCGAACTCGAGAACCGCTTTGCAATGATGGAAAGAGTCTCACGGACTGAACTTCGGCAGGAAGGGTTCCCTGCGCAGAGTGCGCGCGCCGAGCGGCGGCTGGACCTTCGCTACGCCGGCCAGTCCTATGAACTCTCGGTGCCCTTCAAGAAGGACTTTCGCCGGCTGTTCGATCGTGAACACTTGCAGGCTTACGGCTACTCTCATCCGGGACGGCGGACCGAAATCGTGAACCTTCGCCTTCGCTTGAGCATTCGAACGCCCAAGCCGCAACTCCGAGTCCGCAAGGCGCGGAACGCCGCCCCCGTGGCCATGAAATCCAAACCGGTCTGGTTCGACGGACGCTTTCGTAACACCCCTGTCTACGACCGGGAGCAGCTTGCGGCGGGCGCGCGAGTTCGAGGTCCGGCAGTAATCGTCGAATACAGTTCAACCACCGTCGTGCCGCCGGATTTCAGGTGCGAGGTGGACAAGTATTTGAATCTGATTTTAACTCGCCACGTGAATTAGTCCCTAAAACGGCAACCCGGTTTCACGCAAAGCCGCAAAGTACGCAAAGTTCGCAAAGAAAAGCGGCGGTTCCGTCTTCGCGCTTCTTTGCGCCTTGGCGTCTTGGGGTGAACTGCCTCGATTCTTTTGCGTTTTCCAAAGCTGGGAAGGATGCTACAGGCACAAAAAAGGGGCACGCCGAGGCATGCCCCTTTAGGAATCACCGCTCTAACCTGCCTATCATCTCTTCATCGTCAGAACAACCTGGGCGGACGCGTCCGTATAATCGGTCATGTCGGATACACCCGCCACCAGCTTACTTCACCGTGAATGTCGCGGTCGCCTTGACGGTTTGTGAGCCCGAAACACCGGTGAAGGTGATGACGTAAGTGCCGGGGTTCGAGTTCTTGGGGAACAAGATTCCGGAGACCGCATAAGCTGTGCCATTCACTTTGACGGTCATCGGAAAATCGACGCAATAGGAACCTGCCGGGCCGCCAGAGCAGCTCAGCTTCACGTTGCCGTCAAAACCATCCACCGATTGGAGTTTGAGGAGGAACCCGCCCACCACGCCTCGGGTCACGGTTTCCGCCGCTGGATTCGGAGTGATGGTGAAGGTCTGGCCGGTCTGGCCCGCCGGGTTAACGACCACATTGCCTGCCACATAGCTGATCGAGTAGTTCGAGCCCGAGGCGCCTGAGCAGGTGTTCGCTCCCGTGTCCGTCCCCGGCGCTGTGCTGCTGGTCGCAGTGGTTACGCAGGTCGGGGCCGTCAAACCAGCCGGGGCCGTCGCGCTCAGGGTCACGCTGCCGTAAGTGTATTCGGGCGTCGGCGTCGGCGGGGTGCTGCCTTGAGTCATCGAGGTGTTGCTCGCCGTGATCGTCACCGGCTCCGCGTTCACCGTCACGTTTCCCGACCCATAGGTGATCGAGTAGTTCGAACCTGAGGCGCCGGAGCAAGTGTTCGCGCCCGTGTCCGTCCCCACCGGCGTGCTGCTGGTCGCCGAGGTTACGCAGGCCGGGGCCGTCAAACCAGCCGGGGCCGTCGCGCTCAGGGTCACGCTGCCGTAAGTATATTCGGGCGTCGGCTTCGGCGGGGTGCTGCCGTAAGTCATCGAGGTGTTGCTCGCCGTGATCGTCACCGGCTCCCCACTCACCGTCACGT
>Ga0187852_1002254_pt1 | contig 16068 bp, 15 predicted proteins | sample June2016WEW_6_40_FD_134511 | JGI IMG/M metagenome (GOLD analysis project Ga0187852, IMG submission 134511) | Peatland microbial communities from SPRUCE experiment site at the Marcell Experimental Forest, Minnesota, USA - June2016WEW_6_40 | ecosystem: Environmental > Terrestrial > Soil > Wetlands...
CCGCTTGGGTCGGCAACCAGAAGGGTAATGGAGAGATCCCCTCTGGTCCGCTGCCGGTCCAAACGATAGATTGGGAGCCACTCGTGCCCGTCAAAGTGGGTCATCAAAAGAAGGTGGCGATGTTGCTCGACGAAATCTTGGAGCTCGCCGGTTCGCATCGGCAACATCCGCGCGAAGAGCCTCGCACACTGCTGACTTGCCGACTTGCTGCTTTGCTTACCACCGCCCGAATCCCGCTCCTCCGGACATCCCCATCCTCGGCCTGCTGCGCTCAGGTCTGCGCCCGCTCACCCAACTGCCTCCGCTTGCCCACGCGCCTGCCCAAGGCAACAGACGGCTGGTCGACGAACTTGTGGAAGAGCTCTGACACAAGGTACGCGCCGCCCAGATACACCGGCAAAAGGTAATAAAAAGGAAATCTTCCGTAAAACAGATGGATAAGCAGAAACAGCACGATCGGGTGCATAAGGTAGGTGCTGTACGAGAGGGCTCCGAGGCGCACGAGAACGGGCCCATGAAGGAAATGACGGAAGCCGCCCGGTTGAATGGCGCACGCAAGCAGGCCGGCTGCTCCTGCTCCGCTCACAATATCTGCGAGTTGGTAAATTGAGAACGGGATCGGCCTCTCAAGCCAAGCATCCAGCGCAAGAGGGCCCAGAAGGCAGACGAGCGAGAGCAACAGCGCGCCCACGCGGCCCCTACCGCTAATCCTGCCCAAAAATTGCGAGACCGCGGGGAGGTGATGCCACAGCAAAATTCCCATGGCAAACAGCGCAATGTACGTCGGCGAGATCACTCGCGCCATGAAGGATATACCGTGCGGGACCAGCGGCAATCCGCCGCTAAGAACCGCAATCGCCCCAAGCAGCGCAGCCGGACGCACGCGGCGCACCACCCAAAAGAGCAATGGGAACAGGATGGAAACGCGAATCTCGACAACGAGAGTCCAAAGTATGGGATTAAGCGCGGACAGGGACTGGGTTGTCGTCAGCAAGTGGCCCGCAACGAGACCGAGTGTTGGCTTCGACGCCCATACCTGGTTGAGAATGGGGTTCCTGGTGGAAATCGTGCCGTGCAAGAACAAGCAGCCGGTTGTGGCTAAAACAACCCCTGCCGCATAAGGCAAATAAAGCCGGCAAAACCTCTTCAGCAAGAAGGCGCCATATCGTGGCGGATGGTTGCCGCTCATTGGAATGCTGAGAACAAACCCGCTCAGGACAAAAAAGAGAATGACGGCCTCGTGGCCTGCAAAGACAATCCGCATCGGCGAGCGGTTGATCCAGCCATACCATGCGGTCGAATTCCAGAGCATCGTGAAATGCCCGAAGGCAACCACCCATGCGGCAATACCGCGAAGCGAATCCAGCTCAATGAACCGATGAGCCCTGACCTCGCTGGGAACGATCTTCGTGACCAGGCTCAATTCCCTCATGGATATCCTTCCGGCGGCCGCCTTCGAGCGGCCCTTCATGAAGCTGCGCAGGAAACTCCGTCGCGGCGTGTCGGTTTGATCGGCTTCCGTTCTGCAGGTTGCTATATCCCCGACTCGTAGTTCAAACTCGGCCCCAGCCACCGCTCCACTTCGGCCACGCTCATCCCTTTGCGCCGCGCGTAATCCTCTACCTGGTCGCGACCGATCTTGCCCAAGCTGAAGTACCGGCTCTTCGGATGCGCGAAATAAAACCCGCTCACGCTCGAGCCTGGCCACATGGCATACGACTCGGTCAATTCCATCCCTGTCTTCGCCTGCACATCGAGCAGATGCCAGATCGTTCCCTTCTCCGTGTGATCGGGGCACGCCGGATAACCCGGCGCCGGCCGGATGCCGCGATACTTTTCGTGGATCAGATCCTCGTTGCGCAGATACTCATTGCGTCCGTAGCCCCACTCCTCGCGCACGCGCTTGTGCAAGCACTCCGCAAACGCTTCGGCCAATCGATCGGCAATCGCCTCCGCCATGATCGCGTTGTAGTCGTCGTGCGCCGCGCGAAAGCGCTCCACCAACTCCTTCAATCCGATCCCGCTCGTCACCGCGAAGGCCCCAACGGTATCGACTAACCCAGTCTCCTTCGGCGCAATGAAATCCGCCAGCGAGCGGCAGGGCTCATTCCCCTCCCGATCCGATTGCTGCCGCAAGAAATGCAACTGCTCCAGCACTTCGCCTCGTCCGCCGTCCGCATACAGCTCCACATCGTCGCCCACCGCGTTCGCCGCAAATAATCCGTAGACCGCGCGCGCCGTCAGCAACTTCTCTCGAACCATCCTGTCCAGCAGTACATTCGCCTCCGCAAAGATCTGCCGAGCCTGTGCGCCCTGCCGCTCGTCATCGAGAATGCGCGGGTACACGCCCTTCAACTCCCACGTGTGAAAGAACGGGCTCCAGTCGATAAACTCGCGCAGTTGCCCAAGCGGAAACTCGTCCAAAACCCGAACGCCCGTGAAGGCCGGCGTCGCCAAATCTTCCGCGCGCCACTCGATCGGTGTCCGCCGCGCCCGCGCCACATCAATCGGAACCACGCTCCGCCGCGGCGCCGCATGAGCCTTGCGCAGCGCGTCATATTCCGCCGCGTGCTGCGCCACAAACTCGGCTCGTCCCTCTTCGCTCAGCAGGCTCGTGGTCACCGGCACGGCGCGGCTCGCGTCCAACACATGCACCACAGGCTCGCTGTAATGGGGTGCGATCTTCACCGCCGTATGCGCGCGGCTCGTGGTCGCGCCGCCAATCAGCAGCGGCAGCTTCATTCCCTGCCGCTCCATCTCGCGCGCCACGTGCACCATCTCATCGAGCGACGGCGTAATTAACCCGCTCAGCCCAACGATGTCCGCCCTCACCTCCCGCGCGCGATCCAGAATCCTCTCCGCGGGCACCATCACGCCCAGGTCGATGACCTCAAAGTTATTGCAGGCCAGCACCACGCCCACAATATTCTTGCCGATGTCGTGCACGTCGCCCTTCACCGTCGCGAGCACAATCTTTCCCTGCGCACGCACCTCCGCGCCCGCCGCCACGAGTTCCGCTTTTTCCGCCTCCATGAACGGCGTCAGATACGCCACCGCTTTTTTCATCACCCGCGCCGACTTCACCACCTGCGGCAGAAACATCTTGCCCGCGCCAAACAGGTCGCCCACCACGCTCATGCCCGCCATCAGCGGCCCTTCGATCACGCTTAGCGGACGCCCCAGCTTCACGCGCGCTTCTTCCGCGTCCGCTTCGATGAAGGCGTCGATTCCCTTCACCAGCGCGTGGCTCAGCCGCTCCTCCACCGTCACGTTGCGCCACTCCTCGGCTTTCTTTTCTGTCTCCTCGCCCGCGCCCGCGGCGCCGGCCGCCTTCAGCTTCTCGCCATACTCCACCAGCCGCTCCGTCGCATCCGGCCGCCGGTTCAGCAGCACATCCTCCACCAGTTCCTTCAGCTCCGGCTCGATCTCCTCGTACACCTCCAGCATTCCCGCATTCACAATGCCCATGTCGAGCCCCGCGGCAATCGCGTGATACAGAAAAGCCGCGTGCATCGCCTCGCGCACCTTGTTGTTGCCGCGAAAGCTGAAGGAAATGTTCGACACGCCGCCGCTCACCTTGGCGTGCGGCAAATTTTCCTTGATCCAGCGCGTGGCGCGGATGAAATCCAACGCGTAGTTCGCGTGCTCTTCCATGCCCGTTGCCACGGTCAGGATGTTGGGATCGAAGATGATGTCTTCGGCCGGAAAGCCGACTTCATCCACGAGAATCCGGTAGGCGCGCTCCGCAATGCGAATCTTGTCCTCGTAACCCGCGGCCTGGCCCTTCTCGTCAAACGCCATCACCACCGCAGCCGCGCCATACTTCAAAACCGTCCGCGCATGTTCGCGAAACTTCGCCTCGCCCTCCTTGAGCGAAATCGAATTCACAATGCCCTTACCCTGTATGCATTTCAGGCCCGCCTCAATCACTTCCCACTTCGACGAGTCCACCATGAACGGCACTTTGGCCACTTCCGGCTCGCTCCCAAGCAGTTGCAGGTAGCGCGTCATCGCGGCCACGCCGTCGATCATGCCCTCGTCCATGCAGATGTCGAGCACGTTGGCGCCGTTTTCCACCTGCTGCCGGGCCACGCTGACGGCCTCTTCGTACTTGCCCTCTTTGATGAGCCGGGCGAACTTCGGCGACCCGGCCACATTGGTCCGCTCGCCGATCAGGATGAAGACGCCGGGCTGCTGCGTGAAGGGCTGCGAGCCCGACAGCCGCAACGGCCGCGCAGCGCCGACTCGCCGACTTGCTGACTCGCTGACTCGCTCGTTCATGCCGCGCGCGTTTCCTCGTCCGCCGCTGGCAACTCCCGCGGAGGCATTCCATCGAGCGCCTTCGCGATCGCTGCGATATGTTCCGGCGTGTTCCCGCAACAGCCGCCGGCAATATTGATAAGTCCTTCGCGCGCAAACCCGCTCAGATACCGCGCCATGTCCTCCGGTCCCAGGTCGAAGCCCGTCGCGGAAAGCGGATTGGGCAGCCCCGCATTCGGATAGCACGACACCGCGACACCAGCTTTCTCCGAAAGCTCGCGCAAAAAGGGCGCCATCAGGTCCGGCCCCAGCGAGCAGTTCAATCCCACTGCCAGCGGCCGCGCATGTTCCACCGCGTTCCAGAACGCCTCAATCGTCTGCGCCGAAATCATCGTCTCGCCGCCGCGTCCCACTGCCGCCGAAATCATCACCGGCAGCTCTTGGCTCTCTGCGTCGAAGACCTCGCGGATTGCCACCAGCGCCGCTTTGGCATTCAACGTGTCGAAGATCGTCTCCACCAGCAGCAAATCCGCTCCGCCCGCCATCAACGCCCGCGCCTGGTCCGCATACGCCGTCTTCACCTGGTCGAAGTTCACCACGCGAAATCCCGGATCGTCGGCGTCGGGAGAATTCGAGAGCGACACCGTCAGCGGCCCCATCGCGCCGGCCACAAACCTTTGCCGCCCGGTCTCATTCGCCACGCGATCCGCCCACTCCCGCCCCTGGCGCGCCGACTCCTCGTTGATCTCCCACGCCAGGCCCCGCAAAAACTCGTCCTCAATCACCTTCTGATAAAACTCCGGATTCTTGCGTCCTCCATGCTCACGCGGATCATCCACAAAAAACTCGCTCTGCGCAATCGTCGTCGCCCCAAAGGTATTGGTCTCAATAATGTCTGCCCCGGCCTCCAAAAACCGTCGATGAATGTCGCCAATCAGCTCCGGCCGCGTCAGCGTGAACAGATCGCCGTTGTTCAAGAGGTCCTTCTTCGCCCCCTTGAATCGCTCGCCGCGAATCTCCGCCTCTTTCATCCCGTAGGTGCGGATGGTCGTCCCCGTCGCGCCATCGATAATGGCGATGCGGCTTCGCAGCATCGATTCCAGCGCATGAGTGGACGTCTTAGTCATTTCTTCCCCATGGTTTACGCCTTACTTCTCCAGCATATCGAACGCGCCGCCCACCACCAGCCAATTCGCACCGAACGGCGCTCAATCGCACTGGATTGCCGCAACCGCCGCCTGAATGGAATTATTGATCCGGCAAGTAAACAATGACACCCCGTGCCCCATCCATTCGCCGTATTTCTGGCGAATGGGTGGGAAACCTCAGCACTATTTAATTGCCGGATCAATAGATACGGTTCTCGTCCAAAGGCCCGCCCCACGCAGTGGTTACTCGCCGAGCATAATGCGCTGGATGGCCGAGGCGCGGCCGGTTTTCGGGTCGCAGCTGACGAGCGCCGCGCACATCTTGGGATTTCCCTTCGCGGGTTCGAACTTGCCGGGCATGCCGGAGAGAAACTTGTGCAGCACCAGCTCTTTTTCCACACCAATCACGCTGTCGTAGGGCCCGCTCATGCCTACGTCGGTCTGGTAAGCGGTCCCGTTGTGCAGAATGCGCTCGTCGGCCGTCGGCACATGCGTGTGGGTACCCAGCACTGCCGTCACGCGCCCATCCAGATACCATCCCATGGCGACCTTCTCGCTGGTCGCTTCGGCGTGAAAATCGACCACAATCACTTTGGCCTTGATCCCAGCCACGAGCGCATCGGCGGTGCGAAACGGATCGTCGATCGGCGTCATGAAGACGCGCCCCTGCAGTTGCATGACCGCGTACTCCACGCCGCTCGCCGTCATGCCCTCGAAGACGCCGTAGCCCGGCGCTCCCGGCGCAAAGTTCGCCGGACGGATCACGCGCCGCGGGCGATCCGCACCTTCGGCAGGCGCAGAGTTCAAGTAATCAACGAGTTCTTTTTTATCCCAAACGTGGTTGCCCATGGTGAGCACGTCGACGCCTATGTCGAAGAGGTCCTCGGCGATCTGCGGCGTCAGTCCGAAGCCGCCGGCCGCGTTCTCCGCGTTCGCGATGGTGAGTTCGACGTTGTGCGCCTCGCGCACATGGCCGATGTGCTCGCGCACGATCCTGCGCCCCGCGCTGCCGAAGATATCGCCGACGAAAAGAATGTTCAATGTGGGTCAACCCCCTGATACCCGTTTCCTGTACTGGGACCGTGTTGAACGAGAATCCGGCATCGGCGAAACCTCATATCAGAAAGGCCACCACCAGCTGCCTTGTCGACGCGGTTCGAGCTCCTTCATGGCCCTCTTTAGATAACGATACATATGCTTCTCGCATGCCAAATCGACCTCCTTTCTCCCGACATTCGCATGATTCTCCAACAGCACCTTGAACACTTCTTCATGGCCGAACTTTATCGCAAAACCCAAAGGCGTAAATTCGGATCCGCCATAAGTAAAAGTTTCATTGGCATCAGCTCCTTTTTGTATAAGTAATCTCAATAGCTCATTGCTCTTCATCGTTATGGCTTCCTCTAGTGGACAGCAATTGACCGCATGTGCGCTGGCCCCATTTTCGAGCAATAGTGTTGCCATCTCGACCCTTCTCTTGCGCAGCTCTTCGGAAGCTAAGCCATAAAACACCACATCTAGAATGCTCTTTTTGGGCCGTGGTGGGGTTCGCAATCCGCTATCCTCGCCAGCAGGGCCCAGCACGATACCTATTTCGTACTCCCAGATGTCAGTGTTGGCTCCCTTCTGAATTAGAAACCTCGCGTTCTCGACACGGCCCGAGACAACAGCTCCATACAATGGTGTGTTCCCGCCTATATCGGCGAGATTCACATTTGCGCCTTTTTCAATAAGGTATCGAAGTATATCGACGTTGCGAAGCCTAGCAGCACAACAAAGTGGCGGATCCCCAAGCCACTTTACATCGGCTTCACCCGCAATCCAGTTCACATCGGCCCCGCCCTCCACCAGGCGGGTGACTAGTTCTAAATCCTCCTTGCCTATTGCCTTTAGTAGTTCAACTTCGTTCATGGCTTTCTCCGAACCCATAGGCCCTGAGTCTTATTCACTATTCTCCGGCCTCATCAGCGGAAAGAGGATCACGTCCCGAATCGACTTCGAGCCGGTCAGCAGCATCACCAGCCGGTCGATCCCGATGCCTTCGCCGCCCGTCGGCGGCAATCCGTAAGCCAATGCGCGCACGTAATCCTCGTCCATCGCGTGCGCTTCTTCGTCACCACGCGCCCGCTCGGTCAGTTGCTGCTCGAAGCGCTTGTGCTGCTCCACAGGATCGTTCAGCTCGCTGAATGCGTTGCCGATCTCGAAGCCGCCGATGTATATCTCAAAGCGCTCCACCCAGTCGGGATCGTCGGGTTTCTGCTTGGAGAGCGGCGAGACGGCGGTGGGAAATTCGTAGATAATCGTCGGCTGGATAAGGTGAGGTTCAGCCAACATCTCAAACACTGTCGCAAATACCTTGCCATCGTAATTTTTCAAGGCTCTTTCTAAAGTCCATTTATTTGTATCTACAACCACCATCAAATCCGTGATTTTTTGAATTCGTGCTCTTATGTCGGGCATGTCCAGTTCGGTTTCGGCCCTTTCTAGGCCCTCACGAAATGTGTTATGGATATTCTCCCGTTCTGTACCCATCCGCCTATGTTCTTGAGCAAAATAGGTCCTGAGCGCTTCTACAAAAGGTTTGAAATTGTTTAGATTGGCGAGGTCAATGAGTTGTGGAGTTGGGGTTGCATTTTCCGGCCACCACTTGATGATCGCTTCGCGCATTGTCAGCCTCTGCCAATGCCCAAGATCGATCTCGACGATCTCGCCTGCTTGCGGCCCCTTCGGAATGGGGAAATGCGTCGCCGTCGTCCCGTTGACTTCCATTGCGACGAACTTGATCAATTCCTCCGTCAGATCCATCAGGTCGTGGTAGTTCGCGTACGCCTGGTAGAACTCCAGCATCGTGAACTCGGGGTTGTGCTGCGTGCTCACGCCCTCGTTGCGGAAGTTGCGGTTGATCTCGTAAACGCGGTCCAACCCGCCGACGACCAGCCGCTTCAGATACAACTCCGGCGCGATGCGCAGGAACAAATCCATATTCAGCGCGTTGTGATGGGTCGAAAAGGGCCGCGCCGCCGCCCCGGTCGCCGCGGCGACCATCATCGGCGTCTCCACTTCAAGGTATCCGCGGCTGTCGAAAAACGTCCGCAGCGCCCGCAGCACCTTGGCTCGCTTCACAAACACTTCGCGGGCGTCGAGATTAGCAAACAGGTCCACGTACCGCTGGCGGTAGCGCAGTTCGACGTCGGCCAGGCCGTGGTACTTCTCGGGCAGCGTGAGCATGGCCTTGGCCAGAAACGTGAGCGTCTCCACGTGCACCGTCAGCTCGCCGGTGCGCGTGCGGAAGAGATACCCGGTGACGCCGATGTGGTCGCCCAGGTCGAGAAGCTTATAAAGCGCGAATCCCTGCTCGCCCACCGCGTCCAGCCGCACGTAGATTTGGAGGCGCTGTCCCTCCTGCTGCAGCGTTGCAAACCTAGCCTTGCCCTGGGCGCGAATGGCCATGATGCGTCCCGTCACAGCCACCGTCGTGCGCTTAGCCTCAAGCTCCTCGCCGGTTGCCTTGTCCCACTGGGCCCGCACCTCGGCCAGTGAGATCGCCGTCTCATCCTGCCGCGCAGGAAAGCGGTTGGGATACACGACCTGCCCCAGCTTCTCGATCTCTTTCAGCTTTTCCTGGCGCAGCGCAAAGAGATTTCTTTCAAATTCCGACTCGAACTCCATACTTCCTTTTCCAAAAAACCGAACAAACTTCCAACCGCCAGTATAGCGGCTTCCGCGGCGCGTCTCGATGGCTGCGAGCGGCCCCAGTTCACGCGAAATTGTTGAAAACAGCCGCGCCCAAACGCCTTGCAGCAGGTCTATAAAGGTCAGCAGCAGCAAGATCTGCGAAAACAGAGGTGAACTATGCGCAACGTCTCTCGCCTGACCGTCCTGTCAGTCTGCCTCACTGGCCTCGGCTCTATCGCAGTGGCCCAGTGCAATACGAATGCCTGCAATGCAAGCTGCCCGGAGCGGCACACCATCTCGGTGACCGGAACCGCGCAGGTGGCTGCCGACGCCGACCTCGCCGTGGTTCGCGTCGGTTACAGACTCTATGGTGCGGACGCCAAATCCGCCTACGGCCGCGCCACGGAAGTCTCCAACGCCATCATGAATGCGCTCACGGCCTCGGGTATTCCCAAGGCCTCGATTGAGAGCACCAGCCAGGTGCTGCAACACACACCGGCGTATGAGTTGCAACAGATTCCTGCAAAGGACGACGAGCGAGCTCAGCGGCAGTTCACCGTCACGCAAAACTGGACCATCCGTGTAAAGCCCGACCAGGCGGCCGCGGCTCTGGACACAGCGGTAAGCGCGGGCGCTAACGAAAGCGGATGGATCCAATGGATCGTTGAGGACCCGAGCGTAATCCAGGCCAAGGCTTCAGCGGAGGCCGTCGCCAATGCACGCAAGATTGCCGAGGAGATTGCGGCCAGGTCCGGTGTGCAGCTTGGTCATCTGGTGAGCGTGAATGAGAACCAGGGTCAGATGCCCTACAACACCTTTGCGGGCGGTATGGGTGGCAGCTATTTTGGTATGGGCGATGGCGTGATGGTGTCAGCAGGCATGCCGATGCAAAACCAGCCGCTGGCTATCAACTCGCGCCGCGTGGAGTTTCGCGCCGCTGTCTCTGCCGTATTCGCGATAGAGGACGCGGCAACGCCGGCGAAGTAGCGCCGCTCGGGACCAGAGAAGCCGCGGACGCCTGGCCATGGACTCTTTGGGTGTCGATTCGCGCCCAGCCGCCCTCGCCGTGTATAACCACGATGGTGCCCTATCATCGTCCCATCCCGGAGCGGAAGCCGCGCGGAAAAGACGGCGCGGGCGAACCGACCAACAGCGGAATTGGCGGCGGCATCATGAGCGCCTGGGTCCAGGCTGAGAAGATGATCCAGATCGCCATGATGCTCCCCTGCGCGGGATTCATCGGCTGGCTTGCAGGCTACGGACTGGATCGCTGGCTGCACCAGACCTGGATCGGCATGGCCGGCGCCGTTTTCGGGATCGTCGCCGGACTTATCGGCGCCGTCCGCATGGCGATGGTTTACGCGAACGATCCCGCAATGGACAAACTGGACGAAAACGGGAACAACGCGGAAACAACCAGCAAGACGGAGGACTCGGGCAAGACTTCATGAGCGGCGAATCGCAGATGTTTTCTGACCTGACGGATGCAGACCTGGAGGGATTGCTCCGCCGCGCCATCCGTAACACATTGATTTTCGGGGTGCTTGCCTCGCTCGTCATCTGGAAGGCCGCAAGCTGGCGCGACGCCGCCATGATGGCCACGGGAACCGCCATCTCCGCCGCTAGCATCTACGAATGGCGCCGCCTGGCTCGCTTCATTGCCGCCAAACTCGACAAAAAGCAGACGCCGCGCGGCTCGGCCTTCGCCGTGGTCTTCTTTGTGCTCCGACTCACAGTCTTCGCGGGCGCCATTTATGTTAGCCTGAAATGTTTCCGAGGCTCCGCGATCGCACTTCTCTGCGGGCTGGCTTTAGCCGTCCTCACGCTGGTTTGGGAGGCGTTGCGTCTGCTGCGCAACTGACCGCGCGCCGCACCCTTCGAGTGTTTCCGGCCTTGCAGTACGGGCGGAAGATCCGGAAGCAGAAAGATTTGCTTTTTCCATGCAGGAACTGGGAATTACTCATCTCTTTAATCTCATCTTTGGCCCGGTCTTCGGCTGGCTGATGCAACTGGTGGGCTTCCATCCCGCGCAGCCTCACGCGCCCATCAACGACACCTTCGCGCTTGAGATGCTGGTCGCCTTCGGCCTCATCGCGTTCTTCCTCGTCGTGCGTCTTACGCTCTCCGTGGAAAATCCCAACCCGGCGCAGCAGATCGCCGAGATGATCCACGAGTTCACCGGCAACCAGGCGGAATCGGTAATCGGACACGGCTACGAGCGCTTCCAGGCTTTCGTTACCTGCATCGCCCTCTTCATCGTGCTCAATAATCTGCTTGGCCTCATCCCCGGCGTGACTACGCCCACAAGCGATCCCGTGGTTCCACTGGGCCTGGCCGTACTGACCTTTCTTTATTACAACTTTTATGGCCTGCGCACGCACGGGTTCGTCGGCTACATGAAGCAGTTTGCCGGGCCCATCTGGTGGATCTCCCCGCTGCTGTTCCCAGTCGAGGTCATCTCGCACCTTGCGCGCATGATGTCGCTCACCATCCGTCTCTACGCCAATATGCTGGCCAGCGATTTGCTGGCCTTGATTTGTTTTTCGATGATCCCGCTCCTGGCGCCGGTTGTGTTCCTCGGTTTGCACGCCTTCGTTGCGGTGATTCAGGCGTACGTTTTCATGCTCCTGTCGATGATTTACCTGGGCATGGCAGTTTCGCACGAGCACTAAAGGCCGTGCCACAACCCTCGTCCAAGACGAGGAAAAAATTCCGCCGGAGAGCGCTTCCGCTCCGGGCAAATGGAAAGGCCGCAAGCGTGAGGGGGCCAGCACGGTGAGCCTCAACCACCCACTGGCGGTCAATCTTCAGGGAAGCAGGAGAATTATGCGGAAACTTCAGTATGTATTCATGGCCCTGGCGGCGCTCTGCTTCGCCATTCCGGCCTTTGCGGATGGCGGCTCGGCCGTGATCAATATGGCTCCGATCGGGGTTGGCCTCGGCATGGGCCTGGCAGCCGGCCTCTGCGGCCTCGGTCAGGGCAGGGCCATCGGCTCGACCACCGAAGCTCTGGCGCGCAACCCCGGAACCCGCGCCGGTTTGATGACCTTCCTGATCATCGGCCTGGCATTCATTGAGTCTCTCACCCTGTTTACCTTCGCCATGATTATCATCAAGGTGAAATAAACTTCGGTTTCAGCCGGAAACGAACGGCCCAGGGCAAATGCCTGGGCCGTTTTTTCTGCAAGAGGATTTATTCACCGGCAAGCAGCATCTCAATCGCCTTCTGGTAGCTCATTCCCGCGGGCACCGGCGCATAATTCGTCTGCCCTTCCTTGGTGTCGAAGACCCGGTTCTTGAAGACCACCCTCCCGCTCATCTGCATCTCGAAACGCACCGTCCGCCACTGGCCTTCGCTCACCTCCGCCTGCTCGATCGCGATCCAGCCGCCCTTGTTCAGCCGCCCCAGAATGCCCCAGCCAAAGTCCACATCCTGTTGCAGGTGGCCTTCGAGACGCGCCACGCGAAGTTGCACCGGATCGATCCAGATCTCTCCCGTCATGGCGGGCAAAACCTGCGTCTCGAGATCGGGCGGCGAGAACGCCGGATTGGGCCGGAAGGTGAACTTCTCCACCTTGCCCGTGGGCCCTTCGCCGGGGCCGGCATCCTGATACAAAAATGCGTTGGGTAGGGCGCGCAACACCTTCAAGGCGCGGCCCGCATCGTCGTCCTCGGCCTGCTTGCGCCGCCGTTGTTTCGCGGGATCGCCGCGCAATGCCTTCAGCCGCGTTTCCTCGTTCGCTTCGGCGGTGGCGCTGAGCGGCTTGTCGCCGATCGCGATCAGCCGTGCCACCTCGCCGTCCCGGGTCTCCACAATCTCTTTGGTCGAGGTCAGCCGCGGGCTGGTTTTGCGCAACTGGTAGCGCATGGGATGGCTTGCATCCTCGGCCGCATTCAATTCGTTGGCCAGTGCGTGGTCCACCAGCGCTTGGCCCGCCAAGGCTGGCGCACCCTCTCCATGGTCGGAAGCGGGTTGCGCGAAGACCGGATTCGCCCAGGAAATCAGGAGGAGGAGCGAAAGAAGTCGGTACACAACCAATAGTGTAAAGTGCCGTCCGCCAAATCGAAGTTTCTTCGCCGCAATCTGCCCCGGGGGTAAAGAACGGAATGCCGAATCTGCAATCGCCATCGCCCGCGAATTGAACCCTTGTGGCAGGGTTGATATAGTGCGGGCAGGACATCTCAGGCAGTTTGAAAGGGATCAAAAATGATGGCAGGGGATAATTCTTCCGCGCGGATCGGAAAAACCATCGTAATCTGCGGTGAAGTGAAGGGCAAAGAGGACCTGATTGTGGATGGGCGAGTGGAGGGAACGGTGAGCCTGGCGGAGAGCCGGCTGACCATCGGCCCCAACGCAGATGTTGCGGCCGACCTTTCCGCCAGAGACATACTGGTTCAGGGTCGGGTTCAGGGCAATGTCGTGGCCACCGGCCGCGTGGAGCTGCGTTCCGGATGCAACCTCGAGGGCGACATCCGCGCCATGCGTTTGGCCGTCGAAGACAATGCCGTTTTCCGCGGCAAAGTGGACTTGACGCAATCGGTAGCCAAAACGCCCGAGAGCGCCGACGCGCAGCGCAGCGGCGGATCTGTCTGAAACTGAGAGATCTCGCGCCGGGCGGTCTCTCTTGCCCCTGCATGCACCCGGCCGCGTGAGGAATTGACTGTGCTGCGTTGGTTCGACAGAAAACATGAGGCTGCCGCGCCCCCTCAACCCGAAGGGCTCGTGGGGGCTCGTGTGCCGCGCCACTCCGGGGCGTGGGCAGAGTTGCGAAAACGCCTTCAGGCCGAACCGGGACTGCGCATCATCGATACCGGCTATACATCCCCCGCCAACATCAATTACCTCACCAGCCTGGGCCATAGCGTCTTTCTCGCCGACTTGGTCGTCGACGCCTACACCGAAGACTGGCGCACGGGCGCAGACGAGGACGGCAATCCGATCTGGAATGTCGAGGGCTATCTCGATCATGCGCTTCATCTTTCCGGGCGAACCTACGACGTCGTCCTCCTGTGGACCGCGCTGGACTATCTGCCTGAGCCGATTTTGGCGCCGTTGGTGGCGCACCTCTTTGAGTCCATGAATCCCGGCGGCCAGGTGATGGCTTTCTTCCACACCCGAACCCAGGGTGAAGATGTGATTCGTTTCCGTTATCACCTCACCCCCGGCGACGATGTCCAAATGCAGATGACCCAGCAGTTCCCCATTCAGCGCGCCTTCACCAACCGCAGCATCGAGCGCCTGTTTACGGGCTGGTCCGGGCACCGGCAATTCCTCGCCAAAGACAGCGTCTCCGAGGTCATCATCACCCGGTGAGCCAGATCGGGACCAAGTGCTGAATCCATTGGCTTTCTACCGCCTGGTCGTACTCGGCTGCCGCTGAATTCCGGAAATAGCGAGGTTATCGATGAAACCGTAGCGCCGGCCTCTGGACCGGGGTTCCCAACGAGCGATCTGTGTTCGTTGGGGTGGGAGACCGGGGTCCCCAACGAGCGATCTGTGTTCGTTGAGGTGGGAGACCAGCTGGAGTGCGGGCGTCCATGCCCGCACATCGGGGTTTTGCAGGGCTTATCTCTTATCGGGCGGACGCAGTTCCCCCTGGATGCGGCCGTCGGGCAAGGCGGCACGGAAAGCTCTCGATCTTCGGTTCCGGTTCGAGGATTCTTTTCCCCGGACCGCAACAAAAGAGCGAGAATGTTGTTTAAGAGACTGAAGGCCGGCCATAAGACCAAAAGGATGGGGCTGGCGGGTGCTGATGCCGGAGGCGGCTCCGGTTCCCGGTCGGGCAAGGCGGCGACCGGACGGCACAAGGAGGATGTCATGCGGAGATTCCGCTCGGGTTGGTTGGCAGTGCTTTTGGTTCTTCCCTTCGCCGTCGTCGCGACAGCGAGTGCCCAGGTCGCGGTGGGGGTCGGCGTCGGCCCGGCCGTGGTCGATCCCGGATACGGCGGTTACGGCCCCCCGGATTGCGCGTGGGGCTATTACGCCTATTACCCCTATGCCTGCGCACCGTACGGCTATTACGGTCCTGACTGGTTCGCCGGCGGCCTCTTCATCGGCGCCGGACCGTGGTACGGATGGGGCTGGGGCCATGGTTGGGGCCATGGCTGGGGTCACGGTTGGGGTTACGGCGGCCACGGTTATCGCGGCGGATACGGTGGACGCGGCGGATACGGCTACGCGGGCCGCGGTTATGCTGGTGGCGCGCACGGCTACGCCGGCGGCGCGCGCGGATATGCCGGTGGTGGCGTAGCACACGGGTATAGCGGCGGCGCACGCGGCGGCTTCCACGGTGGTGGCGGTGGCGGCTTCCATGGTGGCGGCGGAGGTGGTTTCCACGGTGGTGGTGGCGGCGGTGGCTTCCATGGTGGTGGAGGCGGACACGGCGGTGGTGGCGGACACCGGTAAATCAAGATCGGCAGTTTAAGGCGGTTTGCCAGAAATCGAAAGGCCCGCTCTGCTTCGGCAGGCGGGCTTTTTGTTGATAGAAACGGACCTGGAGCAAATCTCCTATCGGTGTAGAGTGGTTTTGAAAGGGCACGGCTTCAGCCGTGCCGTAAAAGGTTGTAATAAAAGGGGCTTTAGTCCCTGAGGGATGAACTCTCGCTCTATACCATTTGGAAATCTGTCTTAGCGCGCAAGAGACCGAGCGGATAAAAGACCAGAGAAGGGCACGCAGATGATGCGTAACCCACTGTTCTCTGCAGAATCCTGAAAGCTGAGAGATGTCCCGCTGACTCGCTAACTCGCTGACTCGCTGCCTCGCTGCCTTCCCGCCATCTCCGCCAGCCGGTCGGCGATGCGTTCGGCGGCGCTGGGGTGAGCCTGGGTTCGCGCGGCGGCCGACATGGCCGCGAGGCGCGCGGCATCGTTCAGCAGGCCGGTGAGCGTGGCCAGCAGGCGATCGGGAGTCTCCAGATCCTTCTCTTCGAGCATCTCTGCGGCTCCGGCCTCGACCATGGCTTCTGCGTTGCGGCGCTGGTGCTC
>Ga0187852_1002262_pt1 | contig 16027 bp, 14 predicted proteins | sample June2016WEW_6_40_FD_134511 | JGI IMG/M metagenome (GOLD analysis project Ga0187852, IMG submission 134511) | Peatland microbial communities from SPRUCE experiment site at the Marcell Experimental Forest, Minnesota, USA - June2016WEW_6_40 | ecosystem: Environmental > Terrestrial > Soil > Wetlands...
ACGTGGCCCCGTAGCTCAGGTGGATAGAGCAGCAGTTTCCTAAACTGCGTGTCGGAAGTTCGAGTCTTCCCGGGGTCACCACTGCTTCTTTCGCAGATTCTCGACATCGGCCTGCAGGGCCAACTGGCCTAGCGCATTGAGTTCGCGGGTTCGGCTTTGCGAAATGTGACTTTGCGCGCTTTGACTTGGCGCCCCGCGCCCGTTTATAAAAGTTGATGTCATGGAAATTGTTCCATGACACACCGGCTGCTCCCTCGAGGGGCAGCGCAGTTCACCACGGCAATCGTCAGGATGCTCGGGAAGGCGGTGAAACTCCGCCACTGCCCCGCAACTGTGAGCGCCCCTGCCCCGGTGCCCGTCGTACAGGGTCACCGGATGAGGGCAGGATTTCAGCTAAGGCTGTTCCGCGCAGCGCGGACGGCCCGAGGAAACCACTGAAGGCAAGCCCTTTGGGGCGTGCTTTTGGGAAGGTGGCTGGAGAAGGCGCAAGTCAGGAGACCGGTCCTCGGCGCTTTTAACCCGCTTGCGTTCCGAGGGGAACGAAGGAGTCATTATGTCAATTTCCGCATTTCTGCGCACTCGCCTGAGGCGCGCGTTGCCCCCAATTTTCACCGCCATTCTCCTTAGCGCGTTCGGCGCGGTGTGCCCGGCTGCGTCCATCCACGGCGTAGTTACCGACGCCTCCGGCGCCAAGGTTACCGGTGCCAATGTAGTTCTGGTCAGCAACGGAAAAGTGGTTGCCACCGCTGTCTCCACAGCCGACGGCAGCTTTCAGATTCTGACCGGGGCAACCGGGCGCTTTTTCCTGGTGGTTTCGGCCAAGAGCTTCCGGCAGTTGGAGACGCCGGGCTTTTACGCCGGCCAGCTCGACAACATCGAGCGCAACTTAGTGCTCGAACCGGAGTGGGTGCGAGAGTCGATAGTGGTGACCGCGACCGGGAGCCCCACGCCACAGCCGCAGACCAGCGCCGCCACCAGCGTACTGGGTCCGTTGGATCTGGCCCTGCGTGATGACTTTGTGAGCGCGCTACGGCTGATGCCTGGAACGTTTATGGTGCAGGACGGCCAGCTTGGCGCGCAAACCGCGCTGTTTGTCCGCGGCGGCAACTCGAACGCGAACAAAATCCTGCTGGACGGAGTGAGCGTCGACGATATGGGCGGGCAATTCGACTTCGGCCCGCTGTCCACGACGGCCATTGAGCGCGCCGAGGTCTATCGCGGCCCTGACTCCAACCTCTATGGCGCGGATGCAGGCAGCGGCGTGGTCAGCCTGACCACCCCGCGCGGCACCACCAGCTTTCCCTCTATTCTCTTCCAGAGCGATGCGGGCAACTTCAACACCTCGCGCGAGGAACTCGAAGTGGCCGGCTCTCACAACAAATTCGATTATCTGGGCGCCTTCAGCTGGCTGCAGACCGGAAACGCCTTGCCGATGGATGAGTACCACGTGGCCACCACGGCGGCCAACGTGGGCTGGCAGCTCAGCGGGACCACGCAGATTCGCGCCACGCTGCACTATGGAGTGGATGCGACTGGAGTTCCAAACGCGTGGGACTTCTATCACGTCACGGATGATGCGACGCAGAAGGACCAGGACCTTTTTGTGAGCGCGTCGATCGACAACCAGACCACGGCAGCATTTCACAACACGCTTCGCTACGGCCTGACGCGGAAGCGCGAACAGTACACGCAATGGGCGCAGCAAGGCAGCGGCGATTTCGATGCCTATGGAGACAGCCTGGGGGACCTGGTGACCATCACCGGGGCCAACGGCTATTCCGTCACGGGTCAGGCGATTCTGGACTATGCGGGGACCTATCCGAGCGGGGACCAGTATGTCAACAATCGCGATCAACTCGTCTACCAGGGCGATTACAGATTTACTCCCCATTTGACCGCGTTGATCGGCTTTCATTATGAAGATGAGCGCGGATCGTATGTATATCCACTCTATGGAACGGACGATGTAGTCGAGCGCACCAATTACGAATATCTGGCAAGCGTGCATGGGGACTTCAAGAGCCGGTTCTTTTACACGCTGGGCGGAAGCCTGGAGAAAAACTCGCTCTTCGGAATCGATACCTCGCCGCGCGCGGGAGTTTCGTACTACGCCCTGCGCCCGCGCCAGGGCATCTTCAGCGGAACGCGCATCCTGTTCAACTACGGAGATGGAGTGCGAGAGCCCTCGCTGGACGATCAGGTCTACTCGCTCTACACCTTTCTTGCTACTTGCACCACCTGCAACGGCGTCACTCCCCAGCAACTGCACATCGGCCCGTTGGCTGCTCCGGCGACAAGAACCTATGAAGGCGGCCTGGAGCAGGCATTCCTCGACGAACACCTGATCTTCCGCACCAGCTATTTTCACAATCAGTTTGGCAAGGAGATCGAGTCTGTCCCCGCCCCCGAACTGCTCAACCTGATTCCCGGCTTGACGGCGGCCGATCTTGGCTACTATTACACCGACGACATTGGGCTGGATGTCAACACCCAGGCTTTTCGCGCCCAGGGCGTAGAGACGACAGTCGACGGCGGGATCGGCAAGAACATCTTCCTGCGCGGCGGCTACACTTATCTGGATGCCGTGGTGCAACGCTCGTTCGACAGCGACAATGTGGCCCTGACGGGGGGCTACGCACCCACGTTCGGCGGCATTCCCATGGGCGCCTTCTCGCCGCTGGTGGGCGCACGGCCCTTCCGCCGTGCGCCGCACACGGGCTTCTTTGCGGCCACCTACGCGGAGCGGAAGCTCACCACGATCTTCACCTCGGCTTTTGCCAGCCGCAGCGACGACTCCACCTTCCTCTTTGACGCCAACTATGGAGACACACTGCTCCTGCCCAACCGCAATCTCGATCACGGCTACGCCAAGCTGGACCTGGGGACAAGCTACAGTCTGCTATCGTGGCTGGGCATCTACAGCCAGGGAGAAAACCTGCTCAGCGAGCAGCACATCGCGCCCATCGGTTATCCCAGCCTGCCAATGACGATCCGCATGGGGCTGAAGATCCAGTGGGGCCCAGGGAGCAGCCACTGACGCATTCACGCTGACTTACCAGACCCATAAAGCCAGGAAGCCGCGCAGTCCGCGCGGCTTCCTGGCTATTGATTCGATAACCGGCCTAGCTGACGCGCTCGATGACGACCGACTCGAGGACTACGGGCTTGTTCGGCTTGTCCTGCGAATTCCGGGGCACTTTGGATATCTTCACAACAATCTCCTGGCCTTCAACCACATCGCCAAAGATGGTGTGCTTGCCGGTGAGCCAGGGGGTGGGGGCGACAGTGATGAAGAACTGGCAGCCATTGGTGTTGGGGCCGGAGTTGGCCATGGCCAGTTTGCCGGGCTTGTCGAACTTGTGCGGAGAGCCCTTGGTCTCGTCCTGAAAGCGGTATCCGGGGCCACCCATGCCGGTGCCGGCGGGGTCGCCGCCCTGAATCATGAAATCGGGAATGACGCGGTGGAAGATGGTTCCGTCGTAGAGCTTGGTGCTGGACTTGGCGCGGGTGGCGGGGTGAGTCCACTCCTTCGCGCCCTCGGCCAGTTCGATGAAGTTCTTGACGGTGATGGGCGCGTCGGCCTCAAAGAGGCGGACAGTGATCTTGCCTTCGGTGGTCGAGAAGACGGCGTAGGTTCCTGGTAATAATGCCATGAAAAGCTCCTGGATTCTGTGTGAGTAAGTGTGTATGTTCGATAGATTCCCAGGTCCCAGAATCGGGGTCTGGGGCACCTGCGAATCGATTACTTAAACGTAACGCTGATCTCGGTTTTCACGGCAATCGCCACGCCGCTTAGCAAAAACGGCCTGTAGCGCCATGTCTTGACCGCATCCAATGCAGCCTGCTGCAACATTACCGGACCACTCATGACGTGAAGTGACTCGACATCACCCTTCTCATCTATCAACGCATCGAGCACTACAGTGCCAGACTGCCGCACATCTCCTGGCTTCTCCGGTGCAGGATGATATGTGACCAGTTTCTCCACCACATCTGGAGCAAGTGCAATCTTCTTGCGAGGCGCGGCGTTCGGCAGTGGCGGCAGCGGCCGCCCCTCGCGCACGATGGTGACCTTCTTGAGCACCACCGGCGTCAGCGGCTTGTCGTTGCGGTTGCGCTGCACCCGGGCGATGGTCTTGACCACCAGGACGCTGGGCTCGTCGCACTGGCCGAAGAGGGTGTAGTGCTGGTTGAGCGAGTCGTATGCCTGTTCTGTAATGAAGAATTGACTTCCGTTGGTGTTGGGGCCGGAGTTGGCCATGGCCAGCCGGCCAGGCTGGTCGAAGTTCAGATTCGGGTCGAACTCGTCCGCGAAGGCGTAGCCGGGGTCGCCCATACCGGTGCCGGTGGGGTCGCCGCCCTGGATCATGAAATCGGGAATGACGCGATGGAAGATGGTGCCGTCGTAGTAGCGTTTGTTGTGCTGCTTGGTTTTGGTGGCGGGGTCGGTCCAATCCTTAGTGCCCTCGGCCAGACCGATGAAGTTGGCCACCGCTTTGGGCGCTTGCTTTTGAAAAAACTGGCAGGTGATGCGGCCCATCGAGGTGTCCATGACCACGGTCGGCCCATTGGGATGGATAAGAGCGGCGGCGGTGGCCTGTGGCGCGTCGGGCAGGCTGTTCGATGAGGTTTGGGCAAGCGCCGAGGCGGCAAAGGCCGCGGCCAGAGCGGGCGTAAGAAGCGTGTATGTGAGTTTCATACTGATTCTGAGGATAAATCATGCGGCGGGTGGGGTGCCAGCGGTCAACAGCCTTTCTTGCAGCGGGCCATGATGGCGGCGTGGAGGCGTTCGCGGAGGCCGGCGGGAAGGTCGTAGATCTCGTGGGAACGGTAGATTTCAATGGTCTTGCGCGTAGTGTTGAGAATCACCTCGCAGTGCCCGCAGCGGCCCAGGTGGGTTTGCAGTTCTGTGCGCGTTTCGGTAGTCACCGTATCGTCGATCAGGTCGTCGAGAAGGGCGAGAAACTCTTTGCAAGTCACTTTTCAACCCCCTTCTTCCTGTGAAAGTAACGGCTCAAACGTTCGCGCAGTTGCAGCCGGGCGCGCAAGAGTCGCGACTTGACGGCGGGGATGCTCAGGCCAAGGGCTTCGGCCGTGTCCTCGGTGGAAAGTCCCTGCACATCGCGCAGTTCGAACACCACTTTGAACCCCGGGGGCAGCCCCTTGATGGTCTTTTCCAGGATTCTGTTGAGTTCGGCCCGGCCGTAGTTCTGCTCCGGATCTGGAGCCCAGTCGGCCAGGTCGCGAGGGACGCTGCCCTCCGCAGTCTCGATCTCCTCGTCGATCGAGACCATCTTGCCGGTGCGCCGCTTGCGCAGCCGCATCAGGCTTTCGTTGACTGCAATTCGAACCAACCATGTGTAAAACTTCGAATTCCCCTGAAATTGGTCGAGCTTCTCATACGCCTTGAGAAACGCGTCCTGCATCACGTCTTCAGCATCCTCGCGGTTTTGCGTAATGTGCTGCGCAATGCGGAAGATCTGGCGCTCGTACTTGCGTACCAGCGTATCGTAGGCAGAGACATCACCGCCGCGCACCCTCGCGACCAGGGCTACGTCGGGATGCGGCTCGAGTTGTCCTGCAATCGATTGGATGGCCGGCATGGGGGTTGGTTGCGGAATTCCTTGGGGCCGGTTAACGGTGAGCGCCAGGGCTGCTAAAGATGAGTGTAAAGGACGGCGGGGCAGGGAACCAAACGGGCGGGTTTCGACATCCGGAATACCGGAGCGGGTGCTTGGAGCCAGATTCGCGCAATTTGCGGTTACACGTCTGGTTCCCGTGGGACACCGGCTGGCGAAAGCAGCTTAGAGTGAAAACATGAGTGTTGCGACTTCCTTGAATTCCATTCCGCGGCCAGCGCGCTGGCTGGCCATGCCGATGGCCGTGCTGATGGCGGTGACTCTTGTCCCCGCTCAAACCTCCGGCAATTCGTCTACGCAGCCGGCCGGTTCCGCTGGAGCCAAGGTCACAAAGACGAAGAAAGCGGCCGAGGCGGGCAAGAAGAGGAAGAAGCAAGCCAGCAAGGCCGCGCGAGCCGCTCGGGTTGCGCGCATCAAGCAGGCTTTTGTCGTCTCGACGGAGCTACGTCCCATGGCCCAGCAACTGGCCACTATGCGCACGCCGGCGGCTTACGCCGGGGTGACCAAGTACGCGCATCAACACAACGGCGAGGCCGCGGCAGCCGCCTATCTGGCGCTGGGCCACGCTTATCTGCTGGACAAGCGCTATGAGGAGGCGGTTGCCGAGTTTCGCCAGGCTCACCAGGCCGGCCAGGAGCTGGCCGACTACGCCGAGTTTCTGGGCGCGCGGGCCAACCATGAAGCGGGCAACGACGCCGCTGCCGAAGCCTTGCTGCACGGCTTCACAGGCCGCTATCCCGACAGCATATTTGCCGACGAGGCGCCGGAGCTGGAGGCCAACGTGCTGCTGGCCATGAAGGATGTGGCTGGCGCCCGGCAGGCGCTGGCGGCCGCCGAAGAGACAGAGGCCGCGAACCGTCCCGGCTACAAACTCGCGGAAGGTCAAGTCGTGTTCGCGCTGGGGCGGACCGGGGATGCAGAGGAGATTTTCAAACGCCTGTTGCTGGGCCACCCGCTGAGTCCCGAGGCGGAGATTGCGCGCGCCAAGCTGACGGCTATGGGCGCCGAGTCGACCCTGACCTCGGCAGAGTTGCGCAGCCTGGGCAATGCCTACTACAACGGTGGGCACTACGAGGAGGCCGCAGAACAATACCGCGTCCTGGCCCGCGACGCCCGCCTGGATGCGCAGGCCCGCAACGGGTTCGCCGTGGCCGCGGCTGCCTGCGACCTGAAGCTGAAGCGGCTGAGCACAGCCGAAGTAGAGGCGTTGGCCGACACCCGGGACGAGAACGGCGCCCGGCGGCTGTATTTGTTGATGGAACTGGCCCGGAACCGGAACGACGTGGACTATCAGCAGCAGATCGTTACCCAGATGGAGGCGAACTTCCCCCGCAGTCAGTGGCTGGCGGAGGCGCTCTACTCAAGCGGCAACATGTACATGCTGCGCCGCGAGTATCCGGCCGCGGTCGAGTACTACAGCTATCTTGCCACCCACTTTCCCGAGAACGCCTATGCCCTAGCTGCACACTGGCGGGCCGGCTGGCTCAGCTACCGTCAGGGACGTTACGCCGACGCCTCGCGCCTGTTCGACGAGCAGATCCGGCTATATCCCGGCGCCGCAGAGACGGTTGCCGCCATCTATTGGCGGGGAAGGCTTTATGAGACGCAGGATCACAAGCCGGCAGAGGCGGCCGCCAATTACCGCGCGATCATCCGCGCTTACCAGCACTACTTCTATGCTCAGATGGCCCGGGAACGGCTGGCTGCGCTGGGCAATGCCCAACCAGTGGCGCAACCGCAGCTGGATCGCTTGCAGGCTCCCTCCGTGCCTCCCCTGGAGGCGAGCTTTCCCGCCGAAAGCCCGCACCTGGCCAAGGCGCGGCTGCTGGCCAATGCAGGGTTGAACGACTACATCGCGCGGGAGATTGCAGCCGATCCCGACTCTTCGTCCTGGAGCGCCCTGGCCGAGGCGCAAATCTATGCCTCCTATGACGAGCACTTTCGCGCCATGCGCGTGCTCAAGCGGGCTCTGCCCTATGCCGCAACGGCCTCCATTAAGTCCATCCCGCTGGCGTACTGGCGGATACTTTTTCCCGAGCCGTGGTGGGAAACAATCCAGGCCGAGTCGGCAAAGAACAACCTCGACCCCTATCTGGTGGTTTCCCTGATTCGCCAGGAGTCGGAGTTCAACCCCTCGGCTATCTCTCCCAAGAACGCTTGCGGCCTGATGCAGTTGCTGCCATCGGTGGGCAAGGCATTAGCGCACGAGGAGGGAATCAGCCACTTCGAGACCTTTCACCTGCTTGACCCGGCCACCAACATCCGCCTGGGCACGCGCTACCTGCGCAAGACCGTGGACAAGTTCGGCGGCGTGACAGAGTATGCCTTGGCGGCCTACGACGCGGGCGACGACCGGGTTGTGGACTGGCAGTCTGCAGGCCCCTACAGCGGCATCGACGAGTTTGTGGAATCCATTCCATTCACCGAGACCCGCGAGTACGTCGAGGCCATCCTGCGCAACGAGGAGACCTACAAGGCGATCGACGAGTTTGCCGGTTCCCAGGGCAAAACAGGCGCGGTTGCCTCGCGGTAAGGGGAGGTTTTCCATTGCCGGCCGGGTCCTCGGCGATGCCACGACCCCAGGGGGTTCCCGGCACCCACTTCGCCGCTGGGGTGGGGGGTGAGGAATCCCCCTCGATACTCCCCGGCTTCGATTCCGGTTGACTTGCCTGCACGTCTAAGTCAACACTGAGTTCGTCCGGTGGTCCCCCAGCCCCCGGAATGCCATTCGCAGCCTGCTGTTGTTGCACAACGGAGCCGGCCCAAAGCATGGGACGCGGCTCGGTTACATCAACCCATTGGAGGGCAGGATGTCAACCAACTTGCAGTTTCTGGAAGAATGGATTCCCGAAAGAATGGATCCCGGAACGGTTTTCGTGCTGGAAAACCAGGCCAAGCTGGGTCATGCGCAGAACCCGTTCGTGGCCGTCATGTCCTGCCCCCGTTGCGGGACCCTGGGGCTGATTACGCGCCGTCAGCTTTGCGGTGGAGAGACCATGATCTGCGGCGGCGACGTCTGCTCAGCCGAATACCGCCTGGACGGCGAGAACATCTGCTTCCGCAGGGCTCAGTAGGCGCTTTTAGCTCAGGGTTTGGGCCGGTCCGGGAGGCGCCCGCTGACCAGGTTTCTTGCTGTTCCAGCGAAGAGCCTGGCGGACCTCGTGTTCCGCCGAAGTATCTCTGGCGCCTCGGGTACCATAAAGGGTATAGGCCATTCCTTCGCAGCCCGGATGGCGAAACTGGCAGACGCAGCGGACTTAAAATCCGCAGACTCTAACGAGTCGTGGGGGTTCAAATCCCCCTCCGGGCACCAGTAAAACAATGTTTTACATCACCCCAGTTATCGATATTTTTTAGAGCTCCCGGCGGCCGTCCATGGCGCGGGCCATCGACACTTCGTCGGCATACTCGATGTCGCTGCCGGCAGGGACGCCGGTGGCGATGCGGGTGATTCGGACATGGAGGGGGCGCAGGGCGCTGGCGAGCCAGTGGGCGGTGGCTTCGCCTTCCAGAGTGGGGCTGGTGGCCACGATGACCTCGTCCACTTCGCCGCGTGCGACGCGGGCCACCAGAGTGGTTGTGCGCAACTGGTCAGGCCCCATGCCGTGCAAGGGCGAGAGAGTTCCATGGAGTACGTGGTAGACGCCCTGGTAGCTCCTGGTCCGCTCCACCGCGGCGATGTTGCTGGGCTCCTCCACCACGCAGACCAGGCGCTGGTTGCGGGTGGGACTGGTGCAGTAAACGCAAGGATCGATGTCGGTGACATTGTTGCAGATGGAGCACAGGCGCAGGCTGGCCTTCAGGCCGCGGACCGCCTCGGCCAGCGCTGCCGCATCGTCGTCCGAGGAGCGCAGGATATGGAAGGCAAAGCGTTGGGCGCTCTTGGCGCCCACCCCGGGAAGTTTTTTCAACTCTTCAATGAGCCGGTCCATCGGCTCGGCATAACGTGACAAGGTTTGCGCCTCCTGGCTCCAGGCCAATTTTGCGTTACTCTGAAATAGGGTCCACTGCCGATAAATGTGCCTCCACATTTTGCGTAGGTGGCGAAGGTCGAAACGATGGATCAATGCAACTACGCGACTTAGCTCGGCATTTAATTTTACTTTTATAGACCTCAAATGCAGTTTCCCAAGGTTTTCCATCTATGATCGTGGCGACAACATATTCGCCGGGAACGAGCGCTACAATAATCAGACCCTTCGAATCCGTTGTGACATCAATAACTCCTTTGTAATCCGCGTCTGTGCCCAAAACGATCATAGTTGGACGAACTACAACATTTTGGTTTTGCAATGGTACGCCGCTAGGTCCATAAACCACAAGATTGGCTTGAATCGACCCTGGAATTCCGATTCTGTCGATCACAGGCCGGATTCTTAGTAGGAGAGTAACGGAGGTGCTACGACCGTCGAATTCAGAGGTTTTGTCATAGAACAGATGCCGCGTGTCGAAAGCGGATATTGTGCATATCTTGCAATCCATGTGGGGTATTGATGCCTGACCCTTGACATCCGTGATGAACGCCTTGGAATCAAGGATACTGCCGGGGTTTACCAATAGCACAATTCCTGGAAGCGGCTCTCCATTCAAAAGACCTACATTGACTATCGTCGTCGGTCCCTCCGCCTGTGCAATGACGCTGGCGGATATGATTCCGATCGCGATAGCGGAACCAAGCAAAGTTCGTGCCATAAGCTCTCCTATTGCGTCTGATAAGCGATGCCGGCAACTGAAACACTCCTGATCTCGGATCTCTCTCGATCAGCCAAGCCCCGGCAGCTTGAGCCCGCCTAGCATCCCTTGCACACTGGACTTCATGACCTCATCGGCCTTGCGCCCGGCTTCGTTGACCGCGGCCACTACCAGGTCCTCGAGCATCTCTACGTCGGGCTGGCCGCCACCGAGGCCGACGACCGCCGAGGGATCGATGCGGAGCTTGAGGAGCTGTTTCCTGCCGTTCATGGTCGCGGTTACTGCGCCGCCGCCGCTGGTTGCCTCCACCACCGTCTCGCTCAACTTGCGCTGGACCTCCTCCTGCATTTGGCTGGCCTGGGAAAGCATCTCCGAGATTTTGAGGGGATTGATCATCGCGTTTAACCTCGCTGCAGCGTGCGTTTACTTTTGGCGCAGATCGACAACGCTGCGCACCTGAGCCTTGAAGATATCCTGTGCCCTCTGGACTAAGGGGTTACTGAGCGCGGCCTCCTGAATGCTGCCGGCCAAGGGCGCGGAGATCGCGGCCGGAGCAGGCGCGTCGCTCCCAGCGCCGGGAATGACCAGGAAGCGGATGGGCGCGCCCAGCCGTTGCAACTCCTGGCGGATGATTTTCTCTGCCGCGGCATTGACCGTCAGGCTGAGCATCTTTTTGCCCATGCTGGCTACTTCGATGCGCAGGTTGGCGCCATCGAGGGTCCATGCGCCCGAGTCGAGCAACTGGGCGGCTGATGTGTGCCCGCCTGCGGCCAGCGCGGAGCCGATGGCGTGGCGTAGGGATTCAATGCTGGGAGCGCCCGAGGATGGCGCGGCGGCTTCAGGGGCTTTGGCCAGCGCGCCTTCAGTGAGCGTTGCCGTGTAGCCGGTGGCCGGAGTTGCGGCGGCGGGGAATGGACGCTCCATCGTGGCGACCGGCCCGGCTGCCGAATCCGGCTTGGCTCCTGAATCCACTCTGGGGCTCGAGCTCCGGCTACCGCCAACCGGCCCAAAAGGCGAGATGGCTGGAGCTGGCGGTGATGCGGCGGAGGTTGGAGCCGGGTGCGATGGGGTTGCTGTTGTGCGTGGAGCGGAAGGCGCGGCAGCGCCGCGGATTCCAGAGCTAGGTGGAGCGCCAGTCGCCACACCGCTCAGAAGCTCTTCGATCGGCAGCAGCCGCTGGGCGTGGATCAGCTTGAGCAGGCCCAGTTCCAGGTGGAAGCGCTGCTCCTGGCGATAGTTCAGGTCGTCGAAGGTGCGCAGGACGATCTGCAGATTGCGGGTCAACTCCTCCTCGGTGAACAGGAGGGCTGTGCGGGTGGCGCGGGCGCGCTCGTCGCCGGAGATCTGCAGCAGTTCCGTCTGCTCGCCACCCAGCTTAGCCATGAGCGTATTGCGCAGGTAACGGACCATTTGCCGGGCCAACGATGAGGGGTTGTGGCCGGCATTGATGAGCAGGTTCAATTGCTCCATCAGCTCAGCGCTCTGCCCGGCGGCCACGGCCTCCAGCAGCCGCTCGAAGACCGCGTTGGGAACTGCGCCCATCAGCTCGCGAATCTGCGCCGCGGAGAGCACCGGGCGGCCGTTCTCCACCGGAGCGGAGGCGATGGCCTGGTCCATGATGGAGAGCGCGTCGCGCATGGAGCCGTCGCCGGCCTCGGCCAGCAGCGCCAGCGCGGCCTCCTCCGCTTCGACCTTCTCTTCGCCGGCAACCATCTTCAACTGCGCCAGAATGTCGTCGAATTTGACCGCGTGAAAGCTGAAGTGCTGGCAGCGGGAGCGAATGGTCTGGGGAATATCCTCCGGCTGCGTGGTGGCCATCATGAAGATGACGTGCGCCGGAGGCTCTTCGAGCGTCTTGAGCAGCGCATTGAAGGCCGCTTCGGTGATCTGGTGGGCCTCGTCGAGGATGTAGATTTTGTAGCGGTCGCGGGCCGGGGAGTAGCGGGCGGCGTCCCTCAGCTCGCGAATCTCGTCGATGCCGCGATTGGTGGCCGCGTCGATCTCGATCACGTCAACGGCGTTGCCCTGGCGGATTTCGACGCAGGAATCGCACACGCCGCAGGGCTCGTGCGTGGGCCGGGCCGGCGCGCCCACCTCGGTGCGGCAGTTCAGCGCCATGGCCACGATGCGCGCGATGGTGGTTTTGCCGATGCCGCGATGGCCGCTGAAGATGTAGCCGTGCGCGATCCGGTTCTGGCTGAGGGCGTTGAGCAGGGTACGGGTGACGTGATCCTGGCCGGCCACGTCGGCAAAGCGCTGCGGACGGTATTTTCTGGCCAGAACCTGATAGCCCATGGGTGAACGCGCTCCTGAGGCCTTCCGGGGTTTCCGGTAGCCTAGAGGCGATTGTATCGTTCCGGGGTGGGGGCGCGAGGGGGTGGAAAACGGCTTCGCCGCACCTGGATCATCGCGATAAAGGTCCAGAGCTTACACTTATGCAGGTTTGGCGCTCGTGTCCGCCTTGCGCTTGGCGCGCTTCTTCTTTACTGCCATCTTGAGGGTATTCGTGCCGGCCGCATTGCGGCGCTTGATCTCTTCCTCGGAGTACATGGTTCCGCGGCATTTGGCTGCGCCGCAGTTGCACAGGGCATCGCCGTCGCCGGGACCGCTGTCGTAAAGGCAGTAGTTGTAAGTGATCTCCTCGCCGGCGGCGATGTTGCGGATGGCATTGATCCAGATGCGGCCGTCCACCTCGCTGGTCTCGCAGTTGGGGTCGCAACTGTGGTTGATGAACATGGCCGTGCCGTGTCCGTCGATGACCATCTCGCCGTCGCCCAGTCCAAACAGATAGGTGATGGGCGAGTTTTTGTAGGCGGCGTCGGCCTCGGCCCTGGTGAGGCGGCGGCCGGTGTACTCGGCCACGCGCGCGCCTTTGCGGATGGGGGTGGTGGTGTAGCAGCCGGCGGCGTGAATGGCGGAGGAGCGGATGATGAGTCCCATGCGAATGTGCGATGCTTTCCTTGGGCGCGGATTGTGCTGTATGGACCGCATCCTAACAGTGGACAGTGGGCAGTGAACAGTGGTCAGTGATCGGCTTGAGGCATCAGAAGATGAAACGGCTTTTCCCAGTTGCGCTGCTTGTTGCGGGTTTCCTGATGGTTGTTGCTCCGCGCCTGACAGCCCAGGCGCCGGCGAACGGCGATCCGGCTCAATCCGGCCAGAACAAGCCGGCTACGGACGCTCAAAAACCAGCGGGCGCACAGCCGCAGAGGGAGTCCAATCCGTTTCCCGAGGACACAAGCACGGTTCCGGTGATGCCCTCGAAGACAACCCCGGCACTGCCCGAAGGAACCTATTACGAGCCGGAAAGCCCTGGAATCCCGTTGCCGGGTGAGGACCTGGACCCTGTCCGCAGTCCGGACGACCCTGCCCCGGCCGCCGGGAGCGGGAAGACGGAGGATTCCAGCTCCAGCCTCACGGGCATGGAGAAGCTGCTGCCCCCGCCGGATGACAATCAGCCGGAGAAAAAGAGAAAGCTGGCCGTCAAGGAGCCCACACACCAGGAAGCAGCGTCAAAGGATATCGATGTGGGCAGCTATTATTTGCAGACCAAAAACTGGAGGGCGGCTCTTTCGCGCTACGAGTCCGCGCTGGTGCTGGACCCGGAGAATCCCGAGGTTTACTGGGGACTGGCCGAGGCGGAGCGCCACCTGGGCGACTTTGCGGACGCCCGCACACACTATCTAAAGTTGCTGGACTACGATCCGGACGGGCCGCACGGCAAGGAAGCGCGCAAGGCGATGAAGGATCCTGAGATTGCGAATGCGAAGGCGGCTGCGACGGAGCAGCCGGCGGCGGAAACGCCGAAGCCGTGAGCGCGGGCTCGGGCTATCTCGCCTCCCACTCATCGCGATGAAGCTGCGATGAATGGGGCACAGCTTCCAAGTTATGCAACGTTTTTTTAGAAGCCGGCCCAGCGAAGATAGGTTGCGATGATGGGCTGTCCCCACAAGCTGCTGACGATGCCCCCGATGCAGAGAAAAGTGCCCAGCGGCAGTTTGCTGAAGGCCCAGGTCTCGGAGTCCCGACGCGCCGACGGGACCGCCAGCAGAACGACGGCAGCCAATGCTCCCAACACGATTCCCAGGCCGAAGGCGAGCAGCGCGCCGGGCAGGCCGAGCCACGCGGCTAAAAGGGCCATCAGCTTAGCGTCGCCCAAGCCGATGCCCTCGCGGCGGCGGACGAGCCAGTAGAGCCAGCGGATGAGAAGGATGAGGCCGGCGGCGGCGAGAACCTCCAATAACCTTTCGCCAATGCGAATCCAGAGTTCCGATTGTTCTCGTAGAGATGTCCGCAATAACGATTCACAGAAAATTGGGAACGCAAAACCTAACGCGATTCCCGGCATAGTGACAGCATCAGCAATCCAAAAATGCTCCGCATCAAGGACTGCAATTCCGACTAGCAACCAAAGAAAAGTAATGGTTCCGATTGCGGGTATGAATCCAAAGTATGAACGGCCAATTACGAATTGCGTAGCAATATCTGGAGCTTGAATTTGTGTAAGAAGACGCCATCCGACAAGCGCCCAGAGCCCTCCCACCGCCAGCTCCACCAGCGGATAACGCCAGCCGATCCAGGCGCGGCAGATGCGGCAGCGTCCGCGCAGGGCGAGCCAACTGACCACCGGCACGTTTTCCCACCAGGCTAGCGTGTGATCGCAATGGCGGCAGTGGGAACGGGGCCTGACGACGCTCTCTCCCTGCGGCCAGCGGCTCAGACACACGTTCAGGAAGCTGCCAAAGGCCAGCCCCAGAAGGCCCGCAAAGATCGTTCCAAGAATGCGAATCATGCGCGAGGTTGAGTATACGGCTTCGTATTGATTGGGCGGGTTGAGATTCTCGGTTTCCCACCCATGCGCCAGAAAAAAAGGCGCATGGATGGGGCACGAAGCGTTTGTGGGAGCGGGGGAGATTGTAAAGAACGAAAAAAAGCAGCAGGTATTTGTCTCCCACCCCAGATCACCCCAACGACGAGAACCTGTCGCTCCACCCCAAGAAGCAAAGACCGCTTCTTGGGGACCCCGGTGTGGGGACCCCGAAGCCGCAAAAACAAATATGCGGCGAGGGTGGGGCACACAGCATTTTGGGTTGGTGCCGCAAGGTAGACTGGAGGTGCATGGACCTTCCGCCTGAAAGCTCCAACGCACAAACTTCCGCGCCGCAGAACGCCACCGACCCGGCGCGGACGGCGGCCCTGTTTGAGCAGTCGGTCAAGATCATGGCGCGGCTGCGCGCTCCCGATGGGTGCCCCTGGGACCGCGAACAGTCCTTCGATTCGATCCGCAAATACACGCTGGAAGAGACCTACGAGGTCTTCGACGCCATTGAGCGGCGCGACTGGCCGCACCTGGCCGAGGAACTGGGCGATTTGCTTTTGCAGGTGCTGTTTTATGCGGAGATGGCGGCCAACGAGGGCCATTTCACCATCGCCGAGGTGCTCGACCACCTGAATGACAAGCTGGTGCGGCGGCATCCACACGTGTTTGGCGACGAGGCTTCACGGGTGGCGGGCAACCGGGCGGAGGTGGATGCCCAAGTCGCGGGCTCCTCGGCGGCGGTGCTGCGCAACTGGGAGGAGATCAAAGCAGCCGAGAAGGCATTGCATGCATCGGACGCGCGCTCGGCAAGGAGTTTCCCAGAGTCGCGGCTGGACAGCGTTCAGCGGGCGATGCCGGCGCTGGCGGAGGCGGCCAA
>Ga0187852_1002265_pt1 | contig 16023 bp, 11 predicted proteins | sample June2016WEW_6_40_FD_134511 | JGI IMG/M metagenome (GOLD analysis project Ga0187852, IMG submission 134511) | Peatland microbial communities from SPRUCE experiment site at the Marcell Experimental Forest, Minnesota, USA - June2016WEW_6_40 | ecosystem: Environmental > Terrestrial > Soil > Wetlands...
AATCGAATCAAACAGTTTGGCCGGTTATTTTCGGCTTAACTGGTCCAATCTGTGCACGCGCCCTTAATCCACAGATTGCACGAGAGTTAAGCTCGCGCGGGCATCACGATTGGCCAGTTAAGCTGACCATCCAGGAACTGAGGGGCATCGCTCTGTGCCGCGCCCTTGAGTGTTGTATTTCGACCGGAGTAGGGATGACTATTCGTAAAGCAGGCCTAACCCGTACTCACTCCGTCGTTCCGAAGTATCCGTATCGGACCGGAAGCAGCAGATGGAACATGCGAAGCCGCCCCGTGTTGAGGCTATGCTGAGTTTCGCCCAAATGAGTTCCGGTCATCGCGATAAATATTGCTTTTGAGAGTCCTGATCTAACTAAGCCGAAGCTTCCCGAAAGCTTAAGTCGGTTCCGCCTAGCATCAATTCGTTTTCCCAGACCATTCCAGGCGTTATCCGTCTTTCCATCCATGACATAGCCAAGCATGCCGCCGGCTGGCACTCCCTTACAGTATTGACCCTCAACAAATGCCATCATCCCGTCCTCACCGACATAGGTCGGGTACTCCGTTGAAAATCCGGCTTTAGGATGGGTCACGTGCAGCCGTTTTGACTCAAAGGTGAAGTAATCACGCTGCGAATGCCGGTGCCTAAAACGAAGGTCCAGCCGCCCAAGGAGATCCCCATTCAAACCAAGCAACCAGTACTGAGGAACGATGTCATAGGGAAGATCGGCAAAGTGAGGGTCATTCAAAAGTCGTCCGGCTAATCTATAAGTGATTCTGTCTTCGATTTCGCTTTCGGTCGGATGCTTCATCCGCTTCCAAGCGACCCCGGTTGCTTCCAGAATCTCGACGAGGTAGTCATCATCAAAGGGATTGAATTTCGCCGCAAGCCTGCCATTGAAGGATCGGCCGCTCATCCGTTCTTCCTCACCAAGTGCTCGAAGATAGCGTCGGCATCGTTGAGGGCGGCTGTGCCGCACCAATTTCGCATCGTGGCGGGTTTAAGCATGTGGAGGCGGTCGGGTTCAAAGTAACTGAAGCCTCTTAAATAATTAAATGATCTGTTCTCACGTTGGGCTGCCTTGGCAACCCGGTCAAGCGCCTTCCAAACGCCCTCATCGCCTCCAGTTTCAGTGTAATGTGCGCGCTCGTCACCGAAAATTGTCGTGAAAAAAATCAGGTTCAATTTCTTCGAAACCATCGCCTCTGCGCGGACTTTGATATTTCCTTTGCGGGCACGGCGGTTGAGCACCCCGCAGAGGGTTTCCGCATAGCCTTTGCGGTCGGCACTCTGAGGGAAGGCCAGCGATGGCACCTCATTATCAAGACTCGACCGATGGATGCTTGGCTGAAAGAGAGTGAGCGCGTCGTCAATGAGAATTCTCTCATCGTCCGTAATCCGATAGTAATGTTCGACTAGCGGCTCAAGTTCCAGCTTGGCTTGTTTGATTAGGGCCGTCCGCTGGGAAGCGTCTGCGTTCTTGCCAGCACGTTCTAACTGTTTGAAGACGCTCGCTACCTCGCGAATGATCCCCTTCGCGTTGGCGGGGGCAAATTCATGGTCGGGGAGGGGGAACGGAAGCCCGAGACTTTCGTAGAGGTGCAACTTCTCGCGCCCGATTCCGTTACTCGACCCAGAATGGAACGCAAGGTACTGCATCAATCGTGAGGCCAGTACGGCAGTCACAAACCTCAGTAAGTCAGCGTCACGCCCGGGTCCCGTGATCGACCGAAGAGAGTCCTGAAAAAGCACTCTGTGGCGGCAAAAGGCGAACTTTGTGAAGCCGTTGCTGAAGATTACCATTGGCGGCTTAAACGTAGAATCCGCTGGCTTCCTCCGTAACCCGTCTAACAGGGCTGGAATCTTCTTTTTCCGGTGGATCGAAGCTTCCAAACCCTTCTTGAGGGTCGTCAAATCATGATCGGCCAATACTAATTGCGGGAAGTCGTCATAGTTAGGAACATAACTGTTCGATCCATTCCATGGATATAGAGGCTTAGGTTTGCCAGGTGAAACTCCCGGATAAAACGGCTGGAAGCCCACGCCGCCTCCCCAATTTTTTCCCTTTGCCGACTCGGACAATGATGGGTAGAAGTCCAAACGCCTCAAGAAGGCTTCGTCGCGTGGCGTTCCCCAAAACTTCCGGCTCCAGAGCGACTGCAAGCGATCTTGGAGCGCCGCCTCAAGGATATCGTGCTGTGGTACGAGTTTCTGGTCGTCCGGTTCAATGACGAAGACCCCGCTCCGACGGTCGAAACGATTGAGCTTGGGAGTTTCGTACGCGACTCTGTGCTCCATCGCGGGAGTCGCTTTGACGTAGCGAATAATAAAGCAGGGGTGCGTGGCTTCGAATAGAAGAAAGCGAAAGTCCGCAAGCTGGACGATTTTCTCGACCGCCACCGTGCGAAACCAACCGCCGTCGAGCGTGCCACAGCGGTTGACGAGGATGGTTGAGGGGAGCAGAAGGCAACCGATACCGCCGCCGCGGAGAAAATCAGCGGTGCGCACAGCGAAACGCAAGGCGATTTGCTCCTTGCCCCGGCTTTCCCAAGGCGGGTTGCCAATGACAAGGTCAAAGTCGTTTTCCAGAGGCAAATGGTCCTTCAGGAAATCGCCTTGTAGAACAACCGGGTTGGGTATCGGCTCCTGCGCACTCCACAGCAGCGGGGGCAAAAATGGCCCTTGGCTTACTTTTTCCTTGAACTCCTCCACATCTATTGGTTCCAGCTTCTCGAATAATGCGAGGTAGAGGCTGAAGGCCGTTATGCGGCAGGCGTCCGGGTTATTGTCCACTCCCCGAATTTGCTTCCGGAGGATATCCAGCAATGCTTGTGCTTTGGTCTGCTTGCTGCGAGTTGAATTCTCGCGGCGCCATTGCTCGGCGAGCAGATTGAACATTCCCACGAGGAAAATCCCGGAACCGCATGCTGGGTCGAGAACTCGCCAGTGCAGGGTTCCGGCGGCGCGTCCCTCGAGCGCGACGTGGAGTGTGGTTTCAGCTAGATGGCGAGGCGTGTAATACGCGCCCTCGCTCCGCTTCTTCTCCACGTCGGCGTCTTTCATGAACTCCTCGTAGATAGCGCTTATTATTTCCACGGGGATATACCGAAAGTCGTAGGCCCAAAACCCCAATGTCATCTGGCCCGATTCCATGTCTTCGCGCCCCAGGAAATGGGCCAGAACGTCGAGGTGAATCTTATCGATATGGCTTTCCTCGTCCTGCAAGGCCGTATCGAACATCGTCCCGTTGAATTCTTGCCTGAGCCTGGGGAAAAACTCCCGGTAGAGGAGACGCTTCGCATCGTCCACACTCGGCTGGCTCAGTATGTCGCGCAGGCAAGTCGCCCCGTCCGGATAATAGCTAGGCTTGATGAATTTGCGGGCATGGAGAAAAGACACGAACAATGCGCGACCGAGCAATGCGTGCGCGCGCGGCAGATCCCATCCTGTTTTTCTCAACCGGCGTACCGTGTGTACCAGATTCTTCAGGAGGCATCGGTCCACCGTTTCATCGGGCGGAAAGAATTTGACATGGTCCTGGAAGAACTGACCGGTCTCGATGGAACGCACGAAACGGGCTATTTGCAGCGCCTCCGCGATGTTGCCGAGGTTTGGAATCAGACTGGAAGCTCCGCCCTCGAAGAGCCCTTGCTCCGCTGCTTTCCTCTCCGGCATTTTGACGGCGCTGTGGACCTCTACCTGGTCCGGAGTGAGAAAGACAAGGAGCGGAACCAGTCCTTGGTTCCACACAAAGCGGTGGCGCTCTCTCTTCTCGTCGTGTGTAAAGCGGGCAGCCTCACAAAGGTAAACGACCGGGCGGCCGTCCACGCATAATACGCCGCTTAACTTGAGTTCCTTCCAAGCCTGCCGGAGATAGTAAGAATACGGGAGCAAGTCCCGCCGTTCCTCAATCTCGCTTTCACTCGACAGGAACCAGGAAGCCGGTGACGATTGCCTGCGGAACTCTGCGACTCGAGGCTCAAATGTCTCGGGCATCAGCGCACTCTCCGCGCGCTAACACTGGCGATTTCTCTTGCTATGCTCAAAACCCTCTTTCAGCAGTTCGATCATCGTTATGCCCTGGCTGACGGCGTATCCTTTGAACTCCTTCTTGAACTCGCGTGTGACCTTGAAGTTTAGGGTTTCCGTCTCTGAAGAGGAGGTAATTGCTCCTTCATTGCCTCTCCGTGCTGTCGGCCTTTTTGTTCCGTCCATTACTCAGGCTGCTCCCGTCCAAAACAACTCCCGGCGATGGCGTCCCCACGCCGAATGCAGTATATGCGGAAAGCCGGATTTCTGTCAAGACGGAAAGCCAGAATCACTACCGGATTTGATGTCGCGCTTTGGCCGTTGCGATGGCCGCGACTCGTTCGCCGCATGTCCCTGGCAACGAGACTCCCGACCGGACCCCTCTTATTGGGAAGAGTTTACTCTACGGGTCCCGCAATTGCTGGACTTGTGCGACGCTCCATAATACACGATTCGCCTTTTGTTCGCCATTGGTAAACTGCAAAATAAAGGGACAGATCCTCCGTACTTGCCAAGTGCAATCGACGAATCTGCCGAGAATTCAACATTATGGCCGGATTACGCAACTCGGAAGTTGGACAGGGTGGCCAAGTTGCCGATAAACGGCCTACCTTGAGAACCGCCGAGTGGACAGGCGAAAGGATAGACATGGATGAATCCATGAGTATGCGTGCCTGGCGAACGGGGGATGCGGGTATCCGCCTTCTGGTCGCGAATCTCGAAGAGGGGCTGCGGGATGTGAGCGACGCGTCGTGTCATGCAACAACGCTGCTTCCGGCGACTTAGCGAAGCGCCACGCTGAGCGATATTTGGCCCGGCGAGCCGGTTGCGCAGAGTCCCTGGTGTTGGGACTCTGCGGTTCTTCCTTTGGACATGTTCAAGTGTGAGTTTGAGTGACAAGCAAATCCCTAACGTCAAAAGCCGCAGACTCGCAATAACAGCAAGTCTGCGCTACCCCCTCTTGAACGGGTAAACCGGTTCCGTGGATGAAAGGGACTTTAAACCTCGGCGCATTTTTTTCTTGACAAACGGTACAGAATAGGCTAGAGTTGTTGCGTGGGATTGGGCAGGGGGGTAGTCCCTGCCGGACAGGTCATGCCAGAAAGTCCTCTTTTGTTTTCATCCGTAGTCCCTGCCTGTGGTTCCTGCTTACAATTGCAGTCGCGAAGTCGAGGAGTCAAAGAGTCGAGGAGTGAGAGACCCCAGCGCCGTCCGCGACCGTCACGTGCGGGCAGCAGGCCGGAAGGTGGCGGAGGGCTCCCAACGTTCCGACTCCTCAACTGATCGACTGCAAGAGTGGGGGAACAAAGCGAGAATGTCTATGAAAACAAACAGTCGAGGTGTTGAGGAGTCGAAGAGTTGAGGAGTTGTGGGGTCCAATTCAAGCGGTCGGGTCGGATGGTGACGGTTTGCCACTCTTCGACTCTCAACTTTCGACTTATCGACTTGAATTCGACGGAACAAAGCGAGAATGTCTATGAAAACAAAGGACAAGTACAAAATGTCGCCTAGCAAGGTAGGCTTTTCGTTGTGATCGGGGAAGAGCCGCGGACCTACAAAACAGGTCCGCGCTACACGTCAGTGGAACAAGCCACTTGGGGTAACTTCCTCCCGCCCGTACAACTCCCTCTGGAGGTGCGGATACTGCTTTAGCGGCGATGGTGGGGCCGACGGGAGCAACACTCTCGGCTCACCGCCTGCCCAACAGCTCTTTCGCAACCGCCACCACCCGCTCCGGCTCGAAGCCGAATTTGCGCTGCAGTTCCTTGAGCGGCGCCGAGGCTCCGAAGGTCTTCATCCCGATCACGACGCCGGAATCACCCACGTATCGCTCCCATCCGAAAGTCGAAGCCTCCTCAATGGCGACGCGCGCCTTCACGGTTGGGGGCAGTACGCTGTCACGATATTCCTTGGTCTGGTGCTCGAAGATGTCCCAGGACGGTATCGATACCACTCGCGAACGAATGCCCTCGGCAAGCAGCGTCTCGTGGGCGTTCACAGCCAGAATCACTTCACTGCCGGAAGCAATCAGGATCAACTCGGGATGGCCGCCCGGAGCGTCTGCCAGGACGTAAGCCCCGCGCGCCACGCCCGAAGCCGGTGCATATTTGATTCGGTCGAGGGTGGGCAAGGGCTGGCGCGACAACGCCAGCACGGCGGGCTCGTGGCGCAATTGCAGGATGTAACGATAGGCCTCAACCACTTCATTGGCGTCGGCAGGCCGCAGGGTCACCAAGCCGGGAATGGCGCGTAGTGAAGCCAGTTGTTCAACGGGCTGGTGGGTCGGGCCGTCCTCGCCGTCGCCCATGGCGTCGTGAGTGAAAACGAAAATCGTGGGCAGTTCCATGATCGCCGAGAGCCGGATGGCGGGGCGCGCGTAGTCGCTGAAGATGAAGAAGGTGGCGCCGAAAGGCCGGAGCTTGGACAACGATAGCCCGTTCACAATCGCCGCCATGGAGTGCTCCCGGATGCCAAAGTGCAGGATCTTCCCACCCGGACTCTCGGCCTGCAAGTCTTCCGCGCCTTTGTAGGTGAACAGGGTCCTATTGGATGGCCCGAGGTCGCCTGACCCTCCAAGAAACCAGGGAATATTCTGTGCCAGCACGTTCAGGACTTTGCCGGAGGCATCCCGCCCCGCTACGCCCTTCGGATCAGCAGGAAAGACGGGTAGGTTGCGGTCCCAGCCGGCCGGGAGTTCCCGTCGTTCCATTTGATCGATCTCCGCGGCGAGTTTAGGGTAGTTGGTTCTATAAGCAGCGAAAAGGTTGGTCCACTCCTGCCGGGCCTTGGCGCCCGCTTGGCCTACCCCTTCCGCGAAGTGCTCGTAGACACCGTCGGGCACAAGAAACTTCGCGTCCTCAGGCCATCCGTAGAAGCGTTTCGTGAGTCGTACTTCCTCCTCGCCTAAGGGCTCGCCGTGCGCTTCCGCGGTGTCGTGTTTATGCGGTGAACCGTAGCCAATGTGGCTGTCCAGAATGATCAAGGTCGGCCGCCCCTTCGTCTGGCGGAAGACTTCCAAAGCGTGCTGGATGCGATCCGTATCGTTGGCGTCACCAACCCGCAGCACATTCCACCCATAACCCAGAAACCGCGTCGCCACATCCTCCGTGAAGGTGAGGCGTGTGTTCCCTTCGATCGTGATGTGGTTGTTGTCGTAGACCCAGCAGAGGTTGTCCAGGTTCAGGTGGGCGGCCAGCGACGCCGCTTCCGATCCGACACCTTCCATCAGGCAACCATCGCCACAAACGGTGTAGATCTTGTACTCGAACACCGCGAAATCAGGCCGGTTATAACGGGCGGCGAGCCACTTCTGAGCAATCGCCATGCCTACGCTCGTCGCAATGCCTTGGCCGAGCGGCCCTGTGGTGCATTCGACACCCGAAACCAGGTGGTACTCGGGATGGCCCGGGGCTTTGCTGCCGAGTTGGCGGAAGTGGCGGATATCATCGAGGGTCACCGAGGGTTGTCCGAGCGTCTCGTATTGGGCATCCACCGCCTGCGTTTTGGTGAGGTGGAGTATCGACCACAGCAGCATGGAGGCGTGACCGTTCGAAAGCACAAACCGATCGCGATTCGGCCAAATCGGGTTCTGCGGATCGAAGCGCATCTCGCGGTTCCAAATGGTGTAGACCAAGGGAGCAAGCGCCATGGGAGCGCCGGGGTGCCCGGAATTGGCCTGCTGAACTGCGTCCATCGAAAGCGTGCGGATGGTGTTGATACAGAGTTGATCGAGTTGCGTGCTGGTCATGGGCCGGGCAACTTGCGTGGCGCTCATTGATTCCTCCCTGTACTACCTGCTGAGGATTGCAGAAATAAGAGACATGACCCCCTCGCCCACCGGCGCGAGAATAGGCTCGATCGGGTTTCGGAGCCCGTCAGCCGACGGGCGCAAGAATGTGGCCCACGGTGACAGCCGCGGGGAAAAAGCAGGGCCGATGCGCCTGAGAAGCCCCAGAAGGGGCGACAGAGCTGTCTTGATGACCGCAAATATTCTGTTGCCACTACGTGGCTCAGCGTGCTCTTTGTGTGCCCTGATCCCACGGCTTGGCGCCGTGGGCCACATTCTTGCGCCGCTGACGCGGCTTGGCTTGGGGTCACAGGGTTGTTCTAGCGCCTATGCCCCGAGCCCTCTCTCTCGAGGGTGCAGCAAGGCTCAGCTTACCCGGCCGTCCGACGGCGCAAAGCCGCCTCTACGTCGAACTGAGCCTCTCCCGCCGACGCACGATCGGCCAACACCAGAGCTTGTTCTCTCTGCACCCGTCCGGCGGGAATCGACACATCGCCATCCCATAGGCGACGCAGCGCGTCCTTCTTCTCGCTCCCGGTCACAACCCAGAGTATGCGCCGGGCGCGATTGATCGCCGGGTAAGTTAGCGTCATCCGGCGCCTGCCCTGGTAGATTCCGGTCAGTGCCACGTCCGCGTCGGCAACACCGAGTACCGCATCGCCCGGCACCAGCGAGGCCGTGTGGCCGTCCGGGCCGAGTCCCAAATGGACGAGATCGAGCACCGGCGGCGCCCCCAAAACTCTCCGCAGAATATCGTCATACTGCATGGCTGCGGCTTCCAGATCGTGGGATTCCACCGGCATGGCATGGATCTGGTCCGGTCGCAAAGGGGCATGCTCGAGCAAGCTCTCGCGCAAGTGGGTGAGGTTCCGGTCCGAGTCTCCATCAGGCGCCACGCGCTCGTCGCCCTGAAACACCTGCACCCCTGCCCAGGGGATATCCTCGCCTGCCAACTCCCGCAGCATGATCCACGGAGTGTGCCCACCGCTGACCGCCATAGCAAAACGGCCACGCGCAGCGAATGCCGCACGAGCCTCACTGGCGATTTTCGCGGCGGCGGCTCGCGCGACGGAATCGGCGTCATCAAACAGTTCAATCTTCATCGAAGACTCCCCGTAGGGGTAGGGCTTCCCTGCCCTGGTTGAGTGCACACGGGCCGATAGGGGACGGCAAGCCGTCCCCCTACATCCAGGTCGTGGCCGCATCGGCCGGCATGGGCCGCAACGCGGCTATCTTCCAGTTCCTCCGCCGGCACCATCAGCCACACTGCCCGGGGCTTCTCGAGCTTCGTGACAAGATCCTCAAGTGAGGAACTTCCTTCCGCCTTCTCCCGTACCAACTCCTCCACTGCTTTCGACGAGCTATCGAAGACGACCGAGCGGTGGCCTTGTTTGATAAGCCGCCGCACCATGTTCGCTCCCATCCTTCCCAGCCCAACCATTCCAAGTTGCATAAATCACTCCGTTGCCGATGTCATCGTCACTGGATTTTTTGAGGTTGCTTCTCCCATCCCTTGATTCCGGCTCTCAGACGGTCCATCGCTGCAGCCACTTCTTCGCCCTCGCTTTGTCCATATCCCAAGTTCCTCGTGGTTACAATCCTCAAACCGTTCGCGTGAACCGCGGCCCTCCAACCGATTCCTCTCCAGTACTCCGGTCATCGCCTGACTTATTGGTGGATGCTTCGTAGATACTCTGAATGGATGCATCCAGCAGAGCGTTGAACTCGGCAGGGGATTGCTGGGCCGAGAGGCCCGCGAGCAGCGCCCGCGAAAAGCTCGCCACAACCCCGTGATTCCGGCGCAGGCGCCTGTTGCTTTCTTCCCGTGTATATCCGCCCGACAGTGCAAGCAATCTCACGACCTTGGGGTGCCTGACACATTCGGCATAGAAATCGTCTTGCTCCGGCAGGGTGAGCTTGAGCATGACCATCTGACCCGCTGGCAGGACGTTAAGCTTCTCGAGCAGAGCCGCCTTCAGCAGCGCTTCGGCCTGGGCTTTTTCCGGGCAGTGAATATCCACTTCCGGTTCGAGGATCGGTATGAGGCCCGTGGCAATAATCTGCTCTGCCGCTTCGAACTGCTGGCTCACGATGTTCTTGACGCCCGCCGAATCGGCTTGGTTGATGACCGACCGCATTTTGGTTCCGAATATGCGCTTTGCTTTGGCCCTGGCCAGCAGCGCGGAAAGGTCGGGCATCGGCTTCATCAAATGGGCACCGTTCTCCTCCGCGGCCAGGCCCTTGTCCACTTTCAGAAATGGCACAACCCGTTTCACATTCCACAGATAATCCGCGCTCGGCTGTCCCTCGATGTCCCTGTCCATGGTGTTCTCGAACAGGATGGCGCCAAGAATCCGCTCGCCGGTGAAACTCGGGCTCGTAATAATGCGCGTGCGCATCTGGTGCACGATCGCAAACATCTCTTCCTCGTTGGACCATGCGCCTTCCTTGATTCCGTAAGAGGCAAGCGCCTTAGGGGTGCTGCCGCCGCTTTGATCCAGGGCTGCAATAAAACCGGGATGTGTCTTCATTTTCTCAAGTTGCTCGGTGAAGTTGCCCATCATGCCTCCTTGATTTTCCTGTAACGGCGAATGAGGTTATTCGTGGAAGTATCGTGTCCAAGCGCCGGTTCCTGCGCGCCTTCGAGTTCCGGAACAATGCGCTGAGCCAGCACCTTGCCCAGTTCCACGCCCCACTGGTCGAACGAGTTGATCTGCCAGATAATGCCCTGCGTGAAAACACTATGTTCGTAAAGGGCCACCAGTTTCCCCAGCGTCTCCGGAGTGAGTCGTTCCGCCAGGATCGTGTTCGTCGGCCGATTGCCTTCAAACACTCGATGCGGCACAAGCCAATCCGGCGTGCCCTCGGCCTTGACTTGTTCAGGCGTCTTGCCGAACGCCAACGCCTCGCTTTGCGCGAAAACATTGGCCAAGAGCAGATCGTGGTGGGGGCCCAGCGGGTTGAGCGCCTGGCCGAAGGCAATGAAGTCGCAGGGAATGAGCCGCGTCCCCTGATGAATCAATTGATAGAAGGAGTGTTGGCCATTGGTTCCCGGTTCTCCCCAATAAATCGGGCCGGTCGGGTAATCAACCTCGGTGCCCTCGAGGGTCACGTGTTTGCCGTTGCTCTCCATGGTCAACTGCTGGAGGTAGGCCGGGAATCGTTTCAGATACTGCTCGTAAGGCAACACGGCCACGGTCTGAGCGCCGAAGAAATCGTTGTACCAGACAGATAGGAGACCCATCAGTACCGGCAGGTTGCGCTCAAACGGGGTGGTGCGAAAGTGTTCGTCCATCTGGTGGAAGCCATCGAGCATGGCTCGAAAATGATCCGGGCCGATGGCCAGCATGGTCGATAGCCCAATCGCCGAATCCATGGAGTAGCGCCCGCCAACCCAATCCCAGAAGCCGAACATGTTAGCCGTGTCGATGCCGAACTTCTCGACCTCCGCCGCGTTCGTCGATACCGCCACAAAGTGCTTGGCTACCGACTTGTCATCACCGCCGAAACCCTCCAGCGACCAGGAGCGAGCGGTGTGGGCATTGGTCATGGTTTCGAGCGTGGTGAAGGTTTTCGAAGAGACAATGAAAAGAGTCTCCGACGGGTCGAGATCGCGGACGGCTTCTGCGAAGTCAGTGCCATCAACGTTGGAAACGAACCGGAAGGTCATGGCTCGCGCGCTGTAATGCTTCAGCGCCTCGTAGGCCATCACCGGACCCAAATCAGAACCCCCAATGCCGATGTTGATGACGTTGCGAATGCGTTTGCCGGTATGACCTTTCCACTCACCCCTACGGACCCGGTTACAGAAGTCAGCCATCTTATCGAGGACGCCGTGGACCTGGGGCACGACGTTCTCGCCGTCAACCACAATGGACGATCCTTGGGGGGCGCGCAGTGCCACGTGCAGCACGGCCCGCTTCTCCGTGACATTGATCTTCTCGCCGCGAAACATGGTGTCGATCCGGGATTGCAATCCTGATTCCTCGGCCAGCCGGATGAGTCGCTTGAGGGTCTCGTCCGTGATGCGGTTCTTCGAGTAGTCCAGGAAGAGGCCCACGGCCTCTGCGGTCATCCGCTCACCGCGCCCGGGGTCATCAGCGAAGAGGTTCCGCAGATGTAATTCGCGAACCTTCTTGTAGTGAGTCTGGAGGGCCTTCCACGCCTTCCGCTTCGTCGGTGGTTCGAGGCCCACCTTTGCGGTCAGTGTGGCTACCTGTGTTGCCATGTTTCTACTCCTTTCGTTGGTGCGCGGCAGCTTGCTGCCGCTTTCGTCCAGCAAGCTTGCTTGCGGACGCACCTACCCAAGCACCGCGTACCAGCCAGCAAGTTGGCAGCCGAGAAAGCGGCAGCAAGCTGCCGCACTCCAAAGCCTTCATCCGGCTGCGGCCGCCTTGAGCGCGGCGCTTTTAGAGGCAATCACCGCCAGCAGGTCGTTCCACGACTTGACAAACGACGCCGCTCCTTCTTCCTGAAGCTGGGCAGCCAGGGCATCGACATCGATTCCAGCTTTGCCAAACTGCGCCAGCACCTCCTCGCAATCGCCCCCGTCGACCGGCAGAATCCTGCCCAATTCGCCGTGATCGGCGAGCGCTTTCAAGGTGCCCTCCGGCATCGTGTTCACCGTGAAAGGCGCAGCGAGAGCCTTGATGTAAAGGACATCGGAAGCCTTGGGATCTTTAGTTCCCGTGCTGGCCCAGAGGAGCCGTTGGGGACGGGCGCCGGCGTTGACAACCCGCTGCCACTGGGGCGAATCAAGTAATCTACGGTAAGCTTTGTACGTGCGCTTGGCGATGGCAACGCCAAGCTGATCACGCAACGACTCGGGGACCTTGCCCATCACCGCCGCGTCCCAACGGCTGATGAATATCGAAGCGACGGAGCCGACGTTGGGATTCAGGCCGGCCTCGATGCGCCGCTCGATGCCGCGCAGAAATGCCTCGGCAGCCGCCACGTACTGCTCGCGGGAAAACAGCAGAGTGACGTTGATCGGCACGCCGGCAAAAATCGCCTCTTCGATAGCCGGCAGGCCCTCCTTGGTGCCAGGGATCTTGATGAATAGGTTCGGCTGGCCCGCCCGCGTGTGCAGATCCTTGGCTGCCGCGAGAGTGCTGGCGGTGTCGTAGGCGAGTAAGGGCGAAACTTCCAGCGACACCCAACCGTCCACGCTGTCTGTCTGGTCATGAATTGGCCGGAACAGGGTGGCAGCCCGGCTAAGGTCCTCCACCGCCAACTCGAAGAAAAGATCCTCGCCCGATTTGCCTTTGCGCAGCTTTTCGCGAATCGCGGCGTCGTAAGCCGTGCTGTTTTTGATGGCGTGATCGAAGATAGTAGGATTTGAGGTTAGTCCTGTTACCGACAGCTCATCAATGTAGCGTTTAAGCGTGCCGCTATCCAGCAGATCCCGCGTGATATTGTCGAGCCAGATGCTCTGGCCCAGATTGTGGAGCAGTTCCGTCGCTTTCATCGAGTTACCTCCATAGCAAGTGGCGTCAGTGGGATCACGACACGGCCTCTACCAGCTTGTCGGTGTGCTCACCTCGAAGTGCCGCCAACCGGTTTGAGTTTTTCGTCAAATCGTGCAGCCATTCGAACTTTCCATCGGATAGCATGTTTTCCGTCATGCGCCAGCGCCAATTGCCTTCGGCGCGGCCGGGGACGTTCATTCGCGCTTCTCTCCCCAGGTTCAACAAGTCCTGCAGCGGAGCCATCGCCAGCGCCGCCGGGGATGACCATGCCAATTCCAGCAGGGCCGGGGCAGCCTCGGCGGTTGCGCTCGATGGCCGTTTCAAGTACCTCCAGAGGTTCTGTTGTTGGTCATTGGGTAAATCCTCAAACCATTCTCGAGTCGTGGGATTGTCATGAGTGCCGGTGTACACCACGGTGTTGGCGACGTAGTTGTGAGGCAGATGCGGGTTATCCGCATGGCCATCGAAGGCGAACTGAAGCACCCGCATTCCCGGCAGGTGGAACTCGTCGCGGAGCGCATACACATCTCGCGTGATCAATCCCAAATCCTCCGCAATGAACGGAAGCGCGCCCAACTCTTTCTCGGAGGCACGGAAGAACTCCGCGCCAGGACCTTCGACCCACTTCCCGGTCTCAGCCGTCGGAGCGCCCGCGGGCACGTGCCAGGCCGCCACGAAGCCCCGGAAATGATCCAAGCGAATCACGGTCGACGTGGGCCAGCAGCGAGCGCAAACGAGATATGCACCAACGATAGCCGGATCCGCGCAGTGCATCCCAGTTGTACACGGGATTGCCCCAAAGTTGGCCCTGCGCGCTGAAATAGTCGGGAGGCACGCCGCCAACGAAGCGGGGGCGGCGGTGCTCGTCCAGCAAAAAGATCTCCGGGTTGGCCCACACGTCGCTTGAGCCGGACGAGACGTAGAAGGGCACGTCACCGACGAGACCTACTCCCTTGAGGTGGGCGTAGGCCTTCAATCGCTCGCCTTGGCGGAACACCAGGAACTGCCCAAAGCACACTTGGCCCATCTCATCCGCCAATTCACGCTTGGCTTGCTCAAGCGCCACGGGCCTGCGCTCAGCCAACTCTACCGGCCATTCGAGATAGTAGGCGCCGCCAAACTTCACTTTCAAGGCCCGGAAAAGCGCGTAGTCCTCGAGCCAATGCGGCTGCTCATTGCGAAATTGCTTATAGGCTGCCTGAAGATCAGGACGTACTCCGGCCTTGAAGTTAGACCACGCTGTCTTAAGTATCTTATGTTTGAAAGGGATAACGGCATTGTAATCGATTGCACCTTCGGAGCGCGAAAAGAGCTGAAAATCACTCGCCCGCACCAGTCCGTCTTCGATCAGCCAGTCCGGGCTGATTAGCAGCGAATTGCCGGCAAAAGACGACAACGGATCATACGGCGAGTTGCCGGAACCCGTGGGACCGAGCGGCAGCGACTGCCACCACCTCTGTCCAGCTCCGGCAAGCCGGTCGATCCAGGCGAGCGCCGCCGGTCCCATATCGCCAATGCCGTAAGGCGAGGGCAGCGAGGTAACGTGCAACAACAAGCCTGAGGCACGGTATCCCGCAGGAAACGGCGGCACGCTGGCACTCCGGCTGTTCATGCTTGTCCCTTCGAGGCATTCAGCGCGTTATTCACAATTCCCTCGGCTTCTGCGAGGATCGCGTTCAAATGCGACTCGTCTTGGAAACTTTCTGCGTAGATCTTGTAGATGTCCTCCGTGCCGGAAGGCCTTGCCGCAAACCAGCCGCTCTTGGCCACGACCTTCAATCCGCCTATCGGCGCGTTGTTGCCTGGGGCACGGGTCAGCTTGGCGACGATCGGCTCGCCTGCCAGGCTCGACTCGCGGATTGCCTCAGGCGAAAGTGCCTGTAAGTGCGCCTTCTGTTCGGGTGTCGCGGGGGCGTCGATGCGCGTGTAATAAGGGGTCCCGAACTCCGCGGTCAACTCCCCATAGTGCTCCCCGGGATCCTTGCCTGTCTTGGCGGTGATTTCAGCCGCCAGAAGGCTCATGATTGGCCCGTCCTTATCGGTAGTCCACACGGTGCCGTCGCGCCGCAGGAAGCTCGCCCCGGCACTTTCTTCGCCGCCAAAGCAGCACGAGCCGTCGAACAATCCCGGAACGAACCACTTGAAGCCGACGGGAACCTCCCAGAGCCGGCGGCCCAACTTTTGCACCACTCGATCGATCATGCTGCTGCTGACCAGTGTCTTGCCGACTGCAATGTGCGCCGGCCACAGCGGGCGGTGGGTGAGCAGGTAGCTGATGGCCACTGCCAGATAGTGATTGGGGTTCATCAACCCGCTCGAGGGCGCGACGATGCCATGGCGGTCGGCGTCCGGGTCCGTGGCGAATGCCAGGCGGTATTTGTCCTTGAGTCCGACCAGCCGAGCCATCGCATATGGACTGGAAGGATCCATGCGGATTACTCCGTCGTGATCGACGGTCATAAAGGAGAAGGTGGGGTCGATCACCGGATTCACGACGGTAATGTCGAGTTTATAGATCGAGTTGATCGGCCCCCAGTAGGGTAGCGTCGCGCCTCCTAGTGGATCCACCCCCAGCTTAAGGCCGGCCGCCCGGATCGCATCCATGTCCACGACGTTCCGCAGGTCCTTGACATAGGGCAGAATAAAGTCTTCCGCGTGCGTGGTCCCCGCCTTGATCGCGGCGGCATACGGCATGCGCTTCACGCGGGCATTGTTGCCTCGCAACAAGTCGTTGGCGCG
>Ga0187852_1002268_pt1 | contig 16010 bp, 13 predicted proteins | sample June2016WEW_6_40_FD_134511 | JGI IMG/M metagenome (GOLD analysis project Ga0187852, IMG submission 134511) | Peatland microbial communities from SPRUCE experiment site at the Marcell Experimental Forest, Minnesota, USA - June2016WEW_6_40 | ecosystem: Environmental > Terrestrial > Soil > Wetlands...
CAGCGTCTTTCTCAACACATGCTGCACGGGCGTGTCCTCCCAAAAGTGTCCTTGAATCCAACCGGAGGATACGCCCTTTTCTTTCTCCCGACAATTTACACACGATAGGGTACACTACCGCCGAACCGCCGCAACTTGACACTGCCGCAGAGCCGCGCTAAGGTAGCGGCATCGGGGTTTTGGGGGGCGTCGCAGCCGAGAGCCTTCATCGCGGATTTGTCGAAGCTGAGACACAAGGGCAAATCGGGAGCGCGTGATGCCGAAGATGTCGCGGCGCGAGTTCCTCTTGCTGGCCGCCGGGGCGAGTGTGGCGGCCGCGTCGGAACGCGGAACGAAAGACGCGGACAAACTCATCCCATACGTCGTCCCGCCTGATGAAATCCGCCCGGGCACCTGGACCGTTTACGCCACCACCTGCCGCGAATGTCCCGCCGGTTGCGGCATGCACGTGCGCGTGACCGAAGGCCGGCCGATCAAGGCCGAGGGCAATCCGGACCATCCGATCAATCGCGGCGGACTCTGCGCGCGCGGGCAGTCCTGCGTGCAGGGCTTGTACGATCCGGACCGGTTGAAGGGCGTAATGCGCGGCGACCGGCGCGGCCACCTCGAACCTTCAAGCTGGGATGCGGCGAGTTCGGAAATCGGCGAGTGGCTCAGACAGGCCGGTGGAAAAATCGCGGTGCTCAGCGACTTGCAGACCGGTGCTCTGGCGGAGTTGATGGAGCGATTCGCCGCGGCGTTCGGATCGTCGCGCGTGCTCTTCTACGAGCCGTTCAATTACGAACCCCTGCGCGCCGCGCACGACGCGCTGTTCGGCCTTCCCATCGTGCCATCCTACGACCTTGAATCCAGTGAGTTCATTATCAGCTTCGGCGCTGATTTCCTGGAGACCTGGATTTCGCCGGTCGAATACGCACGTCAGTTCGCCCAGATGCACAATCTGCGCGACGGAAAAATCGGCCGGATGGCCTATATCGGGCCGCGATTCTCCATGACGGCGGCGAACGCGGACGATTTCCTGATGGTCCCGGCCGGAACCGAGCATGAAGTGGCGCTGGCGATGCTGCAGGCCATGCTGGACGAAGGTCGGGCGCAAGGCGACGTGGCAGCGATTCGGAAGATCGTGGACGGACTTCCGAAGCCGCGCCTGCCCGACGGCGTCTCGATGGATCGCGTCCGGGAACTGGCGCGGACTTTCGCTCAGGCGAACGGCAGTGTTGCGCTGGCCGCGCCGGTCGGCGCGTCCGGCGCCCAGGCGACGGAGACTGCGCGCGCCGCTGCGCTGCTCAACTGCGCGACGGGCCGAATCGGCAAGACGGTGGACTTCTCCCGCGCGCACGCGCTCGGCCGCTCGGCGACGAACGAACAAGCGCGCAAGTTCGTTTCCGAACTCACGGCCAACGACGTGCTCATCGTGCACAATAGCAATCCGGTCTATAGTCTCAGCGGCGCCAGCGAACACATCCGTCGCGCCGGCATAGTGGTTTACCTGGGCACGATGCCGGACGAGACCGCTGAGTTGGCCTCGTGGGTGCTGCCGGTTGATTCTCCTTTGGAATCGTGGGGAGATTACGAGCCGCAGGCGGGAATCCACGGATTGATTCAGCCGATGATTCAGCGGCTGCACGACAGCCGGCCGGCGGGCGACGTGCTGCTGTCGTTGGCGGGCGGGGCCGGGAAGTCAATCTCTCGGACTGAAGGCGGGCAGCCGGTCGCCGCGTTCGAGGGCTGGCTCCATGAGCGATGGCGAGAGTTGCTCCAGGGCGACGGATCGTGGAACGAATCGTTGCGCGCCGGCGGCACGTGGCGCAAGCCGGACATCCTCCGCATGGAACTGAGTCAGAGTTTCTCCGGTAAAGGATCGCCTGACCTCTCAATTTTCCAATCATCTCCGTCCCAGGTCAGGTTGTGGACATGGGCGTCGCCCATGTTGCACGACGGCCGCGTGTCCAATCGCGGCTGGCTTCAGGAGGCGCAAGACCCGACGACTTCGATTGTCTGGGCAAGCTGGGTGGACGTGCATCCGAAGAAGGCGCTGGCGCTTGGTCTTGCGAACGGCGATATCGTCGAACTGGGTATCGAGACCGCTAGCATCGAAGCGCCGGTCCGGATCACCGAGGACGTGGATGAGAATACGGTATCAATCGCTTTCGGACAGGGCCACACGGCGCTGGGGCGAAACGCGAAAGGGCGCGGCGCGAATCCGTTTCTGTTGAACGGCGGCGACGCAGCCGGGTTCGTGGGGCTTCGCAAGACCGGCCGGCGAGCCGAAATCGCGTTTGCTTGCGCGACGGAGGATCAGCAGCGCCGCGAGATCATGCAATGGGCGGCGCTCTCCAAGCTGCGGACGATGCGCGAGGGCGACGGCGAAAACCTGACCCTGCCGCTGCCGGAAGGGTACGACGCTCAACGCGATGTCTACGCGCCGCACGAATACAAGGAGCACCGCTGGGCGATGGCGATTGACTTGGCGCGGTGCATCGGCTGCGGCGCATGCGCGGTGGCCTGCTACGCGGAGAACAACGTGCCCGTGGTCGGCGAGGAACAGGTCCGCCGCGGCCGGCAGATGGCCTGGCTGCGCATCATCCCGTACCGCGACGACGAGAATCCCCGGCGGCTGGGATTCCTGCCGCTGCTCTGCCAGCAGTGCGACGCCGCGCCGTGCGAGCCGGTCTGCCCGGTGTACGCCTCCGTCCACAACGAGGAAGGGCTCAATTCCCAAGTATACAACCGCTGCATCGGCACGCGCTATTGCTCGAACAACTGCCCGTACAAAGTCCGGCGGTTCAACTGGCTCAACTGGAAGTGGGAGAAGCCGCTGGAGTGGCAGCTCAACCCGGACGTCAGCGTTCGCTCGCGCGGCGTGATGGAGAAATGCACGTTCTGCATCCAGCGGATCCGCGAGGTCGAATTGCAGGCCAAGCGCGAGGGGCGCAAGGTGCGCGATGGCGAGATTCGGCCGGCCTGCGCGCAGTCGTGCCCGACGCGCGCGTTCGTCTTTGGGGATTTGCTGGACCGGAAGTCGGAGGTGTCCAGGCTGACCCGCGGCGACCCGCGGCGGTATCACGTGCTCGAAGAGCTGAACACGAAGCCGGCCGTAACGTACCTGAAACGGATCAACGCGGACGCTTAGCGGCCGGGCCGCCGCCGGACGCGCAACAGGAGACGCCGTTTGGCCACGCTCACATTCGGCCAGATTACCGAGACGGTGCTGGAGCCGCTGAAGCCGCCGCGCCGGCTGTATTACGGCGTGCTGGCCGTGCTGGCCTTCGTCATCGCGTGGGGCGCCACCTGCTGGGTTTACCAGGTCAAGATGGGCATGGGCGTGACCGGGCTGAGCATCCCGGTCGGCTGGGCGGTGTACATCACGAACTTCGTCTTCTGGATCGGGATCGGCCACGCGGGCACGCTGATCTCGGCGATCCTGCACCTGGTCCGCGCGCGCTGGCGCACGGCGATCTCGCGCTCGGCCGAGGCGATGACCATCTTCGCCGTGATGACCGCCGGGCTCTTCCCGCTGATCCATCTCGGGCGGGTCTGGGTGTTCTATTTCATCATCCCGTATCCGTCGGAGCGGCAGCTCTGGCCGAACTTCATCAGCCCGCTGGTCTGGGACGTGTGCGCGGTGAGCACCTACCTGACCGTCAGCATCATCTTCTGGTACGTCGGCATCATCCCGGACCTGGCGGCGGCGCGCGACCGATGGGAGTTGACGGCCGGTGCGGACCATCCGCGCACGCGGCTCTACCGCGCGTCCGCGCTCGGATGGAGCGGCAGCGGAAACCAGTGGCGGCATCACGGCCGCGGCTACCTCTTCTTCGCCGCGCTGGCGACGCCGCTGGTGATCTCGGTCCATTCGGTGGTCTCCTGGGATTTTGCGATGGCCAACCTGCCCGGCTGGCACACGACGATTTTCGCCCCGTACTTCGTCGCCGGCGCGATCCACTCCGGCCTGGCGATGGTCCTGACGCTGCTGATCCCGATGCGCCGGCTGCTCCGGCTGGATCGCGTCATGACCGTGGACCACTTCGAGGCGGTCGCGCTGACGATGGTCGTCACCGCGCTCATCGTCGGTTATGCCTACGTGATCGAGCCGTTCATGTCCTGGTATTCCGGCGACCTGTACGAGCGGCAGTTCGCCTTCTGGCGGGCCACCGGCTGGATAGCGCCGCTGTTCTGGGCGCTGCCGATCTGCAACGTCCTTGCGCCGCTCGCGTTCCTGTGGAAGCGCCTGCGGCGGAGCATCCCGGCGCTGCTGGTCGTCTCGATCCTCGTCAACATCGGCATGTGGCTCGAACGGCTGGTGATCATCGCCGGCTCGACCTCGCACGACTTCCTGCCGCACAACTGGCACGCGTATGCGCCGCGGCCGGTGGAGATCTCCATCACCCTCGGCTCGTTCGCGTTCTTCCTCTTCTGTTTTTTCATTTTCACCCGGGTAGCGCCGACGATCTCGATCAGCGACGTCAAGGAGGACCAGGCGGACGGAATCGAGCGGTACACCGAACTCGAGACCGACGCGCGGCCGGTGAAGCGGCTGGACCGTGCCGGGCCGGGAGTGCTGGCGGTCTTCGAGCAGCGCGCGCCGCTGCTGGAAGCGCTGGCGAAGGCGCGCGAATCGGGCTTCGACCAGGTCGAGACCTATTCGCCCATCCGGCTGCGCGAGGCGGAGAAGATCATGGGTCGCGGGCCGAGCCCGGTGCGATACTGCACGCTCGCCGGCGCGTTGTGCGGCCTGGCCGGCGGGTTCGCGCTGGCGATCGGCGCGGCGTTGGTCAACGGGCTGATCGTCGGCGCGAAGCATCCCGTTTCGCTCATCCCATACTGCATCATCGGGTTCGAAGGCCTAATCCTGCTCGGGACGATCGGGAACCTGATCGGCGTGCTTTCATACACGCGCCTGGGCCGGAGCCAATTACCGCGGGCATACGACCGGCGCTTTTCGCAGGACCGTTACGGCCTGTTCGTGGCGTGCGGGCCGGAGCGAATGGCCGCGGCGCGGGCGATTTTGTCCGGGGTGCAGGCCGAGGAGATTCGCGAGGTTCGATGAAACCGGAAGCGGCGACATGGCGAACTTGAGCGCGGAGGCAGGCGGCGCGCGGTCGGCCCGGCTAGTTCTCTGGGCGGCCATATTCGTGGCCGGCTTGGCGGGCTGGATCGTCTGCGCGGCGACCGCCGACGCCGAGCGGGCCTGGCGGGCGCTGCTCATTAACTTCATCTACTTCACGCCGCTCGCGGCGGGAATGGTGGTCTGGCCGGCCGCCGTGATGGGCTCGCGCGGGCGATGGGCGAGGACGATCGAGCAGCCCGCGCTGGCCGGCGTCGCATTCGCCCCAGTCTCGTTGCTCACGTTCGCGGCGCTCTGGTTCGGCAGGGCGCACTGGGCCGGCTGGATGCGGTACAAGCACCTGCCGAATGCGGCATGGCTCAACACCCCGTTTCTGTTCGCCCGCGACGGCGCGGCGCTGGTGGTCCTGTGGGCCCTGGCGGCGTGGTTTGTGGCGCGGAGGCAGCGCGCGCGCCCAGTCGCGCTGGCGTGCTGCGTCGCGTTCGCGTATTGCGTCGTCTTCACACTGGTCGGCTTCGACATGGTCATGGCGCTCGACCCGCACTGGTTCAGCACGCTGTTCGGCGGCTACTTCTTCGTCTCGGGCCTTTATGCGGCGCTGGCCGCGTGGACGCTGATCGTGGCGCTGCGCTTCGAAGCCCCGGACAAGGAGCGGCTGCACGACCTGGGGAAGCTGATGGTCGCGTTCAGCCTGCTGACGGTGTACATGATGTTCTCTCAGCTTCTGCCGCTGTGGTATGAGAACTTTCCGAACGAGGTCCGCTACGTCGTGCCGCGCCTGCAATTCGAGCGCTGGGGCTGGGTGAGCGCGGCGTTGCTGGCGGTGGTCTATCTCGGCCCGCTGGCGATTCTGCTGACGCGCTGGTCGAAGCGGACGCCGAAATTCCTCGGCGCGTTCGCGCTGGCGGTGCTGGTCGGGTTATGGGTGGAGCGCTGGTGGCTGGTGACGCCGACGCTCGGCGGCGAGCTGGTCATCGGCTGGACCGAGGCGTTCATCACGGCGGCTTTCGCGGCGGCGCTGGCGCTCGGGATCGAGTGCTTCCTGCGGAGCGCGCCGCCGGTCGTGAGCGAGATCGAAGAGCCCGCTCCGGCGGAGGAGACAGCATGACGGACCTTTCCAGCCAGGTTCGAAGCCGCTGGCGGAAACTGCGGCGGACGGAACTTATCCTGGCAGCGGCGGCGGTCCTGTCCGTCGCGGCGGCGGCGTGGGGTTACTTTTTATACTATCCCAGGAAGATCGGCCCGGAGCAGCCGATCCATTTCAGCCATCGGCTCCACGCGGGGACCAAGCAGATCAGTTGCTTCTTCTGCCATCCGGGCGCGATGAATACCCCGCGCTCCGGCGTGCCGCCGCTCGAGACGTGCCTGCTCTGCCACAGCCGAATCATCGTAGACCACCCGGAAATCGTCAAGCTTCGCGCTTACTATGACGCGGGCAAGCCGGTAAAATGGGCGCGGGTGAACGATCTGCCGGATTTCGTATATTTCGATCACTCCGCGCACGTCCGCGCGGGCTTCGACTGCGGCCGCTGTCACGGCGACGTGGCCGGCATGGACCGCGTGTGGCTGGTGCATGACTTCCAGATGGGATTCTGCGTACAATGCCACCGCGATAGCGGTTTTTCGCACGATTGCCTGATCTGTCACCGGTAGAGGAAGGTGCGCGCGCGATGCCGGATTTCACACGCAAGACGAACAGCGCGGCGGTGGCGTTCATGATCGCGGGCTCGGCGTGGCTCCTCGTCGGCACGCTCTACGGGCTCATTGCGGCGATTCACCTGGCGGCGCCGGAGTTCTTCAACAACATCTTCTTTCTCGTTTTCGGACGCACGCGCCCGATGCACGTCAACACCGTCCTCTTCGGCTTCGTGTGCTCGACGCTGCTCGGCTGCGCGCTGTACATCGTCCCGGCGCTGCTGCGGACGCCGCTCTGGTCGGAGCGGCTCGGCTGGTTCAGCTTCTGCTTTTGGACGCTGGCAGTGCTCTGCGGACCGGTGGCTTTCGCTTACGGCATCTCGCAGGGACGCGAGTACGCGGAGTACCCATGGCCCTTGAAAATGTGCATCGTGCTGGCGCTCGTGGGTCTGGTGGTCAACCTGGTCATGACCGTCGCGAACCGGCGGGAGAACACGCTCTACGTCTCGGTCTGGTATGTCCTCGGTGCGGTGCTCTGGACCGCGTGCGTATACCCGATCGGCAATGTCATGTGGCATCCGGCCACCGGCGCTGTGCCCGGCCTGATGGATTCCATCATCCTGTGGTTCTACGGGCACAACATCGTCGGGCTGCTGCTGACGCCGCTGGCGCTGGCGGTGGCCTACTATACGATCCCGCGCGTGACGAAGACGCCGCTCTATTCGCACACGCTTTCGCTGCTCGGTTTCTGGATCCTGATCGCCCTCTACGCGCACATCGGCGGCCATCACATCCTCCAGGCGCCGATCCCCAACTGGCTGAAGGCGATTTCGACCGTGGACTCGATGGCGATGATCCTGCCCGTCGCCATCGTGCTCGTGAACTTGTGGATGACCGCGCGCGGGCGGGAGGGCCTCCTGTGGTCCGACCCGGCAGGGCGGTTCGTCATCGCCGGCACGATCTGGTACCTGATCGTATGCACGCAGGGGCCGCTGCAGTCGCTGCCGAGCGTCCAGAAGATCACGCATTTCACCAACTGGGTGATCGGGCACTCGCACATCGCCGTGCTCGGGTTCGCCGGGTTCCTGGCGCTCGGCGGCATGTGGCATGTGCTGCCGCTCGCGACGGGACGGCGGCTCTACTCGAGCCGGCTCGTCCATCTTCAATTCGCGCTGATCCTGTTCGGGCTCGTGGGGTTCTTCGCCGTGCTGACCACGGCCGGGCTGATCCAGGGCTCCGCGTGGTACCAGGGCGAAGGCGTTTATAAGACCCTGCCGCAGATTGCGATCTTCATGGTGCTCCGGGCGCTGCTGGGCCTGTTCATCATCGCCGGCGCGGTGATCGGACTGTGCAACGCGGTCCTGACCGTGAGGCGCGGCGAACCGTTCGTGGCCTCGATGCCGGAGGGCGGTGCAAAATCATGAAGATGACTCCCGCGCTCGTCGTGATCGGCAGCCTGATGGTGTTCTGGTGTTCGGTCATCATCGCCATCGTCCTTCCCGCCATGACCATCAACGAGAGACCGTCCGAACTCTGGCGGCCATGGAGCGCGAAGGAAGCCGCCGGCCACGATCTTTACGTCCGGAACGGGTGCAGCTACTGCCATTCGCAGTATGTCCGCGTGGTGGATTCCGACCTCGGCTCCGAGCGCATCGCGCAGAAGGGCGATTACGTCGGCTACACGCCCGCGATCCTCGGCACCGAGCGCGTCGGGCCCGACCTCTCCGAGGCCGGCGGCGAGCATCCCGACGATTGGCAGATCGCGCATTTCACGAACCCGCGCTACACGCGGCCGATGTCGCTCATGCCGTCGTGGGAATTTCTCGGCCCGGAGGCCATCGGCGAACTCGTCGCCTATGTTCAGTCGCTCGGCGGCCAGGACGCCGACCGGCGCGTGAAGCGGCAGATGGCGGAATGGAAACCGCCGGCGCTGGCGGCCTATGACGCGGGACCGGAGAAGAACGTCGCATGGCTCCACGACCACGTGCCGGCGGTCTGGCGGGCGATGCCGAATCCGTACCCGGCCACCGAGGCGGACCTCGCGCGCGGACACCGCATCTACCAGCAGTTCTGCATCAACTGTCACGGTCCCGTCGGCGACGGCGAAGGGCCGGCGAAGAAATACCTCCATCCGCCGCCGTTGAACTTCACCACGCTGCGCGGGCGCCTGGTGGACGGAAAGTACATCGGCGGCATTTTCTATTACCAGATCATGAACGGCATTACCGGGACCGCGATGCCGTATTTCAAGCGCGAACTCGAGTCGGAGAAAATCTGGGACGTGGCAAACTACGTGGCCGTGACGTTCCTGGGCTACACGGACGCCACCATCGAGCCGCGCGGCATCCCGGCGGCATACGAACCGGAGTGGAAGAACACCTATCGCCCGCCGGACAAGTCCGGCGCGCCGGCTTCGACAGGGGGGCCATGACCGTGGAGACTCTCAGTGCAACCGCGTTGCTCATCCTCTTTGTCACGATGACGAGCGTGGCGCTGGCGGCGATGGCGGCGGCGCTCGTCTGGGCGGCGCGGTCGAAGCAGTTCTCCAACCAGGACGAAGCGCGGTATCTGCCGCTGAAGAGCGGAATTCCCGAACCCGCGGAGCGCCGGGAGCATCGAGCGGCGGAGGCGCATCATGCTGCACCTTGACGTCCTTCAGAACCAATGGCTGATCTTCGCGCTCGTCGGCGGCGCGGCGATCGTGTTCGCCATGATCCTCCTGTTCACGGCGCTCTGGCGGCCGCGCGAGGAGGAAGAAGCGGCGGCGGAAGGCGCGGAACCGGCTCGGCGCTCCTTCATGCCGTGGGTGCTCATCCTGTTATTCGGGGCCACGGGGGTCTTCATGGTCGCGTACACGGTCCGCGCGGCCCTGCGGCCGCCGAACTGGTGAGCCGCGGCGCAACGCTCTCGGAGAGGGTATGAAAGAGTACGAGGAAGACCGCGAGATCAGCCCGACGTGGAGTTGGGCCCTCATGTTGCTCCTGTGCGCCTTCATCCTCGCGTGGGGGTTCGCGATTCACGCGCTGGTCAAGGACGGGCCGCGCGACTGGAACTACGGGACGCTCCCCGACGCGCCGAGCCAGTCCATCTATTCGACTGAAGAGGCTTCCGAGAAGGCGCTCCCGCCCCGGCAGGTGGCGCCGTTGCCGGAAGCGAAGCCCCGAAAGCCCGCGCCGGACGATGTCGAAGGACGGCAACCGAAATGAAGAAGTGGATCGCACTTTTCATCGTCCTGGGCATGGCGATCCTCGGCGTGTTCACCAGCCTGATCATGATCGGGCCTGAAATGAAGTCGCAGCCGAACATCCGCGCCTACCAGGCCGGCTTCCCGTTGCCCCCGGCCGGCGTCGTCCCGGTTGGACCGACGGCGGGCATTCCGTCACCTGAGACGCAGAACCCGCTCCGCGCGACTCCGGAGAACCTCGCCCGTGGAAGAACCTACTACGAGTACTATTGTCTTCCCTGCCACGGCGACGCCGCGGATGGGAACGGCCCGGTCGGCCAGAGCTTCCTGCCGCACCCGAAGGACCTGCGCTCCTGCCGCGGCTGCCACGGCGAAACCGCGGACGCGAGCGCGCAGGCCGGCCAGAGTTCCCCGGCGGCGGACATGTCCTCGAAGAAGGTCCGGATTCTCAAAGACGGCGAACTCCTTCGCGTCATCCTCACCGGCGTCGGGCATCAGCCCGCGATCGAACCGCCCGCCGGGATGCCCGTTTTGGAGTACACCGTTCTTCCCGAGCACCGCTGGTATCTCCTCCTCTACATCCGAAGCCTGGTCTGCGGTGGAGAAAAAACCGGGCCGTAGGCCGACGATCATTTCTCGGGGAAGGATTGGATTCTCGCCGAGTTGCTGAGGACCGTCAGGCTCGAGACCACCATGGCGACGGCGGCGAGCAGCGGGTGCAGCCGGCCGGCCGCGGCGGCGGCCAGCGCGATGGCGTTATAGCCGAACGCCCAGGCCAGGTTCTGCACGATGATCCGCCGGGTTCGCCGGCTCAGGGCAATCAGCCACGGCACCCGGTCGAGCCGGTCTGACAGCAGCACCACGTTGCCGGCCTGCCGCGCGAGGTCAGTCCCGGCGCCGAGCGCGATCCCGACATCCGCCGCGGCAAGCGCCGGCGCGTCGTTGATTCCATCGCCGACCATGGCCACGGCTCTTTCCGCGCTCGAAGCGGCGCGGACCGCCTCGATTTTCTGCTGCGGCAAGCGGGGCGCTTCAACCCGCTCGATTCCCAATTCCCGCGCCACGGATTCCGCCGCCTCGGCGCGATCTCCGGAGAGCAGGACAGTCGCGATTCCAGCCTCGTGCAGACGCCGGATCGCCTCAGCGGCGTCCGGGCGAATGCGGTCGGACAGCACCAGCCGGCCGCGGACTTTTCCGCCCCAGGCGACGTAGATCAGCGATAATCCCGTGGACTCGGCGTTTTGGGCGGTCTCCGCCACAGGCCCGGCAAACCGCTCCGCGCCGGCCCGCACTTCGCGCGTCTCGCCGCGCCACGTGACGCGCCCCTGTGCGCCGAGGCCCGGGATCATCCGGAAATCCGAGACCGTGCCCATGTCGAGCCCGCGCTCCTTCGCCGCGGCGAGGACCGCCCGCGCGACCGCGTGCTCGCTGCCGGATTCCAGCGCCGCCAGCCATGCGAGAAGTTCATTCTCGCCGATCTCCGGATCGAGCCGCTCGATTCGGCGGACCGCCGGCTGAAGCAAGGTGACCGTGCCGGTCTTGTCCAGAAAGACCGTGCGGACCTGGCCGATGCGTTCGAGCACGTCGCCGCCGCGGACCAGCACGCCCGACCGCGCGGCGCGGCCGATGGCAAACGAGATGGCCAGCGGCGCCGCGATCCCCAGCGCGCACGGGCAGGCGACCACCAGCACGGCGAGCGCGGCGAATCCGCCTTTCGCCGGGCCGTCAGTCAGCGTCCAGAACAGCCCGGCCGCGACCGCCAGCAGCAGCACCGCCGGGACGAAAACCGCGGCGATGCGCTCGGCAACGCGCTCCGACGGCGCGCCGCTCGCCCGCGCCTCCTCAACCATGGCGATGATGCGGCGCAGCAGCAGGTCCTCGCCGACGCGTTCCGCCCGGACGACCAACCCGTCGCTGCCGTTGACGGTGCCCGCGATCACTTCGTCGCCCGCTCCGCAGGCGCGCGGCTGCAGCTCGCCGGTGAATGCCGCCTGCTCGATGATCGTGCGTCCCTCGAGAATGCGGCCGTCCACCGGGATCCGTTCGCCGGGGCGGATGCGGACGCGGTCGCCGACGCGCAAATCGCCGAGGGGCACTTCGCGCGGGCCGTTGGGCTCGATCTTCAAGGCCGTGCGCGGCAGCAGGGTTTCAAGGCTGCGGACGAGCTGCGCCGTGCGGGACTTCGCCGTTCCTTCGATGAGTTTGCCGAACGTTACGAGCGTGGGCAGCACGGTCGCGGTATCGAAGTAGACGTTTCCGGCCCCGCGGACGGTATGGTAGGCGCTGGCGCCGAATGCCGCGAAGGAACCGACGGCGATGAGCGTGTCGAGGCTCAGCCGCCGCCGCGCGATTTCGCCCAGGGCGCCCGTCGCGAACGGATAGCCGAGGATCGCCATCGCGGGCGTGGACAGGGCGAGGAGGATCCAGCGGAAGGCGGGTTCGCTCTGCGGCTCGACGCTGCCGGTATAGAGCAGCAGCGAGATCATCATCACGTTCATCGCCAGCAGCGCGCCGACGCTCAGCCGAAGCACATTCCAGGCATGCGGACCCTGCTCGTCCGGCGCGCCGACGATGCGGCTGACGAGGTAACAGCCGTAGCAGCAGAACAGGTCGTCGCCCCGCACCGTGCCGGACGCGACGACGGGCAAGCCGCACTGTTTGCAGACGAGTCGCGGCATTCAATCCGACCTAGTGTTTAGTTGCGTGAATTGGCGTACCAATTTACGCAACTAAACACGGCCCAACGGAACCTATAACTCGATATAACGACGCGGCTTATTGCGGTCATGGTTCCTTGCGGAAATAGGACGCCTATTTCCGCAAGGAAGCACTGGGCTGTGGACAGTCGGCGCATGGACACGGGTCCGCGGCGGTCTGTCGAACCGGCGAGGGCGGGCATCCCAGGATGCGATGGAACGCCTCGGTCCCGCGCAGGCCGGTGGCCAGTCCGAGCAGGATCAGGATGACGCCGGGCGCGACCGTTCCCCATCGGCGGAGCCGCTGAGTGACCACGTGCCCGGACATGCCCAGCAGCAGCAGCGACCATGCCGTGCCGACGCCCAGCGCGGCCATCGTGGCCATCCCCGTCGCCACCGAGCCGCTCTGAACGGAGAGCGCGAGAAATCCCACGACCACCGGGCAGGGCAGGAAGCCGGTCGCCAGGCCCAGCGTCAGCGCGCCGCCCGCCGTCGGCTGGAGGAGAAATCGGCGGAAGACAGAGGGCAGAATACCCTCCGCGCCGTCTGCGGACGCGCTCGGCGACGCCTTGCGGCGCCACGGCAGCAGGTTCAGCATGCGCGCGCCCATGAAGATCAGCAAGGCGCCTGCCGCATAGGTCAGGCCTTCCTGAATCCGCGGGATGATCGCGACGCCGCTCAACCATCGTCCGAAAAATCCCGCCACGGCGCCGAGGAAAATGTAGGTGAACGTTTTTCCGCCCAGCCAGAGCAGTTGCCGGCCGAGCGTCTCCCAGCGGTTCGGCGCGTGAGAGAGGTGGAGCGCGAACCCGCCGCACATGCCCAGGCAGTGCGCGAACGCCGCTGCGCCGCCGGCCAGTCCGATCCAGATATAGTTCATAGTGCCCACACCCACTTATAAACCTCCAGGAACTCTCGCGCAAGCGCAGCGCCCCGGGCAGGACGAATATTGGCGCGGGGAGAACACGTTTGACGGCGATGTCGTGGCGTGCTATCCTCCTTTCTCCCAAGCCCCGATACGAAGCTGCCTGCTGCATTCGCGGGCTGAGAGACGCCCGGGGAAATTACTTCAAGGAGAGACTGCGATGAAGGTCATGCGCTGGAGCTCTTTCTGCCTGGTTGTGTTGTCGGCGATCTTGTTGGTCGGGCGCGAGGCGCGAGCGTCCGTTTACGTGGTGGACCAGGCGGCGCCCGGCGCGGCGGATACGAACGCCGGCACGGAAGAGAGTCCCTTCAAGACGGTCCAGCGCGCGGCCGACGTGGTCAAGCCGGGCGACACCGTTTACGTCATGGCAGGCCGGTACGAAGAGCGGGTCAAGGTCCAGACCAGCGGCGAGGAGGGAAAGCCGATCACGTTCCAGGCGATGCCGCGGCGGTGGGCCCGCGTGCACGGATTCGATCTGGCGGCGAGTTACATTCGCGTCGTCGGCTTCGAGATCACCGCGCCGGAGGCCGTCGTGGCAGTGGAGGTGGACGGGAGTTACTGCGAGGTGCTGGACAACTACATCCATGAGATGATGCAGGGCGTCGGCACCCGTGGCGAGTACTCCGCGGTCGCTCACAACCGAGTCGCGTATAACAAGGTCTATCACAGCGAATACGGCTTCGTGATTCAGGGAAATGACTGGCTGGTGGAGAACAACGAGGTGGAACGGCTGTTCATGTACGCGGCGGGCAGATGGTTCGACGACTGCGACTACTCGCGTTTCTGGGGCGACGGGTTGATCGAGCGATACAACTATTACCACGGGACCCGGCAGAGTGAGATCAACACCGCCCACACGGACTGCATTCAGACTTGGCTCGGCGGCGACAGCGCGTGGTCGAAGCACGTGACTCTCGAGTACAACGCCTTCTTCGATTTCCATCAGGGCTGCATGGTGGACAGCGCCCCGAACATCGGCGGTGTGCGGTACTGGACGTTCCGGCACAACATCTATTCCACAAACTGGGCGCCCGAGTTCCTGAGAGGAGGCTGGGGTCCGGATATCTGCCAGACGCTCGACGTAACGATCGAGAACTGCACCATCTGCTCGGTGAACTGGTCCTGCATCGGCCTGCGCGGCAAGGAATCCACTAACGGCCAGATCCGCGACAACATCCTCTGCGACGCGGAGAGGGCCGTCCTGGACGGCGACGAGAGCTTCAGCCACGCCAACCCGGTCATCGAGTACAACCTGACGCACAATACCCGTGCGCTCGACGGCGCGACGAACATCAACGGCAAGGACCCGCTCTTCGTGGATCCGGACAGCCGGAATTTCCGCCTGCGCAAAGGCAGCCCGGCCATTGGAGCGGGCAAGGACGGCGTGACGGTCGGGGCGATGGAATGGCCCAACGTCTGGTACGTGGACCCGCGTCATCCATCTGCCTCGGACCATCCGGGCTGGGGCTATCCGGGCGTGCCGCTGGCGACGCTGGAGAGGGCGTGCGCGCTCGCGCAGCCGGGCGAGACGATCGTGCTGCGCGGCGGCGTGTACCGCGAGATGCTTCGCCCCGCCTGCGACGGCGTGACGATCAAGGCGATGGAGGGTGAGAAGGTGACGATCAGCGGCGCGAACGTGGTCACGAATTGGATGCGCGACGAGGGCGGCGGCTGGTCCACGTATGCGCTCCGCGCGCCGAGGAAAATGCTCCGCGACGGCCAGCCGTGGACCGACTTCACTTATATCAAAACCGGAAACGCCGGCCGGATTCTCTTGAAGACCGGAGGCGACCCGCGGCTGCACCTCTTCGAGACGGTGGTGCGGCGAAGCGCGATCAACCTCGATGGCCGTAAGGATGTGAAAGTCGAGGGCATCACGGTGGTTGATACTCTGGGCGAAGCGACGCCCGCCGCGGAGTAGGCCGAAGGATCCGATCTCTGACACGCGCCGCGCGAGCGGCCATTGAACAACAGGAGGAGGAAGCATGAAGAAGATGATTGGACTATGCGTTGCCGGACTAGTGCTGACGGCGACTCTCTGTCAGGCGCAGACAGCGCCGGACCCGGCCGCCCTGGGGATGACGCTCACGAAGATGAACGAGGCAAAGCGAAAAGTGTGGCTCTCACGCTGGGACCAGGAGATCTCCGGCGAATCCAAGGGCTACCGGACATGCGATAGTGCAATGGGCGAGGACATCGCCTGGACGGTGTCGCCCATGGTGGACGGCTTCTACAACGGTTACATGGCCACGAAGAATACCAAGTATGTGGACATGCTGGTGGACTGGACGGACTCCCTCATCAAGCGGGCCGTGAAGGAGCCTGACGGCTACGTCGGCTGGCCCTCGAAAGCCGCGGCCGGCACTGCGGTGGACAACTTGGACGACTTCAACGCCGACAGCTTCCTCAGCGACGCGATGGTGTTCCGCCCGATCGTCCTGATGGCCGGCGAGATGGTCAAGAACCCCGCGCTGAAGGAGAAGTACGGCGCGAAAGGCGAGA
>Ga0187852_1002271_pt1 | contig 16002 bp, 15 predicted proteins | sample June2016WEW_6_40_FD_134511 | JGI IMG/M metagenome (GOLD analysis project Ga0187852, IMG submission 134511) | Peatland microbial communities from SPRUCE experiment site at the Marcell Experimental Forest, Minnesota, USA - June2016WEW_6_40 | ecosystem: Environmental > Terrestrial > Soil > Wetlands...
CCGTGCCCGCGGTGGGCGTGTAGGCAAAGGTGCCCGGCACGCTGGCCGTGGCGTCGAGCTGCGTCCCGCTCAGCGCCGTGCCATAGGTAATGGCTGCCGGCGTCGCCCAGGTGATGGTTGGAGTGGTCTTGTTGATCGCCAGAGTGACAGCGGCCGTGCCTGATTTGCTCGTGTCCGCCTGGCTGGTTGCCGTAACAGTCACTGTCTGCTGGGCGGCTACTGTGGAAGGGGCTGTGTAGAGACCCGAAGAACTGATGCTGCCAACGCCCGCCGGACTGATCGACCACGTGACCGCAGGATTGGCGCTGTTGTTCACTGTCGCCGTAAACTGCTGCGTCTGGGTCGCAAAGAGCGTGACGTTTGAAGGAGACACGCTCACGGTGATTCCATCGAATGGGTTGCCGTTGTTGCCGAAATTCGAGTTGCCGTTAATGTATATCTTGTCGGCCACCAACATCATGTATCCGCTGGCGTTGCTGCCGGTAATCTCGATCTCGTCGCTCGCAAAATACAGCGCTCCATTCAACACGGTCGTAGAACCGCCGTTGATCTGGTCTACGCACGAGCCCTTGGTCGAGCAGCCGCTGCGATTGCCAAAAAACAGGATTCCGTTGAACGCGCCGGATGTGGGCGCCGATAACGTAGCCGTAACCTGTCCGCTGATAGTGACGGGCGTGTATTTGTAGCTGCTGGAGCAACCCCAGCCTGCGCTTGATGTGTTGTAAACAGTGACGCCGGTGCCCTTAACCACCGCCTGCGAGTTCAGCACCAGCCCGCCGCCGGCCATGATGTAGGTGCCAGGGCTCATCGTGAAGGCCGTGCCATTGGTATTTCCGATTGTGAGACCGCCGCAATAGACGCCTGGCGAGAGCGTGTTGTTGGCCGGCTTTGAATTCATATCGAAATAAGCCGGAGTTTTGCTCACAATGGTTCCGGTCGTAGGCACCGCAACCGACGTCAATGGATCTCCCGGACTCGAAACCTTCACCGGCTGCACTTGCTTGTTGCTGATTGTGTCCCATAATTCCGTCTGCCCATTGAACTGTGCGCCGCCCACAACGCTCACCTGCGTGTGATTCTCAAGGTAGAGCGTCTCCGCCCCTTCCATCTCGAAGCCGTCGCTCGCGCTCGACTCGACCACGACGCCGCAAGCCGTATACACCGACTGTGCGCCCGCGATCTGAAAGGCGCGGTCGGCCGTTGGATCGAGAGCGTAGAGACACGCACCCGGCGGCACGGTGGCCGCTGAGGCCATCAGCCTATCTGTTTGAAAGAGGAATGCGGATAGAAACAGAAACGCGATTCGGGTAGAGCGGGAGACTTTCATTCGATCCTCGCAACTTGTGGTCTGGAAAACGGGTACATTAGTGGTGGAATAGTGCGCCGCTCAAGCGAAGAAATCCGCCTGCGGCTCTGATTTCAATCAGCGTGGACAACGGCACTTTTGCGTCGGCATTGAATGTCGTTGATCAAACAACGAAAGCGCTTAAGACCTGCATCAACATCGGGGTGTTTCTCAAGCAGAAGCACCGACGCGGTTTGACAGTGCCGAAGGCACAAATCTGAAACCCGTTCCTGGAATTGAAGGAATGGCATCTTTGTTTCACAGATCACATATGGAAGTCAAAGGGAAACTTGCAGTGTGATGCTTATTACGCGATAGTAACCTCAATGTTAACTCTGAAGTAAATACAGGCATTCCCCGCCAACAGCAGTGTAAGATCAGCATAGGTGCAATAGGATGTGAGTATTAGCGTCGCAAGTAAAGCCGTATTCACTCCGCCAGATGCGGCGCTACACAGCTTTCGTGCTATCGTCTCCCGTGCTTCAAGCACTTTCGTATACAGTCCGCAATCTTCGATTTCATCTACGCTGAAGATCAATTGCAATAAAAGAAGGTCCCTAGCGCCCGCATCGTTTGGAATGTCAATCACACGGCGAGCGATCCTCTTCTCAGAGACGGTTGTGGAGATGGATGTGTTCTGAAAACGTATGCGCGCGGCCTGTTCCCCGGCGCGGCGCCTGTGGGGCAGCGTGCTGTGGGTTGGGTCGAGGACGAGGTGGGGGCGGGCTCCAGCACCGGATCGCCAGTTGGCAAAGGCCATGAGCGGGATGACACGCCACTCCTGGCAGGGTTGCCGCTGAGATTCCGAAAGTATCTGCGGAGCAACCTGACCAGCTTGCCGGAGTCTCGAAGGTTGTCCGGCCCCCACCCCATCGCAAAGCCTCTGACGGGTTTTGCTCATCTACAAACATTAAAAATTAGAGCGAAAAATCGACGCAAAAAATGGACAAGTCGGCCAGCGATCCCGCGCCCCTGCTCTGCGATGGCTCTCCCTTGGCCTCCTGCGACTGCCGGGTGGTGCGCCGCAAGGGGGTTGGTGGTAGTCCTCCACGCGGGCGACTGAGTCCAGCGCTGCATCACGGGATTTGTTCATTCTGCAATGTCGGGAAAAACCGGCAATCGGGTTAGTTGTCCGGGGGACGGGGTATCGGGTCGGCTTGTACCGCTCCCAGTCTTCTTCTCGGACAAACAACGCCCGGTACTGCCGTCCAGCGTCGATCTTGCTGGCGTCCTCGCACCACTGGTGGAGGCGCTCCCACTTGCCGGGGTCGTTCAGTCTTTCGCGACCACAGTATCGTACAGTCCGTAGTGAGACAGCCCCTCGTGGCTCTCGATCCCCGTATACCGGAGCGAGGCGTCTTCGTAGCGGCGAAAAGCGAAGACGGCTTGATTCATTTGCTCGGTGTTGAACACCTTCAGGCGCACAAGCAGATGGAAGTCTGTTACTGTCAGACCAGTAACGGCGAGAAACAAGTCCGGTTCCAACTTAGTGATCACGTCTTGCAGCGTGTTCTCACGAAAATCGGTCAGATACATGAACGCCGGGATGCGCGTCGCGAACTTGATCAGCTTTTCTTGCACCAGCTTGCGTTTTGACTTGTATTCCTTCTCCTCCTCGGTGAGCTGCGTCTTCTGTTTCTCGGTCAGGTCCTTACCCTTCGCCTTGTTCTTTAGTTCCTTCACCTTCTCGCTTTTGTTGATGATCGTTTCAATGATGTTATCGCCCAGCGAGCGCCAGCCCTCAATGCGTTCCACAGCGGCCATTGCCTCGGGGTTATCAAGGATTCGGCGCAGCGTGTCGTTGTCTACGTTCACCAGCAGTGCGCTCTCCCATTTGCGCGCCAGCAGCGTGGCGGAGGTACCTGCCATCGCAATGTCCAGAATGCCGCCAGCATCTATCTGAATCATTACCGCGCCGTTGTAGGCAAGCACCGGCAGGAACGACACGAGGTCCTTGACGGCGTTTTCCGGATTCAACTCGTTTGGTGAAAGACCGATGCCGTATTCAGAGAGCTGACGTAGCGCGCGCGTTGGCGCAAAGTCGAATACGAAACATGCAGGCTTGAGGACTTGCTCCTCGTTTGGGTTGTCCCCATTTGGATTCTTGATGGACCAGGGAGACTGCACTCGGAACGCTGCCTGAAAGTAGGTTTCAGGGCTCTTCAGGTTACGTAGCATCAAGATCGAAGACCACTGCGGCACAGTAACACCCGTGGTCAGCTTGCCGCACGATAGCGTTATCGTCTTAAACTCGAACCCACTACCAATGGCTTTGCGCACCGGAGGCAGCGCATCTAGGCCAATGCCTGCCGACGCGCCAGCTGCCACAACTACTTCATACTCGTGCCAGAAGACGTTGTGCTTCTCGGCCAGCAGATTTGCCATCGCGTGACAAGCCGCCACGTTTGGCAGAAACCAGAACGAGTGTTGCAGATACGGCAGAAGCCGCACATCCGAGTAAGGGAACGGTGGCGGCGAACCCGTCTTTAGGCCATCCACAATCTTGGGTGCGTACTGGCCTCGGATAATGTCTAGCCACTTTTGTACGTCGCTTTTGTGCTTGAATTGTGCGGCCTTTCCCGTGCCCGTAGCCGCAAAGAACTCATTGAGGTCGAACTCGTCGAACTCTCCGGCGCTGGCGACGGTCAGAAGTTCGTCCGGCATCTGATAGGTGAGCAGACGCATCTGCGGTAGGGCGCCATAAGGGTTCCACTTGCCGGGGTTCTTGACGGCAAAATCTTCCTTGGCGCGCTGTTCGTCGGTGTAGGTCCAATTGAAGATTTGTTCTTCGATGAACTCACCTGTGGCCAGTGCTTTGAACGGTGTTCCTGAGAGGTAGAGGTAGGCTTTCGTCGTGATCGGTAGAAACTCGGCTTCCTTCACCGAAAGCACGCTGAGGTCTTCGTTCACATCTTCGAGCGCAGCGGCATATTCGAGCTTAGCCTCTTTCTTCGCAACGGTCTCTTCCTCGCCCTCAAACAGTTCCTTGGCGGTTTCCCGCCAAGCCCCGAAGTGGTATTCGTCAAACACCACGAGGTCCCAATTCACCGCGTGCAGCCATTCGTTCCTCGGTTTGATATTTCCCACCGCGTCGCGGCCAAGAAGGTCCTGAAAGGAGCCGAAGTAGACCACCGGCTTGTTGCGGTGGATTTTGGTGGGGTCGCTGTTGGAACTGCGAGAGAGGTACTGCCAGCCGTCGAAGTCCACATGATTCTCAAGGTCCGACTGCCACGCATCTTCCACCGCTGGCTTGAATGTCACCACAAGCACACGCTTGGCACCGAGTTTCCTGGCGAGCTGATAGGTCGTGAAGGTCTTTCCGAAACGCATCTTCGCGTTCCAGAGGTAACGCGGAACCGCGTGCATATCTTCCTTCCAGATTGAGTGGAAGTAGGCGTGCGTCTTGTTGACGGCTTCTGTCTGTTCCCGGCGCATCGCGAATGTTTCGTGATGGCTACCGGTGAACTGTTGACCGGTGCGGAGTTCGGTAAGCACGGTCCGCACATCCGCTAGTGAGCAACGCACCCACTCTAGTTCCGTGTTCGTATAGCCTTTCTTCGCAAGAGCCGCTCGTATGTCGTGATCTGTGAAGATCGTGCCATCTTCACGCTCTGCAAGTTCATCCAGCTCGATCTTATAATTTTTGATGACAGCGGTCTTGAGTTGCTCAGTAACCCGCTGCTTTACGTCCCGCGTTGTCTGGCCTACTTTGAGGAGTCCCTTGTGCGCCTCATCGGCTATCGAGTAGGCATAGATGCGTGGCCGAGCCTTTGGCTTCGGTGTGAGGATTTCCTCGATAGGTTTACTCATCGTCACCTTCATCAGTGGTGTCTTCATCGAACAAATCGCCAGTGATTTCCATCGGGCGCACGATTCCCTCAATGAACGCGATTTCGCGGGTGGTAAGGCCATACTTCTTGTAGAGATCACCGTCCGTCCATGGCCTCGTCCAGTCCTGGGTAGGAACGAAGGTGTAAACCTTGCGAGTCGTGTCCTGTGATGGCTTGTGCAGGAGAACCAGAAAACGCGTCAGCCGACAGCAGAGGTAGGACAAGACGCTATCGGCCTCAGTCTTCCTGTCGAATGGTCCAATGTACATGTAAGTCCAGGACGAGATGCTTCCGGGTTCTCCGATGAATGGCGTGCTGAGAATCTTGTGCGGGTATGTGTCTTTATTGCCTGTTCCAGGAGCGGCACGTCCAATGAAGACTTTCCACTTATCGAACAAGGTTTGTTCCTTCGCAATCTTCGCCCTTGCGATATACCCAACCCCACCGTTCCTATAGACCTTGAGGTCATCCCCCGACTTCTTCTCTTTGCCCCTAAAGGTGCTGTCGAGCCCAAATGCGCCGATCGAGCTGACTAAGTTCATGAACTTCTTTGCCTCAGGAAGTTCCAGAGACCTGCTGCTACCAGTTTCGATAGCTACGACCTTCTTAAGAATCGACAACCCTTCGTTGAAGCGAATGAAGACATCGGCGCCCTCTTCAAGCAGTGAACGGGTCGCTGTCGAGGGTGGCGCGTCCTTGTAGTAAGTGGTGACGCGACAGGCCCCAGGATTGTCGCGGTCCCATAGGAAGTAGCAGACACCGCCCTTGAGGCCGATCCCCGGGAAAACGTCCGAAGCTGTGAGATAGTCGTTGATTGAGCGCACTCGGTCGTCGGTAAGCATCGACTCGCGAAACTCGTCCAAGCCCATGCCGCCCGAGAACCACCGTGCCGGGATAACCATACACAGGAATCGTGGGGCGAGAGTTTTGGCCTGTTGGACGAACTGCTGGTAGATGGGGCGTGCCTGGGTTCCGAATCCATCCGTGTTCAGTTGATACGGCGGGTTGCCTATGATTACGTCGAACTGCATTACGCCTCCAAACAACTCGGTAACCCGAGCCTGAATATCGTCGGTATGAATGAACGCATAAGCGTGGGATTCGCGTTCCTCGCCACGGTCAAGCACTTTCTGACTGGCCCCGCAAAACTTGCATTTGCCATTCACCCATGTGTGTTCTATACGCTCGAACCAGATATTGCCATGATCACTGGCAAAGCTCCTGGCGACGGAATGCGGGCCGTTGGCGTGTTTTGAGCAATAGAGGCTGCGGCGCGCGAGCAAGCTAGTAAGTTGAGTGGTGCCGATGCCGAACACCTGCTGCGTAAGGATATGATCGACGCGCGCTTGAAGGTCGGGAATTTCGGACGCCAGTCCCAGGGTGAGGCGGCTGGTGATCTCCCGCAGGAACACGCCCGACTTTGTGAATGGATCAAGGAACCGAACTGAACTGTCCGCCCAGATGTTCGCCCCAATGTTCGCCGCCGCCCAGGCTTCCGCAAGCGTGTCTAGCATCCGGTTCGCGAGCCCAGGCGGCGTGAATACCTCGTCGTTGGAAAGATTGGCTATGCAGGTCAAAACATCCGGGTTGCGACCGCGAAGCGTAAAGCTCACCTGATTGTTCATACAGCCTCCCTCAAGCCATCATCCAAAGGCAAGCAGGCAAGCTCACGCAAATTCATCGGCGGATATTCCTTAATCGGCGTGAAGATCTCATGCTTGCCGAGACTGGCGAAGAGCGACCCTTCCTGGCTGTAAGAAGACATCTGCGTAAGGGCTTCTAAGCGGAAGTCGCGCCGCTGGAACTTGCCCTTACCGAGGTAGCCCCACTCGGCAAAGGTAATGGGCTGGCCGTCATGCATGAGCATCGTCAGCGCGTCGCCATGCACGAGGTTTTCCGACAAGACATAGAAAGCGGCTCGGTAAAGATCGTTTCCCTCATCCAGATTCAGATACTCGGCAAAGACCTCAAGCATATTCGCGCGGCATTCAGCGATATTGTCCGGCAAGAGTTCAATGCCGTAGGTGCACATGAGGCCCAGGAGCGCATACTGCCTCTTCTCAAATTCGGACTTTCCGAATTTGAGTTCCACCGCTGCCAGCTTCCGCTGTAGAACCCGAACCAGAAAATTGCCGCTCCCGCATGCCGGTTCCAAAAAGCGCGCGTCTATCCGCTCGCTTTCCTCTCTGACGAGGTCCAGCATTGCATCCACCATCCAAGTGGGCGTGAATACCTCACCATGGTCGGCTATCCGCTGCTTTGACTTGATAAGGTTCATGTGCAAGCTCGCCGTTCGGTATCCCCTTGGCGCGAATTGCGGTCAATTGCCGAATTGGGCAGCGCAGGCCGATCTCGGCATCCTCAGAATGCTGCGCAATTGGTGCAAATCCGCGCTATTGTTAAATACAGCAACATCCTACTATGTCCAGGAGCGCCCGAGGGGTGCGCTCGAAGGCGGGGATATGGGGCGCCACTACTCCACGCGCGACTTTTTCCGGCAGATGCCGAACCGGCTGCTGGCCCGCGCATGAGGTGGCAGCGCTGAATGCTGCCCGGATCGCAGGCAAGCCGGACGCCGATATTCGTGCCCTGGTGCTGACGTTGGAAGCGGCCCGCAAGGCAGTGGCATAGACGGGACGGCAAACCCCATGCGCAAGGCGCATTCCCACGCCCTGTGAGTTTGGGCGGTCGCGCCGTTGGATGGCCGGAACATGAGGTTGCGGCATTGATCGCCGCACGTATCGCCGGAAAGCCGGAGAGAGAAGTTCGTGAACTGGTGGCGAAGCTGGAGGCAGCGCGCAAGGCGCTGTCGTAGGAGAGAAGCCTTCAATGCGAGTCCGGCGACGCCCAAACCCTCGTCTGGTCAAGATTCACCGGAGCTATGCGGTTGAGGAGATTGCCCGGCGTCTTGAGGTCCACAAGAACACTGTGCGGGCCTGGATGAGAGCGGGGCTCAAGGCGATTGACCACCGACGCCCGACGCTGATTTCCGGGGCCGAACTTGTCGAGTTCCTCAAAGAAAAACGGCAGAAGAAAAAGCGGCCCTGCCAGCGGGAGAAATCTATTGCGTGCGATGCCGGGCGCCGAAACAGCCCGCCGGGGAGATGGCGGAGTACCAGCCGATTACGGAGAGCCAAGGGAACCTGATGGGCTTCTGCCCGGACTGTGAAGGCATGATCTTCCGGCGCGCCAGCCTGGCAAGGCTGGACCAGATTCGGGGGGAATTGGACATCAGGTTTACGGAGGCGTAGCGACGTGTAATTGATTCAGGTTGTCCCACCGTGGAAAGTGACTTGTAACAGGGGTGCGCAACAATGGCCAAGTACAACGCGGAAAACGAGCGAATCAAGCGACGGTATTTCGGTTGGTTGAAAGAGGCTAAGCAATGCGGCGAGGCGACCGTGGACGCCACTGCCAAGGCTCTGAGCCGCTTTGAAGAGTACAACCGGTACAAGAGCTTTCGGGCCTTCCACCAAGATCAAGCGGTAGCGTTTAAGAGGTATCTGGCGGACCAGACCAGCCAGCGGTCCGGCGAGAGGCTGAGCAAGGCGACGATACACGCCACGCTCACCCAACTGCGGCAGTTCTTTTTCTGGTTGGCGGATCAGCCGGGCTTCAAGAGCCGCATTCAGCATTCAGATGCCGATTACTTCAACCTGTCGAGCAAGGACACGCGGATCGCCGCGGCCCACACCTCGCGGAAAGTGCCGACGCTGGAGCAGGTGAGGCACGTGATCGAGGTCATGCCAAACGGGACGGAGATTGAGCGCCGGGACCGCGCTTTAGTCGCCTTCACCCTGGTCACCGGGGCGCGGGATAGCGCCATTGCCTCTTTGAAGTTGAAACACATTGACCTTGCTGGGAAATTCGTCTTCCAGGACGCACGCGAAGTGAAGACCAAATTCAGCAAGACGATTACTACCTACTTCTTTCCCGTTGGCGTGGAAGCCGTCGCGGCTGTCGAGGCGTGGGTGCGTTACCTCAGGGAAGAGAAACTCTGGGGCAATGACGATCCGCTGTTTCCGGCAACGCGGGTTGCGCTGGGAAAGACGCGTCAGTTTGAGCCATGTGGACTGGAGCGGAACCATTGGAAGACCACCACGCCCATTCGGACGATCTTCCGGGAGGCATTCGAACGGGCAGGTTTGCCCTACTTCCATCCTCATTCACTCCGGCACACACTAGCCCGGCTGGGGCAAAGGGTATGTCAGACGCCGGAACAGTTCAAAGCGTGGAGCCAGAATTTCGGACATGAGAAGGTGATGACAACATTCGAGAATTACGGCTCCGTCACCGGCGACAGGCAGGGGGAAATCATCCGAGGGCTTGCGACGCCAGCAGCGAACCCGTCGGACGAGGGAGATGCCGCCCGAGTCCTGCTCAAGAGTTTGCGTGCCTCGGGTTTTGAGATCATCCCGGCACAGAACAGACCGGCCCTGGAGCGAGAGGGCCGGAATTCTACAACCTCCTAGGCCGCTGAACTCGGGAATGGCAGTACTCTGCCGCCTCGCCTGGTTTGCTCCAGGAAGTCCGCCCAATCCTGCATCATCTTCGCGCGGGGCTCCAGATACAGAGCGTGATTGTAGGCTGCCGATACGGCATTGCGCGGCGCGTGGGCAAGCTGCAACTCGATGTGATCGTGGTTATAGCCCTGCTCATGCAGGATCGTCGAAGCCAAGCCTCTGAAGCCGTGGCCAGTCATGCGTCCCTTGTAACCCATCCGCTCAAGCGCTTTCAAGATCGTCATATTAGACATTGGTTTAGTCGAGTCCTGCTCGCCGGGAAAGACAAGCTCACCATTGCCCGAGATTGTCCGCAAAAGCTCAAGCACTTCCACGGCCTGGATTGACAGCGGAACAATGTGAGGCGTCTTCATCTTCATCCGGGTTGCGGGAATAGACCAGCGCCGAGCGTCAAAGTCGAACTCTTCCCAGCGCGCGCCAATCAACTCGCTGGTACGGACAAAGGTGAGCGCCATGAGCTTCATTGCCAGCCGCGTCAGTTGCCGTCCCTCATAGACTTCAATGGCGCGGAGCAGCGCGGGAAGCTCTTTGGCATCGATGCGCGCCATGTTCTGCTTGCGCGTGGGTTTCAGGATGTCAGAGGGGCGAATCTCTGTGGCGGGGTTGCGCTTGGCGTACCCGTGCGCTACAGCATAGCGGCAGACCATCCCGACAATTTGGAGAATCCGCTTCGCCATGTCAGAGGCTCCTCGCGCTTCGATGTCCTTGGCGAGCCGGACAAGCTCCATTGGTTCGACTTCCGCGATTGGTCTATTTCCCAAGATCGGATAGACATTGGCCTTGAGGCGGTTCCGGGTTGTCTCAGAATGGCGGGCGCTCTTGTTGCCGCGCCAATGCTCCAGCCATTGCTCGGCAATCTTTTTGAAAGTGTGTTCCGTGGCGACTATGACGGCGGTCTTCTCGGCCTTGCGCTCCCCCATCGGGTCGATTCCGTTGACAAGCTGCCTGCGGGCCATCGCGTGGCGCTCACGGGCGTCGGCCAGGGACAGCTCCGGGTAAGTTCCAAGTGCCATGAGCTTCTCTTTGTCATCGAAGCGATACTTCCAGCGCCAGAGCCTGCCACCGTTGGGCTTGACTAGCAGGTAGAGACCATGACCATCGGAGAGTTTGTATGGAGCGTCTCCGGGCTTGGAGCGGCGGATTTCTGTATCAGTGAGCGCCATGCATGTATCCTCAATTTCGGGCCGGATTTCTCCGGTACCCCCAAATTCTGGAGTTGATACCCCCAGATGTACCCCCACGGGAACATGGCTTCCACAGTACACCTTTGGACGAAAAAAGACAAAAGCCGCTGATTTTTCAGCGGCTTGGCTGGATTCTTTGGACTGTGTTGGATGTCTTAGAATCTGGAAATGGTAGGCACGACTGGACTCGAACCAGCGACCTCTTCCGTGTCAAGGAAGCGCTCTAACCAACTGAGCTACGCGCCTGCAAAGCGATATCAGGTAGTCTATCAGGATGGCGTGGCGGGGGAAAGATGGGCGGCCACACCCGCCATACTGTACTATCGTTTTTACGTTCTTAAACCCGCCATGAACGACGTTACAAACAAACGATTGAACCGATTCCGCACCACTCCCAACCTGCTCACGTTGCTGCGCATTTGCCTGGCTCCTTTCCTGGTGGCCGCCATCCTGGAGGCTCACTTTGCGTTGAGCTTTGGTCTGTTTGTAGCGACGGGATTGACCGACGCGCTGGATGGCTTGCTGGCCCGCCTGCTGAAACAGCGTACCCAACTGGGCCAGTACCTTGACCCGGTGGCAGACAAGCTGCTGCTGAGTACGATGTTCCTGGTGCTTACGCACAAGAATCTGATTCCGGTCACGGTGACGGTGCTGGTCTTTGGCAGGGATGTGGGGATTCTGGTGGTGGCGGCCATCCTGTATGCGGCGGCGGGACGGCGTGACTTCGGCCCTAGCCTGATCGGCAAGGCCAATACCGCGGCGCAGGTCGCCGCGGTGGCCGCCGTGCTGCTGCATCAACTGACCGCTGCCCACTGGGTGGTGGTGTTTCGACTGGTGGCGCTGGATGCCACGATCGGATTGACCGTCGCCTCGGGGCTGCATTACGCCTGGGTCGCGGCCAGACGCGTGGGCGCTCAGGCCGCCAACGGACACGGCGCCAAGTGAGAGGGCTTAGAAGCCGGTTTTAGAAGTCGTCCGGGGCATCCTCTGTTTCGACGCTTTCTTCAATCTCCATGTCGCGGAACTCCTCGGAGTCAAAGATCTCGCCACACTCCAGGCACTCAACATACTCGGTGTCTTCGTGCCGGGAAACGATACGTACCCTGGGGTGCTTGCAGATGGTTGCCATCGCTCGTGGTATCGGTTGGAAAAAGTGTTCTTTCCGCCAGATTGTAGCGGTCTTTTCAATAAATTAAAACGGATATTTGTTGAATCCGGGGTCTGCCGCGTAAATTTTTCCAGCGAGAGGGGCGGAGGATTCCAGAATGGACTTGAATCCCGACAGAAATGGTCGTATACTGAATACGGACCGAAGAAGTCGGATATTAGGGTCTGCTAACACTACTGGGATGGCGTCGACGGGTGCCGGTTTTTCCCAGTTCTAGGAGCGAGAAGCGAACTGTGGTCAATCACTGGAGCGACGAGCGACAACGAAATGGGGAAAACCGGCCCCGTCCCTTCGGGTTGCGGCGGAAATCCGGCCATACTTTGTTGTCGCCCTTGTGCTTGGAACAACCAAACCCTACGGGCTCCGCCTCGTCTGGCCGGATTTCCGCTCACAACGCCATCCACCCCAGTAGTGCTAACAGGCCCTAAATGCTCAAACTGACCAAGAAGGCGGATTATGGCCTGATGGCGCTCAAGTACCTGGCCGAGCACCCGGAGACGCCTGCGCTGAGCGCGAAGGATGTGGCCGACGCGTATGGGATTCCGGCGCAATTGCTGGCCAAGATTCTGCAACTGCTGACCAGGAACGGGCTGCTGCGTTCGCACGCCGGGATGAACGGGGGCTATGCTCTGGCCCGGGATGCGCGCGAGATTTCAGCTTACGAGGTGATTCTGGCCATTGACGGGCCGTTTTTCATTACCTCCTGCACCAAGGGCAAGAAGGGCTGCGAGCTGACCCCGAGTTGCACGATCAAGGAGCCTTTAGCGCGCGTGAACGACACCATCGCCGGCGTTTTGCAGAGCATCAGTATTCAGGATCTGGCGGAGCACGAACAACCCGGTTTGCCAGCGCACCAGGCGGCCGGGTTGGTTTCACTAACGCTGTAACGGTAGTTTTTCTCTTTCTCTCCGCGATCGGCGGAAAGGAGGATTGATGAGGATGGAGATCAAAATGAGCACATTTGCCAGCCAAGTGGAAGCGCCTACGGGCGTAAGCTTGCCGATTTATATGGACAATCACGCCACCAGCCCGCTCGATCCGCGAGTTCTGGAGGCGATGATGCCCTATTTCACCACCAAGTTCGGCAATGCGGCCAGCCGCAACCACTCCTTTGGTTGGGAGGCGGAAAAGGCTGTGGAAGCGGCACGGGAGCAGATTGCGCGGCTGATCGGGGCCACTGCCAAAGAAATCATCTTCACCTCCGGCGCCACCGAGTCGAACAACCTGGCCATCAAGGGCATTGCGGAGATGTACCGCGAGCGCGGCAACCACATCATCACCCAGGTGACCGAGCACAAGGCGGTGCTGGATACCTGCAAGCGCCTGGAAAAGTACGGCTACCGCGTGACGTATCTGCCCGTGAAGGCCGATGGGCTGATCGATCTGGACGACCTGAAGCGGGCCATCGACGACAAGACCATCCTGGTTTCAATCATGGCGGCCAACAACGAGATCGGCGTGCTGCAGCCGATTGCCGAGATCGGCAGGCTCTGTCATGGAAAGGGCGTCATCTTCCACACTGACGCGGTGCAGGCGGTGGGCAAGGTTCCGGTGAATGTGATCGCCGACAACATCGACGTGCTGTCGATTTCCGCACACAAGATATACGGCCCCAAGGGCGTGGGCGCGCTTTACGTCCGCCGGCGCAACCCGCGTGTGCAGATCGCGGCGCAGATCGACGGCGGCGGCCACGAGCGCGGCATGAGGTCCGGCACACTGAATGTGCCCGGCATTGTGGGCCTGGGCAAGGCCTGCGAGATTGCCTACGCGGAGATGGACAACGAAGCTGCGTATCTGCGCGGCCTGCGCGACCGGCTGAAGAGCAAGTTGGAATCGGAGCTGGATTACGTTCACGTGAACGGGTCAATGGAACACAGATTACCCGGCAACCTGAACATGAGCTTTGTGTATGTCGAGGGCGAGTCGCTGCTGATGGGCATCAACGACGTGGCGGTCTCGAGCGGCTCGGCCTGCACGTCGGCGACGCTTGAGCCCTCCTATGTGCTGAAGGCGCTGGGACTGGGCGACGATGTAGCCCACAGCTCGATACGCTTCGGGCTGGGCCGCTTCAACACACAGGCCGAGGTGGACTACGTGGCCGCCAAAGTCATCGACGTGGTGAAGCATCTGCGCCAGCTTTCACCGCTCTACGAGATGGTGCAAGAAGGCATCGACCTGACCAAGATTCAGTGGGCGGCGCATTAACCACCTGCGGTGGGGCAGCCGCCTTCGGCTGGTCCGCGCCAGAAAAAAGGCGCGGGAGCGAGTTGAACGCAAGTCACAAAGTTATCCGATTCGGCCGTCGCAATAGTCGAATCGAAACAAGAACACAGCGGCTTCCCCCGCAAAGGAGTAACACATGGCATACAGCGACAAAGTGATCGATCACTACAACAACCCCCGCAACGTGGGCCAACTGGACAAGAGCTCGACGGAGGTCGGCACGGGTCTGGTGGGCGCGCCGGAGTGCGGCGACGTGATGCGCTTGCAGATTCGCGTGAACCCGGAGACGCAGGTCATCGAAGAGGCCAAATTCAAGACCTTTGGCTGCGGCTCGGCGATTGCCAGCTCGTCGCTGGCCACGGAGTGGATCAAGGGCCGGACCGTGGACGATGCGCTAGGCATCAAGAACACCGACATCGTAAAGGAACTCTCGCTACCGCCGGTAAAGATTCACTGCTCGGTTCTGGCCGAGGACGCGATTCGCGCGGCCATCGGCGACTGGAAGAAGAAAAATGGCGTTGCCGCGACAGAAGATGGAGCGGCTGTCGCCGTGGCGCAGTAAGAAGAGGCGGTTATGCCGAACGTGGTGACAATCGGGGCTCAATCGCGCCCAGTAGCGGAGCAAGTGCCCGCCGCGGGCGGAGTTGGCCCCACCGCAGGTGGCTTGCAGGTGACTGAGCGGGCGATCAAGCGCATTCGCGCGGCGATGGCCAAGGAAGGCATTTCGCCCCAAGAGGGCGGGCTGCGGCTGGGCGTGATGGGCGGCGGCTGCTCGGGGCTTTCTTACTCAATCAAGTTCGATACGCAGCCCCGCGAGCGCGACCGTATCTACGAGTTTGACGGCGTGCGCGTCTTCGTCGATCCCAAGTCGTTCATTTATCTGCACGGCATGACGCTGGACTACGAGGAGACGCTGATGCGGCAGGGGTTCAACTTCATCAACCCGAACTCCACGCGCTCCTGCGGCTGCGGTTCGTCGTTTTCGTTGTAGACGTGTAGCTTCGCACGAGAGCAAAAATGATGAAAGTCCTCGATTCGGCGGTTCCCATTGCCTGTTGGTCCTGTTCGATCGGCCACAACGACTCCACGCTCTTCTGCCCGCATTGCAGCAAGATTCAGCCCCCACCCGGAGGCGACTATTTTTCTGTCTTCGGATTGGAGCCGCAGCTCAATCTGGATTTGTCCGCGCTGGAGCACGAGTTTCACCGGCTGAGCCGCAAAGTGCATCCCGATCGCTTTGCCCGCGCGGAGGAGAACGAGCGGCAATGGAGCTTGGCCGACACCGCGCTGCTCAATGACGCTTATCGCACGCTCAAGGACCCGTTGCGCCGCACAGAATACCTGCTCAAGCTGAAAGGCGCGGAGATTGGCTCAGAGGCGAGCCAAGAAACGAGCCCGGACACGAGTCCGGATCACAGCAGCCAGGTCAGAAAAGATCCCTCGCGGGTTCCCGCAGATCTGCTGGAAGAGGTCTTCGAGTTGAACATGCAACTGGAAGAGATGCGCATGGCGCGCAAGACAGGCGAGGAAGATCACGAATTGCAGGCGGGCATGGAGCAGGCGAAGAGAAGGTTCGACGGGCTGCTGGTTGAAGTGGACCAGGACCTGCGCATTCAGTGGCAAGTTTGGGATGAGGGCGACGCAGCAGCGCGCAAGACGGCGGAAAAAACGATGGTGAGCCTGCTGGACCGGCGGCGCTATCTCAGCAATCTGGTTCGCGACGTTACCG
>Ga0187852_1002272_pt1 | contig 15990 bp, 11 predicted proteins | sample June2016WEW_6_40_FD_134511 | JGI IMG/M metagenome (GOLD analysis project Ga0187852, IMG submission 134511) | Peatland microbial communities from SPRUCE experiment site at the Marcell Experimental Forest, Minnesota, USA - June2016WEW_6_40 | ecosystem: Environmental > Terrestrial > Soil > Wetlands...
AGACGGCAAGTGGATGCGGCGCGGCACGGCCATCCTGACGGCCATCGCGGGATGCGCCGCGGCGGCCGCAATCGTCGTTTTGGTCTGGAGCCGAGGCCTGGCTGCGCCCGGCGACATCTCATCGGCCTTGAGCCAACATCCCGGCGCCTACAAGCTATCGCTTGGACACATTGAGGATTTGACGCTGGCGTCGTTCGCTTACCTGCGTGTGCCGCTGGCAGTCGCGGCTGCGGCCTTCCTGGTTGGAACCATGGGCACTTTCAGAGCAAAGACGCAGCGCGCTGTCGTTGCGGCGGCGCTGATGATGGTCCTGTTCTTCCATGCAGCGCGCCTCGCCATGGTGGCCTTTGATCCCTACATGTCTTCGAGGTCGTTGGCTGAAGCGCTAGAGAAGGCGCCGCAGGGAACTCTGATCGTCGAACATCACTACTACTGGTTCTCGTCGGTTTTTTTCTATACCAATCGTTCTGCCTTGTTGCTGAACGGGCGGTTCATGAACCTGGAATACGGGTCCTACGCTCCGGGAGCGCCGAACGTCTTCATCGACGATTCGCAGTTCAGGGAGTTGTGGTTCAAGCCGGAACGCTGCTACATCGCTGCCCGGCGGTCGGCTGTGCCCCGCCTGGAAGGTCTGGTGGGTAACGAGCAACTCAACGTGGTGGCTAGCAGCGGAGGGAAAGTCCTTTTGACGAATCATGTCCTTGCGGATAGCGCCGCTCGGAAGTGAGCCATCTGCGCAGTCCCGGCACGGCGGATCCGGGGGCCGCGGATCAGCTTTCACTTCTCGGCCGTTTCGGCAGTGCCCGGAACAAGCTGGCCGTTGCGGAGACGATATTCACCGCCGCGCCAGCGGAAGCTGTTCCTCCCGAAGCTGGCGAGCCAGATAAGAAACGCCAGTGCGTCCCACACCGGAACGAGCCACATTCTCCCGCGCAGCGTCTGATCTTGCAGTCCCCTGGCGCCGATGAGCCACGTCATCGCCAACCGGAGTCCAAGGTAAGTCCCAAGATAACCGAACCCCACGGCCACGCTCGGATGAATCGCGAAGGCGGCCAGCGACCAGGGAAGCCCTTGCGTGAACAGAAGACCCACATGGCCCCAGGGTCGCATGTGGCGCATGACGGCAAGCCAGCGAATGCGCTTGTGAATCAGTTCCGGCATCGAGGCGTAGTCCGGCACCGTCTGGATGGTGTAGGGCAGAAGTCGCACCTCGTAGCCTCGCTCGGCGATCAAGCGGCCCACCAGAAGATCGTCTGCCGGCCGGCTTTCGAGCGCGCGATATCCGCCGAAGCCCTCGAGTTGGGCGCGGGTGGTGGCGATGGTCGGCCCGAGCGCGAACTTCACTCCATCCAGTTGCCAGGCGGCCAGAATCCCGGGGTAGAAATCGGAGACCATGCCAATGGTCTGCAGCTTTTGCGCCAGCGTTTTGGCGTCGATCGGAATATAGAAGCAGGTGACCGCGCCGACATTGGGCTCCGCCAAAGGCGCCACCACGGTGCGCAGGTATTCGGGCCGCACCCGCACGTCGCTGTCGTTGATCACCAGGGTTTCATATTGCGCCTCGCGCACCAGACGCGAAAGTTTCCCGACTTTGTCATTGATGGCGTCGGCATCACCGCCGAAAAGAACGCGAATTCGCCTGTCGGGAAAATCGCGCGCCAACTTCTCGAGCACGGGAACCACCGGGGAATCCTTCTCGCCCACGCAAAACAGCAGTTCGTAATCCGGGTAGTCCTGGCGGCAGAGGCTGGCGAAATTCTCATACGCCTCAGGGTCGAGACCGCGAACCGGCTTGAGGTTGCTGACGGGAGGGGTGAAGCTGCCCTGCCTGGAACCGGCTTGCGTGATTGGCTGGCGGAAAAAACGCCAGGTGCTGTAGATGACGATCAAATAATAGATGAAGGGGAAGGTGGCAACCACAAATACGACATCGCGAAGGACAGTTGAAATCATCATTTTGAAGTGCCGACGCCAGGCGTAACCCCTCACCCGTCCTGCGGCGGCTGATGAATGCGCCGTCGCCGGACACCCTCTCCCCAAGGGAGAGGGCTAGGTTTCTCGTGCGGGCGCCGCCCGTGAATTATGACGCAGACTTCACAACGGAAAGATCTGTCATTCACTTCATAGCTGCTGCCGCAGTCGAGCCGGGGCTGCGGCGCTTGATTTCTCGCAGCGTGTAAATGGGTTTCTTCTGGGACTCGTAATACGTGCGAGAAAGCATTTCGCCGATCAGGCCGACGGAAAGAAACTGCACTCCGGTCAGGAACAGAAGCATCGCGACGAAGAGAAGCGGGCCGTGGGCCAGCATGATCGCCCTGTGGAGCCATAGCTTCTCGTATAAAAGGAAGAGCCCGACACCGCTGCCGGCGCCCATTCCGAGCAGGCCCAAGAACCCGAAAAAGTGCAGAGGCCGGGTGGAATAATCGAGTAGGAACTTGATGCCGATCAAGTCCAGCAGAACTCGCACCGTCCTCGAGAGGCCGTAATGTGACTTTCCCTTTTGACGTACTGTATTCTTAATGGGGATTTCCGCGGTGTTTGCCCCCGCCCAGCTTGCCAGCACCGGAATGAAGCGGTGCAACTCTCCGTAGAGATGAACATTCTCCAGGACCTCGCGCCGGTAGGCTTTGAACGTCGTGCCGAAGTCGTGCAGCGGCATGCCGGAAAGTTTCGCCATCAGCCAATTGGCGACGCGGCTGGGCAGGCGGCGCGTGAGCCATGCATCTTTTCTGTCCACTCGCCAGCCGCTGACCACATCGTATCCCTTCGCCATTTCGGCCAGGAACTCCGGGATGTCGTCGGGGTCGTGTTGAAGATCCCCATCCATACAGATGATGATCTCACCTCGTGCCGAATCAAATCCCGTTTGCAGAGCCGGCGCCTGGCCGAAATTCCTCCGCAGCCGGACCAGGCACACGCGGCTGTCGTTCGAGTAGATTTCGTCCAGGATTTCGGGTGTTTGATCGCGGCTGCCATCGTCCACAAACACCAGCTCGTAAGGTTGCCCAATGCGATTCAACACTTCGGTGAGGCGCGCGTAGAGAGGGCGAATATTCCCCTGCTCATTGAACAACGGCACGACAATGGAAATCATTTGCGAGGTCGCCATAATTGATAATCTGTATGCCAAGATCTTTCGCCAGCAGTTTGATGCACGGCCGTGTCAAGGCCTGGTATTCTTTCTCCCGCTGCTCGACAAGACGCGTCGGCGTCTGCCTCAGCGCCTGATCCGCAAAACCCGGGTGACACATCAATTCACTCGTACCGTCCGGGAGACGGCGAAGAATTTCGCGCAGAAGTTCCTCATCCAGGAACCCGGTTGGCGTCACGCCATAGAAATGCTCAGCGCACGCCACGCCCGCTTGCGGCAACCGGCGGCGCCATCCGCGGGAAAGGACGGAGAGAGCAAGACTGTTAAAGCGCTGCCGCAAGATCCTTGTTCTCGCGCGCGGAAATCGTCTCAACAAGTAGCCCAGCGCCGGCCACGTTTCCGCGATCGATCGAATCGCCCCAATGCCATATTGGCGGGCGAGCTTCAGGCTCATCTCGCCCAGCACCGGCAGGGCGTGCACGTGCTTGTGACTATCCAGATGCGTCGGCACAATGCCTGCGGCCAAGACCTTTTCGACCTGAGCGTGTAACTCTCTCTCTACTTCAATCGCGCGCACTCGCCCCAACAGCATCGCTCGCCACAAACCGGCGGGTTTTCTTGCGAAGAGCCCGCAGCCATTTAGAAGACTGGGAACGCTCGAAGCGGGGGCGACCGGTTTGCCCTCTGTGAGATTCAAATGAATGCCCACTCCTAAACGCGGAGCCTGGCGCGACAGGGCCACAGCCGACGCGAATGCATCTCCGTTCGCCATCAAGGTTGTGCTACTGATCAATCCATCCTGGTGCCCCTCAATGATGGCTTGGTTAACCCCGGCCGTCAAGCCGAAGTCATCCGCGTTGACGATTAGGCGCTTCATCATTACTCAACGCTGATACCGCCCACGTCGTACCAGCCGTCGTCTTGGCGGCCTTCGATGGCCAGGCGGATGGCCGGCTGTTCACTTCGCGGGTCGAGAAGCGCCACGCGAAGGCGGTAGTCGCCGGGTTTCAGCGTGGCCGGAATATAGACAGCACCATCATAAACCGCGTCGCCGGGAAGCCACTTACGCACCTCCACGGGCAGTTTGATGGTTGCCGTTTCCGTGGCGGAGGTTATCTGGAGCGCCAGCTCGTAGGGCCTGTAGACAGGCGCCACGCCGGCGTTGAACCACCACATGTGCAGCGGCGCCATCGTGCCGGCTTTGGCGCGAGGCGCGTATTCCAACCGCCGGAGAATGAAGCGATAGCCCATCTTCTTCTGAAAATCGTCGAAGCGCGGTTTCCACTCGGGCGGGATCTCCGACGATTTTATGTTGACCGAGGAGACATGCCAGCGCAGCGCCTGAGCGAGAATATAATCCACGTCCCAGCCCTTCTGCTTCCAATAGCCAGGCACCCAGCAGGTTTCAAGCGAGACAGGGCCTCGTTTCCAGGCGTCCTGGATGCCCGCGCGCACGATCTGCTCCGGATAGAGGTCGAACATGTGGCACCACCGGCCGCCCGTCGTGTCGCGCATGTCGCCCCAGCAGTCGAGCCGCCAGCCGGCGCCCTGCTGCGTGCCGTAAGCGAGCGCCTGCTCCTGATCGAAGTTCATCAGCAGCGGCGTGCGTTTGAAAGCCTCGAGCCAGATGTCAATGAGGCCTTTCTGATAAGAGAATGCCGGCATGTAATCGCTCCAGCCTTCACCCCAGTAGCCGACCGAGGAGATATCGACGCTGTCGAGATCGGGATGCCCGTCGTAGCGCACGCCCGCCTCCGCCACTACTTCGCCCCAGTATTTCAGGTAGAGCGAATCGGAGAAGTCCGGCTGCCAGATGTCGCCGTCCTTGTCTGTGGGCCGGTTGGCGCGACGCGCGCCCGAGTTCTGATACCACACGGGTAACGGGTGCTTCTGGTCGTAGGGCATCAGGCGGATGGCCAGTGCCTGGCCGTGCGCGTGCGCCTCCGACAAGGCTTGGTCAATGATTTCCCAGCGAACCTTGCCCTGTTCCGGCTCGAGCTCTTGCCAGAACCAGCGGCAGTAGGAGATCGAGGAACCGGGAAAGTCTGACGCGGAAGTCCCCTCGCTGAGCTTCGCCGTGGGCCCTTCTTCGGACCACCCCAGGCCGGCGTTCAGGGCTTGGCCGTTGAAGCGCTGGAATGTTTCAATGCCCATGCCGGGATTCACCAGCACGTCGTCAATGGGCTTCGGGCGGACGACCACCGTTTCCTGCGCCGCGGCCGACGCGGCCACGAGACTCAATGAAAGAAAACAGATTAGTTTGTGAATCATGATGAAACCTCGTATTCGGGGAAAAGCAATTCAAATGGCAAATGGCAAACGGCAAAATTCAAATGGTTTCAAATTTGCGATTTTGCATTTTTAATACCTCGTAGGCTGGCCGTTCTTCCTTTGCCTTTAGTTGTTGCCACCGCCTTCGACAACATCGCGCGCAACTGGTTCGATTCATCCAGAATTGCAGACAGCCGATTGCTCGGTACGATGTCAGCCTTGGCGAGCAGGCGCAACCAGTAGTTGGATTCCCTGACCTCCTTAAGCGCAATCTGCGGTTTGTGAACAAAATCCTCGCGGGACTCAGCCCCCTGAGCTTCTTCGTAGTTAGCTCCGATGGAAATACTCGAACGCAGCAGTTGATCGCCGATTCGCCGCCCAACGAGAGTTCGTGGCAAAGCTTCGACAACCCGAATCGCACGCACTCCGTAATCGAGCAGCCGTTCGCACACTTCACGTGTTTCCATTTCGACACCTCCGAGCGCACATCAGGATACACAAGAACCGCGACTCGCCAATGGTAAATGTCAAACCATTTGAATTTTGCCGTTTGCCATTTGCCATTTGAATTGGCTTTTCTGCTGCTCCTACCCCACCAGCCGAAGTCCTTCCGGTAAAGACTCGCCGAAAATGCGCATGGCGTCGGCCTGTGCGGGCGGAACGTATTGGTGTAGGCCGCGCGTCAATTCCTCGCTGACACCCGCCGCGGTCAACCGCGCTATCGCCGTTTGGCGCAGACCATCGTCGATGTCGCGCAAGTGATCACCAGTAAGCGATCCAAGCTGGACAATCGCCGAGGCTGTTTCGGCTGTGAATTCAGTTAGCTCGAGCAGCGCTTGTAGCCATTTTGATGCGGTCTCGACTGCGACCACACAGTTGAGCGGCCCATACAGTGGGATGCGCGCGCCGACACGTCCGAGCGACCACAGCCAGGCCTTGTCGGTGGGTTCATTCTTGATCCTGACCAACAACTCCTCCCCCAGCGAGGCGCGCCAGGAGGCGGGAAGATGCTCCGAACTGGCCAGCAAGCGCCAACCCTCGTGTTCGACCTGGCTGTTCAGCCGTCCGCTTGTTTTCTTTCCGCTGACTCCCAACAGGGCCCCATATTTCTGGTACAGCTCGCGCTGCTGACCGGCGTTAAGCCCGCCTGCCACGCGGCGCCAAAGCACCAGCCACTCGACCTGAACTTGAGGGTCCTTGGCGTACGACGGCCCCGCCAGGTAGACGTGGCGAGCCTGGTTGATCCGCCAATCATCCAGCAAGGCGCCGAAGCCGGGCCGCAGGCAGAAGCCGAACAAGTTAAGCCAGCGAGCCTCGTGCCGGCGACTCTTGGCGCGCCCGGCAGCAACCTCGACGAGGACATCGCAGAGGGAACGGATTGTGCCCATGGGCCAGGCGTCTTTGTTGTGGCCGAGCGCGGCTTCGAGTTTATTCACGATCGTCTCAGGCTGTGGCGCAGTCGTCGCGTCCGCTGTGGCGTGGGCATCATGCCCGCGCGGCACGTGCGTGGCGCCAAACACCTCCTGAATCAGTTTCGCCGCGGTCTCAACAGACTCCCCGGGGATGGGTGGAGGCGCCTGCGAAGACGGCGAGGCAGCCTCCGGAGGTTGAGCTTCATTGCCGCGAAGTTCGAACTGCAAACGCCAGCGGTGTTGCGTCTTGAGCGACTCGCACCAGAGTTCGAGAGTTCCCACCTCCGTGAAGCTGGCCGTTAGCCGGACGCCTAATTCGATCTGGCGTGATTTCTTTCCGAAGCGCAACAAGGTGACCAGCGGGGCATGACGGTGGATCTGCGCTTCATCGAGAACCGCGACTTCGCCGTGTTCGTCGTGACGCGTCGTCGAACTATAGAGCGTGAACGACACCGGGCGATTGGTGAGAACCGCAAACTCGCGGCTCTCGAGCGGCAACGTGGTCCCTTCTTCAATCCCTGACGGCAGGACGCAGACGGCTTGGGGCGCGTGGTCTTGCGCGCCTTCCGACTGCACGCCGATGTAGTAGCTTCTTGCGCTGCCGGCCCGGATGCGCAGGCCGCCGCCCCGCCGCACGCGGCCGTAGTACGCTGCCCCGATACCCACGGCGCTTTCCGGGGCTTGGTTGCTGAGGATCTTGGGTCGCCAGGCGCTGCTGCCGTTAAACCATCCTTCCACCGCTTCGACAATCTTGTCCCGAGTGATGGCCGGCGTAAAGAAACCGCCGTTGAAGAGAATGGCATCAGGGCGGACCATCGGCGCTGGCACGGACTCGCCTGTCACCGGCGGGACGCCGTGGCGCGCCTCGACAAGAAACGCGGCTAGATGCTTCGTGATAGCCGGTTCGCTCGCGTACGGCAAACCAAGTTCTCGAAGACCCGCTCGCCGGTCGTGGGCGGGCAAGTCGTCAGGTGCGGTGCGTGGAAGGAAACCGCCGGTCAGAACTTCCACCACTTCGTCTCGCGTCAGTTCGGAGACGAGCGTCCCTCCGACGAGCGCTCGTCCGCTGCCCAGAACGCTGATCGGAAGGCGGTCGAGCGCCGGATCGCTGAGCAATCGCTCCTTGGCAGCACAGCAGGTTCGACCGAGAGCGTGCCGCTGACGGAGGCTGAGCTTCGGAGCATGGAGTTTCTCCTCGACGCGCCGCGCCAGGGCCAGATCGAGGTTGTCTCCTCCCAGGAGCAGGTGCTCGCCAATCGCGATGCGCTCAAACTGAACTTGCTGATTGACGAAGCGAACTCGAATCAGGCTGAAGTCCGATGTGCCGCCCCCAACATCGCAGATCAGAACCAGGTCGCCATCTTGAAGTTTTCCCCCGAGCCCTGAGTCCCCTCCCCACCCGGGGAGGGGAGTACCCGCCACTGATTCGCCTCGCCCTCCAGAAAGCGGAGCGGCCCCTCCGAATTCCCCTCCCCGGCTGGGGAGGGGAGCAAGGGGCGGGGCGGAAGCGCGCGAGCGTCTTCTCCCTCGGCGCGCCGCGGGCGCCACATTCAGCGCATCTTCGTGAGCGGCGATCCAGGCGTAGAAAGCCGCCAGCGGTTCTTCGAGTAAGGTCAGCCTTTCAAGTCCCGCCTGCCGCGCTGCCTCCACTGTTAACTCGCGCGCCTCTTCGTTGAAGGAAGCCGGGACCGTCAATACGATTTCCTGATTCTCGAATCGCATCTCGGCGTCACCGGAGGCTGCCGTGGAATGATTCCACGCATTCCGCAGATGGGTGAGATAACGGGCCGAGGCTTCCACGGGTGAGACCATCGGTTCCGGCGGTTCGGCCCCCCAGGGCAGAAGCTTGGCACGGCGATCTACGGCGTCATGGCAAAGCCAGGATTTGGCGGAAGAGACTTGCCGCCCCGGCAGGAGCGCGCCTTGTTCGCGCGCCAGCACGCCGACCACTGATTCCTGCCGCTCTTCCCAGGGAAGCTTCATGCTTCCTGCGGACAAATCATGTTCGGTAGGAAAATAGAGAAACGAGGGCAGCGTGGGCATGGTGCGGACCTCGCCCTCCGCCACCAGTTGCGGGACCTGGAAGACCTGAATTGCGGATGCTTCCTTGTTATCGAGGTAGGCAACAACCGAGTTTGTCGTGCCCAGGTCGATGCCGATGATGTAACGGCTGGAGTCTTGCATTACTGATCTGTATCTCGAATCCGGCCAGCGCTGTCATGCTGAGCGAAGCGAAGCATCTCCGCAGTTGTCCTCTTTTGCTCCTCAAGCAATTACAAACTGCCGAGATTCTTCGCTTCGCTCAGAGCGTGTGACTTTTTTGAATTTCACCGAAAGGCGGCACTGAGAACAAATGAGTTAAGTGCCCTTAAACGGCCCAATATCCAAAAAAGTCACAAGCTCTCAGAATGACAGCGTTCGGGGGGTTCCCGCGGCCTAGGCCGCTTTTTCACGGATGTTCAGCTCGAGCTTCCACCGCTGCGTGCCGTCGCGCGAGACGCACCAGACTTCGAGTGTGCCAACTTCCGTGACGCGGGATTCCAGGCGTACGGGCAAAACCGTGCCCTCCTGGCCGTCCAGTTTCAGCGTCACCTCGAGCGGGCTCAACTCTTCAATCTCATCGCCCCAATCCTCGAGCAGGCTGCCGATCTGGTCTTGCTTGCGCACACTCGAGCTCAGGAAGCGAAACTCCGCCGCCTCGCCCACCACCAAGCCAAACTCCCGGTCGGGAATCTTCGCCTCCGTACCCTCTTCCATGCCGAAGGGGACCACGCAGAGCGCCTTGAGCGGGGCTTCCATGCCGGGGACCGCCGGCAGGGCGCTCTCAATGCCGATGTAATAGGTACGCGAGGCCCCGCTGCGGATGCGCACGCCCTTCCCTCGCCGCGCCCTTCCGTAGTAGGCTGCGCCGCGGGCCACGGCGTGCTCGAGATCGGGGGCATCAAGAACCTCGCGTGATCCGAGCGGCTCAAAACCCTCGTCGCGCAGCCAGCCGTTCAGCACCTCGATCAACCGGTCACGCAGGACGGCCGCTTTCATCACGCCGCCGTTGAACAGCACGTGCGTCGGACACGCCAGGCCGCTCCGGCCGCGGCGGATCTTTTCGAGTTCCGGGCTATCCTGCACCTGCCGCGAAAGGAATCGCGCCAGATGCTTGGTTATGGCCGCATCTGCTGCATACGGCAGTCCCAGTTCTTGAAACCCAATGCGCCGTTGCCGCGCGGGCAATTCGCTGCTCGCCACTTTGGGAAAGAATCCTTCCACCAGGACCTGCTTCACATCCTCGCGCGTCAACTCAGCTTTGATCGTCCCGCCCACCAGCTTGGAGCCCTTGCCCAGCAAGGCAATGGGGTGCTTATGGCTTTTCGGTTCCTCGAAGAGCCTTTCCTTGCCCAGCCGGCACTGGTGCCACAAGCTGTGCAACTGCCAGATATCAATATGCTGTCCGTTGGCTTCCAATCGTTGCTGGAGCAGCCGCGCCAGGGCCAGATCCATGTTATCGCCGCCCAACAGGATGTGCTCTCCCACGGCGACTCGCTTGAGCACCAGATCGCCGCCTTCCTCCGATACTGTAATAAGGCTGAAGTCTGTTGTCCCCCCGCCGACATCGCACACCAGAACCAAGTCGCCCACCTTGACGCGTTTGCGCCATCCATCACCCTGGCTTTCGAGCCAGGCATAAAAGGCAGCCTGGGGTTCTTCCAGCAGGGTGATGTTTTTTAAACCTGCCTGTTCTGCGGCGCGCCGCGTTAATTCCCGCGCCTCTTCATCGAACGAAGCGGGCACAGTGAGCAGGACGTCCTGCTCGCTGAGAGCCAGACCCCGCTTCCCTTTCGCCTGGTGGTGGTCCCACACCCGGCGCAAGTAATCGAGGAAGTGCGCAGAGGCGTCCACGGGCGAAAGCTTGGGCACTTCTTCCGGAGCCTGCCAGGGCAGGATGGGCGCAGTTCGGTTCACCGCCGCATAACAAAGCCAGGATTTGGCCGAAGCGACCAGCCGCGACGGGCTTTCGGCGCCGCGCTTTCGCGCCAGTTCGCCCACCACGAACCGGGGCGCCGGTTCCCAAGGCAGTGCCAGGCTGTCTTTGGGGAAATCCAATTCGCCGGGGAGATAAAGGAAAGACGGCAACAGGGTGCGATCCGCTACTTCGTTGGGATTCACGAGCTGAGGAATTTGCTGGATGGCTATTTGCCCTGTTGCTTCTTCCAGGTCGGCGTCACACTGCGCCAGGGCCGAATTCGTGGTTCCCAAGTCGATGCCAACAATGTACTTTGCGTCCAATAGACCTCCGCTTTCGAGTGGCGTAGGGGCGGTTCGCGAACCGCCCCTACGGAATCTCGACTTCCGCCGGGGCCACGACTGACCGGCCCTCACCTTCGGGTAGAGATGGCAAATTCACTTGTGTGGCGCGCCATCCGCGATGCCGCAACAAGCCACTGAGTGGTGGTTTTCCCGTGACGTTGCCGATGACTTTGATGGATGCCGGATCAAACCCCGCTTGCACAGTAACAGGGCGATCTTCCTCAGAGGGGATAATCGGTTCGAGTTTGACATAGCGTTCGAGCGCCTGCCGGCAACTTTGGTGGACACTTCGCACGGCGGCGCCCAGTTGGGCATCCGGATACGGCGTCACATCCTCTGCAAAAAAATCGATGAGCCGCCCCTCGCGTTGCAGCAAAGCGAGCATCTGGATCGCGCGGTCGTAATCCGGCGCCCTTGGTTCTGCAACCGGCGCCACGGGAGCCACAGCAGCCGGCGTCATGCCCAATTCCTGGGCAAGGCTCTGCGGAATCTGACCATAGAGCAGAAGAGAGAAAAAACAACGCAGAGAATAAGCGATACGTTTTCCGAGCCCCATCGATGTGACTCCCATCCCCAACGGCCAAGTTCAGAAGCGAGGCATCATTCGAAAGATCGAGCACGCTTCCCTCGACGCCACTGTTGCGATGCCGCCCCTGCCCGAGCCGCATTAATACTTTGTGAACCAGATTTTCATTATACCTTAGCTGTTTGTGATTGGGGGTTAGTGGGCGCGCGGGCGGTGTGTTGATCGGTGTGCAAGGCCAACCATGATGGAATGCCGTTGGCGAAGCGAGCGGTCGATAAATGTTGAAGGCCGGCGCAGCGAGTCAAGTCAGGGTTAGGCCCCGACCGGTCAGGGCCACGGCAAAGCGGATTCTCCACAGGATAATGATGAAATAAGTAATAGGCTCGATGTTATAGAACGGATTTGGTACTTGAATGTACGAGCTTTCAGGAATAGAGTAGTGCCGCGTTCGGCAGTTCGAGTTGTGTGCTGGTTCGCACGTGGGGCCGCAATGGGTGGCGGTAAATGCGCCGGAAAATCAGGGCGCTAGAGTTGAATTAATACACTACTTTAGTTCTTGAGAGATTGACCCGATCTGCCGATAGAGTAGGACGGAGGAACGAATGATTTGGCTGGATTGGTTGATCGTAGCGTCGGTTGCGGTGCTAGGAGCAGTCTTATTCAAATATTGGAAGGAACGGCCGCGTCTCGTAAACAGACTTGATTCCCCTGTGCGAAGCGCGCACCCGACCGTGGCCGCAATAAACGATCGGGAGAGTTATCGGCGGCCACCGGAAACGCTCCGAGGAGTCTCCGCGAACCGGAGGTTTCCCACCGGCACTCATGCCTTCGCTTGCTACAAGCACAAATTCGAAGAAATGACGATCGGGCGCGGAGACGAGGACGCCTCATTTTGGGAAACGATCGCTGCCCTCGCTTTCGAGGTTCAGGCCAGACCGCCCCATGGTCTGGAGCATTTCCAAGGGGTATCCAGGCTGGCATGCCAGATTGCCTCGCAGTTGGGGTTATCTGAAGCGGAAGTCGAAGAAATCCGCGTGGCGGGCATCGTTCACGATATCGGCAAGACCCATATTCCCGAACAGGTACGCTCGAAACCCGACCTGCTGACGGCGGAAGAGTTTGAGATCATGAAGAGCCACGTGGCCTGGGGAGCGCGGATGTTGGAACCGATGAATGAGGAAGGCATTGAGCAAATCGTGCTGCACCACCACGAGCGATTCGACGGCAATGGTTACCCCGACCAGTTGAAAGGAGAGGAGATTCCTCTGGGGGCGCGAATTGTATCGGTGGCCGAGTGTTTCGACTCCATGGTTTCCGAACAAGCTTACAAGGCTCAGCGGACTTACGAAGATGCCGTTGCCGAGGTACTCCGCTGCTCCGGCACGCAATTCGACCCTGCCGTCGTATCGGCCTTTCTCGGCCAGGTTCGGATGGCAGACGATTTCCGACGGCAGAATTAAAGGCGAATGCGTTCTTTGGAACGCGTCAGGGCATAGCTTTCAAAAGAGTAACCACGGGCCTTGGCCTCGTTGCACAGAATCCGCTCGGCGTAAAATCACAAAGCATTTCAGGATCGGCGCACGGAATTTCCCCATTGCAGGGCCATCATCATCCATCCGGCATCGCCATGAATGGGTCGCGACCCAGGGCTTGGGCGCGCAGTACAAACTATGTGAGTATGTACTCATCGATAAATATATATAGAGGATCTGGAGGGACATCTTGTTTTCTGCGGGGCGGACGGTCATGGCCGATGCCAGATCATTTCCGAAGGTGTATACTAAAAAGCTGGATTCCATATTGGACATCGCCGGGTGGGGAAGCGCTTTCTGGTCTCGGCCGATCCAGCGCCCGTCCGGATCAGATGTTAGGCTTTATTCTCCGGGCAGACTATCGTGCCGGATGAGGTAGAAAAAACCTATGGACTCCCCAATCCCCGTTCTTTCGGCGCCTTCCCCCGACGAAATTAAACCGCCTTTTAAACACGTCGTAGACAGCCTGCCTGACGGCGTCTATGTCACCGACCGGGAGCGCCGGATCACCTACTGGAACCGCGCAGCGGAGGAACTCTCGGGGTACAGCGCACAGGAAGTGTTGGGTAAACGATGCTCCGACAACTTCCTGATGCACGTCGACGATGCCGGATGCCTGCTCTGTGCAGGAGACTGTCCTCTCAGCCGCACGCTTGAGGATGGCCTGCCGCATCGGGCGGATGTATACCTTCACCATAAGAGCGGACACAGAGTTCCGGTGGAAGTCAGGGTTCGTCCGATTTGGGGCGGGAACGGCGAGGTCGTGGGAGCGGTCGAGGTCTTTAGCGACAATTCCCGCCAAAGGGCAGTGAGGGAGCGAGCCAAGGATCTCGCAAAGTTCGCCTTTCTTGATCCGGCCTCACAAGTGGGAAACCGCAGCTACCTGGAGCAGCAACTATCGCAGCATCTCGATCAGCTCTCAACCTTTGGCACTCCGTTCGGAATCCTGCTGGCCGACTTGGATGAGTTCAAGAACATCAACGACACTTACGGGCACGCCGCCGGAGATACTGTGCTGGTGACCATCGCAAAGACCATGTCAAATTGTCTGCGCGCATCCGACGTGGTAGGCCGCTGGGGCGGCGACGAGTTCTTGGCCATTCTTCCCGGCATTACCCGGCAGTTCCTGGAAAACGTGTCCGAAAAACTCAGGAAACTGGTCTCTCAGTCTACCGTCCCTGTGAGTGGAACAGCGATACATGTGACGATCTCGGTGGGGGCTGCAATGGTTGCTCCCGGAGACTCGCCGGAATCCCTCATGAAGCGAGCAGACCAAAAGTTGTATGCCAGCAAGCAGTCAGGCCGAAATCGGGTCAGCCTATGATCGTTCCGTAGCACAGGCACTCTTGCCTGTGCATGCAGGGTCTGCGATTAGTCCAATCCACAGGCAGGAGTTGCCTGTGCTGCCTCATTCTGACGCCGCTAATTGACATTCAACGCAGTTACAGCAGATCGGGCGGGAGTTTTCGCCCATTCAAGGCACGAGCGCCGGTTGTCAATTTCAACACCGTCTCATACTCACAGGAAAATAAAGGCATAAGCAGCCGCAGGTCGGTTTGGCACACAACGTGCCACCAAGAATGTGCACGCCTAGTTGGGGATTGCAGGGTAACGGAGTCATAGCCTAAGGGCAGCCACAGGGCCATGCCTACCCTGGCTATTATGAATCATGACGAGCTTCATTTTCGCGCTCTCGCGGTCGAAGACAATCCAGCAGACGCGTTGCTGCTGAACGAGGTCCTCGTGAGGATCCGAGACGCGCGGTTCGAGACCACGCACGTCGAGAGGTTGGAGGATGCACTGGCCAGCCTTGCGGTGGCATCTTACGACGTGGTGCTTCTGGACCTTGGTCTGCCTGACTCTCAGGGCCCAGATACCGTGACCCGTTTGCGCCAGTCGCAACCCGCGGTGCCGGTTGTGGTGTTGACTGGATTGGACGACGAAGCTGTGGGAATTGCTGCCATGCAGTTGGGCGCGCAAGACTACCTGGTAAAAGGCAGTTTCACGCCGTCTGCGCTGGGGCGGTCTATTCGCTACGCCATCGAACGTAAACGAGCAGAACTAGCAGTGATGGCGCAGCTCAAGGAAGCGGCGATTGTTGAAGAACGCAACCGGATTGCGGGTGAGATCCACGATATCCTGGCGCAAGATTTTGTGGGCATTCTCCTTCAGTTGGAAGCCGCCCGAGAACTCAATGGCTCGAACCCTGACGAGGTAGCCAGGTGTATTCAACTCGCCGAGGCCGTGGCACGCAGTGGTCTTGCGGAAGCGCGACGCTCGGTTTGGGCATTGTGTCCACCGGAGTTGGACGCCGAGGGGTTGGTTGGGGCGGTGCAGAGTTTCCTTAGCCGGGTAGCAGTCGGCAACCCCACCGCGATCGGGTTTTCACTCCGCGGCGAACCCTACCCGTTGCCCAGTGATAAGGCGCTGGGACTTCTCCGTATTTGTCAAGAAGCGGTCGTGAATGCCCTTCGCCACGCGCAAGCGAGCAAGATTCGCGTCCAGATAACTTACCAGCCATCAGGTGTAGACCTGTCTGTGCACGACAATGGCCGGGGTTTCGATCCAAAGGCCCATGTGGGCGGCAAAGGGTTCGGCCTCATCAGCATGCGCGAGCGCGCGGAGCGCATTGGGGCGCGAATTGAAATCTCCGGCGAGCCGGGTCAGGGAACACGGCTGACCGTGGCGGCTCGAACCTCTCCGGGCGCCGCAGAGGGCGGACATCATGAGTGATCCTGAATCGATTCGCGTTCTCGTCGCAGACGATCATCCCGTGGTGCGGGAGGGCTTGTCCGCCCTGATTAATCGGCAGCCGGACATGAAGGTTGTGGCCGAAGCGGGCGATGGGAGCGAGGC
>Ga0187852_1002274_pt1 | contig 15980 bp, 13 predicted proteins | sample June2016WEW_6_40_FD_134511 | JGI IMG/M metagenome (GOLD analysis project Ga0187852, IMG submission 134511) | Peatland microbial communities from SPRUCE experiment site at the Marcell Experimental Forest, Minnesota, USA - June2016WEW_6_40 | ecosystem: Environmental > Terrestrial > Soil > Wetlands...
GCGGCGCGCTCGGCGTGAACGGTAACGCGCACGGGCAGCGGTGAGCCGTCGAGCGGAAGAAGCCGGGCTTCGGGCTCGACGCGCACACCGATTGCGGGAGTGACGACAAGCGGCTGGTAGACGCCGCCTACGCCGGTGACGCGCGCCAGTGTCTGCACGACCATGCCGAGACGGATGGGAACGCCGTCGAAGGCGAACTCGGCCCACGCGCTGAGCGGGTAGGGCGCAAAGGATCGCTCGCGCCAGGCTTCATTCGAAATGTCGTAGTAGGGCTGCTCGGTGGTAGGGCGCGTGAAGTGAGGTTCAGTGGGTTGCGCGCCGGCGGGGACTTCCAGGTGAAAGAGCGCATTGGCAGGTCCGGAGCTCTCCTTCGCGCCGGATGATTCGTTCTTGTCCCACGATCCGCCAGAACCGGTTTCGAGCCACGTCTTCGAGAGCTGGGCACCGTTTGTGGCGCTGAAGGTGTGCACCCGAACGCCGAACTCCTCGCCGGGATAAACGCTGGGTGCCGATTCTTCGGCCGATGCGCCGCGGCCCGGGAAGCCCTGCCCGTCACTTCCCGCCACGAACGCGGTCATGTCGAGTCCAAGCTGATCCTTCAATGCTTCCTGGAACTGGCTGATTTTTTCGCCCAGTTCGAATGTGAGATCGGATTTAGCCTCTGCGTCTAGATCGCTCGCGTTGACGCGAGTGTAGAGGTCCAGCGTTTCACGGTAAATGGGCGCAAGCTTATGCGCAGCTTCGACGCCGCTCCGATTTTTACAATCGCCTGCAAAGGCGTCGAGATCGGATTGGATTCTATGCAGGCCATCGCTGAGCCACGCGGGCGGCGCGTCTCCGGCCAGCCGAGCCAGGCCCGCAATGCTGGTGTCGATGTTGACCTTCCGATTCTGAAAGAGGCTCGCGTCTTCTGCGTTGGGGTTCGTACTCGCCGCCGAGGGCGCGACGGCCCACAGGTGATAGCTTGACGAGTCGGGCGCGCTGAGCGCGGGATTGGCGCCGCCGTTTTGCGAGAGCTGCCGGCCCCAGCCCTCGCGCGCGATCTGCACGTAGGTGCGGCCGAGCGCGGAGTCCCACGTGCCGACAGGAATTGTCGCGTCGGCTTTGAGCGCGCCTTCGGTCCACTCGCCGGTGACGTAGTTGTGAAAGCGGGCCAGAGTCCACTTGCCGGTGGCGTAGTCGAACATCTGTCCGTTGGCGACGGGCGCGAAGGGCGCACGCGAGTAGACGGCAAGCGGCTGCCACGGTTGCAGCCCGTTCTTCAGTTGCTCGGGAAAGACCTTGGGATCGCCGGCAACTTTGAAGGCCTCCTGCGCGATCTCGCCCGAGACCTGGTGGTGCCCATGGCCGTCGCTTGGTGCGCCGACGAAGGTGGAGAGAATGATTTGCGGCCGCACCATGCGCACCGCCAGCACCGCATCGTAGAGCACGCGGTCGTGGCCCCACTTGGCGAAGGACTCTTCCTGGGTCTTCGAGAAGCCGAAGTCGGCCTCAGTGCCCCAGAGCTGCCGCGCGCCGTAATACTCGTCGGCCTTGAGCAGCTCGTTGGTGCGGATGAGGCCCAGCGCATCGTAGCTCTCGGCGGACATGGCGTTCTGGCCGCCTTCGCCGCGGGTGAGCGTGAGGAGGGTGACGCGCACGCCGAGACCGCGTGAGAGATAGGTCATCAACGCGCCGTCTTCGTCGTCGGGATGGGCAACGATGACGAGCACGCTGGCGGTGGTGCCGAGACGCTTGAGGGTTTGTTCGAGATCCGCTGCGCCGCGATCTTCAGGCAGGGGCAGGGCTTCAACGGTGGGCTCGGGAAGCGGGACCTGAGACAGTTCGGCTTGGGGCGAGGAAAGCGATGGCGGTTGCGCGCCGGCGAGCGGCGAAGATGCGGCGAGCAAAAGCGCCGCGAGGAGGGCGACGTTGGCCGTTCGATGGAGTTGGCGGGGAGACGAAATCATCACAGGCCAGTTTACAGGCTGGCGAGGGGGATAGACCCCAAGATTGTGCGACGAATTCGTGCGCGTTGCGGCACATCGCCGCTGATTCGCCCAGAACCGAAAGCTTCCCAGCTTGCTCGGCTCAAGAGACTCGATAGACAACCGCCTTGCCGCGAGAGAGCGGGTCCCAACCAGACGAAATTGCACGTCGAACGTCGGACTCCACAGTTTTCACTGAGAACTTCGGCCGTTGCGGAATTTGGAACGCTCCGTTGCCGGTGTGTTTGTCTGGGAAAGGATATTCCAGTATCAGTCCGCGGTGTCTATCATCATCGGACTGAACGGTAATACGAAGGCCCTTGAGACCGTGCTCTGTAGTGCATTGTGGCTCACTGAGCAGTGACCATTTCAAGTTGTGGCCATCAACGACGATCAGGCCGCCCATTGTGCGTTTGCGTCTTTTCTTCTGACCATGCATCAGAACTGCCCCTCGTATTGGCTTTGCCCATCCATGATAGTTAAAGTCGCGGGCCGTTTGTCGAATAACTGCAAGTTACCTATAAGTGAACGCTCCTGGACTTGCCATCCCACGTCCCAAAATCCGGGCGTGGGGCACCCCTGTTGGTGCTAAACGGAGAGTTGCCTCAGCGCCAGTCGTCGCGGGCGTTGGCCAGGCCCTGATTCATGAGCGCGTCGAAGCCGGCGTGCTTCTTGATGAAGATCTCGCTGAAGTGGCGGTCCTGGCGGAGCAGGATGGCCTGCAGGCGGACGAGTTCGAGAAGCGCGAGAAACATGGCGATGAGCGCGCGCTCGGATTTGGTGTGGCTCAACATGCGGCGCAACGCCACGGGCCTGTCTTCCATGGTGAGGCGGCGCGCCAGGAACTGGATCATCTGGCCGACCGTCACCGAGTCTTCTTCGACATCGATGATGGGGCGGTTGCGGGCGCGCTCCAGAATATCGCTGAAGACGCGCACCAGGTCGGTGGTGTCGGCGGCGATTTCGGGCTCGGCGGCGGAATCTTCCTGAAACTCGCGAATGCCGGGATTGCTCCACGTGGCGTATTCGAGCATTTGCTTTTCGAGAAGCATCTGGGCGGCGTTTTTGAAGCGCTCGTGCTCGAGCAGCCGCTCGACCAGTTCGCGGCGGGGGTCTTCGGCGTCGTCGTCAGGCCCGGCGGGGGCGCGCGGCAAGAGCATTTTGCTCTTGATGTGGATGAGCAGCGCCGCGGTGTAGATAAAATCGCCGGCCACGTCCATGTCGCCGGCGCGGAGCTGGTCGACGTAGGCCAGGAATTGCGCCGTGATCCTGGCGATGGGGATGTCGTAGATATCGATGTCCTGCTTGCGGATGAGGTCAAGCAGCAGATCGAGCGGGCCGTCGTAAACCTGATTCACGAGGACGGAGAACGGCGACTGGTCGGCGTCTTCGCCGCGGGCCTTGAGGGCGGCGGCGACTTTTTCGGCGGTGGTGCGCTCGGGCTTTTCGGCAAAGGGCAGGATGGGCGCGATCTCCTGCGGCGGTGCGAGTGCGGGCGCGGGCGGCACGGCGGCAGCGATGGGCTCGGAGGGCGGAGCGGGTTCAGATTCCTGCACGGGAGTTTCCATTTCGTGCGAAGTTGATTTCTCCTCGCGAGCGGCTTCTGGCTTCGGCGCTGTGGCCTCTTTCGGAGTGACTTCCGCTTCCGGAGCGGCGATTGCGATGGCTTCGGTTGCTTCCTCTACCGGCGCCGCTTCGGCGGCGTGGGCAGATTCGCATTCGCCCGGTGGAGGCACTTCGGGAGCCGTTGCTTCGTCCGAAGCGGACTCAACCTGCGATCCGGTTGTCCCTTGCGACGCGGATGCGGCGATTGGCGCAGGTTCAGATGCGACTGGGGGTGTTTCCATTGGGTCTGAAATCGCTTCCTCATTCGAAGATGCTTCAGGCTCCGGCCCGGTTTCTTTTTCCGGGGCGGCGACCTCTTGCGGTACGGCTACGGCGGCGATCTCCATGGTTTCGGTCGCTTCTTCTGGCGGCGCAACCCGGTCCGGGGGTGTGGTTGCGGCGGACGGATCGGGCTCTGCAGCGGCAGGTTCTTCCGTGGCCGCGGAGACCGATGGAGTTTTGGGCTCGGCTGGCTCGAACCTCGGAACTGCGGCCTCTTTGGCGGGGACAGGTTCGGAATGGGGGAAGGAAGGGTTCACTCGAGTCTCTTCTTTTGGATTTTCGGTCTCTTCATTCTCTTCTTCGGGAGGGTAGGCAGCGTCCTCTGGCGGTTGAGCGGCTTGCGGGACGGCTTCGACCTTGCCGTTGCGCCGGAAGAGGCCGGCGATTCCGCCCAGCGCGAATTGGAGGGCCCTGCGCCACCACGGGAGTGTTGATTCTTTCATCGTTACTTTCCCGGCCGCCTGCTTCCCCACCCTAGAGTTTCCTTCATCACACGATCAGCGAAGATGCTCTCGTCATCTTCGCGCGCACGGCTCAGGCTTTCACGGTGGAGAGCGGCATCTTCATAGCCTCGCGCACCTGCACCATGGTTTGCTCGGCGCGGACTGCGGCGCGCCGCGAGCCTTCATTCAGAATCTCGATGGCTTGCGATTCGGTGATTCTGGCGCGGCGCTCCTGAATCGGCGCCAGCACTTGCACGAGCGCGTCGGCGGCCCAGCCTTTGCACTCGATGCAGCCGATGCCCGCCGAGCGGCAGCCTTCGTACACCTTGGCCATGGTCTCGGGCGTGGAAAAGACCTTGTGCAGATCGCCCACCGGACACTTATCGGGATCGCCCTTGTCGGTGCGGCGGATGCGCGCCGGATCGGTGACCATGGTTTTGAGCTTTTTTCGGACCACCGGCTCGGGATCGCTGATCAGGATCGTGTTGCCGTAACTCTTGGACATCTTGCGGCCGTCGGTGCCGGGCAGCTTGGGCGAGGGCGTGAGCAACACCTTGGGCTCGGGGAGCACCTCGCGGCCGTTGAGGCTATAGAACTGGTTGAAGCGGCGCGCCACTTCGCGCGTCAGCTCGACGTGCGCCTGCTGATCCTGGCCCACGGGCACAAAATCCGCCTGGTAGATGAGGATGTCGGCGGCCATCAGCACCGGGTAACCGAGGAAACCGTAGGTCGTGAGATCGCGGCTGGTGAGGTTCTCCTGCATCTCCTTGTAACTGGGCACACGCTCAAGCCAGCCGAGCGGAGTGCTCATGCCGAGGAGGAGCGAAAGCTCAGCGTGCTGCGGCACGCGGCTCTGCAGGAAGAGAACGCTCTTCGCGGGATCGAGGCCGGCAGCGAGGTAGTCGAGCAGAACATCTTTGATGTTGTCCGTGATCTGCGAGGTGTCGGCGTAGTCGGTGGTGAGGGCGTGCCAGTCGGCGATGAAGAAGTAGCACTCGTACTGGTCTTGCAGTTTGACCCAGTTGGCCAGGGCGCCCATGTAGTTGCCCAGGTGGAGCTTTCCCGTGGGTCTCATGCCGCTTAAAACGCGCGGCCGTTCCGGTCGATTAGGGAGTTCAGACATGATGCGATTCGAATTCCTCGATGTGAAGCAAAAACCTGCTCCAAAACCATTAAAAAAATGAAAAACGCTCATTCCATTTTAGGGCCTGGCGGGAGGGGTCGGCGCGGGGGATGAATCTTTAGCGCCGCCAAAGCAGCAAATAGACAACGGTCAGCGCCGGCGTGAGCAGCAGGTTGAGCACGAATCCGCCGACGAAGATCATGAGCAGATAGCTCACCCAGCCGCCGATCGAGTCGTAGACCCGCACCGCGTTGTAGGGCAGCATATTGCGCACTACGCGGCTGCCATCGAGCGGCGGAATGGGCAGCAGGTTGAAGAAGAAGAGCGACAGGTTGATGAGAATGGCAAGGCTGAGGAGCAAGGCCACCGGGTGGGCTGCGCTGGGATCGGCCATTTGCAATGCGGCCGCAAAGGACAAGCGAACGACCGCGCCGCCGTTGGGCAACGTAAACTCCATCACCAAAAGGCCCACGAGCGCCACGCAGACCAGGATGAGGTTTGAAACAGGGCCGGCGAGGGTGGTCAGGTTGTCGTCGCGGACGATGTGTTTGAAGTTGCGCGTGATGACCGGGGTGGGCTTGGCCCAGCCGATGAGCATGAAGGGAAGCCGGAAGCCGATGAGAGGCCCGAAGATGACCAGGGCCGGAAAGAGCAGGGTTCCGATGGGATCGGCGTGGACCATGGGATTGAGCGAGATGCGCCCCTGCATGCGCGCCGTCTGGTCGCCCAGGCGCGAGGCCATCCAGGCGTGGGCGCACTCATGAAAGCTGAGCGAGAAGAGGAGGATGACAAACTCGAAGACGCCGATGACGAACGCGGTAGGTTGCAAACGGATTCCCCAGGATTCGGCCGCTCGAGCGCTGGGTTTTTGCGCGCCGCAAAGGCCGAACTCAAAGAATCAGGGTAGCATGGCGGGATTGCGGGGTTTTGCGCCGTTACTCAGCTCTCGATGTACTCCCAGAAGGAGTCGGCGAGATCGGCGCCGAGTTCGGTGGTCATGCGGCGGGCGGCGCGTTCGGCTTCTTCCATGAGGCCGTGGAGGTAGTCGCGCGAACGCGAGATGGCCGCGACACCGATGGTCGCCGATTGCCAGGTGACGGCCTCGTCGAGCTCGGCGACGGAGACGTTGAAGCCCTGGCGCAACTGGTCTTTGAGGGAGCGGACAACCTGGCGGCGGTCCTTGAGCGACTGGGCGTGCTCGATGCGGATCTCGAGGGTGAGCTGAGCCACCGGCATAACGGTCTCGGAGGGTCACCGACAGTGTAAGGCTGTCCTGGGCTGGCGGAGCAGATTTTTTCGCGGATGATCCCACCCTAAACGCAGAGAACGCGCTAGGATGGGCACCCGGCGGCACGTTGTCTCAGTTCATTTCTTCAGGTTTCGAAGGTCGTCCACCCGGTCCAGCCAGAACAGGACGGGAGCGCCCTTTTCAAACCTTAGGTTCGCGATGAAGACATTGTTTGGCGTTTCAATCGAGAAGAAAGGCTCCTCGATGTCAAAAGGAATTGTCGCCCAGAAGAACTGGATTTCGTTGGCTCGTGCGGGACGGACGTGTCCCTGACGCAATTCCGGAAACTTCTCAAGCACCAGTCCCCAGAATTTGTCCCGCTGTTCCTGCGTCCGAAGACCGCGGCCCTCGGCTTGCAAAGGCTCCGGCACTGACAGGAACATGGTCATCGGCGTGGAATCTTTCGACAGTGAGTCGTGATCAGCCTTGAGATCGTTCCAGAGGATTGGTCCGCAAGCGACTACGTCGCTCAGGAGGACCGACGGAGCGTCGGCGCCTGAAAGCGTCCGCTCGAGGGCAACCTTGGCTTTCGCGTTGGCTTCATCCGTCGCCTTCTTGTAATGCACGCCCGGCGGCACGTCCTGTCCGGCGCTAACCGCAACAGCCAAAGCTCCAAGCACGAACGCTATTGCGAAGATGCGCCGTGCAGCATCACCCATTGTTTTCATAAGGCATGAAACTTTAACTCAACCAGAAAGTTGAGACGGTGATGTTTATCACCGCCCGGCGTGCGGAATTTCAGGGCCGCGAACCTGCCACAACATGGGCGTGCCGCTCTACTCCGCCAGTTTCGCCAGTTGCGCGTGCGTGGGCTTGGGCGTGACGGCGCTGACGAGGATGAGCGCGGCGACGGCGGCGAAGAGCGCGGGGAAGATGGCGTCGCGTTGGGCGAGAGCCGGCGGGAAGAAGCCCCTTAAACCAGTGTTCTCCCATAGCAGCGTGACGGCGGTTCCGGTGGCGATGGCGGCGACTGCGCCCCAGGCGGTGGCGCGCTTGGAGTAGAAGGCGGCCAGCACCACCGGCGTGAGCGCGGCCCCGTAGATGGTGTAGGCGTAGAGCATCTTGGCCAGAATGCTGGGCGCGTAGAGGGCCTGATAGAGCGCCCAGCCGCCGAGCAGCACCACGGCAAGACGGGAGACGATGAGGACGCGCTTGTTGGACGCGCCCGGAGCGATGTAGCGAACGAAGACGTCTTCGACGAGATTAGTGGCCGGAGAGAAGAGATAGTTGGAGGCCGTGGAGATGACTTTGGCGAAGACAGCACCGAGCAGTAGCGCTCCCATGAGGGCGGGCAGCCCGTGGCGGGCGGTATAAGGGATGATCTCGTAGGGTTGGCGCGAGACCTCGCCGGTGGGATAGAGCGCGGAGCCGATGACGGCGATGGCGACGATCAGCGTTTCAAGCACCACGGTGCCCACGATCCAGCCGACGACCGAGATGCGCGCGTCGCGCTCGGATTTGGCCGAAAAGAACTTCTGGTACATGACCTGATTGCCGAGCATCAGCAGCAGGGTTGGCACCAGAAACTCAAGCCCTTGCGCAAGCGTCAGGTTGCCCAGCACCTGAAAGTGCGTGGGCGGCAGCGCGGCGTGCAGACCCGGCCAGCCGCCAGCTTTCACGAACAGCATGGGCGTGGCGACGATGCAGATGACGGTGACGAGCGAGCCGATGGCCACATCCATATAGGCGACCGAGGACATGCCGGCCATGGCGGTGGTGACGATGACGAAGGCGGCCACGATCCAGGCGCCGAGTTCGGGCGTGACCGCTTGGGGAAAGATGAGGTGCAGCACGTTGCCGCCGCCTTTGAACTGGTAGCTGGCGATGCCGACGTAGGCGAAGAGGATGGCAATGGTTCCGAGCACGCGCGCGGTCTGGTTATAGCGGGCCTCGAGGAGGTCGGGCAGGGTGAACTGCGCGAAGCGGCGGGCGCGCGGGGCGATGAAGTAGATGAGGAGCAGACCGAGCCAGCCACCGGCCGGCAGCCAGAGAGCGGCGAATCCGTTCCTGTAGGCATTTTCGGCGCCGGCAAAGAGCGATCCCGCGCCGATCCACGAGGTGAGGAGGGTGAGGACGAGGACCACGGCGGAGAGCGAACGGCCGGCGACCAGGTAGTCGGCCTTGGTCTTGACGAGCAGGGCGCGATGGACGGCCACGGCCAGCAGCGCGGCGGCAATCACGGCCAGGACAACGATATAGAGAAGGGACATCTCGGTGGGTCCTCAGCGCAACTCAACCGATTCTAGAGCAGTGGACCGGGCGGGGGCGGACCGCAACCGGGAGCCGCAGCGCATCCCAATGCCGGGCCCCGTATCTTCCTTGGCAACCGCTGGATCGAAAGTAACGATGCGGCGGTTGACGCGCCGCGCGGCTCGCGCTAATCTCGCAATACTGGATTTGGTACTCAAGCTCAATCCGCGGCCCGGCAGGAGAGCCCAGAACAAGGACGTGGGTCCACCCTGCGCTCTCACCATCCCTTCACAATCAGCTGTTTGCCTGCAAGCGCCCGGGGGGCGCTTGCGTTGGCGTAGTGCGCTGCCCGTTTACACCAACGGCAATCTACCGTCCTGGAGGACGCTGACCCTTTGAAGATCGCTCTGGAGATCACGCCCAACCTCGAGCCCCTGTTCGGGACCCGCGATGAAAACCTCAGACTGATGGAAGACTCGCTCGGCGTCCGCATCGATCTTCGCTCCGACGCGGTGCACGTGCAGGGACCGGAAGACGGCGTGGCCCGGGTGCGTCGCATCTTCGAGGATTTTGAGGCGCTACGCCGCGCGGGCATCCATCCGCATAACGGCGAACTGAACGGCATGCTGCGCCTGGTAGTGGCCGATGCCGCGGCGACGCTGCGCACAGTGGCCGAAGCCGGCAAGCAGCGGTCCGTCGGGATTAAGCGCACCGTGCAGCCGCGCTCGCTCAACCAGCGCCGTTACGTGGAGGCCATCGAGCAGAACGACATGGTCTTCGGCGTAGGCCCGGCCGGGACCGGCAAAACCTACCTGGCCGTAGCCATGGCCGTGGCGGCGATCAATGCCAAGCGCATCAGCCGGATCGTTCTGGTGCGGCCGGCGGTCGAGGCCGGCGAGCGGCTGGGATTTCTGCCCGGCACTCTGCAGGAGAAGATCGATCCGTACCTGCGCCCGCTTTACGACGCGCTCTTCGACATGCTCGACGTCGAGAAAGTCGACAAGATGATCGAGCGCAATGTCATCGAGGTAGCTCCGCTGGCCTTCATGCGCGGCCGCACGCTCAACGACGCGTTCATCATTCTCGACGAGGCGCAGAACACCACCATCGAGCAGATGAAGATGTTCCTGACGCGCATGGGCAACAACTCGAAGGCGGTGATCACGGGCGACATTACGCAGATCGATCTTCCCAACCCGCGCAAGTCGGGGCTAGTGGACGCCATCAATATTCTGGACGGCGTGGAGGGCGTGGCGTTCTGCCACTTCGAGGAAGGCGACGTGGTGCGGCATCCGCTGGTGCAGCGCGTTGTGCGCGCCTACGAGAGCGCCAAGCCGCAGCAGCAGGAGCTGCCGCTGGAGGGTGCGATTACGGTGGGCGTTGCGGAGAGAGAAGACCGCCAGGAAGGGCAGCCGAAACACGCAGGCAAGCCGCAGTAGAACCACTCCAGTCTTTTCGCATTTGCTCCTATTGCAAGATGCTTGTAGATTTGAGGCGATGGTTGTGTAGAAGATAGAAAGGAACGAATTATGAAAACAGCTATCACAGCCGTAAAGTATCTTCTCTTTATTGGATCCAGCCTCGCTATTGCCCAGAACACGACGGTGCCTTCGCCAACGCCTTCATCAACTGCTGCGCCGCAGTGGCTGGTTATCGTTGCCACAGACCCCATGGACAATGCCACAAAGACGAACTTCGTATTGCAAGCTTACGCCGAGGGCGGCAACGGGCTGGGCAAGATGGGCTTCGCCTGCTGGGACGCGCACAACCCAAAGCAATGGGGAAGAACACTGCTCGTCAGTGTGCCATTCATGAAGGTGGATTCTACGTCTGTCGACTTCCAAATCGACGATGACGCAGCGTTTTCTAAAACGGCCACTGGGATAATTCCAGACCAGAACGTTCTTTTCTTTGACCTGGGGAATCTGGCGGACGGCTGGAAGGAATTGCTCCCCCGCATCTTGCAGGCACAACGGCTTCGGTTGACGGCGGGTGGCGAAGATCGCCGAATAGTTTTGGAATTTCGACCCGCTGGAATTGACCTGGCGAGGTTCCAGTCGGCATGTATGCTCCCTGGATTGCTTTCCAAAGGTAGCTCCAAGTAAGAATTGGTTCTCATGCCTCGGAATATTGCGAGCTGTCTCGCTATTGCGCGACCATGCACCAGCATAGGCAGGGGATGCAGAGCTCCAAGCCGCAGCAGGCTTGCCGGCCTCCTTCTATTGATCCGGCAATGAAATGGTGACATCCTCTTCCCACCCGTACAGGATTGAGTTGCCTGATCGATCGAGGCCGGTTGCATGAGGATGCGTGGGGGGCTATTCTCAGTCCGGTCTGTTTTCAGCCCTGTGGAGGCTGGCAAATAGATCGAACGGAGAAAGCGATGAGCCTGAAAAGAAGCGCGCTATTTTTTGTCCTGCTGGCGGTGATCTGTATATGCCAGCAAGCCTTTGCTCAGAAAACCACACCCGCGAACGCAGCTCCTGTATATATCCAGATGCCGGATGATATTCACTGCTTTTTGCATAATTTGAATTTTGTGATGTCATTCGGAAAGAACGGCGTGTTGGCCACGAACGTAAATTCTGTTGAGCAGGTCACATGTCAGATCACCGGTAATAGTCCTGGCACAGAGAAAGAGATACCTCTTACGTCAACCAAGGTCGTTAACGGAATGCTTCCAACGAAGTCGTTCGGCAATCTGAAGCTAAAAACAGAGAGTATAAACACCGGGGTGACCATAGCCGTCCGACGTGACAAGCTGCAATCGTTCAGGGCCTTTCTGCAGAAATAATCGAATTTCAGAGTCCTGCGAAGGCAGGTGTATAGGTCAATCGGAGGAAACAATGAGTCTGAAAAGAAGCGTGATTCTTGTCATTCTGCTGACTGTAGTCTGTATCGGCCAGCAAGCCTTTGCCCAGCAAATTAGTCCTGCAAACCCAAGTTCCGAATTTGTCCCGTTGTCGCACGACGATTTTCGATGCAATGTTGATACGACGATCAATTATGCGAATAGGAACGGTGAGCTAGTCACAACTGTAGCTTCAGTGAAAAAGCTCACATGTCAGATTATCGGTAAAAATCATGGCCGAAAGAAACAGATCGATCTTGTGTCAACTGAGGTCATCGGTGGAATGTTGTCCACGAAAGATTTCGGCCAGTTGAAGTTAGAAGTGTATGGAAGCGGAGCAAATACTGGAGTTACCATTGCCATCCGCAGTGACCAGTTGCAATCGCTCAGGGATTTTCTGCAGAAATAGGCGGAACTCGGGAGCGCCGGTTGCGCCTGGTCATTGCCGCGTCGCTGTTTTTGCGGCGGCTGCGGCTCTAACCGCATGAACTCCAACTTGTGCACCCAGTTTCCCAGGTCTCAAAATCGAGATCTCCACCCCGCGGACCCGGACCTGTCCGTGGGGCCCCGGTTAGGAGACCGGCGGTACGGTTTTCGGCGGCCTGCGGGGAACGCGGGCTACGGCTTGGCGGGCGCGGCAGGCGCCGTTTGCCTGGCGAAGACGTAGTGGCAGGGGTGGCCGTAGATGCCCAGTCCCGTGCTGCGATCGCCCTCGCCCTCCGTTGCGGTGAAATGCGACTTCACGTCGTAACTGTACTGCGCTCCCGTACTCACGAACGGGCCGTGCGCGTATTGCGTCGAGGCGACAATGCCGTTCGCGGTCAGCTTGGCGCTGCCATCGCGATTGATTTTTCCATCGATCGCCAGGTAGCCGGGCTGTCCCGCGTCGCCGCGCTCGCCGTGCAGAATGTTGTTTGCGATGGTGCTGGTGAAGCGCCAAGTGTACCCCTGGGCGCTGCCCTTGGCTTCGCAGGTCACCGTCGTATTCCATACGCCGTCAAAGGGGCCGGCCGCATTCTGGCCGCCCGCCGTCATGGTAAGCAAGAACAGTGCAGAAAAAAGGGTCTTGCGCATGAAACCTCCGCTTGAGAGGGAATTCTACGCCCGGATTGCGGTCGCGTCAGTGAGATAGAGACGCAATCGGGCACTGCCGGCGGGCCGCCTTCGCGTATTATCGAAGCAGACCCGGAGCCGCGCATCGAGAAGCCGTGACCCCGCGCACGATGATCCTCATCGACCCAGAATTGGAGCTTTCCCGAGCGGCGGATGCGCTAAACGCGGATTCGGCGAAGCGCACTGCTGGGCCTGCTGCATCCCAGAGTCGAAAATTGCTCGCGAAATCGCTCCGTTTGCCTTCGACCCGCACACTGGCCCGCTTTTTGGCCGAAGCGCAGGCTGTAGTCCACTTGCGCGGGCAGGTGACGGTGCTGCTGACGAGCGACGCGACGATGCGCGACCTGAACCGGCGCTTTCGCGGCAAGAACAAGCCGACGGATGTGCTTTCCTTCCCGGCCGAAAATCTCGCCCAGAACCAGAATGAGAAAGGCGACGTCGCGATCAGCGTGGAGACGGCGCTTCGCCAATCCGTCGAGCAGGGGCACACGCTTGGCATCGAGATCAAGGTGCTGATGCTTCATGGCGTGCTGCATCTGGCGGGATACGACCACGAGACCGATGCGGGCGAGATGCAGCGGCGGGAGCGGTTCCTTCGTGCGCGCCTCAAATTGCCGCCCGGCTTAATCGAGCGTGCGTCCCGGAGGGACGCGCGGATATTAGCCCCGGATGGAGTCCGGCGCGGAACGCGGCGGACGCAATCCGGGGAAAGTCAGCCCCATTCGAGTGAGCCCCGTAGGGGCGGAGGAAGCGCCTCTGCGCCGTCCGCGCGGAGACGGAAGCCATGACTCCGCTGCAGATTATTTTTCTCGCCGTGCTCGCGGTGGTGGCCACGCTGGCCTCCTACATCAACCGCGTTTACTCGGAGTTCGGCAAGATTCTGAGCCGCGAGGTCGAGGAGAATCTGGATGCGTGGGAGGAGCGGATCGAGCCGCATCTGGGCCTGAGCCGCGAGCACGCTGCCTTATGCGCGGCCGTCCTGATGCAGCTTTCACTGAGTCTGATCGCACTTGAGTTCGGCGCCATCCTCTTTAGCCGCGCGACGCCTCCGGGTGAGCCGAGTGCGGCGGAGATTGCCCAGGCCATTCTCGGCGTGGTGCTGGTGGTGATGATTACGAACCAGATGCTTCCTTCGGTGCTCTTCAACCGCACGCGCGGAGTGTGGGCGGCGCGGCTGCTGTGGCCGATCGTGATGCTGCTGTGGCTGGCGACGCCGGTCACGGTCTTCATCCGCTTCTTCTTTTCTGTGGCGGCGCTGGCCGAGGCGCCGACCGACCCCGAAGAAGAGCCCGCGCCCGACGTGGAGGCGCTGATCGAGGCTGGCGAAGAAGAGGGAATCCTGGAACAGAGCGATCGCGAACTGGTGCGCTCGGCCGTGGAGTTTGGCGACATGCTGGTGCGCGAGGTGATGACGCCGCGGCCCGAGATCTTCGCGGTCGCGGAATCGATCACGCTGGAGCGCTTTCTGGAGCTGCTGAAACAGCACAACTACTCGCGCGTGCCCGTCTACTCCGGCACGCTCGACAACATCAAGGGCCTGGCCTTTGCGCACGACCTGCTGCAGATTGCCGACGAAGAGGCGCGCACGCGCACGGTGGCCACGATCCTGCGCCCTGCGGAGTTCGTGCCCGAGACCAAGCGCGGCTACGAGCTGCTGCGCGAGATGCAGCGCGAAAAACAGCACATGCGCATCGTGATCGACGAGTACGGCGCGGTGGCGGGCCTCGTGACGATCGAGGACTTGCTGGAGCAGATTGTCGGCAACATCCGCGACGAGCACGAAACCGATACGCAGATCGAAGAGCCGCAGCGCGAGCCCTCGGGCTCATGGCTGGTGCCGGGCAACTTTCCCGCCGATCAGTTAGGCGACTTGATGGGCGAGCCGGTGGAGCTGGGCGAGGAGTACGAAGCGACGACACTCGGCGGCCTGATCAGCGAGATCGCGGGGCGGATTCCCAGGGCCGGCGAGACGGTGGCGCTGGAGCCGCTGGGACTGCGCGTGGAGATTGTGATTTCGACGGGGCGGCGCATCGAGCGCGTGCGGTTGTTTCCGCCGGCGGCGCGGCTGCCGTTTCCGAAGGAAGGCTGAGTGCCGCCCAATCAGCGTTCATCGCTGGGGTTCGTGAAAACAGGGATGGAGAACGGGAAGTGAAATCAGGATTTGTTGCTATCCTCGGCCGGCCCAATGTGGGCAAAAGCACCCTGCTGAACGCCCTGACGGGCGAGAAAGTCGCTATTGTCACGGCCAAGCCGCAGACCACGCGCAACCGCATTGTTGGTGTGCTGGAAGTGCCGGCCCGTAAGAAGGTTCACCCGGCGGCGCAGATTGTTTTTGTGGATACGCCGGGAGTGCACAGGCCCGCCTCGCAACTCGACCGGCGCATGTTGCAGGAGGTCCACGAGGCTCTGGAGTCGCGCGACCTGGTGCTGGTGCTGATGGATGTGACGCGGCGGATCCAGCTCAGCGGGGATCCCTCCCAGGTCTTAAAGGCGGGAGCCGGGGCACACGGCGAAGATCCCTCCCAGGTCCCCAAAGGCGAGGGATCTGGGGTACCCGGCCCTGCGGCACGCGCACACGGCCGCGCCGACGCGTCGAACGAAAATGAGTTTCTTTTCTCGCTGATCCGCAGGCTCGATTGCCCGGCGTTTCTGGTGCTCACGAAGATCGATCTCGTGCGCAAGGATGAGCTTCTGCCGATGATTGATTCGCTCATGAAGCAGTACAGTTTTGCCGAGGTGATCCCGGTGAGCGCGCGCAAGCGCGACGGCCTCGACGTGCTGGTGCGCAAGATTGTCGATGTGCTGCCGGCAGGCGAGCGCTACTTTCCCAAAGACCAGTACACCGACCAGCCCGTGCGCTTCATGGTGGCCGAGTTGATTCGCGAAAGCATTCTCATCGAGACAGGCGAGGAGGTTCCTTACGCGTCGGCCGTGGTGATTGAGCGCTTTGAGGAGCCAGAGGGGAAACCGAGGCCGGGCACGAAGCCGCTGACCAGGATCAACGCGGCGATTTACTGCGAGCGCGCGGGGCAGAAGGCGATTTTGATCGGCAAAGGCGGGACAAAACTGAAGGCAATTGGAACCGGCGCGCGGCGCAAGATCGAGTCGCTCCTGGGGA
>Ga0187852_1002277_pt1 | contig 15972 bp, 14 predicted proteins | sample June2016WEW_6_40_FD_134511 | JGI IMG/M metagenome (GOLD analysis project Ga0187852, IMG submission 134511) | Peatland microbial communities from SPRUCE experiment site at the Marcell Experimental Forest, Minnesota, USA - June2016WEW_6_40 | ecosystem: Environmental > Terrestrial > Soil > Wetlands...
CAAAGCTTCAACCGAAACAGCCTATTACCTTTTGAGCGCGCCCATGAGCCCCGCTCGCTTCGCCGAGGCCGTCCGGGCGCATTGGGGGATCGAGAATAGCCTCCATTGGGTACTCGACGTCACCATGAACGAGGACAAAGCCCGCAACCGCCTCGACAATGGTCCCGAAATCCTCGCCATCCTCCGGCACATGGCCTTGAACATCGTCACCAAGGAAACGACAAAGATTTCCAAACGGCGAAAATTTCAAAAAGCTGGATGGAGCAACGAATTTCTACGCAAGCTCATCCTGCAAATTTGATATGCGATTGCTCTGCCAAATCCCGGACAAAGAGAATGATCCGCGAAGCCGGACCGGTTTTTTGTAATAAAATCATGTCCGGTATTTTGGAAAAGGCGGGTTCTCGATCCTCCCCGTACGTCCGTGAGGTGGAAAGCGCGAGAGAGCCTCTGGACGGAGGCGGGGCTCGTCCCTTATGTAGGCGCGGTGCTGCGCTGCGGGATACGGTTCACATGACGGATGGTCTGGTACGGACGGGAAAGCTCATTACGGTTTTCGGCGGATCTGGCTTCGCCGGGCGTCATATCGTCAAGGCGCTGGCCGAGCACGGCTGGCGGGTGCGGGTGGCCTCGCGCCGGCCCGACCTGGCGTTTCATCTTCAGCCTTCCGGCGTTGTCGGTCAGATTCATGCGGTCCAAGCGAATCTGCGCTACCCTGATTCGATTGCCCGCGCCCTGCACGGCGCGGATGCGGCGGTGAACCTCGTGGGGCTGCTCGCCGAGAGCGGCAAGCAGACCTTTCCTGCCCTCCATGTCGAGGGCGCCAAGACCGTTGCCGAGGCGGCGCGGGCGGCGGGCATCACCAAATTCGTGCAAATGTCGGCTATCGGCGCGGACACGGCCTCGAGCGCGGCCTATGGGCGGACCAAGGCCGAGGGCGAGGCGATTGTGCTGGAGACGATCCCCAGCGCCGTCGTCATGCGGCCGTCGGTTGTGTTTGGGCCGGAGGATCAGTTCTTCAACCGGTTTGCCGCGATGGCGCAGCTCTTGCCCGCCTTGCCGTTGATCGGCGGCGGCGCGAGCAAATTGCAGCCCGTCTACGTCCGCGACGTGGCCGAGGCGGTCGCGCTGGCTCTCGACGGGCAGGCCCAGCCTGGCGCGGTCTATGAATTGGGCGGGCTGGAAATCCGGTCCTTCAAGGAGATTCTGGAATTTATTCTTAAAACGACAGGCCGCCACCGGCCGTTGATCAATCTACCGTTTCCCGTGGCTGGGGCTGTGGCCGCCATCACGGAAAAGGTGAAAGCTCTCTCGTTCGGCTTATTTCCCAGCATTCTCGACATGACGCGCGACCAGGTCGAGCTTTTGAAGCACGACAATGTCGTCTCCGACGCGGCAATTGCCACCGGGCGGACTCTGCACGGGCTCGGAATTGCTCCGGAATCCTACGAAGTGATCGTACCTGCCTATCTCTACCGCTTTCGCAAAACCGGCCAATATGCGTCTCAACGCCTGGCTTGAGCCAGGCCTTTACGGGCGACGAGAGGATTTGCCAGGCGGACGAGGAAGGCCGGGGCGAAGAGGGGCGTGAGCAGATTGGCGAAGGGGACCGCCAGCAGTCCCGCGACAAAGCATCCCGCGATAAAGATCCGGATCTGATTGGTCTGGCGTAACCGCTGAACTTCCTCGAAGGGGAGATAGCGCAGCGCCGCCAGTTCGAAATAGCCGCGCCCGAGAAGATAGGCATTGGCGCCGAAAAAGGCGACGGCGTTAATGCCGGGCACGAGCAGAAGCACCAAGGCAATCGCATTGACGCCGAGGCTCAGAGCCGCGAATTTGAGGCCGAACCAGATCGCCGGGGTGAGTTCCATCGGCCGCCCCCGGCCCGCCGGTCCCGCGATGGTTTCTTCGGCATGGCCCGCGAGCTCGTCGAAATAGAAGCCCGCGACCACGAAGGACACCGGCGTCAAGAGAAAGGTCACCCCCAGCACAAGGCCGAAGCCCGTGGCAATATGCAGGAGGCTCGCCAGCCAGCCCGTCGAAACATGGATCATGTGGGCCAAAATTTGCCCCGCCCCGGCGGCGAAAAAGATCAGCAGGAGCAGCGTGAGCCCTAACGATTTCCAGAAAACGGCACGGAAGGGCCGCGTGAAAATCTGCTCGGCGGCAGCAAGCGCGTCATCGATCATACAAGTCCCCAGCGGCGTTCCGGTCCCAAGGACAGGGGAAGCCGCATCCGTCTTTATTGTGGAAGTTTGTTTCGAGAGGTCTGTTTAGCGCAGATGCCGCGCCCATTGATAGCCGCATGCGGGGTGCTTCGCCGATGGCGGGCTTGCTGGGATGCACGGGGCGGGTGCATATATCGCGGGCGAGCTATCGCGCTGTTTCCATGGTGAGGGTTTTCGGCAATGCCGGTCACAAGTGCCTTGTTTTCGGACCTCCTCACCACGATCACCGAGCGCGGACGCAGTCTGATTGGACGGAAAAGCCCGGGGGCGGAGGATGTTCCCGATGCCGCGACCCTGGTCGAGAGCTGCGAGGCGCTGCTCTCCAGCCGGGGCGAGGCCTCCGGCACGGCGATGGCGGCGGAGGTCTTGACCCGCTATGCCCGGCTCGATAGCGCGGAGCGTCTGACGTTCTTTCAGGCTTTGCTGCAAAATTTTGGACCCGACCGGGACAAGCTTGCACGCCTCGCCCAGGCCTGGCTCTCGGAGAAATCCGATACGGCCGCGGGCGAATTGCATTTTTCCAGCGAGCCCCGGCGGCAGGAGCTGTTGCGCCGGCTCAACAGGGCGCCGGGCGCCACGCGGGCGCTCGTTGGCATGCGCGCCGATCTTCTCACGGCGATGAAGACGCATAAGGATCTCGCGCCGGTCGATCGCGATTTCGCGCATCTTTTGTCGTCCTGGTTCAACCGGGGCTTTCTCGTGCTGCGGCGGATCGATTGGTCCGCGCCGGCCATCGTCTTGGAAAAGATCATCCGCTACGAGGCGGTGCATGCGATCAAGGATTTTCCCAGCTTGCGCCTGCGCATCGATCCGCCGGACCGGCGCTGCTACGGCTTTTTCCATCCCGCCATGACCGACGAGCCGCTAATCTTCGTCGAGGTCGCCTTGACCGATGCGATCCCCGGCGCGATCGGCCCTTTGTTGGACAGCGAGCGCAAACTCGTTGCGCCGGAAAAAGCGAAGACGGCGGTGTTTTACTCGATCTCGAATTGCCAGAAAGGGCTCGCCGGGATTTCTTTCGGTAATTTCTTGATCAAGCAAGTCGTCGAGGAACTGCGGCGCGAATTTCCGAAGTTGGAGACCTTCGTCACGCTGTCCCCCGCGCCGGGATTTTCGCGCTGGCTGAGAAGCGCAAATCTCGACCATCTCGGCGAGGAGGACCGGCAGTTGGTGGCAAGACTCGAGGAGAAGGGTTGGCTCGAGGAGAAGGGTTGGCTGGAAGAGCCGGGGCTGGCGGATCGTCTGCGGCGCGTGCTGGAGCCGCTCGCCGTCTCTTATTTCCTCGGAGCCAAACGAGGAGATGGCCGCCCCGCCGATCCCGTCGCGAGCTTCCATCTCGGCAATGGCGCGAGGCTCGAGCGTATCAACTGGCCCGGCGACCTCTCGCCGAAGGGCCTGCACGACAGCTATGGTTTGATGGTTAACTATCTCTACCATCTCGATCATATCGAGAAGAACCACGAATTGTTCGTGAACAACGGAGAGATCGTGGTGTCGCCGGGCGTGCGTAAGTTGGCGAAGGTGTAGATGCCGTCGCCCATCAAAATGACTCCCGCCGCCGCAATTGGCTAGAGCTAGCGCCGCCGGGCGAGGTAGGTTAATCCGGGGTCGCCTTTGCGTCGCTGCGCTCGCAAGGACGGGCGCTTCGCGGGACGGGCTCTCCCAGGACCAACGCCCCGGTTGTTCCTGCGGTCCCTGGCGCTGTAAGCTGTAAAAAACAGCGGCTTGTCTCTTGGCGGGGCCGCGCGGGGGAGACCAGGGATGTCCAGCATCTGTACGGAGGGCTTGCCCCAGACGCCGGCCAACTTCGTCGCTCTATCGCCGCTGACGTTCCTGGAACGCGTGGCGTCTGTTTGGCCGGATCGCACAGCCATCGTGCATGGCGCGATCCGCCGGAGCTGGGCGGAAACGTTTCTGCGCTGCAAGAAACTGGCGGCGGTTTTGACCAAGCGTGGGATTGGCCCCGGCGATACCGTGGCGCTGGTTGGCGCCAATACGCCGGAAACTTTCGAAGCCCATTTCGGCGTGCCTCTTTCGGGCGCGGTGTTGAACGCCATCAACACGCGGCTCGATGCCTCCTCCATCGCCTTCATCCTCGCGCATAGCGAGGCCAAGCTCTTGATCTCGGACCGGGAATTTTCCGTCCCCGTCAAAAAGGCCTTGGCGGAATTGGGACGCGATCTGCCGGTGATCGATATCGACGATTCCGAATTTTCCGGCGGCGAATTGTTGGGGCAGAGGACCTACGAGCAATTGCTCGACGAAGCCGGATCCGATCTGCCGTGGTCGCCGCCCACCGACGAGTGGCAGGCCATTTCGTTGAATTATACCTCGGGAACCACGGGCAATCCCAAGGGCGTCGTCTATCACCATCGCGGCGCTTACTTGAATGCCGTGTCGAATGCGCTGTCCTGGAAACTCGGCGACAATATGGTTTATCTCTGGACCTTGCCGATGTTTCATTGCAACGGCTGGTGCTTCCCCTGGACGGTAGCGCTGGTGGCGGGAACAAACGTCTGTTTACGCCATGTCCGCGCCGAGACCGTGCTGGAGTTGATCCGCCGGGAAAAGGTGACGAATTTTTGTGGGGCGCCCATCGTTCTCAACATGATCAACAATGCGCCGGCGGCTTTGAAAGAGGGAATTGTCCAACCCGTCAAGGTCATGACCGCCGGCGCCGCGCCGCCCGCCGCCGTCATCGCGGGCATGGAGCGCATGGGCTGGGATGTCACCCATGTCTATGGTTTGACTGAAACCTACGGCCCGGCCGTGCAATGCGTCTGGCACGACAAATGGAACGCGGTGACGCTGGAAGAAAAGGCCGGGATCAAGGCCCGCCAAGGCGTGCGCGGCCCGATGTTGGAAGAATTGATGGTGGCCGATCCCTTGAGCCTCGCGCCCGTCGCCAAGGACGGCCGCAGCGTGGGTGAAATTTTCATGCGCGGTAATAATGTCATGAAAGGCTATCTCAAAAATCCGCACGCCACGCAGGAGGCTTTCGCCGGCGGTTGGTTCCACACCGGCGATCTCGCGGTCTGGCATCCCGACGGCTATGTCGAGATCAAGGATCGTTCGAAGGATATCATCATCTCGGGCGGCGAGAATATTTCAAGCCTCGAGGTCGAGGATGTCCTGTTCAAGCATCCCGCGATCCTGGAGGCGGCGGTCGTGGCGCGCCCCGACGAAAAATGGGGCGAAACGCCCTGCGCGTTCGTGAGCTTGAAGGACGGGCAGGCGGCGAGCGCCGAAGAGATCCAGGCCTATTGCCGTGCCAACATGGCCCATTTCAAGGTGCCGAGGACGATCGTGTTCGCGGAGCTGCCGAAGACGAGCACGGGAAAAGTACAGAAATATGCGCTGCGGGAGCGGGCGAAGGGGTTGTGAGGGCTAGGCTCCTCGTTGCGAGCGAAGCGAGCGAAGCGAGGCAATCCACGCCGCGGCGCTGCCCTGGATTACTTCGCTTCGCTCGTAATGACGGTGGTTTTGGGGCGACGAGGTGCTCGCCTTCAACCCCTAGCTCGTCCCCCGGTTGAACCCCCCGGCTAGATCGGCTACGTCACCTCTTCGCTTCCGCCCCAAATTCCGGCCCTCCGCCGGCCCGGTGATTCATGCTCGACAAGCCCGCCGCCTCCGTATTCCGCCATGATTGGACCGTCGAGGAGATCGCCGCCATTCACGATCAGCCGCTGCTGGAGCTGATCGCTGAGGCGAGCGCTGTCCACCGGCGCCACCACCGGCCAAGCGATGTGCAGCGGGCGAGCCTCCTCAGCATCAAGACCGGCGGCTGCCCCGAGGATTGCTCTTATTGTCCGCAATCGGCGCATCACAAGGAGGTCAAGCTCGACCGGATCGACCTGATGGAGACGTCCGAGGTGCTTGGCCATGCGAAAACGGCCAAGGAAGCCGGCGCGGACCGGTTCTGCATGGGCGCGGCTTGGCGCAATGTCCGCGACGGCGCGGAATTCGACGCGGTGCTCGACATGGTGCGCGGTGTTCGCGATCTCGGCATGGAAGCCTGCGTGACGCTCGGCATGCTGACGCCGAAGCAGGCGGACCGGCTGAAAGAGGCGGGTCTCACCGCCTATAACCATAATCTCGATACCGGCCCGGATTTCTACAACGACATCATCTCGACCCGGACCTATGCCGACCGTTTGGAAACCTTGCAGGCGGTGCGCGACGCCGGTCTCCATATGTGCACCGGCGGCATTATCGGCATGGGCGAGAGCACGCGGGATCGCGCGGCCATGCTGCAAGTCTTGGCGGCTTTCGATCCGCATCCCGAAAGCGTGCCGATCAATGCCCTCGTGGCGGTCAAGGGCACGCCATTGGCCGGGCGCCCGGCGCTCGATCCCCTCGACCTCGTGCGGATGATCGCGACGGCGCGGATCGTCATGCCCGCCGCGCGGGTCCGTCTTTCGGCCGGGCGGTCCACGTTGTCGCGCGAGGCCCAAGTGCTGTGCATGGCGGCGGGGGCCAATTCGATCTTTTATGGCGACACGCTGCTGACGACGCCCAATGCCGGGATCGGCGAGGACGACGCCTTGTTTGCCGCTTTGGCCGCGCGCGCGCCTGCGGTAACCTCGCCGTAGGGGCTGGAACGAGAGGCGCACCAACTGGCTAAGACGATGACGGCACAGCGTTACCGCCGCGAATCATCGACGCGGGGCACGGCGAGAACTCTCTTGGTTTTCTCCGGCGTGGTGCTTTTGCTTTCGGGCGGCCTTGCCGTGGCGCAATCGGCCAAGCGCGCCATGCTTTGGCATGTCGTGCAGCTTTGCACGGCAAATAAGCAGATTACAGGGGTGGCTTTTCCCTGTGTGGACGCCGATCTCTCGAAGGGCACGGATGTCGGCTATGTCGTCCTCCACGCGCCTCTCGATCCGGCTCATAATCTCGTGGTTGTCCCCACGATTCCCATAGCGGGCGTGGAGAGTCCGTTCTTGCGGGAGCCTGACGCACCAAATTATTTCGCCGATGCCTGGCAGGCCCGGCGTTTCGTCGAAGCAAGCGTGCCGCGTGCGCTTCAACGCGAGGATATCGGGCTTGCCCTAAATTCCCGCCCCGGCCGGGCCCAGGACCAATTGCACATTCACGTGGACTGCTTGGATCACCAAATCCGGGACACGCTGCGGGCTCATGCGGCATCGTTCAAGACGGATAGCTGGACGAAATTACCCTTCGATCTCGCGGGCGAGCGCTATTGGGGTCTGCGGTTGAATAGCCAAGATATCGCGGGAATCAATGTGTTCCGGTTGGTCTTCGACGGATTGCATGTGCCGGAGACCGATAGCGCGAAGGTCACCATCGTGCTGGCTGGGGCTACATTCGAGAAAAGCGGGCCGGGATTTTATCTGTTGGCGGCCGTCGCGGGCCGCACCCACAATAACCAAGGGCATGGCGAATATCTCTTGGATCACGATTGCGAGGCCGGATAGGCCTGCGAGGGGGGCGCGAACCAGCGGCAAAGGACCGCGATGCCGTTCCGGAGCGGGCTCCAGAACGGCGGTATTGGACAACATTGTCAGATAGTGCCGGGAGCAGGTCAGATAGCGTGACGAGCAGCCCGTTTTAGCGCTCTTCGTCGGTTTCGATTTCGCCGTCGATCAGATCCGAGACGTCGTCGTCGCCGTCTTCTTCCTCCTCGAGGAACGTGTCGTCCGCCGGTTCGTCCTCGATCTCGGTATCGTCGTCGTCGACCACAGCGGCCACGACCTTGTCTTCGTCGACGTCGGCCTCCTCGAGCGGCACGAGTTCCGCGCCGGCCTCGAGTTCGATTTCGTCTTCATCCCCCTCGGCCGCGGCGCGCGCCGCGCGGGCGGAGAGCGGTGTGACCAGAAACACCGCGCCGCATTTCGGGCAGAGGATCGGGTCCTTGTTCAGATCGAAGAATTTCGTGCTGCAGTTTTGGCATTGATGCTTGTTGCCAAGATTGGGTTTGGGCACGGAGTCAACCTTTGAAACGGAGAGGCTACACCCTGCCGGGGTGCCCTGGATGAATTGTGTGTGGCGAGCCGGTTAGTGGGGGCCGGGGCCGCTGTCAAATGGAACTTGGTGCCAAAGGCGATTCATCGGGAAAATCGACCTTCTGGTGACAGCCCATATCGAGCCATGCTAAGCAGTTTTTAACTGCCGGGGCCACGGTATATTTTGCTTTTTCCGAGTAAAATCAAGGCTGCCAGGCTCTGGCTCGAAGACTGAAACAGCGGAATCATCCTTTGACCGCAATGGGCCGCGGTCTTAAACACCTTTGGAACCCTGGTGACATCTCCACAGATCATTCCGGCCCCCGCCGCCTTGCGCGCCGAACCTACCGGCCCCTTGCGCGGACGCCTCCGTCCGCCGGGCGATAAATCCATCTCGCACCGGTCCTTGATTTTTGGGCTTCTCGCCCTCGGCGAGACTCGAGTCGATGGCCTGCTCGAAGGCGACGACGTGTTGCGCACCGCCGCCGCGGCCGAAGCCCTTGGCGCCACGATCACCCGCGATGGGGCGTCGTGGCTGGTGCGGGGCGTGGGCATCGGCTCGCTTCTGGCGCCGCGCGGGACGTTGGATTTCGGCAATGCCGGCACGGGCTCGCGGCTCATGCTGGGGGTCGTGGGTGGCCATCCCATCAAGGCGCGCTTCGATGGCGATGCCTCTTTGCGCAAGCGCCCGATGCGGCGCATCCTCGATCCGCTGGCGCTGATGGGGGTCAAGGTGCTCGAGCAAGCGGACGGCGGCCGGTGTCCGATTTTGATTCAGGGGACCGCCGAGCCGGTGCCTCTCGAATATAAAACCCCGGTCGCTTCGGCGCAGATCAAATCGGCGATTCTCTTCGCCGGTCTGAATTCGCCGGGGCGCACGGTGGTGATCGAGACCGAGGCCAGCCGCGACCATACGGAAAAGATGCTGGCTTTCTTCGGGGCCAGCGTGAGGGTCGAGCCTTTCGGCGATGCCGGGCGCAAGATCAGCCTGGAGGGACGGCCGGAGTTGCGTCCCGCCCATGTCATCGTACCCGCCGATCCCTCCTCCGCCGCGTTCGCCATCGTCGCGGCGCTGATCGTCCCTGGCTCCGAGGTCGTGGTGGAGGGCGTGATGATGAACCCTCTGCGGATTGGTTTGATCACGACGCTTCTCGAAATGGGGGCGGCCATCGAGATTTTGGATCGCCGCACCGAGGGGGGTGAAGAGGTCGCCGATCTCCGGGTGACTGCCTCGGCGCTGCGCGGTGTCGACGTCCCCGCCGCGCGCGCGCCGTCGATGATCGACGAATATCCCATTCTCGCCGTCGCCGCCGCTTTTGCCACGGGAACGACGCGGATGCGCGGGCTGCATGAGTTGCGGGTCAAGGAATCCGACCGCCTCGCGGCCGTGGCCGATGGACTGGCGCAAGCCGGTGTGGACTGCGCGATCGAGGGCGACGATCTCTTGGTCGAGGGAGGTGCCGGCGAGGTGCGCGGCGGTGGTCTCGCCGTGACCTACCTCGATCACCGGATCGCGATGAGCTTTTTGTGCCTGGGCCTCGCCGCGCGCAATGCGATGGCGATAGACGACGAACATATGATTGCCACGAGCTATCCCGGTTTCAAGGCCGATATGGCGCGGCTGGGAGCGCGTTTCACATGATCATCGCCATCGATGGTCCGGCGGCGTCCGGAAAAGGAACGATCGCTCGGCGTTTGGCCGAGGCGTTTGGGCTTCCCCATCTCGATACGGGGCTTCTCTACCGGGCAACGGCGCGGGCCATGCTCGATCATGGCGCGGCGATCACCAATGTCGAGGCGGCGGTTTCGGCGGCGAGGGGGTTGGGCCTGACCGATTTCGACGAGGCGCGATTGCGGGGCAAGGATATGGGCGAGGCGGCCTCGATCGTCGCCGCCATGCCGCCGGTTCGCGCCACTTTGTTGGACGTGCAGCGCTCCTTTGCCGCAAGACCCTCCGGGGCCGTGCTGGATGGGCGCGATATCGGCACCGTGATTTGTCCGCATGCCGAGGTCAAAATTTTCGTCGTCGCCAGTGCCGAGATCCGCGCCCACCGCCGGGCTCTCGAACTCGCCAAAAGCGGAGAGAGCGTCGATTATGCCGATGTGCTCGCGGACATCCGCCGCCGGGACGAACGCGATCTCGGGCGAGGTACCGCGCCCCTCAAATGCGCGGACGATGCCGTGATCTTGGATACGAGTCATCTCGATATCGAAGGAGCGGTCTCGGCCGCCAAGGCCATGGTGATGGAGAAGGTGCCTGAAGCCGCTTTGGCGCGCTAGCACGGGACCGGGCAGCGGGGGCGTCTCATGGCGATCATGCCGGTCCTAAATCTTGCCATTGCGCTCGCCGCGCTCTTGATCGAGGCGATTGCCGGCTATCCCCCGTCTTTGTTCCGGTTGGTCGGCCACCCCGTGACGTGGATTGGCGCGTTGATCGCCGCGCTGGACCGGGGGCTCAACCGGGATACCGATTCTTTCGAGCGCCGCCGGATTTTGGGCGGGGTGGCGCTGGTTGCGGTTCTGCTCGCGGCGGTGGGCGCGGGTGTTTTCGTTCAGGGCCTGGCGCTTCTGGCGTTGCCGCGCGCCTTTGCGGTCTTCGCACTCGCTGTGTTGGCCTCGAGCTGCCTCGCCCAGCGCAGTCTCGACGATCACGTGAGCGCAACCGGCGAGGCCCTGCGCCGATCTGGCTTGGAGGCGGGACGGCGCGCGGTCTCTATGATCGTCGGGCGCGACACGGCCGGGCTCGACGAGGCCGGCATTGCGCGGGCGGCCATCGAGAGCCTCGCGGAAAATTTTTCCGACGGGATCGTGGCGCCCTCGCTCTACCTCGCTCTCGGGGGCTTGCCGGGCGGTCTTTTCTATAAGGCGGTGAATACGTCGGACAGTATGATTGGCCACCGGACGCCGCGTTACGCGGCCTTTGGGTTCGCGGCGGCCAAGCTCGACGATCTCGTGAACTGGCCCGCCGCCCGGCTGGCGGCGCTTGCGATCATTCTCGCGGCTGCGCTGACACCGGGCGCCTCGCCGGTCCAAGCTTGGCGAGTCATGTGGCGGGATGCGCGCGGCCATCCCTCGCCCAACGCGGGTTGGCCCGAGGCGGCCATGGCGGGGGCGTTGGGGATTCGCCTGGGTGGATCGCGCAGCTATGGCGGCCATCTCGTCGAAGACGCCGCGATGGGGGATGGCGCGGAGGCTCGTCCCGCCGATATTGCGCGGGCGCTCCAACTCTACCGTCTGGCTTGCGGCCTCAATTGGGTCTTCGTCCTCATCGCGCTCTGGATCATCGCGCGAGCTTGAGGAGCAGGTCGAGATCGATGTGCTTTTCCATGTGGGCCGCCAAGGCGTCGAGCGCTTCTTCCTGGCTTTCCCGGTAGGAGTGGTCCGGTCCAGCCGCGCCAAAGCGTGCGAGAAGCGCCGCGCGCTGCCGGTCATCCGCGAACAGGCCGTGGACATAGCAACCGTAAATCCTGCCGCTCGCCGAGACCGCGCCATCCGTGCGCCCATCCGAAAAACGCAACATGGGGTGGTGGCGGCATCCCGCGCCATGGGTTTCGCCCACATGCATTTCATAGCCACGGAAGGGCACGCCATCGGCGACGCTCTCGCCGGTAACGGCCGCGAGACGCTTGTCGCCCGTCAATTTTGTCTCGATCGCGAGATAGGCGAGGCCCTCGACGCTGCCGGGCGGCCCTTCGATACCGAGCGGGTCGCCAATCCAAAGGCCCAGCATTTGATACCCGCCGCAAAGGCCGAGAACATGTCCGCCGCGCCGGACATGAGCGGCGAGATCGATGTCCCACCCCTCGTGCCGGAACGCAGCCAAATCGGAGATGGTCGACTTGGACCCCGGTAGAATGACGAGCTTGGCGTCGCCAGGCAGAGCCTCGCCTGGGCGCACCAAAACCAAACGCACGGCGGGTTCGAGACGAAGCGGGTCGAGATCGTCGAAATTCGAGATTCCGGGAAGCAGCGGCACGGCGATGGTGAACGGGCCATCCCCCGGCGTCCAAGAGCGTAGCGCGAGCGAATCCTCCGCCGGCAGTTTCGCCGCGCCGGGGAAAAAGGGAACGAGGCCCAGCGCGGGCCATCCGGTATGGGCGGATATCAAGGTCATGCCGTCCATGAACAAAGCGGGGTCGCCCCGGAATTTGTTGATCAGGAACCCCGCGACGAGTTTCGCGTCCTCAGGGGCGATCACGAGCTTGGTGCCGGCGATTTGGGCGATGACGCCGCCACGGTCGATGTCGCCGATAATGACGACGGGCACATCCGCGGCCCGCGCGAACCCCATATTGGCGATATCGTTGGCGCGCAGGTTGATCTCGGACGCGCTTCCGGCGCCCTCGACGATCACGAGATCCGCTTGCGCGCGCAAAATCGCAAAGCTCTCGAGGACGGCGGGCATGAGACGCGGCTTCCAGCTCTGAAAGGCCACGGCCTCGGCTTGTCCGGCGATTTTGCCCTGAACGACGATCTGGGAGCCGGTTCCGCTCTGAGGTTTTAAGAGCACCGGGTTCATGTGAATACTGGGCGCCGCTTTGCAGGCCTGCGCTTGGACCGCTTGCGCGCGTCCGATCTCGCCGCCGTCAACGGTCACGGCGGCATTGTTCGACATGTTTTGCGGCTTGAACGGGCGCACCGTCATGCCGCGATGGACAAACGCCCGGCAGAGGCCCGCGACGATGAGGGACTTCCCCACGTCCGAGCCCGTCCCTTGCAACATGATGGTTTTTGCAGTCATCGAAACGATTTTACCGATTCGAGACACTCTGTCTCGCGAAATCGGCGCGGGCGTCCTGGTTTCAAAACTTTTGTGTTCCGAGCGTTAAGGCCAAGGGACAGTAGGTGGCTCGCCATCAAGACCGCAACCCGGACGATAAACGCTAGAGCAGCGACGCGACGCACGGCTGCGGACAACGCGCTTTGCTAAGGATGTACTAGACGGAAACCGGAGCGCAGACGCGGGAAAGAGCGCCAAGATTCCATGTGAATCACGCCTGCTTATCGCATTTACTTTTTTGCAATGTGAATTTTATGTTACCTTCGCACGACATGATTCTCAGATATTTTTTATCTGGAGCCTATTTTGGAACAAGCGCACACGTGGCGTTTAACGGAGAGTCTTCGGTTCGATCGAGGACACTCCGATCCATTTCCGGCCGCCATGTATTCGTCGTGCATGGCGATGGTCGTGACGAACCCCGTGCTCCCGGATAATCCGATTATATTTGCCAATGATGCCTTTCTTGCTTTGACGGGCTATGCGCGTGAAGAGGTGACGGGTCGCAATTGCCGATTTTTACAGGGGCCGGAGACGGATCCGGCGGCAGTTCTGGCCATCCGCAACGCGATTTCGCAACGCCGGGATATTGTCATCGATATTCTCAATTACAAAAAAGACGGAACGCCGTTCTGGATTGCGCTGCATCTCAGTCCCGTCTTGGACGCGGCGGGGGCCGTGCAATATTTCTTCGCCTCGCAGGTCGATGTCACGGAACGCAAGAAGCGGGAGTTGTCGGCTCTCAACGCTCAGCAAGATCTGGAACGTCTGGTCAAGGGACGAACCAAGGATTTGGAAGACGCCTTGATCCGCACGACGCTTCTTCTCGATGAAGCCGATCATCGCCTCAAAAACAATCTCCAGATGATTAGTGCGATGTTGATGCTGCAATCGATGAGTAATTCCGATGTCCGCATCAAGGTAGCGTTGGGCGAGATGCTCGAGCGTGTCGATGCCATGGCGCTCGTCCATATGCGTCTTTATCAATCCGATAAAGTCGAGGATTTGGACATAGCCGGATTCACGCGGGAAATCGCGGGGAATTTGGTGGCCGCGGCTGGCCGGGATAATATTCGTTTGTCCATCGAAACGGAAAGCGCGAGGATTAGCGCGGATCAGGCCTCTTCGATCGCGCTTGTGATCAATGAAGTGATCACCGATGCGCTCAAACATGCCTTCTCCGCCGGCCGCTCTGGTCATTTGCATGTCAGCGTCAAGCCGCTATCGGGGGATTGCGAAATCTTGATCCGGGACGATGGGCCGGGAATGCCGCAAGGCGTGCAAAAAAGCAGCTTTGGAAAGACCTTGATCGAAACCCTCATCCAGCAATTGCAGGCCCGGATCGAATGGCTTCCGGTATGCCCTGGGACGCTGGTTCGGATTGTCCTGCCTTTGACTTAAGGCGAGATTCGTTGCTTGGCGAAGCGTCCTAGAATTCGATGCCCTGCTGGGCTTTGACCCCTGCCGCGAAATGGTGCTTGACTTGGCCCATTTCGGTCACGAGATCGGCGGCCTCGATCAAGGCGGGTTTGGCGTTGCGGCCGGTGACGACGATGTGGAGACCGGGTCTGCGGGCCGCGAGCGCGCTCACGACGGTCTCGAGATCGAGATAATCGTAGCGCAGGGCAATGTTGAGTTCGTCGAGAACCAACAGCCTAATGGTGGGATCGTCCATCAGCGCCAGCGCCTTGTCCCACGCGCGTTCCGCCGCCGCGATGTCGCGTGCGCGGTCTTGCGTTTCCCAGGTGAAGCCTTCGCCCATCGTATGCCACTGGACGAGGTCATCGAACCGGGCCAGTGCTCGCTTCTCGCCGGTGTCCCAGGCGCCCTTGATGAATTGGACGATGGCGACCGGCCAGTCGTAGCCGAGAGCCCGCAGCACGAGCCCCATCGCCGCCGAGGTCTTGCCCTTGCCCGGCCCGGTGTGGACGATGAGAAGTCCTTTCTCCGAAATGGTTTTCGACGCCACCTCGGCGTCTTGGACAGCCTTGCGATGCGCCATCTTCTGCTGGTGGCGGAGGGGATCGGTGGTCATGGGTGGTTTTACCGCCATATTAGAGTCCGTTGAAAAATCGCCATCTCACCTCCGCCGGGCGGGGCTCGCGGCATTGGGAGTTTTCAGCCCGAAGCAGGTCGAGAGAAACAGAGCCGCATGGGTGAGGCCAGCGGCGTCGATGCCGTGACCAAGGCCAGCGGAAAGATGCCATTGGCTGGGGATGCCGGCTTCGTCGAGACCTTCGGCCGACATGAACAGGGCATCGGCGGGAATGAGATCGTCCTCGCTACCGTGGATCAGAAGCACGGGCGGGGCCTTCGCGCCCGGAGGCCGGTCGGCGGCGAGATGTTCGGGTCCCACCAAAATACCGGAAAAGCCGACAATGGCGGCGGGCGGGATTTTGCGGCGCAAACCCGTGTGCAAGGCCATCATGGTCCCTTGGCTGAAACCGACGAGGGCCAATTTGCTGTCGTCGAGCCCATGGCGCGCCAATTCCGCGTCGAGAAACGCATCGAGCGCGGGTTGGGCCTTGTTGACCCCCAGCCAGCGTTCGGCGGGATCGCGCATCGTCAGGGGAAACCATTGCCGGCCCATGGGGGATTGCGCGCAGGGTTCCGGGGCATGCGGGGAAACGAAGGCTGCGTCCGGTAACACCGCCTGCCATTGCTTGCCGAGCGAGATCAGATCCTTGCCATCGGCGCCATAGCCATGGAGGAAAACCACGAGTTGTTTCGCATTGGATTGGGGCCCAAGGCGTGGACCGTCGATCAAACCTGCCATGCATATCTCCATTTTCGCCGGGCAGCGGATTCGTGGCCGGACACTAAAGCGCTTTCCGCTTTGGTGGAATCACCAAAGCGACCGGAAATCGCTCTCTATACTAAGAGTCCATTCGAAAAGTTTAGCAAGGATTGCATAGCTTTCGCATCATGAGTCGTATCGACGCCAGTTTGAGGAACGCGAGCGCCTTTCTGGTCTTGGCTTCAAGATCCTTGGCCAAGC
>Ga0187852_1002285_pt1 | contig 15922 bp, 10 predicted proteins | sample June2016WEW_6_40_FD_134511 | JGI IMG/M metagenome (GOLD analysis project Ga0187852, IMG submission 134511) | Peatland microbial communities from SPRUCE experiment site at the Marcell Experimental Forest, Minnesota, USA - June2016WEW_6_40 | ecosystem: Environmental > Terrestrial > Soil > Wetlands...
GCTGGGGATTTCGGTGCTGGACGAGGCTGGACTGTTGGCGCTGCTCGCGGGTCACACGCCGTCGCGTTAGTTCGCGCCTTCGATGCTCAGTGTGCGGCCGGCCGCGGGCGCCCGGCGCGAGCAGGCCCGGTCAGCAACATAGGAATCAGGGCAACGAAAACCAAAATCAGATCGAACCACATACAAGTTTCTTTCTACGATTGAATTCACGCGCTGGTACGGCGGCGCGCGGCAATTTCGGGGTGATTTTCGATGGCGCGGAGTTCGCGTTCACGCTCCCGTTCCCAGGCTTCGGCGTGCCACCGGCGCGACGCGAAGCGCAAGGTTTCTGCGGGTAGCTGCGGAAGGTCCTTGGGATATGGCCGCGCCGGCATGGTCATCAGCTCGGGCTGAGGACGGTGGCTCGGCATGGTTACGAGCTCCGGCTGAAGGCGTGGGGTGGGTTTGGGCGGGAGCGGCACGGGAACCGGCAGCAGACACGCCGACGATTCCACCTCGGCCGCAGCAGCATTGGTCAGGCTGGTGTCGTTCACAACGGGCGTCTCGGCTTCGGCCTCAGCGGCCTCGCCGTTGCGCTGCGCGCGCACGGCGATGGATTTGGCGATGAACTCGTCGACCAGCTTATGAAGGCAGGTTTGCCCGCAAAGGTGCTTCGAGTCCGGCCGCAGCCGGTGCCGCGAGGTCCATCCGCTCACGCGCAATTCTCCACCCTGCTCGTAAGCGACAAACCAATGGTTAGTCTGCCGTTTCTCCGCGGCGCAAACATCGCACGAAATAGCCTGCCGGATCATCCCAGTTCCCCCACACGGTAAAGGCTCCGTGGCGCATGATCGATGTCAACCGTATTCATCGCCCTCCCGCGCGAAGGCCGATACAAGTTCCCCGAGCGCACCGGAAGGCGCCTCGGCCTTCCGAAGAAGCTCCACATCCATTTCATCGTGCGGACGGGGAAATGGATTAGATTGTTCACCGACGAATCCAGGGATGGTTCAGAAAGGAACAAAGCAGCAACAGATCGTCCTGAATTGGGACACTTCGCGTGAGCTTTGGGAGGGATCAATCGCAGGAAAAAAGAAAGAGCGCGGCGATCGCCGCGCTCCTCTCAAACGGCAGTTGATCGATGCCGCGTCTTGCCGGCGCCGATCTTACTCACGTGGCGCAAAATAACCCTTGCGGGCTCGTACCTGGTAGCGGCGATCGTAACAGTACAGATAAATGGTTCGGAAGGAGCCGTCGGTCTTGAAGTCCGCCGGCGTATACACGAGCGCGTACTGGCTACGCAACTCTTCTTCGATGTCCTTGAAGCTCGTTGCCATGTCTTCGACCGAGGGAGGAAAGAAGACCTCGCCGCCGGTCTGCTCGGCCAGGTCCTGCAGGTGCTTGTCGCCATCGCCGCGGCTGGGCGTCCAGTTGGTGCTGATGGCGTAAATGATGGTCTCGGCGCGCTCGCACTCCTTGATGGCTTCAGGCAGGTAGACGCGGCTCACGTTGTCGTTACCGTCGGAGATGAGAATGATGGCCTTGCGCACGGGCTCGGGACCGCGCTCGGTCATCAGTTTGTCGCGGCAGGCGACATAGACGGCATCGTAGAGCGCCGTACCTCCGCCGGGACTCAGCTTATTGATGCCTGTCTCCAGAGCGTCCTGGTCATTGGTCCAGTTCGTGGTCACCGTCGGCGTCACATCGAACCCCATCACAAAGGCGCGATCGTTCTTGGCCCGCAGCACCTGCAGCAGGAACTCCGTGGCCGATTGCTGCTCGAACTTGAAGCGGGAGCGGATGGAGCTGCTGGCGTCGATCACAATGCCTACGCGCAGCGGCAAATTGATCTGCTGATGGAACGAGTTGACCTTGGCCGGAGCTTTCTGGTCGTCGAGCAGAGCAAAGTCGCTCTGATTCAGATTGGCTATGTAGTGCCCATGCCTGTCGGTGACCGTGAAAATGAGGCTTACCTCGTTCACTGCGGTGCGGAAGAGAGTCGTGCCCACGTCCGATCCCGCGCCTTGACCGGCCGGCGGCGCTGGTTGCGCGCCCTGTGGCGCGCTCGCGGGCGTTTGCGGCGGCGCGGGTTGCGCAGTTGCCGCGGGTGTCGCGGGGCCCGGAGCGGTTTGCCCGCCCGGGCTTTGCGCGAAAAGGCTGGCAATGGAAGCCGCGGCAAGGAACAGAGCCGCAAGTGCGATGGGAAGAATGCGTGAGCCCCGGATGCGGTCGCCTTCTGCTCGGGTGAAATTGTGCTGGTTCATATCCACACTATTTTAACAATCTCACAGTCGCCCGTGGGCGCGTGGCGGGTTCACGGTTTTGGTGACGACAAAGAGCAGACCTGCCGGAGAGGCCCCACAGGTCACTTCGGCCTGCCACGCATGCAACCGGGCGACGCCGATTTGCGCTGTGTTGCAGTCTGCCGAGCTCCACTGACTCGGCTCGCCCTGTGCGTCTCTCACGCGGACTCGAGGCGGCCGAGGAAAGCCGTTAGCTCAGCCGGCAGTGGCGCTTCAAGCTGAAGCGGCTTGCCGGTGAGCGGATGCGCAAATTCGAGCCGGGCGGCGTGGAGAAAGTTGCGGCCAAGGCGGAGGGTTTCAGGCTCGGATTCGCGCCGCGCCGCGCGCGAAGGCGCCGCCTGCAGCGCCTGTTGGTCTTTCAGTTGCGCCGCGCCGCCGTAGATCGTGTCGCCCACTACGGGATGCCCAATCGACGCCATATGCACGCGGATCTGATGCGTGCGGCCGGTCTCAATGCGCACGCTAACGAGGGTGAACTTGCCGAAGCGCTTGTCTAGGCGGCGCAGCACCTTGAAATGCGAGACGGCGGAGCGGGCATGTTCGCTGGGCCGCGTGGTCATGCGCGTGCGCCGCACCGGATCGCGGCTCAGCGCGGCGCTGACGGTGCCTTTTTCGCGCGCCACCGCTCCGTGCACAAGCGCGATGTAGGTCTTTTCCACGCGGCGGCCGGCAAACATCGCGCCCAGGGCCGCGTGGGCGCGGTCGTTTTTGGCCACGACGATCAATCCGCTGGTCTGCTTGTCGAGACGGTGCACAATGCCCGGCCGCAGTTCGCCGCCGGTCGAAGAGAGCGTCTGGAAGCGATGCAGCAGCGCATTCACAAGGGTTCCGCGGCTGCGCGCGTCGTCGGTCGCGCCCGATCCGGCGTGCACCATCATTCCCGCGGGCTTGTTAACCACGGCGAGATCGTCGTCTTCGTAGACCACGTCGAGCGGAATCGCCTCCGGCACGGCTTTGAGCGGCGCGGGATGCGGCTCGCCTGTTATCGAGATTTGCTCGCCGCCGCGCAGCCTGAGCGAAGCCTTTTGCGGCTGGCCGTCCACCACGAGGCCGCCCTGCTCGATGAGCAGTTGCACGCGCGAGCGGCTCACACCTTCGAGTTGGGTGGCCACAAAGTGATCGAGGCGCTCGCCCGCCGCCTCAGCGGGCACGGCGAGCGTCCGCGGCTCAGTCATGCGCGGCTACCTCGTCGGCGCCAGGCTTGGAATCCCGTCCGTTCATTGCCGATGGACTCACTCGTTCGCGCAGCGCCAGGGCCCCGGCAAGCACGAGCAAAATGGCAGCAATCTGCGGGCCATCGAGCGCGCCGTGGAGCAACGAGCCGCGGCCTTCGGGATCGCGCCAGAGTTCTGTGATGTAAATGGCGACGCCTGCACCCATCAGGCCCAATGCGGCGACGTCGCCTTTGCGGCGCTCGAGCGGCAGCCAGGCGAGAAGCAGCAAGGCAAGCGCGAGAAACCCGAGCGCGGCATAGGCCTGCACCGGGTGTAGCGGAACTCCCAGCGGCGCGCCACTCCAGATCATGGCCATGGGATCGGTGTAGGTGACGGCCCAAGGCACGCCGGGCCCCGCGTCTCTACCGTACCCCGAGCCGGCGGCGAGCGCGCCCAGTTGCTCGAAGGCGAGGCCGAGCGCCAGCGGCGGGGCGAGGGCATCGGCCGTGGCGGCGAGCGGCAGTTTGCTGCGCCGCGCGTACCAGAGGGCACAGCCTGCGCCAACCAGCGTGCCCGTGCCGGCAAGCAAGGGGTGATGCACCATACCGAGTCCCAACAGCCAGGCGGGATGCAGTCGCAACGCACTCCAGTTGGCGGCGATCAGTAGCAGCCGCGCCGCGGCCAGCGCCACAAACAGGCTCAGAATCGCGAGATTCCACAGCTTGGCTGCGTCCACGCCTACGATGTGCGCGGTGCGCAGCAGCAGCCCAAGCGCCAGCAATACGCCCAGCGCAGACACGGCTCCGTAGGACGGGACTACCAATGCGCCGATGTGAAAGAGAACGGGATGCACTCAGGACAGGATAATGCAGCGGAGCTAGCGGCGTTAGCGGAGTTGGCGGCGCTAGCAACGACAGGCCGGCTGCAAGGAGCAAATCAGAAGGTCAGTCAATCGACGGGGATCCTGTGAATGGGAAATAGAATCCGGCCCACTGGGCCGTGAGCAATGCGCTGGTGAACCCGTCCTAAGACGGTGGAGCTCCCCGCGGTTTATTAGGCATTCCGGACTGGCGGACACTGCACACAAAACCGATTGTCGAGTCGAACTCCTGTTCGTTGAATGTAGGTTCAACCAGCGTTGATCACCCACCTGCTTTGCAGGCCGGTTTCTAATGCGGATAGTAGGGGCACGCGCGCAGAATTGCAAGTCTTGTGCGAAGGCGGCGTGATGTGGTAGCGTTTCGCGCCCTGCATTTTGGGAAAAGTACCTTCGAGAAGACGCCGTTTCGGAACGGCGGCACTACGGAACCTCGCTACTACGGGATTGCGAGGCCGCGGGACTCATCTGCTATCAGCGGAGTTTGGAGGGCAGAAATCTCGCGCGGGAACGGGCAGGTCTGGCTCAACCGGCAACGTCCATACAAAAAGCGAAGAAATTCGGCGAAATCTGATCATGATTCTTAAAGAAGTTCTGTTGGAAACAAGTGGCGAACGTCAAGAATGTGCCGCGTGAGGTATGAAATCATCTCTTGATTCAATTCCCTCTCGTTACGCTGCGTTTTCGCTGGGTTCGTAGCCTTACACCTGGTCTAAACGATGGTTGACGCGCGCCAGATTGCAAACCCGCTCCCGGCGGGCACAGTTGCGGCTACTGCACCAGCGCATTGGCGGCGTTGGCGGCGAGGACCCAGCGGCTGGCCACGTCGATCACGTACTCGTCTTCGAACCAGAGGAAGCCGAAGTCGTCGATGCACTCGGGGAAGTTGGGCTTGATGACGACGTAGCCCGGAATCACGCCGCCTGGAATGAACGTATTGTCTGCGCGGTTGTTTCCGTAGGCCTTGAGCTTGGAGGCGGTTCCCACCGAAGAGACATACGAAGTGCTGGAGGCGGGATGGGTGCCGAGAATGTAGTTGGCAGCGCGCAGAGTGTACTCAGGACCGACGATTTCGGGGAACGCTTTGTGCAGGAAATACATGCGCACGCCGAGATCGATTACCCTCTCGGAATCACCCCAAGTGCGCAGGCTGGGCGGCACGCCGAAGGGAGTGGCGGCCAGTTCCTTGTCGAGATCGGCTTTGTAGGAGCGGACTGCGGCTTCGACCTGCTGCTTGAAGTCAGCGTCCATGTAAGGCAACGCTAGAACTACCATCCAGCCGCTGAGCCCGAAGCGTTTCTGCATCGTGGGAAACATTTCTACGAGATGCTTCTTGTAGTCCTCGCCGCCGTGGGTGGCGATAAGAAGCTCGACGGTGGCTTTCCATTCTTCTTCTTGAACGACCTCTCCGACCCAGAGCCTGGGAAAGCCCCAGTTGGGTGGATACACGGTCACCGTCGGATGCGCGTGCTCGTCGTGCCACAACTTGATGGCGGTATCGAGGCATTCCTTGGCGAGGGCGTCGTCCCAGCCTTTGAGTGCCTGCGATGCCGCGGCCAGCGCGGAGGCCGCTCCCCATTGTAGTCGCGCTTCCTTGGTGGTGAAGGCCCAACGATCGTCCGGAACACCGGAGTAGTCGCCTTTCACCTCGTGCAGGCCGAGGCTGGGATCGTAGATGCGCCCATCGGTTTTGGAAGCCGCATCGCCCAGGTGCGTGTACTCGCGGAGAGTCGGCTCCATGATCTCCGGAAAGGGATGGCCAACCGCCTTGATCTGTGCCAGCACGCCCAAGGCGCCGTGCTTCACCTGCTCGACTGCGTCGGGAACTCCGTCGGGCCTGTGCATCTCCACGGTGCGCGCGGTCTCGTCCACCGCAAGCTCATCCCACTGGAGGTTGAACTCCTTGTAGGCGAGGGCGAGGTCTTCGATGACCGCGTACTGGCTTTCGGCGCGGATGTCGTAATCGCCTGCATCGAACCAGGCTCCCATGTTCAGCCCCGGGATGTGCTCGCCGGGTTTGAACGGGGAATCGAGGCTCGGTCCCATCCATGCTCCGTCGAAGTGCAGTGTGTTGGGCGGAGCCTGGCGCGCATCGTCGAGATGCGATTTGCCGTGCCACAAGCGATAGCCTTCGCGCACCGAGACGTGATCCATCTCGACCGCGAGATAGCCGTCGAGTGTGGACTGCCAGGTTTTGCTGTAGACATCGTCCGCAATGGGGAAGGGAGCGGTGCGCTGGCCGGCATATTCGATGGCGTAGAGACCCGGCTCTTTGACCGCGGAGAAATCGAAGTTCGCGTAGGTGTAGCGCAGCCACGGGGTCGGCTCTGAAACCGGCCCCTCAAACACCTGCTGGTACGATCCGTCGGCGGCCAGGCGCAGCACCTTCGCTGTCCGGGGCGCGTCGAATTTGGGATCGAGCTCGATGACGGCGACCTTGGGGAAATGGGGCGCGTAACCCACCTGACTGTGAGCGATCATGGGCGGACGCGTCCAGTTGGGGATTACGTTGGGGCGGATGTGCCAGACCACGGCGCCCTCGGTCTTGCCGGACGGAATCAGCGTGCGCAGCACAAACCAGCCGTTCTGCGAGCGGTTGCGTCCGTCAAAGAGCGAGATCGGCCCGGTCTCGGAGGTGATGCTGACGGAGTGCAGCCGGTCTTCGGGCGCAAGCAGAATGCTGTTGCCGCTGACGATGGGAAGCGGTTGGGTGTAGCCCTTTTCCCGGTCCCATTGCTCCTGGTAAGGCAGTTTTTTAGGATCGTCGGGCGAGGGCGGCACTGTGTGCATCTGCTCCTGCGGGCTGCGCGGAAAGACGCCGAAGATCTTGCCGTCGACAGCATAGGTTTTGTCCACATAAATCGAGGGCAGAAACTCCAGATTGAATCCGGCGCGGCCGGCCAGCTTCTCCGGCAAGGGCTTGAGGAGGTTCACGCTCACGCGGATGCCGCCGGGCTCGGCGGCGACTACCAGGCGATAGTCCATCTGGTACGCGAGGAAGGAGAGATCGGCGCTGAGAAGATGGTGCTCTTTGTCGGCTTGCCGGCCGTTGAGCTTGGCCACCAGGTCCCATTGCTCGGGGGTCGGCATGAGGCGCACATCGCCGTCGGTGGCAATGCGTTCGCCATGGAGGATCATTTGCAGAGCGGCATTCTTCTCGTCGACAAAGACCGGGTGGAAGGTGTTGTCGTAGAGCATCACGTCGAATCCCTGCGTGCTCAGGTAATCGTCATCGACAACCTGCATCGTGAAATCCGCGCCGCTTGCGGGCAGAGACGAAGCTAGAAAAAAGACCGAAAGAAGAGCACACGACACCCCGGTAGGGAAGCGATTGAGCATGAATGGAAGAACCTCGTCGGGCACTCAGAATATCGGAGTTCGCCGATGCGGTGCAAGGCGCGGAACTTGCATGCTGCGCGGCATCGCGGCCACTCGACTCTCTCGTCTGCCCACCAGCACGAGGAAGATCCGCACCCATGATCCATTGCCAGGCTGCTGATATTTCCGGGGCGCACCTTCCTCCTGCGGCTAGCTTACGTCACCTCTCGTTCAGCGAACCTGGAGGATTCCGGTGAGCGGCGTGCTGTCGGAAGATCCGCCCACGAAGACACCGTAATCGCCCGGCGCGAAGCTCCAGTTATTATGCGCTTCGTCGAAGGTGGCGAGGACTCGAGAATCGATTGGGATGACGACGGTTTCGGATGCGCCGGCGGCAAGGGAGATCCGCTTCCAGCCAACCAGACGCTTATACGAGGATTCATCCGCGCCTTGGGGCAACTGGGCGTAGACCTCCGCAATCTCCGCGCCGGCGCGCTTGCCGGCGTTGGTCACGGTGAAGCGCACCGTCCTGGCGGCGGAATCGACGCTCAGGCCGGAGTATTCGTAGGAGGTGTAAGAGAGACCGAAGCCGAAGGGAAAGAGCGGCTGCTTGTGTTCGGCCTCAAACCACTTGTAGCCGGCCTCGGCTCCTTCGTTGTAATCGACGGCATAGTTCGTGGGAAGAGGAGCTGCATGGTCCTTCTCCAGCGCCGGATCACGAGGAGGCGCGGAGGGAATCACGGGGTGGGGCAGATCGCTTTCATCTTTAGGGAAGGTGATTGGGAGTTTGCCCGAGGGATTCACCTCGCCGACGAGTACACCGGCCATCGCCTTGTGTCCCGAACTGCCCGCGTACCACACTTCGACGACCCCAGCGACCTTGTCGATCCAGGGCATAGTGACCGCCGTGCCGCTTTCGACGACGACGATGGTGTGAGGATTGGCCGCCGCCACCTGCTCGATCAGAGCGTTCTGGTTGCCGGAGAGCGCGAGACTGGGCAGATCAAGGCCTTCCGATTCCCACTGGTAGGCGAAGACAATGGCCAGATCGGAGTTCCTGGCAAGGGTCGCGGCTGCCTGCGGGTCCGTGCCCGGATCGAAGACGATCTTCGTATTCGGCAGTTTTGCCTGAAGGGCCTTGAGCGGAGAGGTTGGAAACCAGACCTGCTCATGCCAATGCACACGGCCCTTTACCTGTGGCGAAATGGCATTGCCGCCCGGCGCGTCGACCTGCGCCGATCCTCCGCCGGAGATCATGCCGACATCCGCGTGGCCGCCGATGATCGCGATGGTGTGAACGTGAGAGGGATCGATGGGCAGGATCGCATGGTCGTTTTTCAGGAGAACGATGCTCTCCTCCTCCACGCGCTTGGCTGTTTCGAGACCCTTGACGACATCGACCACGAATGTCTGCGGCGGATCGTCGACGATTCCGGAGAGGAACTCCGCATAGAGGACGCGGCGCGCGTGATCGTCGATCTCCGCGAGCGGAACCTGTCCGGCCGCGACCGCTTCCTTGAGCTTGGGACCGAAGAAGCGATCCATGGGCTGTTCCTGGTCGAGGCCGGCCGCGGAGGCCGCGACCGTGCTGTGGGTTCCACCCCAGTCCGAGAGCACGAAGCCTTTGAACCCCCAGGCTTCCTTCAGCACATCGTGCAATGTGTAGGGGTTCTCGCAGGCGTAATCGCCATTGATGCGGTTATAGGAACACATGATGGCGCCAGGATTGGCGATGGTGATGGCGATATGAAAGGCGAGCAGGTCCGACTCCTGCATGGCATTTTTCGAGATCACGGCATTGACAAAGTTGCGCCCCGTCTCCTGGTCGTTCATCACGTAGTGCTTGATGTCGCCGACGACGTGCTGCGCCTGTTCGCACTTCATCATGCTTCCGTCCATGGTGCCGGCCAGAAGCGGATCTTCGCCGGTATATTCGAAGGTCCGGCCGTTCCTCGGCTCGCGAACCAGGTCCACACCGCCGCCCAGGGTCATATCGAAACCCTGCGCCCGCAGCTCCTGGCCGATCACCGTGCCATAGGCGCAGGCCGAATCCGTATCCCAGCTCGAAGCAGCACCCAGGTTGGAAGGCATCGCCGTCGAATAGCGCCCGTTGGCGGCGCTGTCCCTGACGCCGTAGGCCGCGTCGGACATAATCAGAGGCGGAATGCCGAGGCGCGGGACACCCTCGACGTACCCTGCGCCTCCATTGGCGAACTGCGTGAGAGGCGTGGTCCACCATTTTTCGTGCGCCATGCCATTGCCGTGCAGCAGGGCCAGCTTCTCATCGAGCGTAAGCTGCTTGAGGACCATCTCGGCCCGTTCCTCCGGGGAGAGCTTGGGGTTCATCCAGGGCCGGTCTGCGTCCTGCGCGAGTACAGAGTTTGTTCCGGGAATGAGGGCCCCGAGGGCGATGAGTGCGAGCAAAAACTTCGAGCTGCGGGTGCGAATCTGCATAGATCTCCAGGTGCCGGCGCGGTGCGGCGGTAAGGTTTCTGCCTCATCGCGATACAGCCGGTTCGGCCCGCGCGGGCGATGCCGCAAACAGGATCGTATGGCCATGGGCCGTTGTGTAAGCCTCAACGCGTACGAGTCTGCCGGGATCATACTAACCGACTCGGGGTCTATCGGATGCGACGAGAGGCAGCGGCGCAAATGGGGCATGTATGATACTGCGTTTCTACCAGGTCTCGACGGCGAGAACATTCGGAGGGCCGGGATGGCCTTCGACGACGTTGGTCTCGATGACGGCTTCCATATTGAGATGCTCCCAGTTCTTGGGGGCCTTGTGGAGCATGGCGTCGAGATAAACGGGGTTCGACACTACTTCGCTGGCGGCTTCGGTTCCTTCTCCGAGAATTCCCGCAATAATAATCACGGGCTGGCCTGTGACGTTGTCGTGGATTCTGGCCACGATGGCATAATCCTTTGACAGTTTTACATTGGGCACTTGCCACTGGAGGGTCCAGAATCGCGGCGGTGCGCTTTTGCGATCGACCAGCTTCTGAACCTGGTTGTCGGTTTCAAAACCGAAGGGCAGATCCTGGGTGATGCGCATGGTCCAGATGTTGTCGAAGGCGCCGATGAGCACGAAGGGGCTCTCGCGCAGCTCGGCGAAGGGCGTCTGGGATGCGGATACGACGCGGAATGCGTCGTGCCGCGGCGCCAGAGGAAGGATTGACCGGGCCAGCGTGATCACGTCCGAGACATCCATCCCGCCAAGGATCGGCACGCCATGGGAGAGATTGACCTGCGTGGGACTCGCGTCGTCGGCGGGCATTCCGAGGCAGTAGGTGATCCGGCTTGACGCCGAGGTGATCGGCGCCCAGAAACGTTCCAGGTTGGATGGCTGCCGGGGAAGGCCGATTCGTCCCAGGCCGAAGCCCGCAAGCAAGGCCATCGACACTGCAATCGCAACCCAGAGGCGGCGACGCGTTCTCGCAGCCGGCTCTCCAAGCGACGCGTGCGCTCCCGGCAGAGCGGCGGAGTGCTCGGATGACGCCGCAGCCGCATTGGCGACGGCGGGCTCGGCGACGGCTTCATGCGCCGGAATCACCGGCCCCCGGAATGCAGGTACATAGGAGCCGAGCGGCATTTCAACGATCAGCTCTCCCGCATGGTCGGGGTTGTAGTAGTACTGAATAAGCCTCTTGCGCACTTCCGCCGCGGTGGTGCGCACGACCGGATCGAGGTTCACATCGTAGCTGGGATCGCGCCCAAAGGCCTCAATGCCAATGGTGCGTTCTTTCAAATCGCTGGCGTGGCCGAGCAACGTTTGCTCCACGGTGTAGGCAAGCAGCACCGGGTAGCGCTTGCTGTGCGTGAACAAAGGATGGGCGAGCAGCCGCTGCAATTGCTCGCGGACGGCAACGGGATGGGGCGCATAACGTGACCCGTTCAGTTCCTTCTCGGATTGTGGCGACAACGGCATGCTTATTGATCCGGTCCGGTGGGAGTATTCAGTTTCCCACCCTTTCCGCAAAGAACGCGGAAAGGATGGGACACCCCAAGCTCCCTCAGTCCCTCAGCTCCTGTTTTCTCGGCCCCGTGCTCCCTCGCTCCCTTGGCCCCTGTCTTTACCCCCGCCGCGCCGGTTTCTGCGCCTGCATCGGCACCACCTGCACGGTCACATCGCGCACCTCGGAGAGGAAACGGTTGAGCACCGAGCCGCGCCAGAGAATGTCCCAGCGCGAGCGTGCGGATTGACCGAAGACCACGTGGCTAATGTTCTCCTGCTGCGCGAAGCGGATGAGCGCGTCGGAGATATTGCGGTCAGTGAGCGAGACGACCTGCGCGCCCAGGTCGCGGGCCATGCGCTGGTACTCCTCGAGGCGATGAAAGGCCTCGGGATCGCTGTGGCCCTTGTCGTCGGGCCGCGCAACGTAGACGGCGTACCAGTTGCTGGCGAGGCGGCCGGCGATGCGCGCGCCCACGCGCAACAAGCGCTCCGTGCCCGGACGCGCGCTCAGGCACACCATCACCTTCTCGGGAATCGGTGCCTGCTCCAGACCCTGGATGCGGCGATACTCCGCGGCGCGGTTGCCCACCTGTTCCGCGGTGGTGCGCAGCGACAGCTCGCGCAGCATGTTTAGATTGCCCTTGCGGAAGAAGTTGGCCAGCGATTGCTCGACCTTTTCCGGCGCGTAGATCTTGCCCTGGCGCAGGCGGTTGCGCAGCTCGTCCACCGTGGTGTCTACGTTCACCACTTCGTCGGCGCGCTTGAAGAAGCTGTCGGGGACGGTTTCGCGGATCGTCGTGTTCGCCGAGCGGTTGACGGCGTCGTTCAGCGTCTCCAGGTGCTGGATGTTCACCGCGGTCATTACGTTGATGCTGGCGTCGAGCAGTTCCAGCACGTCTTCATACCGCTTGCGGTTCTTGCTGCCGGGCACGTTGGTATGGGCGAGCTCGTCGACGACCACGGTTTGAGGATGGCGCGCGATAATCGCGTCCACGTCCATCTCTTTCAGGTTCACGCCGCGGTAGGGAATGACCTTTTGCGGAACGATCTCGAGGTCGCGGATGCGCGCCTCTGTTTCCTTGCGACCATGTGACTCCACCAGGCCGATGACCACATCGACGCCCTGCTGATGCTTCATGTTGTAGGCGTCGTTGATCATGTCGTAGGTCTTGCCTACACCGGGCGCCGCGCCGATATAGATGCGCAGCTTGGCGGGTTCCTGAGTCTTCTCGAGTTTTATTTCAGCCATGACTCAGCCCACCTCGACGGGATGACGGACTTCCTCGGCCGCGGCCACGGGAAGCGTAAAACGGAAAGTGGACCCGTGGCCCAGCCGGCTCTCCACGGCAATCTGCCCGCCCAGCGATTCCACAAGCCGCCGCACCAGCGCCAGGCCGAGGCCGGTGCCGCGGTCGGAGAAGGGATTGAAGCGATCGAAGATCGAACCCAGGCGCTCGGCCTCGATGCCGCGCCCGGTGTCGCGCACACTGAATTGAACGAAGTTCTTGATCTCCTCCGCGGCGAGAAGAATCTCGCCTTCCTCCGGCGTGTAGCGCAGGGCATTCGACAGCAGGTTCTCGAGAATGGAACGCAGGGCGCGACGGTCGGCGCGCACCATGGCCAGATCGGCGTATGCCTTCACGTCCACGCGGATATGTTTCTTTTGTGCCTCGTCGCAGAAGCGGTCGCGGGCCTCAATGAGCGCCGGAAAGGGGCGGATGCCCTCCAGCTTCATCTCGCGCTTGCCGGTATCGAGCTCCGCCACTTCGATCAGGTCGCTCATCAGGTCGTCCAGCTTCTCGGCGTCGTTGCTGGCCGCGGTCACCAGCTCGTTCTGCAGCGCGGTCATCTCGCCGCTGAAGCCCTGGGTGAGCGCATACAGCCCGCGCCGCAGTTGCAGCAGCGGATCGTGCAGCTTGCGGCTGGCTACGGAAATGAATTGGGTTTTAAAGCGATCGATGTCCTGTAGGCTGGTCACGTCTTCAAGCGTCGTCACGGCGCCGAGCAGCCGGCCTTCGGAATCGCGCATGGGCGTGGTGCGCAGCCGATAGCTGCGCTCCTGCTGGCCGATGCGCATGGGCAGCATCGCGGCCTCGTCTTCGGCGGCCACGGCCTTTTGCATGGAGACAACATCGCGAATCGCACTGAGGATTTTTTCTCCGCCGGGAGTGTTCGCCAGAGCCATGCGATCGCCCGCAGCCTCGCCGAGCAACTCAGACGCTGCCTGATTCACCTTGAGCACGTGGCCCTTGCCGTCGGTCACGATAATGGGCTCAAAGATCGACTGCAACACGGCGTCGGAGAGCTGAAACTCCATCTGCCGCCGTCCGGCCTCGGTGTCGCGCAGCTCGCGCAGCCTGACCGCAATGCGGTTCAGTTCGCTGGCGAGGATGCCAAAGCTGTCGCGGCTGCTCCAGTCGACGCGGTGTTCCAGATTGCCTTGGGCAATGCGATGCGCATCGCGCGCCAAACTCTGAATCGGCCGCAGGACGAAGATAATCGTGACCGCGGCGACGAGGACGGCCGCCAGGCCGAACGCGCAGGCGAGAGGGAGTTGCCCGGAGGCCGCCAGCGCCCGGCGCGCGGCAAATACCAGGCCCGCCGTAAGGCAGCCGAGGAGCACACAGCCGAGAATCAGTCGCTGGGTAAGGTTGAGCATGTCCGCTATCCGCGCCGGTGAGTGTTGACTTACCCATTCTCGCGGATGCGGCCGGTACCTGCAAAGTCCTGTTTGCGTCAGGCCATTCGGCGGATTAGGGAACCTGGCAGACGGCCAGCGCATCGTTGTGCCAGGGACAGCGAAGGCCATCCGGCTGCGGATAGGCCACGAGCACCCAATCCACACCAAAGGTTGCCTTGAGCCGCTCGAAATCGGCGAGCTTGAAGTTGCGCCAGCCTTGCTGGGCCGCCACCTGGCTGGCCCAGACAGATCCCAGCTCCGGCACCTGCGTGACCACCGTGGTGTCCTTGACGGCATCGGCCATTTGGCTGCGTTCGGCGAGCGCACGAAAACAGTGGAAATCCTCGCCGGGCGCTTCAAGATAGTGTGGGTCGAGCGCGAAATACGCGTTCACGGGCGTGTTGGCCTGAATCCACTGAAAGGCCTGCAGCCATGGATTCGACGGCTGGCGCCCCGGCAGCTCCAGGTGCGCGACGCCGGCAAACTCGGCACGCTGCCACGTAAACATGGAGCTATTGAGAGCCAGGAGAAAGACCGCCCAGCGCCAGGGGCTCTTCTTCAGAAGATACCTGCCCAGCATCGCGCCCGCCGTCATCATGAAGAGGAAGTATTCGAGGTGCAGGTAGCGCATCGGCTGCAGGGGCATGAGCCGCGCCGGGAAAGATGGCGCAAGCAGGACCATGGCCAAGGCCTGCTGGAAGAGGCCATAGAAGAACACAGCTGCGGCGAATCGCCCGAGCGGCGTCTCTCCGCGCCTCTCGGCGAAACGCCAGAGCCACGCGAAGAGAACCAGCGGCGCCAGCGCGCCCAGCCACTCGTACCAGGCCCATTTGTAGAGGTAGAAATAATTCCGTGTATCGAGCGCCTTGCGCCAGGCGGGGCCGGCGGGCTCGAAGACCCATCGCAAGGGAACCAGCGCCACGGCAGAGTTCCCGAACTCACGCAGCCGAAGACGCAGAGAGCCATGGAGGGTGAGAGTGAGGAAGAGACAGAAGGAGATTCCCAGGGCCGCCATGAGCGGGTGCAAGAGAAATGCCACGAAGAGCAGCAGCGCCTGCTGCCGGCGCTTGCCGGAGAGAATGCGCCACACAGCCAGCAGGATCATGGCTGTGGCCAGGGTGCGCGGATGCAGATGCTGGTCGGCCATGTAGAGAGCAGTGCCTGAAACGGGCAGCGTAAACATGGCCGCGACCATGGCGACCCCGGCCCAACGCGCGCTCTCTTCGGGAAAGAGCAGGCTGAGGATCTTCTTCACCGCCCAGAGAATCAGAAACAGCGCAATCAACTGCCAGAGGAGTTCGGCCCAGGCGAGCGGCATCCGGGTCCATCGGACAAAATGCGCCATGCAGCCGTCGAAGACGGTGGCCTGCATTTGCAGCCGGAAAAAATCTGCGTTGTAAGGGAAAAGTGCATGATTGAGGTCGGCCTTCACGGCGGCCAGGTAGATTCCGTCGTCTTCCAGGCCGGGATGATAGCCCATTACCAGAAATCCCAGCAGCGTGAAAAGAAGAACGCCCGGCAATTCAAGAGAAAAGCGCTTGCGTTTCAACCGGAGTTCGTCCGCGGCTTCTAGAACAGGTGCAACGCAATACGCCACAGGAGATAGGATACCGAACCGAAGCGGCGGTGCGGTGGAGAGCCCTCAGAGTTGCGGCA
>Ga0187852_1002289_pt1 | contig 15899 bp, 9 predicted proteins | sample June2016WEW_6_40_FD_134511 | JGI IMG/M metagenome (GOLD analysis project Ga0187852, IMG submission 134511) | Peatland microbial communities from SPRUCE experiment site at the Marcell Experimental Forest, Minnesota, USA - June2016WEW_6_40 | ecosystem: Environmental > Terrestrial > Soil > Wetlands...
CCCTTCAAGGTGCTGAGATGGTCCAACTGGTAATCAATCATCGACCAACTCCACCCTCGAACGGCGAGGCGGATGCTGTTGTATCCGTCCACTGTATGGCAACTCGCACACTGCACGCGGTAAATCTCCTCGCCGGCGGGCTCCAGGTGCCGCGGATCAAGGTCGCGGTGGCGAACCCAGCGCGCTGACCCGAGCACACCTTGCGCCCGAACGCGCTCCACGTCTGCCAGGCGCAGGCCGTTCGAGTACATATAACCGTAGATGATGTAGGGCTTGCGCACCGCTTCGCGGACCCATTCTGTAACCGCGGTTGTGGAAAGGGCAAGGATGGCAATCAGGAAAGCGAATACCAGGTTGAATTGGCGCGGGCGCCGCAGGGGACCAAAGTAGGTGAAAGCCATAACCAGGGCTGAGAAGAATATTGAGAATCCGGCGAAGACGGTGACTGCCGGGGCACCTCCGAGCGAGATCGCGCGCGCCATGCTGGGCAGCGTCGAGATGTACCAGATTCCCGCAAATGGAATTATCAGCGCCCCCGCCAGCAGCCACTTTGCGGCGTACCTGACCACCTCGTATCGCAGGGACGCGTCGCGGACCGCAGAGGAAGTAATCAGAGCATAAACACCGGCCAGTGCAATGCACACGGAGGTCCGAACCACCAGGGAAGGTAACATGCCGGGGTTGAAGTACGCGGAGGCAAAGGTCTGTGTTTCGAGCCATCTCCCCGGCGTCAACATGAAGGTCAGAATGCCGTTGATCACCAGCAGGCTGGCCCACGCGGCCCCGAAGTAAATCCACCCCACTCGCAGGTGCGTCTTGGCGTCAAGCCGGTCCCAGCCGTAATAATAGATAAAGGCCGCGGCAATCTCCACGATGAAGAAAACCCATTCGATGGCCCATCCCCAAACAAAAACGTGAATAAGCGTCGCCGTGGCCTCGGGATTCACCAGGCCGATACTCCACCAGATGCCGACGCCGCTCACCGCTCCAAAGACAAGCACCACCAGAACGAAGAACTTCGAGTGGGACTTCACGTACTCGAGCAGCGCGGGATTGTTGTCGCGATAGGCCTTGCGTTCGGTGAGGACCAGAAACAGACCGCCACCCACTGCGAAATGTGAAACGAAGACGTGAAGGATGGCGATAATCCCGATTACCAATCCTCCACCTAACAGGTAGGGTTCCCAGACCGGATAATTCATCAGCGAACCTCGTAGGGCGGCAGGGCCTTCGCGAAGCGAGGCGAGGAGTGATGTTAAGCCGGAGGACGCAGGTTTTCAATAGACAGGATGTCGTTGAGGTTGGTTCGTAGTCCGTCGTCCGTGGTCCGTTGCACCCGGGTTAACTTGTCCTGCTCTTATTGCTTCTTGATTCTTGCTCGCTGCTCCTCACTTCCCGTCCCCTATTGCCCGCGCGATCGCTGCCTGCGCCACGGGCGCCATGAGCGCGTACCCGCGATCGTTCGGATGCAAGCCGTCATTCGAATAGCCTTCCTTCAGCATGCCCTTATCATCGACGAGGGCAGAATAGTAGTCCGCAACCTCCGACTTTCGTCCCGTGGCGTAGCTGCGCAGCCAATTGTTTAGCTTGAGAATGTCGGTGGGCGGCCTGCGCTCCGTCTGTCTGTGTGAAGTGTAGTCGCTAACGGGAGTCAACAGTCAGAGGATTACCTTGACCTTGTGCCCGTCGGCCAGGTCGCACATCGCGCGGAAATTGTCCTCAACCATTTCCGCGGTTTCCGGGCCTGTGTTCTGGGCAATATCGTTAGTCCCCGCCAGGATAATCACTGCCGCAGGATTCAGTTTGAGCACGTCAGGGTAAAACCGCACTAACATCTGTGGAGTGGTTTGTCCGCTGATGCCGCGGTTCACGTAGGGTTTGCCGGGGAAATACTGCGCGAGTTTCCAACCGTCGGTGATCGAGTCGCCGAGAAAGACCACGCGCCCCTCCTGCTCCGGTTGCGCTTGAATCTCCGCATCGTCGTCGTGATAACGGCCTAACTGGTTCCAATCCTGCAATTGGTCGGCGAGGTTTTGCGCGGCGAATTGCAGGCAACAATTGGCCTTGGGTGGCTTGTATTCCGTCGCCAGTTGCGCCATTGCCGCTGACGGTAGCAGGAACCCGGCCAGCAGTGAGAACATCAGCCATGAATTGCGTTTCATCTTCTCCTCCTACTACTGGACGTCGCCCTCTCCCGAGGGGAGATTGTGCGATAAGCCGGTCTTGCGTGTCATTCCGAGGAGCCGCAGGCGACGAGGAATCTCGCACTGCCGTGAGCACGTTCAGGGCGAGATTCCTCGCGGAGTTTACCCTGAGCGGCAGAGCGAGATTCTTCGCTCCGCTCAGAATGACAAGCGAAGGGCTCAGGATGACAGCGAAGGGCTCGGAATGACAGCTTGCACGTTTTCCTTTCCGCAGCCTGCTAACGTAAGAGCTTATACCGGACGTTCCGGAACTCAATTCGAAATCCCTCCGCTTCCAGGCCCAGGTAGCCTTTGGGCACTTCCGGTGCCGCAAACTCGGCGCTCGCCTCACCGTTCACCGACAACGTGATCTTCGGCCCTTGGCAGCGAATCTCGTAAGTGTTCCACTCTCCAGGCGGCTTGATATGATTTACGGCCGGCTTGGGACTGAACTGCATCTTAGCGAGCTTGCCTCCAATCAAAGTCTGCCCGAATATATAGCCGTCGTTCTCTGCACCCACCTGCGCCTGGTGCCAAACCCGCCCGTCGGCGTCGTTCCGAACGAAGACCCCGCTGTTGTATCCCTTGAGCCCTTCCCGCTTGGTGAAGCGCCACTCGACGTGAAGAATGAAATCACTGAGCTCGCGATTGTAGCGCAGCCACTCGTGACCGTGAGTGCCCTCGCAGATTATCATGCCGTGGGCCTTGTCGACGCTCCACTGGGAAACAGGATCCAAAGCCTTCTCAGGCGGGATCGCAACCCGAGTCCATTGACTGAAGGACTCATCGGGCATGATATCAACCCAGCCGGTGTTGCCGGACTTCGAGGCCGCCTGTGCCCACATCAAAAGGGAAGCCGAACACGCAAGAATGAGAATCCAGCCGATTTTCATGAGTTCACCTCGTTGCCAAGAGTTATTCGCGCATGCCCACCGTCACCTCAAACCGCTGGCACAGTTTATCACGTCCGCCCGTCTTCAGAATTACGTGTTAGTGGCAACCGATTCCCGCTGGCGAGGGAATGACGGAGGACAAAGCTACTTTCAACCGCACGCTCCTCGGCACGCAGATTTTTGACGCGGCAATTGCGGGTACTCAACTTCGCGACTTCTCGACGTCTTGACTCTCGACTTTCGACTCTCGACTTTTTGGTAGACAATCTACTACCTGATGTGGTAGATTACCTTCCACTATGACCAGGCAATCTTCTGAAGATCGACTTGAACTTGTTTACGGCTCGCTCGACATGCTCATTCTCCGCACTTTGCAGTGGGGTCCAACCCATGGACACGGAATTGCCAAGTCCATTGAGCGCTTGTCGGAAGAGAGTCTCAAAGTGGAACACGGCTCGCTTTACCCGGCGCTGCAGCGCCTCCAGCAGGAAGGCTGGATCACCGCCGAATGGGGCGTCTCGAAAAACAACCAGCGGGCCAAGTACTACCGCCTGACCGCCTCGGGCCGTCGCCAGCTTACAGCCGAGACCTCGCGCTGGGAGCGCTATGTACGGGCCATCACCGGAGTTCTGCGGCCCGCCGACACTTAGGTTCGTAGGGGCGGTTCGCGAACCGCCCCTTCGCGCAGAGCGGTAGCGCGGACCCGCGGTTTCGGGGTCCGCAGCTTTTCCCCAGCCCATGAAAGAACTGCGGACCCCGAAACCGCGGGTCCGCTCTACGAGTTCGCATGCGCTTACGACGGGAATTCCGCAAATTCGGTGTTTTGTTCCGCCGGCGGCAGCCGGGGGACGATCTCGAGGAAGAGATTCGCTCTCATCTCGAAATGGAAGAGCGCGAGAACCTTGAAGCCGGCATGTCGCCCGAGGAAGCTCACTATGCGGCGCTCCGCCGCTTCGGCAATGTGACTTTGACGCAAGAGAGGAGCCGCGAAATGTGGAGATGGAGCACGGTTGAAACCCTGTGGCAAGACCTCGGCTACGGAGTTCGCCAACTCCGCCGCAGTCCCGGGTTCGCGACGGTTGCCATACTGACCCTCGCACTGGGTGTGGGCGCAAACACCGCAATCTTCAGCGTCATCAATGCGGTGCTGCTCACGCCGCTTCCGGTGAAGAATCCGAAAGAGCTTATCCAGCTTGTCACCGTGGGTCCGTATGGCGTCGGAAGTTTTTCCTACCCGGCATTGAAACGCTTTCGCGACGAAAACCACGAATGTTCGGAGATGGCAGCCATTGGTTGGCTCAGCAATTTGGACGCGGCCGTCGACGGCCAACCGGAAACGGTGGAGGGCCGAATCGTTTCCGGGAACTTCTTTTCTTTTCTCGGAGTGAGCGCCAGCGCGGGCAGGACGTTCACCGGCGGGGACGAGAAGACGCGACCGACAAGCGCCGTCGCCGTCATCAGCTACGCGTATTGGAAGCGTCGTTTCGGCTTGAGCCCCACGGTAGTGGGGCGAAGCATCACGCTTAACCGGACCATCTTCACCATTGTGGGCGTAGCGCCGGCGGGCTTCTCAGGCATTGAAATCGGGTACTCGCCGGACATTTATGTACCGATGACGATGGAGCCCGCATTTCACGACGAGATGTCGTGGCTCAATCAGCCGGACTACCACTGGTTGCGAATCATGGCAAGGCTTAAGCCCGGCGTGAGCCGGGAGCGGGCGGGAGCGGAGCTTGCGGTCATTCACCGTCAACTTCAAGCCGGCATGTCCACCAAGGGTTGGTCACCGGCTGAACGCAACGACCTGCTTTCAACACGGCTGGAGGTCAACTCGGCGGCGCGGGGTATTATCTTTGGCCTGCCCGAGCAATTCTCAGGGACACTCTATATTCTGATGGCGATGGTAGGACTAGTTTTGCTGATCGCGTGTGCCAACGTTGCCAATCTCTTGCTGGGCCGTGCTTCCGTGCGGCAAAAGGAGATCGCTGTGCGCGTGGCCATAGGAGCCGGCCGTTTTCGACTGATCCGCCAGCTTCTGACAGAGAGCATGGTGCTCGCGGTTGGGGCGGGCGCGCTGGGCCTCGCGTGCGCTTACTGGGCCAGCGCCGGTATTGTCGCCCTGATGTCCGTCGGGCGCGATCCGCTCTTTCTCGAGATGCGCCCTGACCCGCGAGTCCTCGGCTTCACGGGAGCCGTGGCGCTGTTCGCGACTGTGCTCTTCGGTCTCGCACCCGCCCTGCGCGGCACTCGGGTCAACTTGGCGCCAGCTCTCAAGGAAGGCGCGGGCGGGTCGGGCGGCCGAATTTCCCGCCTGGGATTGGGAAAGGGCCTGGTGGTTCTGCAGGTGGCGCTCTCGCTCTTGTTGCTGTTTGGTGCTGGCCTTTTTGCGCGCACGCTCGAGAACCTCAGAAGCCTCGACCCCGGCTTCGACCGCAAGGGTGTGCTGCTCTTCAGCCTTGACCCCACCAAAAGCGGTTACAAGGGTCCCGCCGTGAACGCACTCTACAAGCAAATGATCGAGCATCTTGATTCCGTTCCCGGCGTGAGCTCGGCAAGTGTTTCTATGATGACGCCAATAACCGGCGGGGGAGGAATTGACAATTCCGTTGCGGTCGAGGGCTACACGCCACGGCCGGACGAGAACCTTACGGTCTTTGTAAATGCGGTGGGGCCGAGGTATTTCGAGACTCTCCACACGCCGCTTCTGCTTGGCCGTGACTTTAGCCTGCGCGATACAGACGCCACCCCGAAAGTGGCGATCATCAACCAAACTATGGCCCGCTATTTCTTTGGGAACGGCAACCCAATCGGAAAGAAGTTCGGCTGGTTTGGTGACGACAAGAACAAAATGCAATTCGAAATCGTGGGGGTTGCGGAAGATTCCAAGTATGAAACGTTGCGCGAGAAGATCCCCCGTACGGCTTATCTCGATTGCTTCCAAAGGCCGCTTGAGGGCATCACGTTTGAAGTTCGGACCTCGGTGAGGCCATCGTCATTGATCTCCCAAATCCGCGGCGAGATCCACGCCATCGACGCGGGCCTGCGCATCGGAGGATTCACGACGCTGGAGGAGCATGTGGAGGATTCCCTGGGACACGAACGCCTGATGGCTACGCTTTCGAGCCTGTTCGCGGCCTTAGCAGTTGTGCTCGCCTGCGTGGGCTTGTACGGAGTCATGGCCTATTCCGTGGCGCGCAGGACCAGCGAAATCGGCATTCGCATGGCGCTGGGCGCGGGGCGCGCACAAATTGTGGGAACAATTCTGCGGGAGTCGGCGTTACTGATTCTGGCAGGCGTGGTCCTCGGGCTGCCCATCGCCATTGCCGTTGCACGAGTGATCTCGAGCCGCCTCTATGGGTTGAAACCAGCAGACCCGTTGACGATCGCAGGGACGATCCTCTTGCTCACCGCGGTCACAGGCCTTGCGAGTTACATTCCCGCGCGACGAGCAATGAAGGTCGATCCTCTGGTGGCGCTACGGAATGAATAATTGACGTATGTCGGGGGTAGGGGCGGTTCGCGAACCGCCCCCACACGGGCGCAAGGGATGAAGGGTTCGGTTGAGTTTCTTAACTGAAGAATGAGAACTGATAACTGAGCACTAAGCATGAGCTTACGGCGCGGACTTTCCAAACTCGGCGCTTTATTTCGCCGGTTGAAGCCGGCGGATGACATCGAGGAGGAAATTCGCGCGCATCTCGAAATGGAAAAGCGTGAGAACCTCGAAGCCGGCATGGTGCCGGAGGAAGCTTATTATGCGGCGTTGCGGCGGTTCGGCAACGTGCCCTTAACACAAGAGAGGAGCAGGGAAATGTGGACATGGACTTCGCTCGAGACGCTCGGGCAGGACTTCCGCTATGGCCTGAGGATGCTTCGCAAGGATCTCGGCTTCACCGCGGTTGCGGTGTTGACTCTGGCGCTCGGTATCGGCGCCAACACGGCGATTTTCAGCCTGGGCAATGTCTTCATGTTTCGCCCGCTGCCGGTAAAAGACGCTGAGCGGTTGGCGGTGGTTGCGGTGCAATATCACGCCGACGCCGATCCCGGCCAACTCTCTTATCCTGATTACCAGGATTTCCGCAATCAGTCGAATGTGTTTACCGACATGACGTTCTTCGACCTCAGCGTTTCAGGAATCAGTTACCAGGGACATGCCAACCGCATCATCATGGCGTACGTTCCGAGCAATTTCTTCTCCATGCTCGGCATTCGACCGGCGCTTGGACGCTTGATCGCTCCCGGCGAAGGCGACGCGCCCAAAACCGGGCCCGTGGTAGTGCTTGGTCACAGCTATTGGATGAGGCATTTCGGCAGCGACCCCGGCATCATCGGGCGCAGCGTGACCTTGGACGGGCAGGCGGTGACCGTGATTGGTGTAGTGCCGAAGGAATTCAACGGCCCGTACAACCTCATCGAACTGGACGCATACGCCCCCATCGGAATTCACGATACGCCCACGCATTCCGGGTTCTATCAAGACCGTGGTGAAACCGAACTGCGGGTCCTGGCCACTTTGAAGCCCGGCATAACCACAAAGCAAGCGGAAGCCTCTCTCAACGTCATCGCCGAGCGCCTGGCGAAAGCATATCCCAAAACCAACAAAGGGCAGATGGTACGGGTTGTTCCGGAGCGGCTTGCCCGGCCCGAACCCGCCGTCGAAAGTTACATGCCGCTGGTGACCACGATCTTTCTGATCATGGTCGGGCTGGTTCTGCTCGTAGCGTGTTTTAACGTAGCCAATCTGCAACTGGCGCGGGCGGCCTCGCGCGAGAAGGAAATCGCGGTGCGGGCGGCGATGGGCGCGGGGCGGGCTCGTTTGATCAGGCAGATGATCACGGAGAGCCTGGTTCTTGCAGTGGCGGGTGCTGTGGGCGGCGCGCTGGTGGGGAATTGGGTGATCCGGGGGCTCGAGAAGCTGCGCCCGCTGGGCGACTTCTCGCTGCGGCTTGGCTTTTCATTTGACTGGCGCGTCTTTGCGTACGTCGCTGGAATTGCGTTGCTGGCGGGAATCGTTTCGGGTTTAGCGCCGGCGTTGCGGGCCTCCCGCACCAACCTCAATGAAACCTTGCGCGAGGGAGGGCGTGGACTCGTGGGCGACACGCGCCGTCACTGGCTGCGGAACGGGTTAGTGGTGGCGCAGGTGGCCGGATCGTTGATCGTGCTTGTCGCCGCGGGCCTCTTCACGCGCAGCCTCAGAAACGCCGAAGCCGTCGACCTCGGCTACGACCCCCATCATGTGCTCAATATGAGCCTCGATCCGAGCCTCCAGGGCTATAACCAGAAGCAGAGCGAGGCATTCTTCCGCGAGTTGCTGCCGCGGGTGAGAGCGCTTCCCGGCGTCCAGTCGGTCAGCCTCGCTTTCTCGGTTCCTTTGGGCTATTACGGCGACGGCACGGCTGTCTACCCTGAGGGGCAGGAACGCGAATCGACGGATAAGCGCGCGCCGGGCGCCGGCTACAACTGCGTCACGCCGGACTATTTCACCACCCTGCGGATGAAGATTCTGGAAGGACGCGCCTTCACGGAAAGCGATACCAGCACCACCCCGCTTGTTGCGGTCGTGAACCAAGCGATGGCCGATCAGCTTTGGCCGCACCAGGATGCGGTTGGGCGGCGCTTCAGCTACAAAGGCGCGCAGGGGCCGTTCGGGTCGGCTCGAAAAGACGATGAAGATTCGCTGGTGACGGTGGTCGGCGTCGTGCGGAATGCAAGGGTGCAGGGTCTGCTTGACGCGCCCGGCAATTTCTTCTACGTTCCTCAGACGCAGAACTACAAAGCGACGCACGTTCTGCACCTGCGCACCTCGGTGCCGCCCCAGTTGTTGCGGGCGCCGGTCGAGGCTCTGGTGCGGGAACTGGAACCCAATCTGCCCATCTACGACGTCATGACTATGGAGCAAACGGTGGACGGCGCTAACGGCTACTTCCTCTTCAAGGTGGGCGCCGGCTTTGCCGCATCGCTCGGCATTCTCGGCCTGATCCTGGCGGTGGTGGGCGTCTATGGGGTGGTTTCCTACGGCGCCAGCCAGCGCCAACACGAGATCGGCATTCGCATGGCGCTCGGAGCGCGGCCGGCCGGCGTCCTGGGGCTGATCATTCGGCAAGCTGCTATCCTTGTAGGGGCCGGGATCGGCGTGGGAGTGCTCGCAGCGCTCGGTATCAACCGCCTGCTGCTCAGCTTGCTGGTCGGCGTGACTTCCTCCGATCCTCTCACGCTTGTCAGCGTTTGTGGACTGATGCTGGCCGTGGCCCTGCTCGCCTGCTACATTCCCGCCCGGCGAGCCACGAAGGTCGATCCCTTGGCAGCGCTGCGGCACGAGTAATTGTCGATGGCGCAGTAGAACAGGCACTCCTGCCTGTCCTTCTTGAGGCATCTAATAGTCTCGAGGACAGGCGGGAGTGCCTGTCACACTTCATCAGTTGTAGCGGAGGTGAAGCGTCGCATGAAGAGTCGATTTGTAACCAAAGAGGAGATGCGCGACGAGCGCGTGGTCGAGTGGCTGGCATCGGCGCTTCAAGACCTCCGGCACGGGCTGGTGCTGATGCGGCGCGATCCAGGCGTCTCCGCATTGATTGTGCTGGTGCTGGCTCTGGGAATTGGCGGCAACTCCGCGGTCTTCACACTGCTGAAGGCCGCCTTCCTTGATCGCTTGCCGTTTCGCGACGCGGGCCGGTTGGTTACGGTCATCGAGAACGACGGCTGGATCCCGACCGTATCCGAGTTTCGCGAAATTCGCACCCACACACGCACACTGGAAGGAATGGCCTTCGCCGAGTATCGGGACATGCAACTGAGCGGCACAGGCGAGCCCACGCGAATTTTCGCCGCGCGCGTGACGGCGTCGTTCTTTCCGCTTTTGGGAGTGAACGCCGCGCAGGGGCGGACCTTCGCCGAGGACGAGAACCAGCCGGGCCGTCCGCCGGTGGTCATCCTCACCGATCGTTTCTGGCGGTCGCGGTTGGGCTCGGACCCGAGCGTGCTTGGACGAACCCTGCGCTTGGATGGCCAACCGGCTGTAGTGGTGGGCGTGCTCCCGCCTGGTTTCCATTTTGATTATCCCACGCTCGGCGCCACCGAACCGGTTGACCTCTATGCTCCCTACCCGATTGAGGCTTCCCTTCCCTTCGAGCGCGCCGCCAACGGCCAGGGCGTGCCGGTTCGGGTGCTGGCCCGACTGCGCGAGGGCGTCACATTGGAGCAGGCAGAGTCTGACCTCTGGGACACGGCGCTAGTACTGGCGCGGGAGAATACCTCGCCTTACCCGGGCCATCCTCACGACCCCCTCATGTTCGGCTTCAACGCCGCGCCGCTTCGCAACGCCATCGTGGGCAACCAGCGATCCCTGCTTTGGCTGCTTCTCGGCGGAGTCGGGGTGCTGCTGCTGATCGCCTGCGCGAATACCGCACAACTGCTCCTGGCGCGCTCGCTGCGGCGCGGGCGCGAAATCGCGGTGCGCAGCGCTTTGGGCGCGAGCCGCCTTCGCCTGATCCGCCAGTTTCTGCTGGAAGGGCTGGTGCTGGCGTTATGCGGGGGCATCGCCGGCCTGTTCCTGTCAGGTTGGCTGATGCGCGTTCTGGTTCGCTTGCTGCCGGTGCGCAGCCCACTGCTCGCAGCCGCGCACGTGGATGCGCGCGCCATAGCATTCACGCTTGGAGTCTCGATCCTATCAGCTCTGGTATTCGCTATTATCCCGGCATTGAAGGGCAGCCGCTGGACGCCCGGGCCGAGCCTCAGCGCTCACTTCACTTCGGGCGCAGGAAGCCGCTGGCGCAACGCGATGATCGCCGTCGAAGCAGCGCTTTCAGTCTTCCTCCTGTGCGGCGCGGGTCTCGTGACGCAGAATCTGATGAATCTCGTTTCCGCTCCGTTGGGTTTTAATCCTGAACATGTGCTGGCGATGCGGCTTCAGTTGCCCTTTGGAAAGTTGGAGCAGCCGGACCCAAAGGCCGGCAAGGTACTGCAGTCTTACGTTGACAAAATCGAAGCTATCCCGGGAGTGGAAGCGGCGGCGACGATCACAGGTCCGCCGTTGCGCCCCGCGCGTGGGGGCGGGCCGATCCCGCTTATTGGAGTGGCGGACCCCGGCACGATAGCGTGGTCCCACCAGATGACCCCGGATTACTTCCGCGTTATGGGAATTCCGCTGCTCGCAGGTCGAACTCTTCGTGTGAGCGACGCCGGGCCGAAACTTACGGTTGTGGTTGTGAACGAAGCTTTCGCCAAGCATTTTGGGCTGGGACCGGACGTGGTGGGCAAACAGATCCCCGACCCGGAAGGACCTATCACGGTTGTTGGTCTGGTGGGCACCGTCCGAACGCGCGGGCTCGAGACCCGGCCGTTCCCGGAATGCTACTATTCGGCACAGCAGCTATCGTGGCCCAATGTGTACCTGGTGGTGCGCTCAGTGGTTCCACCCGGGCCGCTGCTGAAGCAGGTGAAAGCGGCGATTGAATCGATAAATCCCGATCAGTCGGTCTTCGGCGTCGAGACCATGAATGAGCTGATTGCCGATTCCGCGGTCGAACCTCGCTTCGACGTGTATCTGATTGGCGTATTTGCTCTGCTGGCTGTGGCCATGGCGGCCGCGGGAATGTACAGCGTGATTTCGTTCCTGGTCTCGCAGCGCACCAGTGAAATTGCCATACGCATGGCGCTTGGCGCCGGGCGGGGCGCTATCATTAGGACCGTTCTGGCAGCGACGAGTCTTTGGCTGGGGGCAGGTCTGGCCGGAGGTCTCTACCTTGGCTTTGCTGCCGGCAAAACCATTCGCTCGCTGACCGACACGGAGGCGGTGGCCTCTCCTCGAACGTACACAGCGGTCGCGTTGATCTTTCTGGTGGTGACCTTAGTGGCCGTTTACCTGCCCGCGCGCCGCGCCACCAGGCTCGATCCCGCAACGGCGCTGCGCTGTGAGTAGGGGGACGGCTTGCCGTCCCCTTATCTTGCGACCGGGTAGGGCAAGCCCTACCCCTACGCTCCCAGGAACATGACGTGCACATACGTCCCCAGCCTCACGTTATAGGCAAGGTACCAGCCGATGTGATCGGGATCCTCGTAAATGATGACTTCGTCGGAATCCCAGAGCCAGCCATTGCAAAAGCCAATATCGTACGGGGCAACGCTAAAAAAGAACCCGCCAAACCCGAAACGGTTCGGACCGCCTCCCCCAAGGTGCCAGACATGGTGAGGGCCGAACCCGCCCGTGAAGCGTCCGTGCTCCCAGGGATGATCGAGATGGTAGTTGGCATCATTCTTGCCCGTGTCGTGCCCGACCCACTTATTACCTTTATCGACGTGTGGAGCGTTCGGGTGGCCGGCCTTGTCGCTGTAATTCCGTTTTTCCTGGGTGGGATGCGGATTCCCGCGGACCGGTTCCGGGCCGCGCGTTGGAGGAGCGGCGTGTGGTGCTGCATGTTCCTCGCCTCGTTGACCAAAAGCTGCAAGCGAAATCACTAACAACGCTACGAGAAACCCGATGTACTTTTTCATGTTCAGCTCCGTTGGTTGAATTGGTAGAGTCTCGTCAGCACTTGTCTTAATAGGGATCGCGGCTGGCGCAGAGCGAAGCTCTGCGGTCTCCATCGATTTGAGTATCGCCAAAACGCAGAGCTTCGCTCTGCGCCAGCCGTGGTCCGCGCCCAAACCAATGGCGGCAGCTTCGCTGCCGCACTCCAAGCGAGCGGCCAAAAGAGCCGCCCCTGTTGGATGCATCGAGCTCCGAGGGCGGCTGCAAAAAATGCATCGACAGCTTGAACTTAAGCGTGCGCAGCGCCGATGCGGCCAATCAAGTCGAGCTGCTCCTTACGATTCTCGGCCCCGATGGTGAAGGCGTGCAGCAGGTCGAGCGAGACGGCATATTTCAGCGCCTCGTCCACGCGCGTTCTCATGTCACCCTGGCCGAGGATCTTCATGCCGACAATCGCCTTGCCGGACTGCCGCCCCTCTCGCAGCGTCTCGACGACGGTGGCAGGGTCTGCATCCATGTGCGATCCGATCGGATTCACGCGCGAGAGCATGACCTGGACCCAGGGAGATTTCGCCGCCGTCCGCAGCGCGCCGATGGTGTGGCAGGAGCACCCGTGGGCGCGGACAATTCCCTTCGCCTGCGCCTCCGAGATGGCGTCCATGGCGCCGCGGCTCTTCTCCGTCCAGTTGTCGTCGGTAAGGCAGTGCATCATGAGAATATCGATGTAATCGGTGTCCAGTTCCTTGCGGAAGCGGTCGATGTCCGCACGCATCCCTGCTTCGTCGCGCGCCCAGGATTTCGACATGACGGTGATTTTCTCCCTGGGCAGTTTTTTCAGGGCTGCCGCCACGTGCGCATGGGTCCCGTAGGAATCCGCCGTGTCAAAGAAGCGCAGCCCATGGTCGTATCCCTGCAACAGCAGATCGGCCAGTCCTTGAATTCCCAAAGCCGATTGGTTGGAATGATGATTGACACCCACCGTTCCGGTTCCGCAGGCCAGCCGCGACGTCTTGAGGCCGGTCTGGCCAAGCGCCACAATATCGGAAGCGCTGAACTTCCCGGCCGCGGGGGGCAATGCCTCGGCCCACGATTTCGAAGTCAGCCACGTTCCCGCAACGCCTGCTACCGACCTGGCCAGAAAATCTCTACGCCTCATGGATGCACCTCCCAAGGAACTCGACGATCACCGCCTGCGCCGCCTGCAATGCAAAAGCAGCCCGAACCCCGAACCTCAATGCTCCAACTTTACCATGGGCGGTGTGCGTGGGCAACCAGCGCTGCGTGGTGCATGTAGCGCTTCTTCCTCTGCGAGGGGCGAGGCGCATTTGCCCTCCTGTCATCCTGAGCGAAGCGAAGGATCTCTGCAGTTCTGTCGTTGAGTCGTCGCGAACTGCGGGGATTCTTCGCTTCGCTCAGAATGACAAGCGAACGTCCCGAGTCAGAAGTTCGTCGAATAATTCAGCCCGCGGAGCGGGCGGCAGCGAGTAGCCCACGGCGCCAGAAGCTGGGAAAAAATCGACGCCTGTCATCCTGAGCGAAGCGAAGGATCCCGGCAGTTTCTTGTGGTTCAGCGACTTACGAACAACTGCAGAGATCCTTCGCTGCGCTCAGGATGACACTTCCGAATTTCTTCACACCTTCTTACGCCCTGGGCTACTCTATGCCGCCCCTAACGGGGCTCTAAATAACGGTCGAGCATAAGATAGACTTTGTTAACGAACCTTTGACCCAGGACGCTAGCGAGCCCTTGCGTTGCGAAACGAATCAGTCCCATAATCTTACCTTGCCAATTTGTGAATCAGGTCACCAAAGGACAGTTCCAATGTCGAGCAAGAACTCATCACGCCCACGCAACGTTTTGGGCAGAATCTCGCGTCGTCACTTCCTGGGAGGCGCCACAGCTATGGCTTTAATGAATTCATCACTGATCGCGCAAGGGCAGGCGAATTCGATGCACAATCCAATCCTGGCTTATGTCGGCACTTACAGCTCACCGCAAGGCCCCGAGGGAAGCAAGGGGTATGGGCAAGGCATTTATCTCTTTCAGATGAATCCCAGCACGGGGGTGCTGTCGCAAGTCGGGCTCTTTGCGAACGACTCGAATCCCTCCTGGCTGTCGTTCGATCCCTCGCGAACGCACTTGTACGCGGCGAACGAAATCGGCAATTTCGAAAGCACGAAGTCAGGTTCGGTAAGCGCCTACTCAATCGATCGATCAACTGGCCATCTCACGCGCCTTAACACAGTCAGCTCGCACGGGGCCGGCCCTGCTCACTTGAGCGTCCACCCGTCAGGGAAATACGTTCTGGTGGCCAACTATGAAGGCGGGACGGTGGCGGTGCTGCCCATCCGGGCAAATGGCGAGTTGGGTCCTGCCACCGACATCAAGAAGGACGCCGGCAAGGTCGGGCCGGAGCACGCTTCGAGCGCGCCTCCCGGAAGCTTCGCCATCAGCGGCCACGAGGCTCCGCACGCGCACATGATTGAGGCCGATCCTTCAGGCCGATTCGTTCTGGTAAACGACCTGGGGCTGGATCAGACCTTGATCTGGAAGTTCGATGCCGAGAAAGGCACGCTCACCGCCAACGATCCCGCGTCGGTCTCACTGCCGCCCGGGGACGGGCCGCGCCATTTCGCTTTCCACCCCAATCGCCGCTGGATGTACTTGCTCGAAGAAGAGTCCTCCACGATGGTGGTCTATGATTTCGACGCCGCGCGCGGCACGTTAACCGCGAAGCAAACCCTTTCGACCCTGCCCAGAGGGTTCGCAGGAACGAACTTCACATCGGAAGTGATGGTCTCGTCCGACGGCAAGTTCGTTTACGCTGCCAACCGGCTTCACGACACGATCGCGGTGTTTTCCATTGGGCCGGAAGGCAAGCTGACTTGGGTTAGCGAAACCTGGACTCGCGGCGATTACCCGCGCCACTTCAACATCGACCCCACGGGGAACTTTCTCTATGTCTGCAATCAGAGGAGTGACGCCATTACAACCTTCCGCGTGGATCGCGAGACCGGTAGCCTGACCTTCACCGGCCACTACACGCCGGTGGGCACGCCGGCGATCATCATCTTCCTCCACTAGCCCGCGGCGTTAGAGTCTGTGCGCGAACCTCTTTCGGGCTGTCATTCCGAGCGACGCGAGGAACCTCGCTCTCACGGGGGGCAAGCCGGGTTCGTCAGATACGCAAAACTAGCCGTTGGAATCCGCGACCTTGGCCGGGCCCTGCTTTTGTGGCTGCGATTCAGACAGTAAGAAACCAGGCTGGGCAGCTGACCCGCGGTCGGTGTGTCAACCGGTCTGCCCGATCCGTCAACAGCGCTTTTGACGGCCTTTCCGACGCCCAGTTGTCCTCC
>Ga0187852_1002290_pt1 | contig 15893 bp, 12 predicted proteins | sample June2016WEW_6_40_FD_134511 | JGI IMG/M metagenome (GOLD analysis project Ga0187852, IMG submission 134511) | Peatland microbial communities from SPRUCE experiment site at the Marcell Experimental Forest, Minnesota, USA - June2016WEW_6_40 | ecosystem: Environmental > Terrestrial > Soil > Wetlands...
CGAAAAGGGGAACCAAAGTATCGCGAAGCCAATCCAGGGCTTCGCGCAAGGGGGCGCGCCACTGCTGATTCCAGCCGGGATGGCCGCCGGAGTTGCAGCCGCAATTGCTTCGCCAGCGTTCCAACCCATGCACACAGCTCCAGGAGCTGTTCTCAAACACTTCCACCTGGTGTGTGGGAGGATGCCGCTCCAGGTACAACCCGTAGTTGATGAGTTCGGCCAGACCTTTGGACTCGATATAATCCAAGGCATAGGCTAATGCCATTTCGCCAAACTTGTGGTGATGGCCGTAGGTTTCGCCGTCGGTTGCGATGTGCACCAGTTCGGGCCAGGCGCGGGTTTCCTCGGAAAAGGCTCCCAGCAGCCGCTCGGCGAATTGCTGGCCGTTGTCCAGAACGCCCTCAAAAGCTACGGAGCGCGAGATAGGTCCGTCGTAGAAGAAGGCGCTGAGGTTCTTCCCCGAAGGCAAGCTGATGCGGTACGCCATGGTGGGATCGATTGAGCCGTTACCGAGGTCCTTCCAATTGCGGCCGCTGATTTTCTTGCCCCGACGCGCCTGGCTGGGAGCAAGAATCGTGAACTTGATTCCCAAGGAAGCCAGGGTCTCCAGAGTAGCCACGTCCACCGCGGTTTCGGGCAGCCACATGCCCTCCGGCCGGCGTCCGAAGCGATGTTCAAAGTCGCGGATTCCCCAGAATGCCTGGGTATACTTATCGCGTTCGTTGGCGAGCGGCATGATCATGTGGTTGTAGGGTTGGGCGAGCGCTGAACCATGCCCCGAGAAAACCTTGCAGCTCTCCGCATCCGCCGCGAGGATGGCCTTGTACACAGCCGGATCATAGGCCTCCATCCAGGAAAGCAAAGTCGGGCCGAAGTTAAAGCTGATCTTGGCATAGTTGTTTACTATCTTGACAATGCCCTTTTCCTGATCCAGAATCCGCGCGACCGAGTTCGGCGTATAACATTCAGCATTAACCCGCTCATTCCAGTCGTGGTAGGGACGCGCGGACTCCTGATGTTCGATGGCTTCGAGCCAGGGATTCTCCCGCGGGGGCTGATAGAAGTGTCCGTGAATGCAGATGTATCCCATGGGTTTCGGTTTAGACCATTCCACGTTCAAAAACGCAAAACGACTTCGGGCAGAGACTCACTTGAACCGTTCCACTCGACTCGAACCTTGACGGAACAAGACTGCCGGCGCCTCGCCAACGTTGGTCCGCAGAGTCCAGGACTTTGCACCAATTTCCCTCAGGAACAGCGACCAGAACAGATTTCCCTTCTTCGCCGAAGTTCGCTACGATGAGCGCTTCGCCGGCGGTGTTCCAACGGCGGAGCAGAAAGACCTTCTCCTCGTCGAGGCCGCGAACCTCGAGCTGCTGTTTGTCCGGCCGTGCCAGCCCCGGCAGCGTCCTCCGCAACTTGATCAGTTCCTGATAAAACCCCTCCATTATTTGATGCCATCCAGTGTTCCGCCGACTGTGATCCAGCTTGCTTCGCAGGAAAGTGGCCTCGTCCTGCGGGTCGGGCGGCTCAGCTTGCCAGCCAAAGGCGGCAAACTCCTCGCGGCGGCCGCGGCGTACCGCGTCCACCAATGCCGCATCCGAATGGCTGGTGAAGTATTGAAAGGGAGCGCGCTCGCCCCATTCCTCACCCATGAACAGGAGGGGAATGTAGGGAGATAGAATCACCATGCCCGCCGCCAACTTCAACGCTTCGAAGCTCACGAGCGTGCTCATGCGGTCGCCCAACAGGCGGTTGCCAACCTGATCGTGGTTCTGGGAAAAAACCACGAACTGCCGCCCCGGGACATGGCGAGACGAGTTGCCATGCCGCCGACGGCGATAGGCCGAATACTGACCGGAATAAACGAAGCCTTCCGCGAAAGCCTTCTCGAGGTGCTCGAGCTTTCCAAAATCCAGGTAATAGCCGGTTTGCTCGCCGGTGAGCAAGGTATGCAAAGCATGGTGGAAGTCATCGCTCCATTGGGCGTCCAATCCGCACCCGCCTGATTCTGCGGGCTGGATATAGCGGACGTCATTAAAGTCGCTCTCCGCGATGAGGTATATTTCCCGCCGGGCTTGTCGAGCAAACTCGTGCACCGACCGCGCCAACAACTGTAGAAAAGGCTGCCCATTGCGGTCCACGATCCCGTGGATCGCATCCAGGCGGAGAGCGTCGATGTGAAAGTCCCGCAGCCAGTAGAGAGCGTTCTCAATGAAAAACCGGACCACCTCGTCGCTTTCCGGGCCGTCGAAATTGAGCGCTTGACCCCAAAGTGATTGATATTGGCTGGTGAAATAAGGGCCAAAATCATTGAGGTAGTTTCCCTCCGGGCCCAAATGGTTGTAGACCACATCCAGCACGACCGCCAATCCCCACTCATGACAGGCGTTAACCAACTTCTTAAGACCTTCGGGGCCGCCATAGCTATTCTGTACTGCGAAAGGGTAGGCTCCATCATAACCCCAATTACGGTCTCCTGGAAACTGCGCGACCGGCATCAATTCAAGAGCCGTCACCCCGAGTTTTCTTAGGTCCTCCAAGTGAGCGAGGACAGCATCAAACGATCCTTCGGGAGTAAAGGTGCCGACGTGAATCTCATATACGATGTAATCGTCAAGGCGCAATCCTCGCCACTCAGCATCGCTCCATCGAAAGGCCCGCGGGTCCACAACCTGGGAAGGTCCGTGAACGCCGGCCGGTTGAAACAAAGAGGCTGGGTCGGGCCTGTCCTTCTTTCGATCGAGGCAATAAAGGTATCGCGTTCCAGGCTCCACCCCTTCGACGATACCTCCGTGGTATCCGCGGTTCCGCACCTCCAGACGAACCAACCGCTCGCCGCCATGGTCGGCAGAGTGCACGGCCGTCGCGGCTGAGAAAGAGTCCCGCGGGTCGAGAATTCGCAACTCGACGCTCTCTGCATGCGGAGCCCACACCAGGAACTGGCATTGCCGCCCTTCGAGCAGGGTTGCGCCCAAAGTCAGACTCATACTTCCTTTTTGTTGTGCTACCCTTTGAGATTATAGCCGTTTACTTCGCTTATTAGCGTGTAGAGCCTCTGCTACTGCAAGTTGGACAGAGCCAACGCTTCATTGGCATAGAGCTCCAAGACACAATCGAGGTGAAACTTCCTAAGGCCTCGGATGAGCCTCTCCGGAGCTGCGAAAAACTTGATCCGGCCTCCCGCCTGTCGAACCAGGTTATAAGCACCCCCAAGGGCGCCCAGCGTATAGCTATCGGCGCCGGACACTTGGGCGAGATTGATGGCGAAGTTCCCGGCGCCCTCTTCCAGCAATTCCCGTATGGCATCATAAAGAGCGTGAACGGACCGTTCTTCGGCGAGAGGACCCCTTAGGTCGATGACTGCCGTACCACGCACCATGTGGCAGGACAGACCGGCGTTCGGTTCCTGCTGAGGGAAGAATTCATATCCGTTCGGAGTGTCCACTAAATGAATTCGCATGCACCCTCCTTTCGGATCGCTTGATGACCACGTGTCTTCACCTTCTTCGCAATCCCGTTAGCAGAAAGATCATTTCTCCGGGGCTGGAGTAACGCACGCATATTCCAGCGTGCCCTGGAGAGCTGAGATTTGGAGTTTCCGATGGAACAGTCCTGAAGCTTGGCAATCTCCGTGTGGCGATAACCTTCCAGGTCATGAAGAACAAGTACGGCTCGCCGGCCTGCGGGAAGCTGCGTGATGGCGCGGCGGATCAGTATGCGATCAATCAGGCCGACCAGCGTTTGGTCTTCCGTGCCATACTCCCGCCAAGGGGGTTCTTCCTGTGACACATCTGCGTGTTCGAAGGGCACGATTGGGAGCCGCTTCCGCCGGTGATGCATCAGTACAACGTTAACCGCCACGCGATGGAGCCAGGTGGTAAACGCCGACTCGTGACGGAAGGTCGAGATTTTGCGAAAGATCTGAAGGAAGGTCTCCTGGGTCAGGTCCTCCGCCTCGCTCGAGTCTCCTGTCATGCGGACGCAAAGCAGATAAACACGTCGCTCGTAGGCATGGTAAAGGGCTTCAAATGCGTGTTCGTCGCCGCCCTTTGCTCGAGCGATCAACCGAGTTTCGACTTGGGGGCGGGTTATTAAATCGCTGCTCATTGTGCGCCTCGTTTCCCTTACCTTCCCCGTCGTTCGAATACCTGAAATTACTTGCAATAAACGCTCCCGCAACGTCATTGCCAAAGGAGGAACGGGGCGCCCGCGATGAACTCATTTGCTTTTTCTTGAACGACATGCAGTCAGGCAGGGAATTTACAACGGAGTAGGCGAGGGGGGTAAAAATTACCTGATTCAGGAGAGCCGGTCGTTCCGATGACAACCATTCGGCACGGATCTCGCCTTTACTTGATGGGCAAACGTTGAGGCTCGTCGTTTCGCGTTTGCGGGTTCCGCATCAAGCCCGGATCTCTCCCAGGCTCTGGAATGCGGTGCAACTCGGCACGGGTTTTGGGGAGGCATTGCGGATACTCACTCTGCAGGAACTCGATCAGCTTTTCCCGTACATAGCAGCGCAAGTCCCACGCCGTGCTCGAGTCTCGGGCGTCCATGAGCGCCCGCAATTCCACCGTGTGCTCGCGCGCGTCTGTAACCTGTAAGACGCATACCTTGCCCATCCACTGATTTGTGGATTTCAGGATTCGTGCCAATTCTCGCCTCAACGCTTCGATGGGCACGGTATAGTCCGTATAGATGAAGACGGAACCAAGGAGGTCCGCCGTCCTGTGAGTCCAGTTCTGGAACGGTTTTTCTATGAAATACGACAGAGGCACCATCAGGCGCCGCAAGTCCCAAATCCGGACCACGACGTAAGTGGTCGTAATCTCCTCGATCCAACCCCATTCACCCTCCACCACGACAGCATCCTCAATCCGAATTGGCTGGGTGAGCGCGATTTGAATTCCTGCAATCAAACTCGCAAGAGTGGAGCGCATCGCCACGCCCAGCACAAGACCTGCAAGGCCCGCAGAGGCCAGGAGGCTGGCGCCGATCTGATGAATTTCGGGAAAAGTCATCAACATAATCGCAACGGTGACGACCGTCACGACGACCTGGGCAATGCGGCGCAGCACTTTCACCTGTGTTTGGATACGACGCGCCGCTAAGTTGTCGGCGATCTCGACCTTGTACCGGCCGGTAATGACGTCTTCGCCCACGTCGATCATCACAACCAGCAGCCAGGCGACGGAAGCAATCAGACCGAGGCCGACCACGTGGGCGAGCGCGTCTTTAATCGTGAAACTGACCGGGAGGGCGCGTTCCGCGATGATCACGGCCAGAAGCGGCAGGATAAGTGTAGAAGGTCTTCGGCTGTGCCTAACCAGCGAGGCATCGACGACGCTCATTTTTAGGGACGGCTTCGCTAAAACCGAAAACGTAATGCGATGTGCAAGCAGGCCGACAATAATGGCGCCAGCGATAATTCCGGGGGATAACAGAAAAGCCTGCCAATTGATCAGAATGTGTGCCATCACTTCACGATATTGCGCGCCGGAATTTGTTCCTGCGGCCGTTTCCCAATCAGTTTGAACAAGGCGCGCAGCAACAATAACTCTATAAGCAGTCCAAACAAAAATGAGCACAGCAAAGCCGTCAACGATTCCACGAATTCCATCAGTCTCGCTCCGCTGCGCCTGGATGCACAAAATCATCTGCAATCAGCGTCCAGGCGGACTTCTGAACGGCGTGCGCGCAGCTCAGGGCTGCACTGGTCAGAGTAAACACAGGGCAAGATTGTTGCCACAACTCGCGAAGCTGTGTTGAGTCTCTCATTTCGCAGACTTCCGGGCCTCGGACGCCGCTTATGCGTAAAACGCGAGCAGGATGTAAATTTCCCTCCGCATGTAGTTTTTTCGCAGCAGCCATCCTTTCGGGCACGCAGGGGCGAACTCGGTATTTTAGAATCAAGAAGATATGGATTGCCTCGAATGGCAAGCGATATGCAATCAGAGTGTGCGTGGGGTTGTAAGAAAGTGCTGGAGCGGTATTGTCTCTACAGCTCGGCAGACTATATTCTAACGTCAGCGGCACGTCCGGCGACAAAAGGGGAAGGAATGGGGAACCGAAATTCCAAGCTCCACGAGTGTTTTTGTGCGAAGGCAACCAAAGCAATCTTGCCTTGCTTCCAAATATTCAAGGGCACACCAAAGGTGGCAAGATAATCCGGGGCGTGCCTGAAGTGTTTCCCCGAGTATCCAGAGTTCAACACCGGGCCGTTAGTGGCGCCCGGCGACTGGAAGCAAAAGGGATCAGCAGCAAAGAAATGAACTTCAGGGCTGTTGGTGGTTCGGGCAGGGAAGTATAACAGAAAGGCCGCACGCGAGGTGATGACTCACGCGCGGCCAAGCCAAAACGCTCCTACGTGTTTCGGACGGAGAAAACGCCATGGCATTCGAAAAGCCTACAACAAAGACTTCCAGTTTTCAACCTCTCTTCTTCTCCATGCCAGGAGCGTTAAATCCTGCTCCGAACTCCGGCGACACAGACGCCGGGTACCGGATTCGGACTGGCAAGGGCCATTCTTACCGAAGATAGATGCGCACACTCTGCGGGCGGAAACAATCAAATGATTCGCTCCCAAGTCTTGCGTCGCGGAAAACGGGATGGGGTACGGGAGATTAAGCACGGGAGGAAACTGAAGTGGTTTTCAAAAAGTCGTCAGTGATGTTGGCGGGGCTATTCGTAATATGCGGAGCGTGGGCCTTAGCCCGGAATCAAAACAGCACGGGCACGGCGCAACAATCCGATCCCGTCGAGCAGGCCCTCGCTCACGGCGTCGACCACGTCGATGCGACGGATGCTGGGCCGGCTCCGGTCCTCGACCGGCGCAATTCGCGATACCGGATCTCCAGTGAGGACGTTCTTGACCTCCAGTTCCAGTCGACTCCTGAATTCAATCAAACGGTCACCGTGGAACCCGACGGGTATATTACGCTGAAAGAAGTCGGCGACGTTCAGGTGGAGGGCGATACCCTGCCTGAGTTGCGACGCGCCGTGCAATCTGCTTACGAGAAGATACTCGCCAACCCAGTCATCAGTGTCGATTTAAAAGACTTCCAGCGGCCCTACTTTATGGTGCTCGGGCAGGTTGGACGGCCCGGCAAGTACGACCTGCGAGGCGTTACTACGGTTTCCGAGGCAGTGGCGCTTGCGGGAGGTTTCACGACTCAGTCAAAACACTCCCAGGTGCTGCTATTTCGCCGCGTCAATGATAAGTGGACTTCCGTCACCAAAATTGACCTTAAACACATGCTGAATTCCCGCAATCTTAGCGAAGACTCTTCACTCCGCCCAGGGGACATGGTCTACGTTCCCCAGAACGCCATATCAAAGGTGAAAGCTTGGGTTCCTACTCCCACGGTGGGGACCTACGGACCCCTCCCCTGAGGGTCGCGCGCGTCTAACCTCAGCCCCGGAGAAGGGAAAAGGAGAAGCCAGCATGCATGAGCAGCGCCGACTGTTGCCGGAAACACAACCGACGGACATCGTGGTTCGCACTTCGCTCGGGGCCGCCGTACCCTCTTCACCCGACACGTTGCGAGAACTGTTAGGCGCGCTGTTCAGGAACCGGCGGGTCCTCAGAAACGTGTTCCTGTTGACCTTCGGCGGAGCGGTTCTGGCTATCTTTCTTTTCGGAATCAAGTATGAGGCGGACGCGCAGATTCTGGTCAAGCACCGGCGTGCCGACGAAGTCGTATCCACGGACACGAGTTCGCGGGACCCGCAGCCTTCCACGGACGTGCCCACGGAGCGGGAAATCAACACGGAGATTTCGCTGCTGAAGAGCCAGGATCTTTTGCAGGCTGTGGTCAAGGACCTGGGCCTTGATAAAGTGCAACGACACAGCTGGGATTCCCTGGTCCCGTGGCACGACCAGCAGTGGAGGCTCGCCCAGGCGACGCGAGGTTTGAGCGACGGCCTGAAAATCACCGAGGTTCCTCAATCCAACATTATTCACATTGCTTATCGTTCGCGTCGTCCCGACCTGGCCGCCCAGATCCTGACTGACCTGAATAAGCAATACCTGGCGAAGCATCTGACCGTTTATCGGCCGGCCGGCGTATACGATTTCTTCCACCAGCAGGCGGAACACTATCGGGAGCAAGTCCAGAGCGCCGAAAAGCAGTTGGCGAGCTACGATCTCGCCAAAAACTCCAGTGATCCCGAACTCGAGAAGGAGATCCTGGTGAAGAAGGCGGGAGAGTTCGAGGGCGATTTGCGGCAGACGGAGTCGGCGGTTGCCGACGCACAAAAACGGATTAACGAGCTCCAAAGCGACATTAACCGGACGCCGGCGCGTTTGACGACTCAGGTCACCTCCGGCGACAACCCACAACTTTTGGCGAACCTCAAGTCCAGCTTGGCAGAGCTGGAGACCCGGCGGGTCGACCTCCTGACGAAATACCAACCGACTTACCGGTTGGTTCAGGATGTCGACAAGCAGATAGCCAACCTCCAGAGAGCCATCGCGGCCCAGAACCAGGCTCCGGTAAAACAGGTGAGCGATGCCCAGAATCCCACTTATTTGTTACTCCAGGCCGAACTCGTGAAGGCAAACGCGGACCTGACCGGTTTCCAGGCCCGAGCCCGCGCCACCGCACCGGTCGTCAACGCCTACCAGCAGCAGGCCCTCCTGATCGATCAAAAAGGAATCCAGCGGCAGGACCTGTTGCGCAATATCAGAGATGCAGAGCAAGACTACACGCTTTACGTCCAGAAGCAGGAGCAGGCTCGCATCTCGGATGAACTCGACAAGAGCCGCATTCTGAACGTGGCGATCGCGGAGACTCCGGTGGTCCCGTCGTTTCCGGTTTATTCGCCCTTGGTGTTGGCTATAGCCGCAGCCGTTGTGGCGCTGATGATCAGTATTGCCGCCGCATTCGTCTCCGACTATTTCGATCCAACCTTCCGTACGCCCGAAGAGATTGCGGGGGTCATGGAGCTCCCCGTACTCGCCTGTTTCGCCAAAACCGACGGCCCTCCGCGGTTTGGGCTGATGACCGGCAACGGTGTCCTCGCCCACCATTCGTTTGCGCGCGCCAACGAGACTGACGACTCACTTTTACTGTCGAGCGAGCGGGAGTAGGGGCGTTTCTATATGTTTCTTCAATTCTACGGACTCAAGGAACAACCCTTCGGCGTTACTCCCGACCCTCGTTTTCTATACCTCGGGCCGGGGCATCAGGAAGCCTTGGCGTCGTTGGTCTACGGAATTGAGACAGGCCGTGGATTCATGGCGCTCATAGCTCCCCCAGGCCTTGGCAAAACCACCCTCATCATGCGGCTGATGGACAGGCTGCAGGACTCCGCGCTGACGGCGTTTCTGTTCCAGGCCCACACGGATTCCAGGGAACTCCTCAAGAACCTCCTTCTGGATTTGGAGGCTGAGCCTTCAGGAGAAGATTTGAGTGACCTGCAGGCACAACTGCACGATCTGCTGATTCGGAGTTCGGGCACCGGCAAGCGGATAGTGGTATTGATCGACGAAGCGCAGAATCTCGACGATTCGGTCCTGGAAATGGTGCGAATGCTTTCCAATTTCGAGACGCCAGAAGCAAAACTCCTGCAAATCGTTCTGGTCGGACAACCGGCTCTGGCCGATAAACTGGCAAAGCCGCAACTGGCGCAGCTACGCCAACGGATATCGATCATTACGCATTTTCCCTTACTCCGCGGGGACGAGGTCGAGAAGTATATCCAGCACCGGCTTCGCGTGGCGGGTTACAAAGGGGGCAGGTTATTCGCGCCCGACGCTTTGGCGTTGATCGCCCGGTATAGCAGAGGTGTTCCAAGAGTAATCAACAACCTCTGTTTCCATGCGTTGTCCCTGGGTTACGCGAAAAACCAGAAGAGCATCGACGTTTCCACTTTGGGGGAGGTTATTGCTGACCTGAACTTGGAGTCTCTTGGGCAGGGTCGTCGGGATGCAGCAGCGCCTGCCCGGCAACGTACGGCGGCAGTTGGGACCGCCCCTGGCGGGCCGGAAAGATCAGCGGCAAAGCTTGAAAATGCCGAGGTTGGCGCGGATGTTGGCGCATTCCCCCCGGTACGCGGCAGTGATCTTTTGGATCGCGTGGACTTCTCCGACTACGCGCCCGACTGGACGGGCGGATCCGGCAACAATCCCTGGTATACGGCGCCGGCCAGAACTCCCCGCAGGAACTCGAATCGCGGCGCAACGGCTCTCGCCACACTGGCAATCGTAGCTGTCGCGATCCTCGCTTGGCGGGCTCCCTGGCTGGGAAGGAGTCTGGATTTCATCGAGCAGGAAGCGCGTGGCGCGACATACGTCAAGGCGGCGTCGAAGGAGCTGCGTGCTGTAGTGCCCCCCGGCGGTGAGTCGCCTGCGCGGGCTCCACAAATTGAAGAACCTCCCCGCGGAAGCACGCCTCCGCGGGCCACCGGCACCGACCTTAATAGCCGCGCTCAGGAAGCGACCCGCACTCCGATTTTTGACGCGCCTGGCTCGACCTCCCTGGCCTCTCCGGGTACGCTGCCGGGCGACGCCAATCCTGGGCGCGCCCCGGACGCCCAAGCCCAAACCACAGACACCGCGAATCCGCACGGCGCAAACACCAGGGCCGGCGCGCGCAGGCACTCGTTTGCGCGGCGAAAAACCGACGAAATCGCCTCCGGCGGTCAAGCAGTAAACCGGCGAAACAAGCTGCGTGAAGGCACTGCGTCGTCAGTGGATGACCTCGGCGCGCAGGGAGTGCGCGGCAAACTCGTCGTGCAATCCAACGTGCGGGGCTCGCGGATTTCCATCAACGGCCGGGATGACTCAAGTTGGGTTACGCCTCACATGTTCTCGCTGGCTGCCGGGACCTACATCGTATCAGTTGCCATGCAGGGGTATTCGACGTGGACCCAACGCGTACACGTGGACGAGGGCCGGGACAAGTGGCTGGAGGCAGAACTTACCAGTAACGAGACCGGCGTATTCGCTGTGGTTACCGAACCCCCCGGCATGCAAGTGTACATCGACGGACAGCCCTACGGAGCGAGCCGGGTGGAGACGGTGCTGCCGGCGGGGTGGCACACCTGCAAAGTCATACCGCCGCCCGGTATCAAGCCGCTGGAGGGAAGATTCCATCTCGATGCCGGAGAAGCACTGACGAAAAGAATCCGGCTGAAGACGCGAGACGGCTCGCCCGTTCCGACAACCCAAGCCCAACGGGCAGGGACACCGTGAAAAGCACGGGCATTCTCCCGAGGAGTACACTTTGAGTAGAAACTTCGAATTGCTTCAACGAGCTTCCAGAGAAGAGCGGTGGCGACGCGACACATCCCCGCAGCCGCCGGTTGGCCGTACCTATGAAATGCGTCCTGTGCCGGACGCGCATGTGCTATCGCGTGAGAAATTGATGAAGCTTGTTCAGAGGGTCTTCTTTCGGCCCGGGGAAGAATCGCGGAGAGTGGTGGTCTTCGCCGGTGCGGTTGCCGGAACCGGGTGCTCTTCCATTTGCGTCGGGGCCGCCGAAGCCTTAGCGGCCCAGGTGGAAGAACCGGTCTGCATTGTGGATTCGAACCTGCGTTTGCCGTCCCTCCACCTGTGTTTGGGTGTCGAAAACCGCGAAGGATTAAGTGAAGCCTTATTGAATGGGGAGTCCATCCGGAAATATCTTCAGAAGCTTCCGACCCCCAACTTGTGGTTTCTACCCAGCGGGCGAAGCTCTTCTCCCATGGCGGGCGTAACGAGTACTAGCAGGCTGGCGGGTCGCATCGTAGAGTTACGCCAGGAGTTCCGCTACGCACTGATGGATTCTCCGCCGGTCAACGTTTACTCCGATGCGCTGCCGTTGGTGCAAGCCGCCGACGGAGTCATCCTGGTCGTTTCCGCCAACTCGACGCGGAGAGACGCAGCGTGCAAGGCAAAGGCCTGTTTTGAGAACGCCGGCGCCAATGTGTTGGGCGTGGTGTTGAATAACAGAACCTATCCGATCCCGCAGGCGATCTACGAGAGGCTTTGATCCTGAGGGCAGGACCAGGGACTGTTCGGTAGTTCCGATTTGAAAGTAGCGTCGACCTTCAGAGCCTGCCCTGAGCCGAGCGAACGGCTGGCAACTGGCAGGCTGAAGGCCGGCGCTACGAGCCGGTTTTGGATACCAGCGGCTGTTCAGGGCGGCCGGTCAATCGACCAACACGGTTATGGGGATCCCGACATGGGACTCACAGGGCGGAGCTTTATCGATAAGGAGGAACGACTATGAATGAAACAGACTTCGGCCACGCGGCAACCGGGCCTCACAAGATCGCAGTTCTGGGTCTTGGCCACGTCGGCCTTCCAACCGCGGTGGGATTCACGAAACTCGGCTGGGACGTTGTGGGAGCCGATGAAGACGCGGCGAAGGTCGAATTGATCAAGTCGGGCAAGGTCCCTTTCTTTGAACCTGGTCTCGACGATCTTTTGAACTGGAGCCTTGCCAGCGGAAGGTTTCAGGCTACGCCGGATGTGACTGAGGCCATTCGCGCTGCCACGGTGGTGTTTATCTGTGTTGGCACCCCGCAACGGGAGGACGGAGCGGCCGATCTTTCGCAAATTGAAGCGATCTCCCGGACCATTGGCAGAAACCTGAACGGGTACAAACTCGTTGTGGAGAAGAGCACGGTGCCCGCGATTACCGCCTTGTGGATCCAGCGCACCATCCAACGTTACTCGGCACTGAAGGCGAGCGAGGCAGGCGGAAACGGGGGCGGGAAGGCTCTGCCCGCGGGAACGGAATCTCTAGCAGCTGACTTCGACGTGGCTTCCAATCCCGAGTTTCTGCAAGAAGGTCAGGCGATTGAGAATTTCTTTGAACCCTGCCGAATTGTGATTGGCGCCGACTCGGAGCGAGCCCGTGGCATCCTGCGCGACCTTTACAGCGGGCTTCAACGCCCTATGGTGGTCAGCGACGTGACCACCGCGGAACTCATCAAACACGCCGCCAACGCTTTCCTGTCGACCAAAATCTCCTTCATTAATATGGTGACGGATATTTGCGACGCGGTGGGCGCAGACGTTACGCGCGTGGCGGAGGGCCTTGGGCTGGACCCTCGCATCTCTCCTGCTTTTCTTAAGGCGGGAATCGGCTTCGGCGGCTATTGTTTTCCCAAGGATCTCCGTGCCCTCGCTCATCTTGCCGAGCAGCAGGGTGTGGATTGCTCCCTCCTGCGCGCCGTGGAGCGCATCAACTCCCAGCGCGTCGAAGTCTTCCTGGACAAAGTTCGCAACTCGGTGTGGGTGATATCCGGCAAGAAGCTGGGCGTTTTGGGGCTCGCATTTAAGCCCAATACTGATGACATCCGCGAGGCCCCAGCCTGAAAATCGTCGACGCTCTGCTCAAGGAGGGAGCCGAATTACGCTTGCATGACCCGTGGGCGATGCCCGCGGCCAAAGCCCTCTATCCGCCGGAGGCCGGACGCGTCACCTACTGCGAATCACCCTATGAGGTGGCGCGCGGCGCAGAAGCGCTGTTGCTGCTTACCGAATGGGATGAATACAGACATCTGGATTTGGGACGATTGCGCGACTTGATGCAGGTCCCGGCTTTGATCGACGGCCGGAACTTCTTCGCCCCGGAAGAAGCGCGCCAGGCGGGGTTCAGCTATGCCGGAATGGGCCGCAGGGGTGTAAGCCCTTACGCGCGGGAGTTGGCTGCGTCGGGTCAGTCCCGGCCTGCCACCCCAATCTGGACCGGGATGGGAGTGGATCTCAATGGTTGAAATCGCGAGCAAGCGGAGTGCGTCACCACTCACTATCGTCACCGGCGGGGCAGGCTTCCTGGGGTCCCATATCTGCGACCGGTTGATCGCAGAAGGCCATGAAGTGCTGTGCCTGGATAACCTGCTGACGGGACGAATTGAAAACATCCAGCATTTGTGGGAGCACCCACGCTTCGTGTTCGTGCTGCATGACGTCACCAATCCCATTAACCTGGACGAATTGTTGTCGCGGGCGGCGCCGAGGCTCAACGGGAACGGACATTCTTCGGGCAGAGGGCTGGACTACATCCTCCACCTCGCTTCTCCCGCCAGCCCCAAGGCCTACATGCGACACCCGATTCACACGCTGAAACTCGGTTCGCTGGGCACCTATCACATGCTTGGCATGGCGAAAAAATACGGGAGTGTCGCACTGCTGGCGTCCACCTCGGAGGTTTACGGCGATCCCGATGTGTGTCCGCAGAACGAGACCTATTGGGGACGCGTCAATCCTGTCGGCCCGCGGAGCGTCTACGACGAAGCCAAGCGCTTCTCCGAAGCCATGGCCATGGCCTACATGCGCGAGCACGGAGTCAAAGCTCGGATTGTGCGAATCTTTAACACTTACGGCGAACGGATGCGTGTTGACGACGGGCGAGCCTTGCCGACGTTCCTCGCCCAGGCCCTGCGAAACGAACCCGTCACCGTCTACGGAGACGGCGCCCAGACTCGAAGTTTCTGCTACGTCAGCGATCTGGTCGAGGGCCTGTACCGGCTGCTTCTGTCGGACGAGACAGGCCCCGTCAACCTGGGGAATCCTGAGGAGATCACGCTGCTGGCGCTGGCCAAGTCCGTCATCGAACGGACCGCCAACCGCAGCGAGATTGTTTTCGAACCGCTTCCCGTCGATGACCCCCTGCGGCGACGCCCGGACATCTCAAGAGCCTTTTCCACCCTGATGTGGCGGCCTCGGGTCGGGCTGCGCGAGGGCATCGACCGGGTCATACCCTATTTCAAATCTCAACTTGGGGCGCTCCAGGCGGGCGCGGCCCACGCCTCAGAAATGAAGGTCGAGGGCGTAAGCCAAGCGCCCTAGTGCGGGACGCTCCCGCGACTACGGGCTAGACGCCCGTGCCACAGGGAGCGATTTTCGAGGGAGCGCAACCAGGAGTCGCCGCAGGTTGCTCTTCCCTCTCGGATTCACCCAAGCACCAAGGAGTTCAAACATGGGCATTGTGCGTCGACAACTTCAGATCAAGGCTCTAAAGCTTTTCGACCTCTTTGTGATGACGTTTGCTTTCGTTGTAGCCGCAGTCCCGGTCTCGCAGGGGGGAGAAGCTTCTTTTGCCGATTTCCTTTCCATGCGCATCAAGGTGGAGAACTTCATCCTCTTTTTCGGATTTCTCGCCTTGTGGCACATCTTGCTGGTCTCGATGCAGGTTTATGAGTCGCAGAGACTTGTGTCGCGAGGCGATGAGGCCATTAGAATCTTCCAGGCGACCTCGCTCGGCACGCTGTGCGTAACCTTGCTGTCAATCTTCTTTTCCATCAGGATGGTAACTCCTACCTTCCTGCTGGTGTTCTGGATGGCGAGCACCGGCCTGACGATCGGAAGCCGCCTCTTCCTGAGGTTCTTCCTTGAGCGCCTTCGACGCCAGGGACGAGACCTGCGCCACGTCCTCATCGTGGGAACGAATTCGAGAGCGGTAGAATTTGCCCGCAAGCTCGAGTTCCGGTCAGAATCCGGATACAGAATCATTGGATTTGTTGACGTATCCTGGAATGGTTTCGACAAATTCTGTCAGTGCCACTTTCCTCTGGTGTGTGATTTCAATGGCCTCGCAGAGTTCCTCCGCAACAGCGTCGTCGATGAAGTTGTGATCGGCCTTCCCATGCGATCCTTCAATGAGCGATGCCTGGCCGTCGCGGCGCTCTGTGAGTTACATGGCATCGTTGTGCGGTTCCTTCCTGGAATCTTCAATTTGAAGCTTGCGAAGCCGCGCGCCGAGGATTTCGGTGGGGATTCCTTGATCACGCTTTCGACGGGGCCTATCGATGGCTGGCCGGTTGTGTTCAAGCGCGTGCTCGACGTTGTAACGGATGTTCACCTCTAAGTTTTTGAGATAACTTGTGTTGCCTGGCGGGGTTAAGTGTGATTTTGGTCTTAATTGTGTAGACATGCATATTAAGGTACATATCGC
>Ga0187852_1002291_pt1 | contig 15893 bp, 13 predicted proteins | sample June2016WEW_6_40_FD_134511 | JGI IMG/M metagenome (GOLD analysis project Ga0187852, IMG submission 134511) | Peatland microbial communities from SPRUCE experiment site at the Marcell Experimental Forest, Minnesota, USA - June2016WEW_6_40 | ecosystem: Environmental > Terrestrial > Soil > Wetlands...
CCTGGGAAGTGGTGACGCGGGATTCCGCCGCCGCAACCTCTGCGAACCCCACTTCCGAATCCAGATAGAGACCTGCCGTCTCCCGCACCACCAGGTCGCGCGTGTCCTGATAACTGAGCTTCGAGGCCTGCTCCTGTTTCTCGGTAGCCTTCAGGTTGTGGTAGGCCTCGCGGTCGATCAGAGCTTGGCTCGCGAGAATGCGCGAATCGTAATGATTGAAAGCCGGGATGACCGTGGGGACGTGTATCCCGGGAATAGAAGTGAACCCCAGGGCGCCCAGGTTGACGTTCTGCCGGTTCGCCAGCAAGTTCCCCGATACGTGCGGGAGCAGCGAGGCCTCGCGCCGCTCGCGTGTCCCCTCGAGTTCGTCCACTTGCGTCCCGGCCACCCGCACGCTGAGGTTGTTTTTGAGCGCCAACTGAATCGCTTCTTTCAAGGTCAGCCGTCGCGGACTTGCCTGTTGGGCGAGCACAGAGTTTCCGCAAACGAGCGCGAGCGTCGCGAGGAACGCGGCCCATCCCCAATGAAGCTTCATGAGTGTTCTCCTCGTCTCCGCAGGCCATGCAGCACGAACTCCATGTGCGCCGTCATGAAGGCATGCAGGTTGAGTTGGTTTCGCTCACCGAAGACCAGTCGCCAGATAGTGGCCAGGACCCCGGGGGCAACCACAATCTGCGGAAAATCCTTGACTCGACTTTTTCGAAACTCGCCTGATGCCTCACCCTTCGCGAGCACCTGGCGCATCGCCGCTACGCCCGGGCCAATGATCTCACGATGGAAAATGTCTGCAAGTTGCGGGAACTTCCCGCTCTCTGCAATCAGCAGGCGGAGAATAGCGCGCGCCTTTTCGTTGCTGACCACGTGGGCGTAATGGCGACCCAGCAACTCGCAAAGAAGTTCTTCAGCAGAGCCGGGGAACGCCGCAATGAACGGAGCAAGATTCTCGAACACCGGCTGAATCATGCTGCGCACCACAGCCCGAAAGAGCCCTTCCTTATCCTTGAAGTAGAGGTAGATCGTCCCTTTCGCAATTCCCCCGCGCGCGGCGACGTCCTCAAGGCGAGCGGCCGCATAGCCGTTGGCGGCAAACTCCTCGAAGGCGGCCGCCAGGATTTCTTGAGGGCGGCCCTCTTTGGGCTTCCGCCCCCGCCGGGTGGTTTGCTTCGGACTGCGCCGGGCTGGACGTTTCTGACTCATGGGTCGACTCGCGCTTTTACTGACTGAACGGTCAGTCATTAATTCAATGCAGAAGATTATCCGGCACAAGAGGGTTTGTCAAGACAATTCCGAAGCGGGAAGTGTCCTAGTTTCTGCGTAGCGCTGGCCTTTAGGCCAGCATCTGCCGACCCTTCGCTCCGCTCAGGGCAGGCTCTAATGGTCGGCGCTACCAGTCAAATGAGGACACTACCCCGAAGCGCCCAATCCATCGGCAACTGCGGGGACGGCAAGCCGTCCCCCTACAGAGCGGCGGTAGGGGACTGATTGGCAGAAGCTTTAGTGTGCCGCGGCGGGCAGGGTGATGCGGCCCACGGTCTTTACATTGATCTCGACCTGGTTGCCCACGCGCATGAGCATGCCGCCGGGATTCCTCATGCCCCAATCCACGTAGGGAATCACGAAATGGGTAGCGGCGGTCAACTGGTTGCCGCTTCGGGTCGCCGTGGTTGCAAGATTGAAGTCGTGCTCGATAGCGTGCAGCTTGAACATGCCGCTCAATTGCAGCGCCGACTCTCCGTCAGCCTCGAGGCGGCCGTCGATTTGGGCGGGGATGAAAGTCGCCTCAGGGTACTTGCGGGTGTCCAGAACGTCTCCCAGGATTTTGCGATCCAGCGCGACGTTGTCACTCTCCTCGCTTGTCATGTCGACAACTACCGAGCCGTCGGCTTTTCCCGTAGCAAGGTTGAAGCGGATTGTCCCGCTTTTCAATTTGAAGGTCCCGTGAACCGCGCGAATAATCCCAGGCAGGGTGAATTGAATCTGCGTCTGCGCCGGGTCGAGCTCGAACACCGCTTCCTGCGCAGACAAGGAGAGAGGCAGGGCAAATGCAAAAACGAGTGCAACCCAAATGGGAGTGTGTCGCAATCTCAAATCTAACCTATTACGGCTAACGAGTCTGTGGCCGGATGTGGTGCGGGCGTCCCGCCCGCAGTCGCGGGAGCGTCCCGCTCCCGCGCGCAGGCAGAGCCTGTCCTGAGCGCAGCGAAGGAATGCCCGCGCCCCCGCCGGCGAGACGCCCGCGCCACGATTCTCAGAGCAGGGCGAGGTTCCTCGTCGCCTGCGGCTACTCGGAATGACACGCAACGCCGCCTTCTCACATAGGCTCCAAAGCTGTGGCAAGTCCGTGTTGCTTCGTGTCCTTATGACCAGCGGAGCAAAACGAGTTCCGAGCAGAAGCCGGGCCCCATCGCTCCCAGCAGACCGAACGTTCCAGGGGCGGGGCGACGGTGCTGCATCACCTCCTCGAGCACCAGAAGAACCGATACAGAGGAGATATTGCCCACCCTCCGCAGGCAATCCCAGGAGGCCTCGATGGCGCTGTCGGGAAGTTTCAGCGTAGCCGCCATCGCAGAAAGCACTTTGGGACCTCCAGTGTGCAGAATCCAGCTCCCGATATCTTTTCGGGACAAGCCATTGTCGCCCAGAAACTCGTCCACGTCATGCGCCCAGTGAAGTTCCACCATGGCCGGCACTTCGGGCGACAAGACGATGGTGAAACCTTTTTCGGAAATGTCCCAGCCCATCACGTGCTCCGTATGGGGATAGAAGACCGAGCGAGTGGCCAGGATTTCCGGCCCCGCCTCCTCCCTGTCCGATCCGGTCACGAGCACCGCCGCCGCTCCATCGCCAAACAAGGCGGCGGAAATCAGGTTGGCGATCGAGAGGTCATCGCGCTGTATGGTGAGTGAGCACAGCTCGACCGCGAGCAGCGCCGCAACCTGGCCGGGATAGGCGCGGACGTAGTCGGCGGCGCGAGAGATGCCCGCAGCGCCCGCCACGCACCCCAGACCGAAAATCGGCACTCGCTTGATATTCGGGGAAAGCCCCATGCGATTGACCAGCCGCGCATCAATCGAGGGGCTCGCGATGCCCGTCACGGACACAACGATGAGAGTGGCAATTTCGCCGGCGTCCAACCCTGCTCGCGCCAGCGCTCCGCAGAGGGACTGCTCGCCCAGCACCTGAGCGGTTTCGATGAAGGCGTCATTCGCCTCTCCCCACGACGCGATCTCGTAATATGCGCTGAGGGGAAGTGTCAGGTAGCGCCCCTCAACAGCCATGTGGGAATAGATCCGTTCCAAGCGCTGCGGATTGGCGAGCTTTTCACCGAAATACTTCTGCAACGCTTCAACCAGAACATTCTGGGGGTAGTGATGCTCGGGAAATGCGCTTGCCACAGCCGCGATTCTCATCGCTCACACCTATCTGTGTCGTAGCGCTGACCTTTAGGTCAGCAGCACGGTGAATGCCGACCCTTCGCAGTGCTCAGGGCGGGCTCTAAAGGTCGGCGCTCCCGACGTTTCAAGACGTAACCCTAATGAAGCCGTTCGAGTTCTCTTCGGTAAAGCGTGTTATTGGGAAACTGCCGCACCAGCCCGGCGAGCAGTTCCCTTGCTTGATCACTGTTTTTATCCCTTAGGGCAGCAACCGCCAGCAAGAGCTGAGCGAAGGGGAGCAGGTAGTGTCCTTTCTCAGACGTCAGCCGGAGTTTTTGGAGCCCCTGGTCCTTGTCGGTCTCGGCCCCGTACATCCTCAAGGCCCAGCGAAGCGGGGCAGGTTTTAAGCCCAGAATGTAGTTCTCAACTCCGATGGCCAGATAAGCATCGTAACAAGTCGGCTCACGGGCCAACAGGCTCTGTGCCAAAAGCCCGGCGCTCTTCATCTCCCGCACGGAGGCGAGATATCTTTTGTCGATTAGGGCCAGATAATCCGAACGCAAGCCCAGATCCATGACCTTGGCCAAGAGGGCATTCCTATCCCCAGGCGACCGCGCCAGCACACGATCCGCAATCTGCTCGCTCAATGTCACTGACGCGTCAAAGGCTCTTCTCGTTTCGGGGTCGGGGGCCAGCTTTTTACTCCGCTTGAATTTCTCATCGTCTAAGAATAGCTCCATCTGCAGTACTCCCAGACGGTCGAGTTCGGAAAACAGGTAAGCCGCGGCATCCGACGCGGGTCCCAGCGGATCGTCCGGATGCAATTGCTCCCAGCCCTTGAACGTTCTGTGCGCTTCCTCGAACTGGAGATTATACATTTGCCTGAATCCTAAATCGAGGGGAACCGTGGAGGAAAGGGCAATTGCTGCCCAGTCGCGCGATGCGGATCCGAGCACGGCCAGCCCGGCACAGAATAGGGTGAGTGCTTCGCGCATAAGGCGTCGGTCCCTGGAAACGCTACTCCATTTTATAAAGTCGGTGAATACCCTGCGGACTTTTGGATGCCCCCAAGAGGGTGGAGGTTGCGGAAGATGAGCGAAAGGTTGGCGCCAGGTCAATTGACGCTTCGCCAGCGTTCTTATAGGATAGAGAGGCAGCGAAGTAGCGAGAGAATGATCGTGCCGCCCTTACACCTCAATCTCCGGTTCCGCACGCGCCTGGCGCTGGTGATGTTTGTCACCATGACGTGTACGGGCGCTATTCTCACCTGGAACTATGTCAACCACCGGCGCGAGATTCTGAACTACGTGTCGGGGGAGGCATCGCGGCTAGTGACCGTCAGCCAGCTTGCCCAGACTCAAATCCCCCCGAAAACGAGCGTGGACGATGCGCTTAAAATTTACCAGGAAAAACTTCAGGAATTGGGCATCAAGAACGTAGCCGTTGTCTCGCCGGAAGGGCAAGTGAAGCAGAGCACCAATCCTTCCCAGGTCGGCAAGAAGATCTCACTGAAGATGTCGAGCAAGTCTCTTTTTCAGCATCTCTCGAAGAGACGTGCTGAAACCAAGAAGGACCAAGTCCGCCTTCAGGGTGAGTTTTCGGAGCTTGACACCTCCCCCCAGAGCGATCAGACCACCTTTTCAATCCAGTACCCGCTCGTGCTCGGCGATCAAGTGATAGGGTTCGCTGTCATTAAGGGGGAGAGCGACCAGGTTACGACCCTGTCGCGCCTGTGGTACAAGCAGCGGCTCGCCTGGATTCTGGGAACCATGCTGGCCGCCCTGTGCGTGGTGCTTTACCTGGCATTTCGCTTTACCAAGCCGGTGGATCAATTGGTGAAAGGCGCGCAGCAGGTGGCGGGCGGCAACTTGTATGTCACGTTGCCCACGAGTGGTGAGGACGAGATCGGCCTGCTGGCGCGGACATTCAACCAGATGGTTGAACGGCTGCGGGAGAACCGGGCGCTTCAGGAACGGTTGAACGAGGCGGAGAAACTCTCCTTGCTGGGGCGTTTTGCGGCGACGGTAGCCCACGAAGTGCGCAACTCCTTGAACTTCATCAACCTCTCCATTGACCAGATTCGCGCCAAGCATCAGGACGGCGACGACCGGGCGACGCGCGACCTGCAGCGAAACCTGGCGAATATCAAGGACGAAATCAGCCGCTTGAATCACCTGGTGAATGACGTGCTAACTGCCGGACGTCAAGCGCCCCCTACACTCGTGTCCTGCGACCTGAGGGCCACGCTGACCGAAGCGCTGGCGTTGGTGGGGCGGCAGGCGGCGAACCAGGGCATCGAGATCAAACAGAACCTGGCTCTGGACTTGCCGATTTTCCGCTTGGATTCGGTGCAGATCAAGACCTGTTTCTTGAACATTCTGACCAATGCCATCCAGGCCATGCCGGCGGGAGGCCAACTGCGCATATACACGGTGACCACGAAGTCGCCCAAAAATGGCGATTGCCTTCAGTTGCACTTTGCCGACACCGGCCCCGGCATCCCCTACGCCGTACGCGAGAAGGTATTTGCCCCTTTCTATTCGACCAAAGCAACCGGTTTCGGCCTAGGATTGGCCATCGCCAAGAAAATCATTGAGGATCACGGGGGGCGAGTCTTCGTCGATGCCGGAGTTCACCCTGGGACAGACTTGGCGGTCGAGCTTCCACTTCCTCAGCCCTCGCAGCCTGAGCGCGCCGAATTGGCTGCTTCCCCCGCGGCGTAAGGATAATGCTCAATGGCCTCCGGAAGTATCCTGGTAGTTGACGACGAGCAGCGTCAACGCGAAATCTACAACGACATCCTGCAGGATGAGGGCTATGCCTCCGAGACCGCTCCCAGCGGCGAAGTCGCCCTGCATTTGCTTTCGCACCGTCGCTTCGATCTGGTCATTACCGATTTGAACTTGACCGGAATGACGGGCATTGAGTTGTTAAGCGAGATCCTGGGTGAAGATCCGACGGTGGCGGTTATCCTCATCACAGGTTACCCTTCCATTCAGTCGGCGGTGGAAGCGACGCGGCGAGGCGTTTACCAGTACCTGGAGAAACCCGTCGATCGTGACGAACTGCTGAGAGTCGTGGCAGAAGTGTTTGACCGCCTGGCGACCCTTAAGCGCGCGATCCTGGGCGACTCGCCTGCCACGAAGGCGATGATGCGCATGGTCCTGAAAGTCGCTCCCACCGCGCACACGGTCCTCATCCTCGGGGAAAGCGGCACCGGCAAGGAGTTGGTAGCGCGCGAGATTCACCGCAGCAGCCCTCGTGCCGAGCGCACCTTCCTGGCCATCAACTGCGCAGCTCTTACGGAGACCCTGCTCGAAAGCGAACTCTTCGGCCACGAGAAAGGCGCCTTCACGGACGCTCACCAACAGAAGAAGGGACTGTTCGAAAGGGCGCACCAATCCACCCTGTTCCTGGATGAAATCGGCGATACGAGCCTGGGCATGCAGGCCAAGATACTTCGCGTGTTGCAGGAACGCGAGTTCATGCGCGTGGGCGGCACTGAGGCCATCAAGACGGACGTGCGCATTATCGCCGCCACCAACAAGAACCTCGAGCAGCTCGTCAAAGACGGCAGGTTTCGCGAGGACCTCTACTACCGCTTGAACGTCATCCCCATTGTTTGTCCTCCCCTGCGCGAGAGGGGGGATGACATCGATACGCTGGCCCACCACTTCATGCGCAAAGCCGCCTTCGTCGACGGCCGCAGAGTGGAGAAGATCTCGCCGGAGGCCCTTCAAGCCATCCGGAATTATTACTGGCCGGGGAACATCCGGCAGCTCGAATGGGCCATGGAGCGTGCCGTGGTGCTGGGAGAGGCAGACTGCGTCGAACTTCAGGATCTTCCCCCGGAAGTCCTGCAACGTGCACCGGCTCTGACGGCCGCTCCCGCCCAACCCTCCGAGGAAGCGGTGCGTCCCATCATTGCCGAGGGAACCTGGGAAGAACATGAAAAGGCCAAAATCCTCGAGGCCCTCCAGCGTTCAAACTGGAACATCACCCGGGCCGCTCAGCTACTTGGAATGACCTTCCGTACATTGCAATACCGGCTGGAAAAGTTCGCGATCAAACGCCCCAATGCGTAGACGGTGGACGGATGTGGCGCGGGCGTCTCGCCCCCGCAAGGACTCGCGGGCAGAGCCTGTCCTGAACGCAGCGAAGGCATGCCCGCGATACGATTTTCAGGGCAGTCGCTCATGGCCGTCGGCTGACGGGCAGCCAGAAGGCATGAAAATGAAGTCATCGCTGCACGGGTGTGGTAGCGCGGACCCCCGGTCTTGGGGTCCGCGGTTCTTCCGTGGGGCCACAGACAAGCCGCGGACCCCTAAACCGGGGGTCCGCGCGACCCAACTTCGTTCGGAATGACAGCGCATTTCAAAGCAACGAAGAATATCCGCAGTTGATTCCCTTCGAACTTTGAAACTGCACAGATTCTTCGCTTCGCTCAGAATGACAGGGTGGGATGTCGTAGAGCGGACCCTGGGGCCTGAGGCCCGCCCCTCTCATAAGGTCATTAGGCAAGGCGCGGACCCCAAGGCAGAGGGTCCGCGCGACCCGGCAAGCGTTGCAGAGCCTCAGGCTCCAGCTACGCCTTTTGGAAGCTGGCGATACCTTTGGCTTCGTCGTCGTGGATGTCGAAGACGGTGTAGAGCTTGGTAATCTGAAGAAGGTCATGAACCTTCTTGGTAAGATTCAAAAGCTTCAACTGTCCGCCCTGGTTTGAAACCGCCGTGTAGGCGCTGACGAGTTCACCGATGCCGGAACTGTCGATGTAGGTGACATCCGCAAGGTTAAGCAAGATCTGCTTGTTTCCCTTGCCCAACTGGTCACGAATCAACTCGCGCAATTGCGCGCAGCCTTCTCCCAGAGTGATCCTGCCGCTAATGTCAATAACGATCACGGAATCAACTTGTCGAATTGTGGCTTTCATGCTCACGGTCGGTTCCTCCTTGTTTGGGTTGGTGTGCCGGATCAATTCGCTTCACCAGGGTGACCTCGGTCCCGGAGCCAGGAAGGTGCTTCACGTGGAATTCATCCATAAAAGTACGGATTAAGAATATCCCTCGACCGGATACCTTCAGCAGGTTATCGCCGAAGCAAGGATCCGGCACGTCGGCGAGACTAAAGCCGCCCCCCTGGTCCCGGATACGAATCTCGAGCCGGTCCTTATGAATCTCAAACCTCAGCCAGACGCGCTTGCTTGCGTCATTTTTGTTTCCGTGCCAGATGGCGTTGATCATCGATTCGTGCACAGCCATTTCGATCTGGTGCTCGGACTCCTCGCTGAAGCCCGCCGTTCCGGCGACTCTGCGCACGATCTCTTCCGCCACCTCGAGATTCTTGAGATCACTCTCAAGAGTCACTTCCACTACGCTGGGTTCAGAAGTCATAGGCTGAGGACGGAGCTATTTGCCCCGTCCATGAAATTACCTTAGGGGTCGAGGAAAAGTCAAATAGTTGTCGTGGCGAGCCGCGTCTCAGTTTGAATTCGTAGCGGCGGGTTTACCTCGCCGAATGGCGGCGTAAAGCCGCCTCTACTTCAAACTGAGACACCACCTGGCGGCGAGCAGCGTCTTAATCTGACTCGTAGCGCTGGCCTTTAGGCCAGCAAGTGCCGACCTGAAGGTCGGCGCTAATTTCAGACCAAAGCGGCGCCGCGCTCAAACTCAGATATTACCCGAATAGCATATATAGGCATCTTTGCCGAAACAAACAAAGACCACCTTCTCGAGAGACGGAGTCTCTTCCAGAAATCGTTTCACCTCCCTTACGGCGATCACCGTGGCGCGCTCAAATGGGAAACCATACACCCCCGTACTGATGGCGGGAAAGGCGATGGTCCGAACACCGTTCTTGACAGCCAACTCCAAAGACGCCCTGTAGCAACTCGCCAACAACTCGTCTTCGCGCCGCCCGCCGCCCTGCCAAACCGGTCCCACGGTGTGAATCACCCACTTCGCCGGCAGGTTGTGGCCCTTGGTTATCTTAGCCTGGCCCGTGGCGCAGCCTCCCAGCGTTCGGCATTCTTCGAGCAGCCCACGCCCGGCGGCGCGATGGATTGCGCCGTCCACTCCGCCGCCGCCCAGCAGCGTCGTGTTTGCGGCATTCACAATGGCATCCACGTGCTGTTTTGTGATGTCACCCTCGACGACTGTTATCTTCTCGGAAATCATCTATTCGACTCCGCTTCCCCTCCTCCATAAGGAGGGGTCAGGGGTGGTCGTCGCGCCCACATTCAACTTCACCACCCCCTGCCCCTCCTCGCCGAGGAGGGGAGTCATTTTCGGTGCCGCAACTTCACTCTCTGAGCCCGTAAAGCTGCGGGTCCAACTTTTCCTCAGACTTCATGAGTTGCTCCCAGGTAACTTCGGCGCGCTCGTACGCAGCCGTACGGCCCAGGATCGTGGTCAGGTTGCTCCTCACGCTGGGCGCCGTGGCGGGGTTCGAGAAGCGGCCGCCGGTGACGTTCTCATAGAACGTCGCGATATTGCGCACGGCGCCGTCCTTGTACAGCCCGGGCGACTTCCCTCCCTCGTAGGGGCTCTTGCCCCAAATGGCGACGCTCCCCGCGTAATGGGTATCGATGACGCCTGTCGTGCCATACATGCGGCAGAGAATGTCGTCGTAGCCTTCGCCAAACTGCTTGGAGGCAAAGGTCACCATCACTTCTTCTGGAAATGTGAAGACGACTGAGAAATGGTCCCAGCAGCTCCCTTCGATGCGCGACTTCAGACCGCCCATCCCAGTGGCGCGAAGCGGATGAGCGTCTATTATCCATGTGGAAACGTCTATAGAGTGGATATTTTGTTCTGTAATAATATCTCCAGAGAGCACAGCGTCCACGCCCCAGGCGCGCAGGCGGCGCTCCGGGTCCGCAGGGTTCACCCGCAATTGCTCCACCGGGCGCGTCCACGGAGACCCCGCCCAGTAAGCAGCCTCGCCGCACAGGATCGGGCCGATGTCGCCCGCGTGCACGCGCCGGATCGCCTCCTGGTAAAACGGGTCGGTGCGGGTCTGGAAGTCCACCAGGAAGCAGCGGTTCTTGCCGGAAGCTTTGGCGCTCGTTTCCTCGATGCTTCGGCAGCCGGGCACGTCCACGGCCACCGGCTTGGCAAGATAGACGTGCACGCCCGCGTCCACGGCCGCGGCGGCCTGTTCGGGATGGAAATACGGCGGGCTCTCGATGGCTACGGCATCAAGCTTGCCTTCCAGCATGCGCCGGTACCCCAGCAGACCCGAGTAACGGCGCTCTGGCGCAACGTTGAACTTCTCCCCGAAGGGATTTACCTTGTCTGGGAAGTAATCCATAGCGGCTACGATTTCATAGCCGCCATGCTGGCGAAACAGATCGGCGATCCAGGTCCCCCGGCTGCCGCAGCCAATCAAGCCAAGGGTGATTTTCGAGTTGGCCTGCGACCCACTGACCAACTCGGGTTTCATGATGGAGAAGGAAATGGCCGCCGCGCCCGCGCCCGTCATGAACTCTCGACGGTCAAGCGTCCTCCGCCGCTTCTGGTCGTTTGAAAGCTTCGATTTTTCTGTCATGGGGTAGCGCTCCTCGTCCGGAGAATTGCGTGGAATTGAAGCCGAACCATAGCAGATTGCGCACCGTGGTACAACAAAAACCAGCTCGTTTTGAGCAATCCAGGAATGCTAACTCCTCTCTTTGCCGCAGATCGTGTAGTTCGTTTCCGCCAAAAACATCTTTTCCAGACCGTTTACCCGAGGAACAGACCCGGTTTCACCCCAAGATGCCAAGGTCGCAAAGAGCCCACCACCCCCACCCCTCCTCATCCGAGGAGGGGAGTCCTGAATTCCCCTCCTTGGACAGGAGGGGCCAGGGTGGTCGATTTCTTGGCCGTTCCTTTGTTTTCATAGACATTCTCGCTTTGTTCCGGCGATTTTGCTCCGAGGCCCGGAGGGCCGACAGCAAGTAGCCCACGGCGTCAGCCGTGGGACTTTAAGAGAGTGAATAGCTCACAAGCCCTGTAAGGGCGGCAGAGCCTTTCGAGGGAGCGTCGCGTAATAATCTGTCGCCCCTCCGGGGCTGGGGCAAGATGACTCGAACTCAAAACCCACGGCTTGCGCCGTGGGCTACTCTCTGGCGCCGCTCCGCGGCTCTCACCGTCTTCCTTTGTTTTCATAGACATTCTCGCTTTGTTCCGCCATTTCTCGTAGCGCCGACCTTCAGGTCGGCACGGTTAGCCGAGGCGGTTCCAGGCATGCTGACCTGAAGGTCAGCGCTACGTCGCACCGCTCGACCAAGAGTTGGTTCGGTCGTGGATGGGGTCGAGACATGAATGCCGCATAGCGTCCGCGGCGAGGTGGGGGCTCAGCCGTGATCCAGTACAGGATTCTAGCCTATGTTGAGGTGTTTGTCAAGAGCCAAGAAGACCGACAGCGCAATAATCACCGCCCTCGCCGTTCTTGCGCCCGGCGCGCCTGACCACTCGGCTCGGGGTTTCGGCCCGGGCGGAAGGAGCGATTCAAACTAACAAACGATAAATCACTTGATCCAAAGAAAGCGCGCCGGCGCCCTGAGCGATGATCGCGACGACAATGGCGAGCGCCAGGAGGTGATATTCGTATCCCTCGCCTTTCTGTTGTCCGGTCCAATTTGCGAACAGTCCGTGCTGCCGGTGAACCATGAAGATGGCGACCAGCATGTTGACGCCGACGCCGAAGGCGGCGATGCGCGTCAGCAGGCCCAGGATCAGGCCCAGGCCGCCAAAGAACTCAGCGCAAATTGCCAGGAATGCGAACGGCGCGGGGATGTGCATGTTCTTGGTGAAAAAACCCATCGTGCCGCTGAATCCGTAGCCGCCAAACCAGCCCAGCATCTTCTGCGCCCCGTGAGCGAAGATGACAATCCCCAGCACGACCCTCAATATCGTCAGCACCCAATTCGGGTCGGTTTCGAGCAATTGAGCAAGCATATTCGGACCCTCCTCGATTATTGGATTTCAGATGTCGAACTGTCGCCCACTGCCGGAGACCACGGCTCGGTCCAGGTCCCCGCAAAGAGAAGTGTATCAGGCAGCTTACGCGAGCGTCGAGTGCTGTCGAGTTGGCGCAGGAGCCGCCTAATTCAGGAAATAGGTGCGATAGAGCGTATCGCGCTTGACGGGGCGGAAGCCCGCGTCGGCGATCATGCGGCGGAGCTGTTCTTCGCTCGAGGTGCGGGTGACGCCGGCGGCACGCACCACGTTCTCCTCGATGAGGATGCTGCCCACGTCGTTGCCGCCAAAGCGCAGCGCGATTTGGCAGATTTTGTGCCCGGGAGTGAGCCAGGAGGCCTGGACGTTGAGGATGTTATCCAAGTAGATGCGGCTGACGGCGAGCGTTTTCAAGTAATCAATGGCCGTTGCTTCTTCCTTGACGAAGTTGCCGAGCGAGGTGTTTTCGCGCTGAAAGAGCCAGGGAATGAAAGCGGTAAAGCCGCCGGTTTCCTCCTGCAATTGGCGGACGCGCTCGAAGTGGTTGATGCGATGCTCGAGCGTTTCGCCACAGCCGAACATCATGGTGGCGGTGGTGCGCAGGCCGAGTTGGTGCGCGGTGCGATGCACCAGGAACCACTCCTCCGTGGTGCACTTCAGGCGGGCAATCCGCCGGCGCACCTCGTCGTCCAGGATTTCCGCTCCGCCCCCGGGGATGGAATCGAGCCCGGCAGCCATGAGGCGTGCAATCGTGTCGCGAACATTCAGGCCGGAGACTTCCGCGATGTTCAGGATTTCCGGGGACGAGAAGCAATGCAAGTGGAGCAAAGGATAATGCCGCTTGATGCTCGAAAGCAGGTTCTCGTAATAATCGATCTTGAGGTCAGGATGAAGGCCGCCTTGCATCAGGACTCCCGTGCCGCCCAGGGCCAGCGTTTCGTCGATCTTCTGGAAAATCGAGTCGAGCGGCTGGAGGTATCCCTCGGGCGAACCCACGGGGCGATAGAAGGCGCAAAACGAGCAGTACTCCGTGCAGATGTTCGTGTAGTTGATGTTGCGGTCGACGATGTAGGTGACCACGCCCTCAGGATGCAGGCGCTTGCGCACCGCGTCCGCCTCGAGGCCGAGGCCGAGCAGGTCGTCGGATTTCAACATGTCGAGCGCTTGGGTTGGAGTTAGTGGCATAGTGATTTGCTGTCATTCTGAGCGAAACGAAGAATCTCGGCAGTTCGCTCGGATCTCGAAGTGGCGCGTAACATACCCCTCACCCGGCCCACGACGGCTGATGACAGCGCCGTCGCGGTCCACCCTCTCCCCAGGGAGAGGGCAGTCAACCACGGGGATACCGACAGATACCCCTCACCCTAAACAAACCGCAATTCCTTCTCAACTGGAATAATGCCCGCCTCGCGCGCCAACTTAAAGAAGAGACACAACCCCCTGCAATTCTCCTCATCCAGAGAATAATCGATATTCTCGGTCAAGTAAACCTTCACGTCCGCAGGTTCTGTGTGGAGCTTCAAGGCGTACTCAGCCGCGATCTCGTCGATGTGCGCCAGGCCGAACTCGCGCGACTCCTCAAAGTCTTTTCGGTACAAGGAGAGATTCTTGTCCGCATGGCCAGCCCAGAAGGCGAAGACAAACGGTAGCCCCGTGAACTTTCTCCATTCCGCGGCAAGGTCGTAAACGATCGCCGCACCGCGATAGGTGAAGGCCGGATCGCCGATCACGAGCGCCGCGTCGGCCATGCTCAACATCTCGTCCGGGCGCGGGGCAGCAGGAATATAGTCGACGTTGAGGGAATAGAACTTGCCCAGCAGAATGCGTAGAAAAGCCGCGGAAGTTCTCGATGACGTGTCCACGGCTACGCTCTGGATTTTCTCGATCGGCGACTTGCTCAACAGCAGCACGCTGCGCACGCGCGATTTGGAGGCGATCGAGATGCCGGAGATGATTTGCAGGCGATCGATGCGGTGATACTCGATGGCGGGAATGATGCCGATATCCGCCGTCCCGTCTCGCACCGCGTCGGCGCAATGGGCGGGAGTGGCGAGTTGGATTTCGTGCTTGCCGCGCTGCGGGCCGTGCAGCATGCCCCAAATCAGCGGGACGCTATTCAGATATTGAACAACGGAGATTCTGAGGTCCGACATGAGGTTTCAATTACTTTCGATTACCTGCTTGTAAGGGGACGGCTTGCCGTCCCCTGTTGAACAGGGTAGGGCAAGCGCTACCCCTACACGTTTTCGAAGCCGCAAGCGATTATACATCTAATGCGCGGCAAGGGACCCCTCACCCGGCCCCGTCAGCTGACGGACTGATGACAGCGCCGTCGCGAGCCGCCCTCTCCCCTTGGAAGAGGGCAGCGCCGCAGACAACGCAGCATGCTCCATATACGACCTACTATCTACCACATACCGGCCCCGCAAAACTTTCTTCTTGCTACTGCATCTCATGTTCTGCGATTTTAGATGGGCGCCGATGCAGGAAGAGACGCGATTCAGGACTCGGAAGTGAGATAAGGAGACTTGAGCGAGGACGATACACAATTCTGGTTGGGACTGACCAAGCTCGAGGGCCTGGGCGTGCGCGGCGCGCACCGACTGGTGGAGCATTTCGGTTCTGCGCAGGGCGCCTACATGGCCTCGCTGACGGAACTCGAAAGCTGCGGCATTCCGGCGCGTGTAGCTCAGGCGATATTTGGGCAGGCGGGCCTCGAGGAAGCCGACCGAGACCTGGAAGCTTCGACGAAGGCGGGTTGTCGGGTGGTGCCGTACTCGAGCGACGATTACCCTGCGCTGCTCAAGCAAACTCCTGACCCTGCCTTGGTGCTCTACGTTCGCGGAGACGTTAAGGTACTTTCGCAGTACGGAATCGGCATCGTCGGCACGCGACGGCCCTCGGCATACGGCAGCCAGGTGGCCGGGCGGCTGGCGCGCGACCTCGCGCAGAGGCAACTGGTGATCGTAAGCGGACTCGCCCGGGGAATTGATTCAGCCGCGCACCGCGGCGCCATCGAAGCGGGCGGGAAGACGGTGGCGGTTCTCGGCTCGGGGATTGACGTGATCTATCCGCGCGAAAACAAGCGCCTGGCCGAACAAGTTGCCGAATCGGGCGCATTGATTTCGGAATTCCCTCCCGGCACCTCGCCCTCACCTGAGAATTTTCCGATTCGCAACCGCACCATCAGCGGACTCTCTCTAGGGGTGATTGTGGTGGAGGCGGCGGAATACAGCGGCTCTCTGATCACCGCGCGCCTGGCCGTCGAGCAGAATCGCGAAGTCTTCGCGGTGCCGGGCAACATCACCTCGCCGCAAAGTTTCGGTCCTAATCATCTGATCAAGCAGGGCGCGAAGCTTGTCGATGAATGGATGGATGTGGTCGAAGAGTTTCCGGCGGAGATTCGGATGCAACTCTTACCCGCGGCGGAAGCATCGGAAGAATCGGCGGCGGGAAAGCAGGTAGCATCACTTTTTGAACAATCCTTCACGCCCGACCAGAAAGCGGTGTTCGAGGTGTTGCGAGCCGATGCGGCCTTGTTTGTGGATGACATCCTCAGCGCAGCAGCGATCTCGCAGCCGCG
>Ga0187852_1002294_pt1 | contig 15865 bp, 6 predicted proteins | sample June2016WEW_6_40_FD_134511 | JGI IMG/M metagenome (GOLD analysis project Ga0187852, IMG submission 134511) | Peatland microbial communities from SPRUCE experiment site at the Marcell Experimental Forest, Minnesota, USA - June2016WEW_6_40 | ecosystem: Environmental > Terrestrial > Soil > Wetlands...
AGTCTCAGCCTCTTCGAAAAAGTGCCACTTTTACAGGCCTTTTCGCACATCAGCTCTGAGAATGAAATCGACTTATCACGTAACCAACTCGAACTATTTGACTTATGACCGGACAGTTCTGGCTTGGGGTAATCGGCGAATTTGCGCAGGACAGCGACCAATTCGCGGGCGTGCAGCGAGGGCAGGCGTGCCTCTAGCGCCGGCGTTCCGGGCGGGTCGTAGAGGCGCGCGAATAGCCCCAGCGTTTCTTCGTCGACCTCAACCACCCGATCCCGGTGCCCTTCCACGTTCCAATGACCAACATCGTTCTTGATGCCTCCGCAGACCCCCGCGCCATCGTGTTCGATTGAACTACAGATCGTCGCGGGTGAATAGAGGTTCGAGATATGTGAGAAGCGCGGTGACGCGAGCGCGGCGGCGAACGTGTTCACACTGAAGTCAACGTGGTGGTCAACCTCAGGAAACAGTTGCAACTCGTTCGTAAATTGAAAATGCGTTCTGAGCCGTGAGTATAGCGTCGCCCGCAGCTTTCCGCCTTTTGGGTCGTCATAGACGCCCTCTGGATGGAGAAAGCCCTGGGCTCCACCCGAGTTTCCCATCATCCACGCCTGTGTCAAAAAGCATTTGTAAGAGTTCGACTGGCTCCCCAGTAGAAGCGGGTAATTCTGCCTGGCATTTAGGTAATTCTGCGTACCTTCAAACTCGACATACTCATCAAGGTAGGTGTCTCTGAGTGCCGGGTGGTCTGCCATTGTCTGCTCGCGCAATGCGCGCATTTTGGGGGCGGCGAACTTGCGAAGTACGAACAGCGGCTCAAAGTCCCCCATCACCGCCCCCTCGTTCCACTCGATCTTGATCCAGGGCGGATTCCCCAGCATCAAATCAAATCCGCCCCCGTCTTCGAACACATCCGCAAACTCGAGTTCCCAGTGCATAAGGCGATGCCGTTCGGCTAGCTTGCGGACGAGGTCAAGCCTCGGTAAGCGCGCGCAAAGCTCCTCGAGATCGACCGTGCCCAGCTGATCCGCCATCTGCAGCTGTTTCTGCTGGGCCGGTCGGACGACCAGCAGCTCGGTCTGCTCCGGCAATATGGGGCGCACTTCGTGGTGCGTGCCTTCCAGGATGGCCTGCATTTCGAGCAGAAAAACGTCGCGCGTGGGCAGCAGGTCCGCTTCCTCAATGGGCCAGAACCAAAGGGCACACCAGTAATCCATTGCAAGCTTCAGCCGCTGGTAAGGCGTGGCCCACGGCGCACCCTCGCCCAGGATCTCCCTGCGATGAAGGTCATCGCGTTGGCGCGTGGTGAGGCGCTGGCCGCTTGCAGCAAAGGCCGGGTCATCTTCATGACCGAAGATGGGAAACACGGGCGAGGTCTGGCGGCGCAGGAAGCGAATATCCTCCGTGTGCTTCTTCCACAGCGCGTCCACTGCTGCGGAGAGCCGCTCCACGGCCCGCACATCCCCCGGTTCAAACCGCGCCAGGAAGTCGCGCCGCCAATCGGCGATCTTCCTGATTTCCGCCGGCGCCATTTGCCGCACGGCCGCGTCCGTGTAGTCGGCCATGCCTTTATCTGGCACAAGGAAATGCCACACCTGGCCCGGAGCCCGCTCCGTCCCCAGCGGCAAGCGCTCCGGTACGGCAGCCAGCCACTCGCGGTGGTCGCCCGCAAGCTGGTCGCGTAGGAAGGCTTGTCGGCGCGCCCCAGTCAGACTATTGCCCGCCACTAATTGGGCACCGAGCCACGGAATCGTGTGGCCGGGGTAGATGGTGTTCAACCACAGCGAAACTTCCGCCAGTTCGATTGCCGTCGGGTTCAGGTCAACGCCGAAGACGCGGTTATCCGCCAGATACGCCTTTACTTTCTGTGTTTCAAGCAAATAGTTGTCGTGGGAGATGGTGCGGCCCGTCTCTCGCTGTTTGCGCTCCAGGTAAGCCTCGGCAAGCTGGTTCAAGGCTTCGTTCAAAAACGCCCCACTGCCGAGCGCAGGCTCGCAGACGTTGAGGCGCAGGATGTCGTCCGCTGGCTTATTTTTCAGAAGTTCCTTCAGCGCGTACTTCACCACACATTGCGTAAGCACCTGATGCGTGTAGTAGGAAGCGGATTTCTGGCGGTTGCACCCCGCCAGGCGATACACAAAGCTGCCTTGCGGGTGGTGAACCAGGCGGCCAAGCTCGTCAAATACTTTTTCTTCTTCCGTATACTGTGGAAGCGCTTCCCCAGGCACGAAGTAGGCTTGCTTGAGGGGATCGGATTTCTCCCCCGCCGGCTTCACTTCATATAGGCCGTCCCTTTCCTCCACAAAGAACCCAGTGTAGGAGAGGAGCCCTTCGTACACCGCGCCCAGTTGGCCGATGCCAAGCTGCGAATAGCTGATTCGCCCGCGGCGTCCCGCACCTTCGCGGGAAAGAGAGAGTAATTCGATCGCGCGCTGCAGCACGTGATTTCGCAGCCTGACACGGTTCAAATAGGGAGTGCGCTCCGGGTCAAACAGGTCGCAGCGCAACGGCTCCATGCGAAAGTCGTTGTCCCCCACCTGTTGCGGCGACAGTTCGTGTTGCCAACCTTCGAACGTTAACCGGAAAAGCGTTTGGAGCGAGTGGTGCAGGAAGTAGCCATTTCGGTCCGCCTCCGCGGTAAGCTCGGCTTCGGCGGCGTCACGCAGGCTCTCAAGGCTATAGCCCGTCTCGTACTCCGGGCTGTTCATCGGGGCATAACCAAGCTCTTCGCTTCGCGCCTCCACGTAGAACAGAAACAGCAGGCGATAAAGGTAGCGGAGGCATTCCCGCGTGAGCCGTTCAGCCAGGTCTTTGCCGTAGATCTTTTCCTTCAGGACTTCGCGAAGGTACCAGACGGCCTCATTGGCCAGCAATTCAACCGCTTCCCGCGCGCTGTATTTCAGGTCCTCCGAAACGGCAAAAGCGTGCTTGTGGGAGTTTTCGTCCAGCGTATCGAGCAAACTGATCTTGCCCGCGGGGCAAACCGACTCACGATGCAGCAGCGCCGCGGTGGCGCGCAGTGTTGAGGATTCATGGCGGCCCAGGATCTGGTCAAGCTCGAAGCGGAGCAGCCGCTTGGCCGGCCACTTGGTGCGGTCCAGCAGAAGCACTTGAACTCCGCCATAAAGTATCACCCAGCGGGGCGGTTCCGCAGCGGCGAAGACCTGCTTCGTCAGCAGATCTTCCTTCGAAACCAAAGGGTCCTCCTCGTCGCTTTCATCCAGCGATTCGAGGATCCACAGTTCCGGCCTGCCGTCAGAGCGCTTAATTTGCCCCGCAAGCGAAAGCAGAAATCCATCTTCGAGCTCGACGGCGTCAGGCGATAAGGAATAGCCCAGCACCGTGAACAGTTCGCTGAACCAGTCGCGTTGCAGGACCAGCCGTTCGGCAGGATCGGAAGTGGCTGCCAGTTCCTTGCGCATTTGACTAAAGGGAGCGGCCAGCCGCCGCAGACCATCCCAAGGCGGCCGCTCCAGCTTTGACCAAGTTTCAAACACCGGCTTCAAGTCGCCTTCGAGGATAGCAGTCAGGTAGTGGTGGGTGTAGAACTCGTTTTCGTTATTAATGCCGATCAGATCAATAGGCATAGCGTGCTTCGCGTCTTCGGAAGTGGCCCCTCACCCGTCCAGCTCCGGCTGGGAAGAGCATTGGCACCGGTCCACCCTTCTCTTCAAGAACGAGGGCGGGTAATTCTCTCAGCCCATCAACACGGCGGCAACACGAAGGAAGGGGCTATCCTCCGTGGTCAGCGTTTCCTCGACAAACCTGCGGTGGTCGCGAAAGATACCATCAATGTGGTGCTTCCACTCGTCCTTCTTGTTTCGCCGCGCGCCGGTCAGAGTTGAATCCTCTGGAAATTTCAACTCCAGAAATCCAAGCTGACGATCTTCTAGATCTGCAAGATTGCGCCTGATTTCTTGCAGGCGTACCTGCAGATCGTTTTCAAACGCTTGCCGGCGGCTGGACATATAGCTGCGAGCCTCAGCGACTGCGCTTGGGAGAAGAGCCTGGATGGCGACGGGGACCTCAGAGGCGCCTCGATTAGCGTAGGCGCGGCTGCCGAACTGGGTTCGCCGAAGGAGATCTTGAAGCGAGATGATGCCTGAGTATCGCTGGGCTTCGAAGCGCACACAGAACCACTCATGAATCACCGGCTGGGCTTTGCGGTTAGGTATCTCGCCTTCCATCAGGAACAGGGACTCGTCGGGTCTGAGCGCGCCCTCAAGACGGACGGTGGGAGCCTGTTTGCGCCCGAAGGCAACCATCAGCTTGAAGTCGAGCCACTCCATCACAGGATGCAGGTCCCAAAGCAAATGAACGCGGGGCCAGGCATCTTGCCTCTCCTCCGCCCGCGCTTCGTCAATTGCCTTCTTCACCCGGTCGCGACTGGTGGTGAGGTGAAGTCGTCCGTCGTCAGGGATTGCCTCGGGAGGCAGTGCGCGGAAGGTCCGTCGAAGGTCATCATTTACCGTGAGTGTCACCAGGCGGTGTTCGGAATCAAAATCCACTTGCACGCCCACTCCCGGAGCGAGCGCTGCCAGTCCTTCGCGGAAGTACGCGAAATCATCAGCAAAGAGACTGGGAATCGTATGGCAGCGGCCGGCGGACGCTTGACCAGTTGGAGCGGGAGTGTCACCCAGCAGGATAGCGAGGAGGTCGTCATGAGCGGCCTGCTCCATCTGCCGATCAAACTCGGCGGGCGATAGCTTCTCCTCCATCGCCCTCCCCGTCATCTGCTCCTCCTCGCGAGCGTCGAACACACCCTGGAAAATTGAGGGATCGCCGATGTTCTTTGCGGCCTGCCCGTCCTTCTTGACGAGGAGTTCGAGGATGCGCACGTCGCCGCGAACGTGAGTGTTCTGAGGTTCCGTGAAGAGGTAAGCGATGTGCGGCTGGCGCGCCTGGCCGTAACGATCCACGCGCCCGTTACGCTGCTGGAAAACCATTAATGACCAGGGAATGTCAAAGTGGATCAGCTTGTGGCAGAGGAAATGAAGGTTCAGACCTTCGCTCGCGATATCGGAAGCCAGCAGAAGACGAACGGGTGCGTGGTCGCGCCCGAACTCCTTTATCACCTTCTGAAGGTCCACGTCCTCGATGCCTGACCCGTGAACAACAGCTACCTGATCAGGCCTAAGTTGCAGGTCACGAATCAGATTCGCCTCGAGGAATCGCAGCGTCTCAATCCGTTCGGTGAACAGGACAATGCGGTCACAGGGGTCGGCAGGACTCCAGTTCATGCTACGCCCGGGCCGTAAGATTTCAAGCAGCCGTTGATATTTAGTGTAGTCACTCGGGCCGATCCGTCCGCAGATTTCAGCGATCTGAGTCAGCGTTCGGCGGTCGTGCTCCGCATCCTCGCCGGATTCCCCCTCGAGCCTGCGCATGCGCTGGTGAATTGTTGCAACACAAGCCGCCGGCGATGAGAACAGAGATTTTTCGAGTACGGTTTTGAAGAGGAGTTGGCCGGCGCGGCGGGAGCGGTCAAAGGATAAAAACCGGGCTGCAGCAAGGCAATCATAGACCGCTTCTTCCGCGGGAGAGGCCGTGACAGGGTGCTTGCTGACGAAGCGCTCCAGGAAGAAACCGGCAATCTGCTCCTGGATATCCTTCTTATAGCGCCGAAGATAAAGGCCCTCGATGTCCTTTTGGCCGTAGTTGTTGGGGTCGGCAATGGCGGTGGGGTCCAGCATGTTCATAAGGCTGGCGAAGGAGGCTGCTCTGCCATCGTGGGGAGTAGCCGAGGCCATGATGAGCGTGTCCGACATGCGTGAGAGCATACCGGCGAGCCTGCTCCGCATCGACTGTTTGTCACCGCGCTCGGCAACGTTGTGGGCTTCATCGATCACTATCACGTCCCAGTAGCTTCTCTCCGTCCATGCGCGAAACTCCGCGTTCTGCTTCAACGTGTCAATGGAGATTATTGCCTTGTCATAGTGGTGGAAGGGATTTGCGTTTGTGGGAATGCGGTTGCGGACGCGCTCCAACCCCACCGAATCGAGGCGAACGACAGGGATGGTAAAGCGCGTCCAAAGCTCCTCTTGAAATTGGGCCATCATGCTCTTGGTGGTGACCACGAGGATCCGCTTGCCTTTTCCACGTTTAATCAGTTCGCTGAGCAGAATGCCAACCTCGATGGTCTTCCCAAGGCCAACTGAGTCGGCGATGAGAATGCGTTGACGGGGCTGCTCGAGCGCCAGCAGCGCAGGTTCGAGCTGATAAGGCAGGTCGTCGATCGCGGCGCGGTGGCCGATCCACAAGTCGTTGCCGGTGGGTGGCGACTGGCGCAGCAGACTCTCCAAATAAAGTCGGCTGCTGCGAAACTGTGGAGAGGAATCCGGCACCAGTTCGGTTTCGGCCGGGTCCAAAACTGTGATGCTCTTCCCTTCAATTTCGGAGAGAAAGCGTGCTTCCCTGTGCCGGACGATTTCCGAAACACCAATGGCCTGAATGGACTGGCCACCAGTACCAGTGCGATCCACGCGTTTGACGATCCATTCGGCATCACGGATAAGCACCCTAGCTCCGGGGGCGATGGCGCTGGCTGCCACGATGAAAACCCTCCCCTATGAGGCTAGCGCGGGTCGCCAAAAGGCAACCCTGGCACCTCGAACGACCTGGTAATAGACTCGGAGTATAGTTCCTGCGGTTGACGGATTCAAGGAGCTACCAAAGTCAGCGGCGCTAGTTGATTTGTGCTCTGGCCTGCTGTGAGATGTCCCTGCAGAATGCCCGCCAACTCCGCTAGACTCCCCCAGGCCTAGCGTTGGCCGTCCCGTGAGACCTGCGGGCATATCAAAACGTGTCGTCGGACCTTCCAAAAGAAAATTTAAGTGTAATTAGCGGAAGGGGTTACGGCCCTAAAAAAACCGACACTAGCCTCGAATGGCAACAGAAATGAGTCGCCGGAGGGCAAGCGGAGCGCCTAACCTCAACCTATATCCGCTTTAGAATGAGTGCTAAACTAGTTAACATAATATGTGTTATCAGCCATAACCTGCAAGTAAATTAGGGCTTGACAGCCCGCCAATTTCGGGTGTAGGCTTTGGCCCATGGCGAAAGAGCTTACGGTACGCGAAATGGCAAGTATGGGAGGGCGAGCGAGGGCCAAAGCCCACAGCAGGGCAGAGATTCGGAGGTGGGGCAAGCGAGGCGGGCGTCCGGTTTTACTGGACAGGAAGGCGCTTGCCCGCCTACAAAAGCTCCTGAGTGCTGGCAAGAGCCAAGCAGAGTGTGCGACTATCTTGGGGGTTTCGGTCCGTACCGTCGGGCGAGTCGTGGCGCGGATCAACGCGAGTGACAACCGCTTCTAACACGCGTAATTTGTTTTCGCCGCCCCGCCGACTTCCCAGAACCCCGTATCTGGAGAGTTTGCATGATTACTGGTGGGAAGGGCTGTTATCGGCAGCTATTGCTAAAACCTTGGCGACTGGTTACTGATTCCAAGACAGATGGGAATCTAGCCCGCCCTCCAGGCGCTGCCCCGGTTGCTCGGTCAAAATGACAGGCAGTAGCGGGTCGTGTATAATCTCCGGGAAGGATCGCATTGGGATCGGGTGTTTCTGCTGTGAGGTCATTGCCGCAGCCTCGGCCGTTGAGTAGCCTTTTTGGACTCTCTTCCTTGGTCTGGCTGGTTCTCGTTATCGGAGCAGGAAGACTAGGTGGTCAGCAGCAGCAGGGCCAACACGCCGGGCCCAGCAACGACGGAATCCAAGTCCTTTTACAGAAGCTCGATGAGGCCAACCAATCCGACGACTTCAAACAAGCGGAAACGCTTTGCCAAAGGATCATCCGAGAGCAACCGACTTCTGCGCTTGGTTACATCCGCCTGGGGCTCATCTACAAACGAGAGCAGGACCTTCAGAAAGCCCTGAGCACTTTTCAATCTGCGACCAGGGTCGAGCCTGGCTCGTTTGATGCACAGTACGACCTCGGCGAAGCGTATCTCGGCGCCGGGCAGCCCGAGAAGGCGCTAGATCCCTTGTCCCAAGCCGTCCGCCTGCAACCGCATTCCGGCCAAGCCCACCGTCTGCTTGCTCAAGCATTCATGGAGGTTGGGAAACCCAGAGATGGGCTGAAGCAATTCCTCCAAAGCGTGGAATTGGATCCCGGCAATCCCGAGGCTTTTTACGATCTGGGACAAGCCTGCCTTCGCCATGCCCTGGAAATCGCCGACAAAATGATGGCGGAAAGCAAGACCTCCCCATATTCCCGGAGGATCTTCGCCGAGAACTACATTGGCAATGGTTCTTTGGGAGAGGCGGAGACCCAGTATCAACTCGCGCGGAAAGCGGAACCAGAGGCGTTGGATCTGCGCCTCTCACTGGGAGAACTTTATCTGCGCGAGAACAAGCCAGAGAAAGCGCGAAGGGAAATCGCGCAGGCCGTCAAACTTGCCCCGACTTGCCTCGTCGCGAACTACGACCTTGCCAAAGCCGATTTCCTTGGACGCAACTTGCAATCGGCTTTGGCCTCCTTAGAGAGAATTGCGAGTTTCAATGCCGGCTTCCTTGCGTCGAATCCCAGTTTCCGCGAGTCTGCAATCGCGGGATCAGCCTGGCAAGAGGAGTGCTCCCTGGTCTCGAAATTAGCTTCCAATCGCCAACCGAGTCTCGCCGTCTCCTTCTTGAACGAAGCATGCCGGCACGCTTTCGAGCGCGAGCAAGTCCTCCGGTCCGTTGGTCCGATGGGGAGTGAGGATGCTGGGGAACCAGGAGCTCGAGCCGGGCCGGGGCCTACCTCCAGGAACCCGAATCCTGTCGAACCTTGCAGCGCCGGGCTTTGCGGAGTCTGCGAAAAAGGGCTGCAAGCCGCGCTTCGTATCCCTGGCACGGCATTAGAAGCCCGCCTCAAACTTGGCCATTGTGCTTATGATGTTGGCAATTACGCGGCAGCGTACCGCCACTTCGCCGCCGCAGCGGAATTGGCCCCGCAAAGTCCAGCCGCGATGTATTGGGAGCAAGAAGCGGCGCGACAACTGGCTCGAACGTCTTTCGAACGGGTCGATCAGTTGGCCCCGGATTCTTACATGATCCACATGCTGAACGCACAGACGTGGGAGAAACAGAATCAACTCCGACTTGCTGCGCAGGAATACAAGGCGGCCATCGCCCGACGGAGTGATGCAGCGAACCTATATGTTCTCTTGGGCCATCTCTATTGGTACTGGGAACGGTATGACGAAGCGCTGGCGGAATTGCAGGAGGCTTTGCGTCTGGACCCTGCTGATCCTGCGGCCAACTATCTGGCAGGTGACAGTTGGGTTCAAAAACACGAGGCGGGAAAGGCTTTGCCTTACTTGGAGAAAGCCCTGCATCTGCGCCCCGGCTTTCTCAACGCCGAAGCTTCTCTGGGTCGCGCCTTGAGCCAACTGGGAAGGAACCGGGAAGCCGTGTCCGTACTCCTCAAAGTGGCTTCAGCCGACGCTGACGGCTCGATCCATTTCGAGCTGTTTCAGCTATACCAGAAATTGGGACAGGAAGCGAACGCCAAGGAAGCTCTCGAGACGTTCCAGAGAATTCGGGCGCAGCGGCTCCCCAAATCTGCTACTGGAGATGTATCGACGATTCCTCGATAAGATTGGGTAGAAGCGGAATGGGAAACACTTCCAGCAGGCGTCGGATGTGTCGCCGGGTCCTGTCGCTCTTCGCTGTGAGTGTCGTAATTCTCGCCACTCTGCGGCGCAGCGTGCGCGCGGAGAATTGCGAGGAGTTGTTGCGACGGGCGCAGGAGTTGCTGGCGCAAGATCAGCCGAAGGAGGCTGTTAAGCCGCTGCGAGAAGCCACGGAAGCGTGCCCCACCAGCCCCAAGGCGTACGATCTGCTGGGGATAGCCTACGACATGCAGAATCGCTTTGAAGAAGCGCAGCAAGCGCACCGAAAGGCCGTGGCGCTCTCCCCAAGCTGGCCGGGTTATCACAACAATCTTGCCCTCAGCTACGCTCGCGCCGGCAAAGGCGCTGAAGCAAGAAACGAATCGAGGACTGCGCTGCGACTCGATCCGCAGAATTTGGTGGCGAATGCCAACTTGGCGGACTTTTGTTTGAGGGAGAACCAATACCGGCAAGCACTCGCGAACCTGCGGAACGCTCGTGCCAATCAATCCACCGATCCCTTGCTTCAATATGCGTTGGCTCAGGCCTATTTTGGAGTGGGAGAATCCAAGCTAGCCCTGCAGACCGTGGAGCGCCTTTTCGGGCTCGCTCCCACCGATGAAAAGATGCGGTTCGCCGAAGGGCTGCTCCTGGCTGAGAATCACCAACGCTCAGAAGGCGTGAGGCAATTTGAGGCCATCCCAGTGATAGAGCGAGACTTTGCTATCTGTCAAAATCTGCGCCTTGCGTATTCCCGATTGCGACAATACGAGGAGGCTCAGACCGCCTTCGAACAAGCACTCCGCCTTGACCCGTCTAATCCTGAACCCTATTTTGCAATCAGACTGAACTTGCTGGATGGCAGAAGTCCTGACCAGGCAGTGAATCCGCTCACCCAAGCTCGCCAGAGGGCGTCACAACGCGTAGATATTGCCTCCGCCTTGGTGCAAGCGTTGGTTCAAGCCCGGCAGCTTATTCGGGCGGGAGATCTCCTGGCCGAGGTCCATGTGAGGGCGCCGAATGAGCCTGCGGTGATGAAGACAGAAGGCGATCTATATGTTGCGGATGGCGAAGACGCGAAGGCTCTGAACTCCTACCGCCGCGCTCTCCAACTCTTCCCGGAGAACTTGTCGGCAAGGCTCTCTCTAGCGAAAAGATACTTGCGACTCGAACAGATCGCCCAGGCGAGGACAGAATTTGAAAGGGTTGTCAGGAGCGAACCGACAAACGCAGAAGGGCACGCGGGTTAGGGACGCATTGCGCTTTGCTCCGGACAGGAGGACCTTGGTTTGGGGGAGCATTCCGCAGCCTTCCGCCAGGATCCCAATGAGTTGGACGCCAATGGAGATTCGGCCGCAATCAGGACTCGCCGAAGTGAGTTTGCGGCGGCGCAGGGAATTATCGAGAGACTGGTGAAGCTCGAGCCGAACATTGCCCGCTACCACTACCAGTTTGTCCGGATACTGCTTAAACTAGGGAAAGCCGCGGAGGCACAGCAGGAGTTCGCACATTCAGAAAAGATTGGTACAGCGAAGTAAGACATCAGGACGCCCCTTTGGGGCTTTGAGAGCTTGACGCATCTGTGGATGCTGATCACTGGGAGGTGCGATGTCGTCGCGGCGAGATTTCTTGAACATGCTCGCTTCGGGTTTGTTGATTGGCTCGCAAGAAAAGGGCCGGCAAAATCCCCTCCAGATCATCATCGTGAAAACGCGCGCCGAGGCCGAGCAGATTCTTACGGGCCTCAGCCAGGCGCAATTCTTCTCTTATCTGGCCAAGCAATACTCCATTGACCCCAGTTCTCAGGAAGGGGGTTACGTTGGCAGATCGCTAACCTCGAATTCTTCCCCAGCCTTGGAGGAGGCTCGGCGGAATTTGAAGCCAGGGCAGGTGGGAGGAATTATAGAGGTTCCCCAAGGTTTCTTGATTGCCAGGGGACTGTCAGAGAAGGATGTGGCGTGGTTCGAACACTTGCGACTTCCTAATGAACGGATTCCTCCGCACCATCGGGAGTACGACCCTGTCACTTTGGTGTGCGGAGGCTTGGAGGCGGACACTTTCTTCGCCGACCTGTCTAAGCCTCCTGGCTATGAGCGGAATCTACAAACCAACTGCGACTGTTGGATGCGCGCCATCAAAGGCGGACTCCGTCAAACCGAAGGATTCCTGTCCAGCCTTGATGACAAGAGCGCCTTGGACTCGGATACCAGGAACAAGCAAATGCGCGGCCATTACCTCCTGGGTCAAGTCCTCTGTTACTGGGAAAAGTTCGACGAAGCTATTCAGCATTTCGAGTCAGCCTATGAGATGAGCGGAACTCTGGGGGATAAGGACTATCAACACAGAATGGCGAAGATCCTCGGGATCGCTTACCTGAAACTGGGGGAGGTGGAAAACTGGATCGAGAATCGGAAACCCCAAAGCTCAATCTTCCCCATACGTCCAGAGGGGCAATTCCAGCGCACTCAACCCTCCGTCAAGGCACGGGAGTATTTCCTCATCTATCTAGAGGAGGCTACCGATGACCTCGAGGAAAAGTGGCTGCTCAACCTCACGTGTATGACCTTGGGGAAATATCCGGAGGACGTTCCCCCGGACCATCGGATTTCTCTTGCACCCTTTGAGTCGAAAGATAGCATCGGACTCTTTCTGGATGTGAGCGCGGCCTGCGGCCTGAATTTCTTTGCCTCCGCCGGAGGCATCATCATGGACGATTTCGACAATGATGGTTATTTCGATCTCGTTTTCTCGGACATGGACCCGTGTGCGGGCCTGCGATACTTCCATAACAACGGTGACGGAAGTTTTGCCGACCGTTCCGCGCAGGCTGGTTTCTCACCTCAACTCAGTGGCTTGAACATCGTGCAAGCGGACTTCAACAATGATGGTTGGCTGGATATCTATATCCCCCGAGGTTCATGGCGAAAACCACTACGGCATTCGTTATTGAGGAACAACGGCGACGGGACATTTACGGATGTTACGACCCAAGCGGGGCTCGGCGCTGTGGTTACAGCAAGCCAGGTGGCAGCCTGGGCGGACTTCGATAACGACGGATTCTTGGACTTGTTCGTAGGGAATGAGAATGCCCCCAGCCAGCTTTTCCACAACAACGCGAACGGCACCTTCACCGAGGTAGGCCACATTGCCGGGGTGGACCGCATTGCCTTCACCAAGGGGGCAACGTGGGGAGACTATGATAACGACGGCTATCCCGACCTTTACGTCTCTAATTTCAGCAGTGAGAATTTCCTTTACCATAATAATCGCGACGGGACCTTCACCGAGGTGGCGCATGACTTGCATGTGGAGAAGCCCATTTGGAGCTTCCCAGTATGGTTCTTCGATTACGACAACGACGGATGGTTAGACCTTTACGTTTCGGGCTTCACCGTCTCGGTCACTGAAGTCATCACAAGTTATCTCAACCCTCCGGGCCGCATGGAGACTCAGAAGCTCTTCAAGAACGTGAAAGGAACGCGTTTCGACGATGTAACCAAAGAGGTCGGACTAGATCGGGTGGTGATGGCGATGGGAGCGAATTTCGGTGACGTGAACAACGACGGCTTCCTCGACATCTACTTGGGAACGGGCTCTCCTTCTTACGCCTCCCTGGTTCCCAATATCCTCTACCTTAACCGTGGCGGTAAGTATTTCGCGGATATCACGGCCTCCTCGGGCACGGGCTCGTTGCAAAAAGGGCACGGTATAGCGATTGGCGATATCTTCAATACCGGGCAACCCGCAATCATCGTCGAACAGGGCGGGATGGGAGGAGGCGATAGATATTACACAGCGCTGTTCAGGAACCCCGGGACGGGCAACAATTGGGTCAGCATAAAGCTCGTGGGTGTAAGAACGAATCGAGCCGCGCTGGGAGCTCGCATCAAGTTGATCCTGGCGGAGCCTGGCCAATCCCCGCGGTCTATTTATCGCGATATAAACTCAGGCGGATCCTTCGGCTCTTCCCCTCTGTGCCAGCACATCGGGCTTGGTAAGGCCACCCGGATCGATACCCTGGAAATTTGGTGGCCCACCAGTAACACGCGCCAGGTTTTTCATAACGTGAACTCGAACCAATACATTGAAGTCCGCGAGTTCGCCAAGGAATACGTGAAGCTGGATCGCCGCCCCGTGCGTGTTCTTCCATAAGAGACTCACCACAGAGTCCACGGAGTTCGCAGAGAAAAGCCGGAGTATTTTCCTCGGCGGCCTCTGTGCGTTCTGTGGTTGGTCTTTTCTTCGTGGCCCTCGAAAAAGCTCATGCTACCGATTAGCGCCCTTTTTGATCTGCGCATCGAGTTTTTAATATACTTGCTCCGAGTAGAAACGCAGCGCATAGATATCGCCAGTAAATGCTTCGACTGAGAAAACCCGCCGCCTTCTGCATTGGGATCACTCTGTTGATCCCGGCTTTGGGCGCACGTCTTGCTTCATCAATCCAAGTCTCCGTTTCTGTCGAAGCCGGCAAGGCTTATGAACTTGGGATGCGGTTGCTTCGGGAGAAGCGCCACCAGGAGGCTCTCGATCAATTCAAGTTGCTGGAGCGCGAATCGCCACGCCTCCCCCAAGGATACACAGGCGAGGGGATTGCCTTGGCCTTGATGGGAAAGCCGGCGGACAGCATCCGGGCACTCAAGAGGGCTTTGGAGATCGACCCCAGTTTTTGGGTAGCCCGACGCGAGCTGGGCATTGTTTATTGGCAAGTGAATCAGAAAGACCAAGCGGCGAAAGAACTGGGCGACATTGTGAAACTGTTTCCGGAAGATCCTGCCGTGAACCTGCTTCTCGGACAGTGCGAGTTTGAGCGAGCGAACTTCCTTCAAGCGAGCGCCTATTTTGGAAAAGCGCGCGTGCAGGTTGCTGCCGATGCAAGGCTCTCCCTCATGTCCGCTGAGGCCCAGCTCAAATCAGGGATGAAGGGGCCAGCGCGCGAGGCCCTGGAAGCACTGGCTACTAGTCCGGCGCTTAGCCCGCAACAGCGATTCCACCTGGGCTGGCTTCTGGGAGAGGCCGGTGATTATGCCAACTCGATTCACGTGTTGGAATCGCTTCCGGCCGACTATGCGGACCAGTTTGGGCGCAGCTACGCAATTGCCCTTGCCTATTACGAGGACGGCCAGTACGCGAGTTGTATCAAGACTCTCCGTGACCTCAAGAGCCGCAAGAAACTCCGGCCGGACCTCTTCACTCTCCTGGGAGCGGCGGAAGAACAGAGCCATCACACATTGGAAGCGTATAATGCCTTTCGCGAAGGCATCTACGTGTTTCCCAGCGACGACCAGAACTACCTTGACATCGCGGCACTCAGCGCCGAGCATTTGAATTACGACTTGGCAACGCAAATCTTGACTTCCGGTATTGGGCTGATGCCCGGCGACTATAAACTCTATCTCACGCGCGGTGTGATCCATACCTTAGCCCGCCAACTCGAGAGCGCGCACGCCGATTATGAAAAGGCCCTGGCGCTTGCTCCTGACCAGGGCGAGGTCTATGTTGCTCTCGGGATTTGCCGCGAAGACGAAAACAAATTTGACGAAGCCGTCGCCACGTTCCGGCAGGGAATCCTCCGTCAACCCAAGGATGCGCTGCTCTACTATTTCCTGGCGGATTCCCTGCTTCGCAAAGGTATTAGCGTGGACACCCCGCAATATCAGGAGGCGCTCTCAGCGGTCGAATCCTGTCTGGCCCTCGATGCTGAGTTCGCCCATGCTTACCTGCAACGCGCCCGTCTGGAATTAATAAGCCATCAAACAGATAAGGCGGTTGCGGACTTGGAGCATGGACATTCTCTGGCTCCGGATTCGCGAGAGATTTCGTACCAATTAGCAATAGCTTACCGCAGTATAGGCAAGGCGGCTGAAGCCGGGAAGCTTTTTGACATGGTCACCGAAGCAGGCGAGAAGGATGCGGAGGCGTTTCGCTCCGGCCAACTAAAAGATATGATCATAACCCTATCCAAATCGACACCTCGGTCGAATTAGCCCTTTCGAAGAAGCGTGAACTGGATTATTGAATCTCGGTGTCCTGGCCATTCAATCGACAAGAACCCCCAGGTGGGAAATTCGAGTGTGGGGCGTTTAATGTGCACGCACGGGTACTACTGCTTAGTCAAGTCAATCGAAGTTTTTTCTGAAGGAGTTTTATCAAAACTGTGATGCTGGAGCAGGTTGTGCGTGAGCTTTCGGTAGGGCTGCGTAGATCGGTGGGGTTGGGTGGTGAGTCAGAAGCAGTAGCCTTGGGCCACCCAATAATGCCAGTCGGCGATGGCCTCGG
>Ga0187852_1002295_pt1 | contig 15860 bp, 15 predicted proteins | sample June2016WEW_6_40_FD_134511 | JGI IMG/M metagenome (GOLD analysis project Ga0187852, IMG submission 134511) | Peatland microbial communities from SPRUCE experiment site at the Marcell Experimental Forest, Minnesota, USA - June2016WEW_6_40 | ecosystem: Environmental > Terrestrial > Soil > Wetlands...
AGATTTCCGCACCGAGGCGTCGATCGCAAAGCTCTATTCGAGCGAAGTGCTCGGCCGCGTGATCGATCGCGCTGTGCAGATTCATGGCGGCTACGGCGTCAGCAAGGAGTTCCCCATCGAGCGGTGGTACCGCGAGGCGCGAATCCGCCGGATCGGCGAAGGCCCCAGCGAAGTGCATCGGATGGTGATCGCCAGCTCGCTTTTGCGATGAAGACTGAACAAGGAGAGGCGCGATGAGTCTGCCGGGTTTGCCTCTTGACGCAGTCCGCGTGATCGATCTGGGACAGGTTTACGCGGTGCCGTACTGCACGCTTCAACTCGCGGCGATGGGCGCCGATGTCATCAAGATCGAGCCTCCCGTGACAGGCGAAGTGCTGCGGCAGCCGAAACTGCCGCCGGGCGGCGCCGGTTACTCGTTCCTGATGCTCAATGCGAACAAACGCTCGGTCACGATCAATCTGAAAGATCGGCGCGGGCAGCAAATCGTGCTCAAGCTGCTCGAGGACGCCGACGTGCTTGTCGAGAATTATCTTGACGGCGTGATGGAGTCGTTCGGACTGGGATACGAGCAGATCGCCACGCGGTTTCCGCGGCTGATTTACGCGTCAGGCAAGGGCTACGGCTCGAACAGCAGGTACGCGAAGCTTGGCTCGATGGACAATACGATCCAGGCGTCGTCGGGATTCATCAGTATCACCGGATTTCCCGACCATCCGGTGAAGACCCCCGCCACTTTCATCGACATGGGAACGGGGAGTCATCTGGTGAGCGGAATCCTGGCCGCGCTGATACGTCGGGGGCGGACCGGCAGCGGACAGCATGTCGAGGTCGCGATGCTCGACGTGGCGATTGCCGCGCTGACCAGCGCGGTTGCGCCCGCGCTGCAAGGGATGAAGCTCGAGCGGCTGGGGAATCGTCATTGGGGCGCATGCCCGACCAACCTCTATCCAGCGCGCGACGGCGAGATATTGATCTTTTGCCTGACCGAAGCGCATTGGCGCACGCTGGCGAAATTGATGGGACGCGAAGAGCTGATCGCCGATCCGCGATACAGGAATCATGGCGCACGTCTGAAGATTGCCGATGAAATCGACGCGATGGTCTCCGATTGGACGCGAGCGCAGCCGCGCGACGCGATGGTCGAGGGACTGATCGAGGCGGGAATCCCGTGCGCGCCGATGCGCACGGTCGAGGAAGTGATCGCCGATCCTGAAATCGCTCAGCGTCGGATGCTTATCGACAGCGAATATCCCACCAGGGGTCCAATCCGCGTCGCCGGCACTCCTATTAAGATGTCCGATGCGCCGGAAGGTGACCGGCCGATGAGAAGGCCGCCCGAGCTTGGCGAGCATAACGCCGAAGTGCTCGGCTCGATCGGAATCGGGGCCGACGAACTCGAACGCCTCAAGCGCGACGGAGTCATCTGAGCGAAGTCCCCGGGCCAAAAACTGGGGTGGTGTCCGCCTCAAGGGACATTGGAATGGCGTCTCTCTTGCCCGCGGAAAGGAGTTTGAGCGAATAGAGAAAACACCCTCAAAGGAGGCTGCATCATGACGGCAAAAGACATCACCCTGGACCTTATCATCCGGTACGGATTCCAAATCCTTGGCGCGATGATCATTCTAATCGTCGGCGTTCTCCTGGCCCGCTGGGTCGCGAACCTCACCAATCGAGGCCTCGAAGCTCGGGTGAAGGAGGCGCCGATGCGCCTGCTGATCGTCCGAGCAACCCGAATTCTCGTCCTTATGCTCACGCTGTTGGTGGCGCTCGACAAGCTTGGTTTCCAGATCGCGCCGCTGGTTGCCGCGGTTGGCGTCGCCGGCGTGGGCGTGGGCTTTGCTTTTCATGGCGTGCTCGCAAACATCATCGCCGGACTGTCGATCGTTTTTACCAAACCTTATCGAGTTGGAGAGTATATCGAGCTGCTCGGTGTTCAGGGGCAGGTGCTCACGATCGAGCTTTTCTCAACGACTCTGGCGCAGCTCGATCAATCCCGCATCGTCATACCGAATCACAAAATCGTCGGCGAGATTCTCCATAACTACGGCACGATCCGCCAGCTTCAGCTAAAGGTTGGGGTTGCCTACGGCGCGAATCTGACCGAGGTGCTTGTTGTTGCCAAACAGGTTGTTGCGGCAGACCCGCGCGTCTTAAGGGAACCGGCAGCCTGGATAGGAATCAGCGAGCTTGCCGATTCGTCTGTTACACTTTCTATTCAGCCGTGGGTAATGATTGCGGATATGATCACCGCAAGAGGGGAGTTGTATCAGGCCATCGTCGAGCGGTTCCGGGCGAGCAAGATCGAGATCCCCTTTCCTGTGAGAGAAGTCCGCCTGTTCGGGGCCTCAGGAGAACAACCATGACGCGGCCGGCGAGATCGTGCGCGGGTCGGAGTGCTTCGAGCATGTCGGGGCCAATTAAATCAGGACACCATTGAACTGGGCTGGAGCCGTGCAAAGGCGGGCCGTGTGGTATATGCGTGAAGGCTGAAGCGGACTTCAAAATCCGGTTCGATATGGAAATTCCCGCTTACGTTCGCAAGTTGATAGGGGCCGTGCTCGTACTCGCATCGATTGCGACGTCGTGCGCTTTGGTGAAAGGCGAAGGCATCGCAGCCGCGAACATCCCCGCTCCCGACCCGGCGGTCATCAGCCGGGTTTCTTCAGCGACGGATGATTTCGGCTTTCGGCTGCTGAACGCGTTGGCCAAGGACCCGACTCAAAACACCGTCATATCCCCGCTTGGTGTCGCGACGGCGTTCGCGATGGCATACAACGGCGCGGCTGGCGATACCAAAACGGAGATGGCCAGGACGCTCGCTCTCGGATCGCTTGGCGATGAGGACATCAATCGAGCCAATCACTACCTGATGCACACCCTCGCGGAGGCGGATCCCGCGGTGCAGACTGAAATCGCCAATGCGCTGTGGGTACAGAAAGACTTTCCAATCAATCCGGATTTTCGCACAGTGTGCGAATCCTTCTACGATGCCAACGCTGCGAGTCTGGATTTCATCGGCGATCCGACAGGTGCCGCCGCGGAAATCAACTCGTGGGTTGACAAAAACACCCATCACCGGATTCCGGTCTTAGTCGCGGGGATTAGAGGCGATACCCGGCTGATGCTGACCGACGCGGTCTACTTCAAAGGCCGCTGGTCATCGCAGTTCAAAAAAGCACAAACGCGGCCGCGGCCGTTTCATCTTCTGAGCGGCGATTCGCGCCAGACCGCAATGATGGATCAATCGGGAAGTTACTCTTACCTCGAGAATCAGGACTTCCAGGCCATTCGCATCCCCTATGGCAATCAGCGCTATGCGATGTACGTATTTATGCCGCGCAAGACGGCGGGACTGCCCGATCTTATCCGCTCACTCGATGAAACGCATTGGACGCAATGGACAAGTCAGTTTGCTCGAAGGTCCGGAGAGATAGTTATCCCAAAGTTCGAAACGACGTACAGCAAGCAGCTCAATGATACTCTGAAGGAAATGGGAATGAGGTTGGCGTTCGATGTCGGGAGAGCTGATTTTTCGCGAATTCATCCCTACCTATTCATCAGTGACGTTGAACATAAGACGTGGGTAAAAGTCGATGAGGAGGGAACCGAAGCCGCGGCCGCTACCTCAATCGGCATCAGTGTGGCCCTTGCGGTTCGTGCATCCATGCCTCCGTTTGTGATGATCGTGGATCACCCGTTCTTCTTCGCAATTACCGAGCAGCAATCCGGCGCGCTGCTCTTTGCCGGCATTGTCATGGATCCGACGTTGACCGGTAGTGCGCGATGAGTAGGTCGCCCGAGATCGAACGCACCCCTCAATAGAGATCGTTGAGCGAGAAAAATGCTTATGCCATAGAATAAACGAGGGAGCACGCTTATGGAAAGCACCAAGAAAGTTCAGCAAATGCTTGACGAACTCAAAAGGTCAGAGCGCCTGCTCGAAATCGCTGACACGGCCGCTCAGATCAACGTGGCCGTCGCGCTACTGGAGACTGTGAACGTGGACGCGGCGAGCGAGTCTCTTAAAGCCACTCTCGACGTCTTGGGCAAAGAGTTGGAAGAAGGACATCACGGCATATCACGCACCAAAGCAGCCAACATCCAGCAATTGCGCTCACTGGTGGGAGCGCTTGGTCCGCTGGATGTTTTCCGCGAGCAAATCTCGGTACTGTACGAGTTGCATGGCATAAAGCCCAGAGAAGCCGAAACAAGGTGGGCGAAGTTGAAGGCAGACAAGCTGGTTGCAAAAATCGAGACTTTCGTGAAGATCACCCAGACTCTCGACTCAATTAACGCGCTCAGGCATGCAATCGAGAATCGCGTGGAAGGATACAAGCCCGCGTAGCTCGTTTGGAAAGCCCGGTTCGATATGGAAATTCCGGCTTACATTCGCAAGTTGATAGGGCCGCGCTCGTACTCGGGTCGATCGGGATTGGCGCCGACGAACTCGAACGCCTAAAGCGCGACGGAGTCATCTGAGCGGATGCGCGTCGCACAATTTGATGGGTTCAGGCGTGGAGTCGCTCGCGGGCGGTTTCGCGCGACGATCCGGCGCGCGTCGGCGGTCGCATTGGCGCTCGCGGTCTCGAATGCGCTAATCGCGTGCGAGCCCACGCAATCAACTGACTATCCGTCGAACGACACTGGCGCTCCGGCTGAAGTCGGGAAACGGCCGCTCGAGTTGTCGCCAACGGAATTCACGGCCGACCTGATTACGCCCGGCGGAATTCGCGTCAAGACCAACGGCCAGTATAAGACCGAGGCCGCGAGGAAGGCCGCAGCGTTAGCGATCGATCGTTACTGGAACGAGGTTCACTCTTGCGCGGCCGGCGTGGAACGGCCCGGCGATACGGATGTCCGCGGCCTGACGGAAGAGTTCCCGCGTCATCTGGCGGTTGAGATTGCGAACAACTGGAAGGTGGTCGAGGGTCCGGCAACGCATCGCAGGATACAGGCGTTCCCGTCGATTGCGCGGCGGGGCTCGTGGTCAACGGCGCGGCGCCAGGAGGACGCCCTCTACATTGTAGTTGTCCCGGAGCTGAACGGACTCGGTCCGCAGATGGTCAATGAGCTGAATCTGTGGCTGATGAAGAAGGCGAACGTGCCGCCGACGGCGGATTTGGTTGGTGCGTGTGCGTCGGTCGCGTGCGTGAGATTCAACTACAACAACGCGCCGTCGCAGGCATGGAATGAGTGCCGGGAGTAGGGCAGGAGGAAATCCACTTAAATTTAATGTGAAACCCACCGTGGGTTTCGCTAACTTTGATTCGGTCTCTTTCCTGACTTGGTACACGGGCCGGCCCCGGCTGGTTCCCGGAGTGACCAATTTTCCACATTTTGGTCCACATAACGTGACATTTTGATGCTCACTACTGCGATAGTCTCATCAGATGGAATTGCAGAACGGCGGGGGGCGGCGCGCGAGCCCGCGGCGCTGGTTCGAGCTTGAGCCGCCTGCACCCGAACGATTGAAACTGGAGACGTCGCCGCGCGTCTCGACCGTCGCGAGTTACGTGCTCACGCGCGCGGCCGAACGCTCGTGGGAAGTCCTCAATCAGCACCTTGCTGAGCCGCAAGGGGCGGTGTTCTGGATTGGCGGACCGGCGGGATGCGGCAAGACGCATTTCCTTGACTACGTAATCGCGCTGCAGAGGCGGGCGGGCGCGCTCGACGCGCAAAACATGCGCCGCCTGGTGTGCGGCCTCGAACTGGCCGGACGGGTGAGTGCGGCAGAGGTCGAGCTGTTCCTGTTGAGCGTCCTGGCGGAACAAATCGGCGGCGACCCGCGCTCATCAGGCGATCTTTTCCGGCAGATGCGCGGTGCGGCCGCGTTGAACGTGGGGCTGGAGACCGCACGGCGGACGGGAATCAGGGCGATAACGGTCGCGATAGATTTCGGAACTTCGCAATGCGAGTCGGCGGCGGATTTCTTTAAGATGCTGGCTCAAGTTGCCGCGTCGTTCCGCCAGGTGAAGTTCACCGTGATCGCGGCCGGACGCACGATGGCTCCGGAAGCGACGCGTCCGCTGGCGGTGGCGCCGCACGACGCGAACGAGGAAACGATCGTCGCGGTGCGGCGCGCACGACGACTTGTCGAGGACGCCGAGCTCGACGCCGGCATCGCGTACGCTGGAATAGATACGGCGGGATTGGCGCCCGATGCGATTTTCCCGTTCCATCCGGTAGCACTAAGCGCGCTTCGAACAATCGCCACCCGTCCCAAAGCAGCCGGTGAAAGTTCCGATGTCGCTGCGATCGTATCGCTGTCGCGCCTGGCGCGCGAAGTGTTGTCCTCGCCGACTCTCGCCGGCGCCGGCGGCGGCGAATCGCCGGCGCGGCTGATCTACCCGCCCGACCTGACTATGAATGCGGTAATTTTAAACCGGGTTAAGGCGCTCCTGGCTGAAGCCGGGCGCGCCGCGTGGAAGATTGCGCGCGACGGGATCGCCGCCGTGCCGCCGCACGGCGGCGCTGGCGATCGAAGAACTGAAGTCGCGAGTGCCGATGGTCGCGCGCGACGGTACGGCGGATGAGCGGGCGCTGGCGGCCGTGCGCGAGTTGTTGCGCCGGCTGGAGGTGTCCACCGGCGGCGTGATCCGTTTCGAGACCGACGCGGCCCGGTTTGACCCGCAGGCCGCAGGCGCGCCGGAGCTCGCGGCGTTCAACGCGGCGCTCGTGCTGGCGCGGCGATTCGAACCGCGGCTTACGCTCGCGCGCGACCGCGAGGGGCTGGATGCACGGCTGAAACGACTCGAAGCCGCGATGGCCGACGCCGTCGAGGCGGCAACCCGCACGCGCGACGTGCTTGCGTCGGCGCTTGCGGAAGCGAACTTCGAGATGCCCGCGGCTAATCGCACGGCGATCGCGGAATATATCGCGCTGGCGGAATCGGGCGCGGCTGCGATGCTCGAGGCGGCGGCCGATCGATCGTATCTCGCGTCGGCCGTCCAAATCGCCGGCGCGTACGAGACAATCGCGGCCGCTTGCGAGTCGATCCCGCGGATGCGCTCGATGCGCGAGTTTCTCGCTGCGACAGGACTGCGCGCGGTGCCGGACGAGGCCGGTTTGTCCGAAAGTGTCTCGCGCGAATCGGCGGTTGCTTCATTGGAGACCGAGTGCGAACTGCTCCGAGTGGAACTTGGGCCGCGAATCCTGACGGGCCAGCCGCGCAGCCTGGACGGGCTGGAAGCACGCTTTCAAAAATTCAAATGGACGTACGTGCAGTGTTATCTGAGCGCGCATGCGCGATGGTGTGTGAAGATGGAGCGGCTGGAGCTGGCGGCCGGCGACGCGCGGCGGTACTTCGACGCGCTCACGCGGCTCAACGCGATCGCCGCGCTGGGTCCCCCCGAAGGCGAGCATCTGGGGGCGCGGGTGGCGGAGCTAAGCGCGCGCGTGGTGCGACGCGAGCTCAAGGACGCAATCGCGCCCGAGACGACGCCGCGATGTTCGAGCTGCGGGTTTCAGCTGGGCGCGGCGTCGCCGCAGGCGGAACTCGAGGATGCGATGGAGGGGATTCGTCGCGCGCTCGAGATCAAACTGGCAGCGCTCTCGCATAGCATGATCGCGCGGCTGATTCACATTCACGACCGCGAGCATCGCCTCGAAGGATTTCTGAAGATCACGCAAGCCGCGCAGACCGACGCGCTCGTGCGGGTGCTCGACGAGAAGCTTGCGCGATACCTGGCGCAGGTGCTCGACGAGAATGAGACAGCGGATGCGGGGTCCCTCGGCTGCGCAGACTTCGCTCGGGATGGCGCAAAGAAGCGGGCGCGCGGAGAGGGGATGGCGACAAGCGCAAACCTGGCCCCTAATCGCTTCCCTCGTGGGAAGGGGAACAATCGCGGATAAATCTAACGCTTCGGAGGGCACCAAAAAGCCGGCGCGCGGAAATTCGGCTAGCGAGTGGTGGGGGCCTTGCGTTTTTTCGGTTGGCCGGGAGGAAACGCGCTCGCGCGTTTGTGGCGCGGGCGAACGTTGAGACGATCGAGAAGGCGGAAGTACGAATCCCGGACGATTTCAAGTCCCCACAGCAGAGTCAGACCCAACGCCCGGCCAACTGCGGCAGCGACTTCCTTGACAAGAGGAAGACCGCGCAGCGGCTCGACGCGAACCTCCATGCGGGGTTTCTCTTCGACGGTGTCCATCAGAGTTCAGAGTAAGTTGCCAAGCGCCCGGATGCAACCGTCGCGCGGGCGCCCGGCAACACTGTTACCGCGGCGGACCTCAGAACGAATCAACTACGGCGACGGTGATGCGGCGGGCGCGGCGCTCGCTCCGCTATCGCCTGAGCCAAGAATCGTTATCTTCATGTCGTCGAATTGCGCCTGCGAATCGTCGCGCGCCCAGAGTCCGATTTTGCCTTTGGCTATTTTGCTGTCGTCAGAATCGAAGATCATCTTGTCATCGTCGTAACACATGAAGTGTCCACCCTGGACCGTGACCTTGAGCCGGTACCAGGTGTCTTTGTCGGTGGGCACGACGCTCTGCTTGAGGGAGACAAGCTCCCCGTTGGTCATCCGCGACAGAGCGAAGTAATCGCTGGGGCATCCCGCAGACAGCAGGTAGAAGTTTTTGTCGTCGACGTAGCGGAAGATGAGACCGCCGGAGCAATCGAAACGTCCGCCCGCAGATTTGAACTGAGCTTCGAGAGTAAAGTCGGAATACTCAGTCGGATCGGTTTGAATCGCCATTGGGTAATACTCGAGCGCGTTGGTCAGCGACTTGAGCAGGCGGCCCGGGGGCAAGCCGAATGTATTGGGCTTGCTCGGCGCGCTCGGGTCGGCAATCACCTGCCAATCGCCTTCAAGCGCTTTCCATCCCGAGGCCACGGCGCCCGCTTTGTCCTGGTCGAAATTCCACACGTGAACTTCAGGGGTCGGCGTGGCGGTCGGCGTCATGGTATCGGTCGGTGTCGCGACCTGTTTCTTTTTCTGCCTTGAATGAGCGGCAGGGCTGATGACCAGCACCGCCACTATTATGCCTGCTGCGACGATTCCGGCGCTTCGCAGCCAAGAACTTCCCGTCTTCATCTATCCTCTCTCCGCCCCGATGAGCTTAAGGGTCTTAATTCCCAATTTGGTGGATCGACCAGCCAGTCGGCGCGAGTTTCGCCAATGAATGGCGGTGCTGTCAAGCTGAACACAGCGAAAGCGCTCGATGGCGGTCGGCGCTGCGCCCTTTTTGGTGCGTAGGTTTCGCGTCGAATAGCCAGAGCGAGCCTCAGTTTCGCTTTTTCTTCGCTTACTAACTATTTGAGCTAATAGTCACTTTATCGCATCGCAGGACTCGCGGATCGCTTGACTGAAGTGGGGCAGAGTGGGATGTTGTGGGACGCTGGGGAGGAGACACGGTGTTCAACGGCCGCTTCGACCATTCGATCGATGAGAAAGGGAGGGTGAGTATCCCGGCCCGATTTCGCGAAGTTCTCCAGCGCGAGAATCACGATCGTCTTTATATCACCAATTTCCCGTTCGACGGAGAGCGTTGCCTGGCGCTGTATCCACCGAGTCAGTGGGAGACGCTCAACGCGCTTCTGCGAACGAAGCCGAGATTCGATCCGCGGGTGCAGGTGTTCGAGACGCTGATCATCGGCGGAGCGCATGAGGCGCCCGTGGATCGGCAGGGACGGATTCTGATTCCGCCCAAGCTTCGCGAATATGCGGCGCTCGATCGCGAGGTGACGTTTTCGGCGCGGCAGGATCATTTTCAACTTTGGGACAAGCAGATCCTCGAGAAGGTTTTGAAGGCCACCGAGGAGAAGATAATGGATCCGGAATTTTTTGCGAAGCTGGGTCTGTGACGAGCGATGAGTCTGGCGGCGATACACGAAGACGACGCGGCGGACCGGAGGCATGTGCCGGTGATGGTGGAGGAGGTGTGCGGGCTGCTGTCCGCACACGGTCCGCTCGCGTTCGTCGACGTGACGGTCGGGACCGGAGGGCATGCGGCGGCGATGCTGCGCGCGACCAGGGCGCGGATGCTCGGGCTGGATCGCGACGGGGCGGCATTGGCCGTCGCGCGCGAGCGGCTGGCGGAATTCGGCGATCGCGTCGTGCTGGAGCGGGCGGACTTCGGCGAAGTTGCGGCCGTGATGAAGCAACACGGCTTCGACGGCGCCGACGCGATGCTCGCCGATCTCGGCATGAGCAGCTACGCGCTCGACGATCCGCAGCGTGGCTTTTCATTTCGGCTCGACGGTCCGCTCGACATGCGGATGGACAGCCGCCAGGCAATCCGCGCGCAAGACATCGTCAATGAAGAAAGCGCCGAGGAGCTCGCGCGCATCATCTATACGTACGGCGAGGAGCGGGCGTCGCGGCGGATAGCGAGGATGATCGTGGATGCGCGCCGGCGCAATCCGATCGAGACGACGGGCGAATTGCGCGCGATCGTCGAGCGCGCGCTGGGAGCGCATCGACGCGGCGGAGCGCATCCTGCCACGCGCACCTTCCAGGCTCTTCGAATCGCGGTGAATCACGAGATGGAAAGTCTCGCGGCCCTCCTGCGCGATGGCCCCGCGATGCTCAATCCCGGCGGCCGGATGCTGGTTATCTCTTATCATTCGCTCGAAGACCGTCCGGTCAAGGAGCGCTTTCGGGAGCTGGCGCGCGCCGGCGACTACACGGCGATTGCGCGCAAGGTGATCAAGCCGTCGTCGTCGGAAACTTCGCGCAATTCGCGCGCGCGCAGCGCAAGGGTCCGATGCATCGAACGGAGCGCACGATGAGCGAGCGGGTAAAACCGGCGCGGCGGCCGTCGAAGGCGGCGCCGGCGGTGCTGGGCGCGCTGATCGCGGTCGTCGGATTCGCGACGCTGATGATACGGCTGGAAGTGACGCGGGAAGGCTATCGGATTCCCGAGTTGCACGATGAAATCACCAAGCTGCAGAACGAAAATCGCGGGCTGCGCCTGACGGCCGCGCAGCTCAGCTCGCAGGATCGCCTGCGCGCGCTCGCGCCGCAATATCATCTTGCGCCGCCCGGCCGCGGGCAGGTGGTGATGCTCCCATGAAGGCATCGTTCAAGCAGCGGCGCGCTCGAATCGGAGCACTCACGCTCGCACTGGCGGCGTTGTTCGGTTTCGCGGTAATCCGGCTGGTGCTGCTGGTGGCGATATATGGTCCGCGATTGAACTCGCTCGCCCGCCACGAGTATAGCGGCGGGACCGAACTCGCAGCGGTGCGCGGATCGATCGTCGATCGCAACGGCGAGCCGCTGGCGCTATCGGTCGAGACGCAGTCGGTTTACGCGCGGCCGCGCCGGGTGCTCGAGTCGAGCACGCCGGCCGAGCGGTCGAAGCTCGCGGCAATTCTGACGATGCCGCCGATTTCCCTGGAATCGAAGCTGAGCAAGGACGCGCCGTTCGTGTGGCTCGAGCGTCGAATTTCACCGGACAAAGCGCAGGCCGCGGAAGCGCTCGGAATCGACGGTATCGGCACGATCAGCGAATACAAGCGGTTTTACCCGGAGAGCAACCTGGCGGCGTCGGTGGTGGGGTTGGCGGGGATGGATGGCCAGGGGCTCTCCGGGTTGGAGTTGCAATACGACAAGCTGGCGCGAGGCGAAGCGGTCGAGCTGAGCTTCTATCGTGACGCGCTGGGGCATCCGATTTTCGACAGCCCGCTGGCGCTCAAGGCGCCGGCGCCGGGTGCGCAGCTCGAGCTGACGATCGACTCGTCGATCCAATCGCTGGCCGAAACCGAGTTGGCGGCGGAAGTAGTTCAGAGCGGCGCGAAGCGCGGCAGCGCAATCGTGCTCGATCCATTTACCGGCGAAGTGATGGCGATGGCCAACGTCAGCGCCGGCGGGGCCGACGTCCACGACCGTCTGCACAACCCGGCGGTGGAGGATGCGTTCGAGCCGGGCTCGACGATGAAGGGAATTCTCGGCTCGATCGCGCTGGCCGATCACGCGATCACGCTCGATCGCCAATTCTACTGCGAGGACGGACACTTCACGATCGGTCGGCACACGATCCACGATCACAGCCGTCACGGATGGCTCGATCTCGGCGGGATAATCGAAGTGTCGTCGAATATCGGCGCGGCGAAGATCGCGTTGACGCTCGGCTCGGAGCGCTACCATGAAGGACTTCGCGCATTTGGAATCGGATCGCGCACCGGAATCGATTTGCCCGGCGAAGCGGCGGGCTTGCTGAGCAAACCGTCGGGATGGAAGGAAATAGACCTTGCCAATCACGGTTTTGGGCAGGGCGTGGCGGTCACGCCGATCCAGCTGGCGGTGGCGTACGCGGCGATCGCGAACGGCGGAAATATCATCCGCCCGTACGTGGTGAGGGCTGCTTACGAACCGGAAGGGCGGGCGATCCTCACGCATACGCCGCAAGTGATGCGTCGCGCGATTGCGCCGGATATCGCGCATGAGATGAACCTGCTGCTGCGCAACGTCGTGATGTCCGACGGCGGCACCGCCGCGAAGGCGCGCGTTGACGGGTTTATCGTGGCGGGCAAGACCGGCACGGCGCAGATGGTGAATCCGGAAGACGGCACCTACTATCAGAATCGCCACGTTTCGTCGTTCGTGGGATTTTTGCCGGCGGACGATCCGCGGCTGTTGATCCTGGTCGTGTTGTACGATGTAGGCCACGAGCATTTTGGCGGATTGATCGCGGCGCCGGTGTTCAGCGAAATCGCGCAGGGCGCGGTTCGTGATTTGAATATCATCGCGCCGAATCAGCCCTACGATACTGCCGGCGTGATCCCGATGCCCGATTTCGGCAAAGATTCGGCGGGCGGAAATTCGGACGCGAAGAGCGCTGCCGCGGCGTCCGCCGAGGTGGACGACTATCTGCCCGTGTTGACGGGTTCGACACTGACGCGGGCGACCCCCAATTTCGCGGGATTGAGTCTCAGGCGCGCGATGGAGTTGGCGCGCGTCTCGCGCGTCAACGTCGATGTGCATGGCGGCGGCTACGTGGTCGCGCAGGAGCCGGGCGCCGGCGCTCCGCTCAATCATTTGACGGTCAAACTGACGCTTGCGCCGATTGTCGCGGACAGTGGAGCCGGCGCGGCAACGGCAACGCAATCTGGCGTCGTACCCGCGTCGTATTTCAGCGGCGGCGGCGGGCTGGCCGGGCGAAAGTGAAAAGTGAAACTTGGTGAATTGCTCGAAGGACTCGACGTCGGTCGAATCGACGGTGACCTGAACGTGGAAATTACGGGCCTCAGCTACGACTCGCGTCAGACGAGGCCCGGTCATCTCTACTTCTCGACGGCCCGCGATCCAAAGCGGAACCGGGCCAACATTGACGATGCATTAAGCCGTGGGGCGCGCGCTGTGGTGGTTGCGGGATGGGACGGTGGAATGGCGCGCCCCGCGGTACCCCTGGTCGAGAGCGAGCGGCCGCGCCTGCTGATGGGCGCGGCCGCGTCGCGTTTCTTCGGTGCGCCGAGCGAGCGCGTCGATTTGATCGGCATCACCGGAACCAGCGGCAAGACCACGACCAGCTACATCCTGGCGTCGATTTTCGAGGCGGCCGGCATGCCCATGGGGATCATCGGCACGATCGGCATCTTCATCGCCGGGACGAAAATCTACAGCGGACTTACCACGCCCGAGTCGATCGACTTCGAGTCTGCGCTGGCGGCAATGGAGCGCGCGGGCGTGCGTCACGCGGTGGCGGAAGTGTCGTCGATTGGAATCGCGGAAGGGCGGGTCGATGCGCTGAGCTTTCGCGCGTGCATGTTCACCAACCTGGGCCGCGACCATCTCGACTATCACGCGACGATCGAGGACTACTTCGCGGCGAAGCTGCGCCTGTTCACCGAGATACTGCCGCGCAGCCGGCGGGCAGACACGGTCGCGGTGGTGCGCGGCGACGATCCGTTGGGCCGGCGCGTGCTCGAATCGGTCAAGGGCTCGAAAATAAGTTTCGGGCTGGACCGCTCGCTCGACGTCCATCCCGAGAAATTCGACGCGGACTTGAGCGGACTTCGCGCGACGCTGTCGGTACTCGGCAAAAAGATCGAGATCGATTCGCCGCTGATCGGCGAAATCAATTTGCTCAATATCCTGGGCGCGTCGGCTCTGTCGGCGGCCCTGGGTGTCGAATCGGAAGCGGTGGCGGATGGGGTGCGGCGATGCCCAGGGGCCCCCGGCAGACTCGAAGCGATCCAGGCGAAACCGGGAGTCACGGTGCTGGTCGATTACGCGCACAAGCCCGACGCGTTGGAGGCGGTGCTGACGGCGCTGCGTCGCATCGGCGCGGGCAGGATCATTTGCGTGTTCGGATGCGGCGGAGACCGCGACCGCGGCAAGCGGCCGATCATGGGCGAGATTGCGGGACGGCTCGCCGATCTCCCGGTGCTGACCTCCGACAATCCGCGCAGCGAAGACCCGATGGCGATAATTGCGGGCGTCGAGAAGGGATTGATCGCGGCGGGACGTGCGCGAATCGGGAATCCGAAAGAGTTTGCGATTGCTGCAACGCGCGGCGGATATATCGTGGAGCCGGATCGGCGCACCGCGATCGCCATCGCGCTCAGAATCGCGACCGCGGGCGACGCGGTCTTGATCGCGGGCAAGGGACACGAGGACTATCAGCTGGTGGCAGGGCGCGTACTCCCGTTCGACGATCGGGTCGTGGTCCGCGAGATTGCGGCGGAACTCGGCGGCGGGCAGAGTTGATACTCGGCGAGCCGCGCGATGCTCTACCTGCTGCTCTACCCCCTGCACAAATATTATTCCGGCTTCAACGCGCTCAGGTACGAGACGCTGCGATCGGTGCTGGCCGGGCTGACGGCGCTGGCGCTGTCGTTGGCTCTGGGACCGATTGTGATCGAACGGTTCCGCACGCTGCGTATCGGTCAGACGATTCGCGAAGTCGTTCCGCAGGCGCATCAGAAGAAAGCCGGCACGCCCACGATGGGCGGTCTGCTGATCGTGGCGTCGATGCTGGCGGCGACGCTGCTGCTCGCCAACATCCTGAATCCGTACGTCTGGATCGCGATCTTCGTGACGCTGACCTTCGGCGCGATCGGTTTCAGCGACGACTACTTCAAACTCACGCGCGGCAAAGGGCTTGGACTGAGCGGCCCGGCGAAGCTGGCCTGGTCATTTTCGTGCGCGTTCATCGCGGCGGCGTGGCTGTTCCTGTATCTCGGTTTCGACACGCATCTGACGGTGCCGTTCCTGAAGAACGTTCATCCCGATCTGCACTGGTGGCTTTATATCCCGTTCGCGATGGCCGTGATCGTGGGATGCTCGCATGCGGTGAACCTGACCGACGGACTCGACGGTCTTGCGATTGGACCCGTGATGACGGTCGCGTTCACGTACTGGACGTTCACCTACGTCGCCGGCAACATCAAGTTCGCGAGCTACCTGCAGGTACCGTATGTCGCCAACGTCGGCGAGGTTGCGATTTTCTGTGCGTCGCTGATCGCCGCGTCGCTTGGCTTTCTGTGGTTCAACGCGTACCCGGCTTCGATGATGATGGGCGACGTGGGCGCGCTGGCGCTGGGCGGGGCGCTCGGAACGGTGGCGGTGCTGGCCAAGCAGGAACTCGCGCTGATAATAGCCGGCGGCGTGTTCGTGGCAGAGGCGGTGTCAACGATCATTCAGCGCTACTATTTCAAGGCGACGCACAAGCGGTTTTTCCTGATGGCGCCACTGCACCACCATTTTGAACTCGAAGGCATCCCCGAAACCGTGGTCGTGATCAGATTCTGGATTGTATCGATCGTGTGCGCGCTGGTCGCACTGAGCACGCTGAAGCTGCGTTGATGGAACTGTCGGACAAGCGCGTGATGGTGGTGGGACTGGGAGTCAGCGGAGTCGCCGCGGCGCGGTTCCTTGCCTCGCGCGGCGCGAAACTCGTGATGACGGATCGACGTGTCG